>Ga0207674_10001191_pt1 | contig 33830 bp, 30 predicted proteins | sample KBSCornC72_FD_184303 | JGI IMG/M metagenome (GOLD analysis project Ga0207674, IMG submission 184303) | Corn rhizosphere microbial communities from Kellogg Biological Station, Michigan, USA - KBS Corn C7-2 (SPAdes) (version 2) | ecosystem: Host-associated > Plants > Roots > Rhizosphere > Soil ...
GGTGTTGTAGAAGCCGGGCTTGAGCAGCGACCCGAACGGCGAGGACGGAAGGTAGACCAGCGCGGCGGCGCAGATCGCGGCGGCCCACAGCGTGGCGGGCTTCGCAAGGGGGGTCCGGGGGGATGGGTCCCCCCGGTCGCGGGGGGTTCCGGGGGGATCAGGGTTTCGCCCCCCCGGGCAAATACAGCGGCCCCGGCGCAGGCCACCATCACGCAGCAGATGGCCAGCCACTGCACGGCGCTCAGGTGCTGGCCGAGCAGGGCCAGCCCGATCAGCGCCGCCACCGCCGGCTCCAGGCTCATCCACACCCCGAACAGCCGCATCGGTATCCGCCGCAGCGACTCGAGCTCGAGCCGGTAGGGGATGACGGAGGACAGGATCCCGATCGCGGCGCCGATAGCCAGCACGGCCGGCCGGAACATGGCACCGCCGCCCGCGATCAGCGCGGGCGGCGTGACGATGACGGCCGAGACCACCATGGCGATGGCCAGCCCGGCCGACCCGGGGAAGCGCTGCCCGGTCGCCGAGCTGAGCACGATGTAGGCCGCCCAGCACGTCGCGGCCAGAGCCGCGAACAGTACCCCGGCCAGGTTGAGATGCCCGTGCCCGCCCTCGGTCAGCAGCACCACCCCGGTCGCGGCGAGCACGACCCAGCCGACGTCGCGCAGATGCCGGGACCCGGCCACCGCCACGGCCAGCGGGCCGAGGAACTCGATGGTGACGGCGACCCCGAGCGGGATACGGGCGAACGACTGGTAGATCGAGAAGTTCATGACCCCCAGGGAGATGCCGAACAAGATCGCGATGGCCGTATCGGCAGCGGCTCTTCGCTTCTTCAGGTCACGCACCGACCGGGCGAAACCACGCCCCGAAATCACCACCATGGCCAGGGCTGACGTCCACAGCCGCAGCCCGGTCACCGCCGCGGGCGGAACCTGCCCGAACAGCCGGTCCGCCAGGCCGGCTCCGAACTGGACCGACACGATCCCGATGAGGATCATGATGGCGGGCAGCACGAACTGCCCCCGGCCCGCGCCCGGCTGGATATTCCGGAAATGGACTATCCGGGGCGGTGCTTTTACTCCCACCTGAAGGTCCGCGCCGCCAGGGTGATCGCCACGGCGGCCCAGATCAGCAGCGTGACCGCGTTCCCGACGGGGAAGGCCGCACCCTGCTGCAGTACGCTGCGCAGTCCGGTGGACAGCGCGCCGGTCGGCAGCAGCTCCAGGACGGGACGCGCGCCCGCCGGGAACTTGGCCAGCGGGAAGATCACGCCGCCGACGCCGAGCAGCACGATGTAGACCAGGTTGGCCCCGGCCAGCGTGGCCTCGGCGCGCAGCGTCCCCGCCATCAGCAGGGCCAGGCCGCTGAACGCCGCCGTCCCGAGCAGGATGAGCAGCGGCACCACGACGACCGCGGACGGGCTGGCGTCCGGCCGCCAGCCGATGGCCACGGCGACGATCAGGATCAGCGCGCCCTGCAGCAGCTCCACCGCGATCACGGTGACCGTCTTGGCCGCGATCAGCCCCTGGCGGGACAGCGGAGTGGCGCCGAGCCGCTTGAGCACGCCGTACCGCCGCTCGAAGCCGGTGGCGATGGCCTGGCTGGTGAACGCGGTGGACATCACGGCCAGCGCGATAATGCCGGGGGTCAGGAAGTCGATCCGGCTCATCCCCGCATCGAAGTTCACCAGCGGCTCCAGGCCGAACGCGGCCAGCAGCAGCAGCGGGATCACCAGCGTGAGCAGGAGCTGCTCACCGTTGCGCAGCAGCGTCCTGGTCTCCAGCGCGGCCTGGGCGGCGATCATCTGCCGCAGCGGCGCCGCCCCGGGAGCAGGCGCAAAGGGGGGTCTGGGGGGAATCCCCCCAGTCGCGGGGGGCTCCGGGGGGTCGTCCCCCCGGGCCAGCACCGTCATGAACGCAGCTCCTTCCCGGTCAGCTCCAGGAACACGTCTTCCAGCGTGCGGCTCTCGATCCGCAGGCTGTTGGCCAGCACGCCGCGCTCGGCGCACCAGGCGGTCACCGCGGCCAGCAGCAGCGGGTCGACCGCGCCGTGCACCTCGATCACGTAGTGCCCGGCCGGAGACTCCTTCGCCAGGCTGGCCGGCGGAAGCGCCGCGAGCAGGCTCTCGATGTCCAGGCCCGGCTCGGCGCGGAACCTGAGCTGGCCCACGGTCCCGGTGAGCTGGCCGGGCGTCCCCGCCGCCACCAGCTGGCCGTGGTCGATGATGGCCACGTAATCGCAGAGCCGTTCGGCTTCTTCCATGAAGTGGGTGGTCAAGATGATGCTCACCCCGGCCGAGCGCAGCTGACCGATCAGATCCCAGGTGGCGTGCCTCGCCTGCGGGTCCATGCCGGCCGTCGGCTCGTCGAGGAACACGAGCTCGGGCCGGCCGATGACGGCCGCGGCCAGGGATAGCCGCTGCTGCTGCCCGCCGGACAGGCGCTTGTACGGGGTGCGCGCGACCGCGGTCAGGCCGACCAGGTCGAGCAGCGCCGGGACGGCGACCGGGCTCGTATGGAACCGGCTCAGCAGGTGCAGGTAGTCGGCCGCGGGCACCGACTGAGGGATGCCGCCGGACTGGAGCATCACGCCGACCCGGGGCCGGAGCGCCCGGGCATCGCGCACCGGATTCAGGCCGAGGACACGCACCGTGCCCTGGTCGGGTTTCCGGTAGCCCTCACAGATCTCGATGGTGGTGGTCTTGCCCGCCCCGTTCGGTCCCAGGATGCCGGTGACCGTCCCGAGCGCCGCGCTCAGCGTCAGCCCGTCCACCGCCGTGGTCTGGCCGTACCGCTTGACCAGCCCGCCGATCTCGACGGCTGGCATCTGCGGGACCGTGCTCACGGACGCGAGTCTACGGCGACAGAAGCCCGCGCAGCGTGGCGGTGTCGATGATCTGGGCCCGCCTCGGGAAGATCCGGCCCAGCAGGACATCGCGAGCCTGTTCGTCGGGATCCTCGGTGCCGTCGGACAAGACGTAGAGACGGTAGTCGCGGTCGGTTGCCTCGACGACGGTGGAGAGCACCACGCCGCTCGTGCTGATCCCGGCCAGGACGAGGGTGTCGATGCCGCGGTCGCGCAACTGGCGGTCCAGGTCGGTGGTTGACATCGCGCCCACCCGGGTCTTGCGCACCACGATGTCGCCTGGCTGCGGAGCCAGCGAATCGTGGATGGCCGTGGACGGGTCCTCGTGGTGGGCGTGCTGGCTGACCGACAAGCTACTGGCCAAGTTGCTTGTGCTTCATGATCGGGTGGACGGGCTCGCTATGCTGCGCATGATGCCGGCTCGCCCGGCGGCCACGAACATGATCGCGTCGACGCCCTCGCGTCACGTACCGATTCAGGGAGGACGGTCCGATGGACCAGGACCGCGCGCGCAGCCTGCTCACGACCGAGCGCGACGAGGTGCAGGATCTGCTGAAAGGCACCGAGGCGGCGGGCCAGGGGGACCGCCAGGCCGAGGTGGACAGCGAGGCGGAAGACGAAGCCGACGCCGCGCTGGCGCTCACCGAGGAGGGTGAGGACGACGCCATCGCGGAGAACCTGCGCAACCGGCTGGACGCCATCGAGCGCGCCCTGCGCCGGCTTGACGAGGGCACCTACGGCCGATCGGTCCGCAGCGGCGAGCCGATCCCCGACGAGCGCCTGGAAGCGGACCCGGCCGCCGAGCTCACCATCGAGGAAGCCAGGGCCGCCGAACGCCGCTAACCCGCCCCGGCGCGTCCGCCGCTGGGCAGGCCTCACCTGCCTCACAGGCATGGGCGGGCTAGGACGGGTCCTGGGGCGGGCGTGGGCCGTGGTCCGGGGGAAACTGCTGCGGCTGGGGATAGCGCGGGGCGGGTTTCTTGCGGGTGGCTTTCTTGTCCGGCGGGGGCCAGTCGGGACCGGCCGGCCAGGAGGCGACGCATAGGGGGATGTCCGAGTGCGGGTTGCGGCCGCGCGCGACGAAGCGCTCCATCTTGGTCGCGCCGGGCAGCTCGACCCGGGCCGAGATCAGTTCCGCCTTTTCCGCGTCCAGTTCGATCCAGCAGATCTGCTGGTTCCGCACGTAAGCCGGCGGCAGGCCGAACCGCCCGCCGATCCCCTCCACCACCGAGGTGCAGGAGCCGGAGTTGGCGTAGAAGCCGGCCGCGGTGGCGGCCAGCTCGGGATGGTGGGTGTGGCCCGAGATGAAGCCGTGGTAGCCGTCGGCGACCAGGTCGGCCGCCCGCTGGCGCGCGGCGTGGTTCTGCCCGTAGCCCCGTTCGTCGAGCGCCAGCGCGCTGATCGACAGCCAGGCCCGGCGGGCCAGGATGGCGACCACGACGGCCAGCATCACCAGGTCGGCGACCGCGCCGTAGCCGAGGATCTCGCCGCGGTGCACCCAGATGTCCGTGTCCGGGTAGCGCGTCCTGATCGAGGAGAGCACGGGTATCCGGAGCAGGATCAAGATGGCCAGCGGGATCGCGATCAGCCACCAGAGCCGGCGCCCTAGCTTGCGGTAGACCATCCGGGAACCCACGAACGACGGGAAGTCGGTCGGATCGGCCATCTCGTGCGCACCGTCCACCCAGCCCTGGCCCAGCCACTCGATCTTCGGGACCACCTCCCGGACGATGTGGTGGCCGATCGGGGTGTCCAGCGCATTGCGCGGATCGTGGAAGCAGTTGTACGGGTCGAGCTGGTGCCCGTGCTCCACCCGGATCTTGCGGCCGTCGTCCAGGATCAGGTCCGCGGACAGGCACAGCCTGGCCCCGGTCATGTCCCGCACCGCGTCCGCCGCCTTGACGTCCCAGGCCAGGTCGCTGTCGTGGTTGCCGATCGCGTAGATGACCTGGCCGCCGCGCGCGGTTACCGCGGTCAGCGCCACGCACAGGTCCTCGTGCGCGCGCAGGATGTCGGTGACCGTCGCGTCGGGATAGCCGAGGAGCTCCACCACGTCCCCGGCCAGCACCACGGTGAGCGGGCCGGCCTGGTCGTCCAGCCGGCGCGCCAGCGTCTCGCACGACCGGCCGGACACGTCGGTGCGGGCCGGGGGCAGGTGCAGGTCGCTGACGGTGATCACCGTGCCGCCCGGCGGGACATCCACGTCGAGCAGGTCGGCGATCTCATGTCGCGGCGCGGGCACCTAGCCATGATGCCCCAGGAAGGAGCGGCTAGCGCGCAGCGCCCCGTGCGATTGGCGGGAAGCCAGGCCCGTTCGGCCGAAAAGAATTTAAGCAGCCGGCGGGGGAGCGGATACCTTCCCTACGTATGGAACTCGGCGAGTATGACCACCGGGCGGTCGAGGCCGCCGCCCGGGAGCTGTGGGAAGCGCACGACATCTACCGGTACGACCGGGGCGGGGACGGGCCCGTGTTCAGCGTGGACACCCCGCCGCCCTACGTATCAGCGGCGCACCTGCACGTCGGTCACGCGATGAGCTACTCGCAGCCGGATTTCATCGTCCGCTACCGGCGGATGCGCGGCGAGCGGGTGTTCTACCCGATCGGGTTCGACGACAACGGGCTGCCGACCGAGCGGTACGTGGAGCAGGCCCACGGGGTCCGGGCGGTGGACATGACCCGCGCCGAGTTCACCGCGCTGTGCCTGGCCGAGACCCGGCGGGTGGCCGAACGGTACGAGGACCTGTGGCGGCGGCTCGGCCTGTCGGTGGACTGGTCGCTGCGCTACTCCACCATCGACGCACGGTGCCAGCGGACCGCCCAGACCAGCTTCGTCACGCTGCACCAGGCGGGCTACCTGCGGCGGGCCGAGGACCCGATCCTGTGGTGCCCCGAGGACCGCACCTCGCTGGCCCAAGCCGACGTGGAGGACCTGGAACGGACCAGCAGGCTGCACACGATCAGGTTCGGCGGAGGCCGTGACCTGCTGATCGCCACCACCCGCCCCGAACTGCTGCCGGCCTGCGTGGCCCTGTACCACCATCCCGCCGACACGCGGTACGCCGGGCTGGAGCGGGCGACCGTGCCGCTGTTCGGCTACGAGGTGCCGGTGCTCACCGACGAGTCCGTGGACCCGGAGTACGGCACCGGGCTGATGATGGTGTGCACGTTCGGCGACAGCGAAGACGTGCTCAAATGGCGGCGCGATCACCTGGACCTGCGCCTGGTGGTGGAGCCGGACGGCCGTCTCGGTGAGCTGGCCGGCGAGTTCGCCGGGCTGACGCTGGCGCAGGGCCGTTCGGCCATCGTCAAGGCCCTGGACGAGGCCGGGCTGCTGGTGAGCAGCGATCCGGTGCGGCAGGTCGTCGGGGTGCACGAGCGGTGCCAGACGCCGGTGGAGTTCCAGATCAGGCCGCAGTGGTTCATCGCGGTACGGGAGCACGCCGACCGGTTCCGGGCTCGCGCGGCCGAGCTGGAATGGATCCCCCCGTTCATGCGGCGCCGGCTGGAGGACTGGATCGACGGGCTCAAGTGGGACTGGAACATCACCCGGCAGCGACGCTACGGGGTGCCGTTCCCGGTGTGGTTCTGCGCCGCCTGCTCGGCGCCGGTGCTGGCCCGGCTGGAGGACCTCCCGGTGGACCCGCTGGCGGACACCCCGCCGGTGTCATCCTGCCCGTCCTGCGGCTCGGCCGAGCTGACACCGGACCCCGACGTGATGGATACCTGGATGATCTCGTCGCTCTCGCCGCAGATCAACGACGGCTGGGCGCTGGGCGGCACTGATCCCGCGCTGGCGCCCATGTCGATGCGGGTGCAGGCGTTCGAGATCATCAGGACCTGGCTGTTCTACTCGGTGGTGCAGTCGGAGCTGCTGTTCGGCCGGGTGCCGTGGCGGACCGCGCTGATCTCCGGCTGGGGGCTGACCGAGCAGGGCAAGAAGCTGTCCAAGCGGAACCTCGACTCCTCCACCGGGCCCGATGGCTACAACCGGTACGTGCCGGACCACGTGATGGGCAAGTACGGCGCGGACGCGGTCCGGCTGTGGGCGACCAGAGGCCGCATCGGCACCGACCTGCGGTACAACGAGAAGGACATCAGGACCGGCCGCAAGTTCGCGGTCAAGCTGTGGAACGTGGGCCGGTTCCTGTCCATGAACCTCGGCGACCTCGATGTCTCGGCGACGGCGACGGCGCCGCCGCCGGGGGAGCGGGACATCGTGGACCGGTGGGTGCTCTCGCACCTGGCCGAGACGGTGGCGGAGGCCACGGCGGCGTTCGGCACCCATGACTACATGCAGGCCCACCAGGCGGCCTCGCGCATGTTCTGGTCCGTGTACTGCGACCGCTACCTCGAGATGATCAAGGACCGGCTCGGGACCAGCCGGGACCGGGACAGTGCCCGGTGGACCCTTTGGGAGTCGTTCCGGGTCCTGCTCGGCCTGTTCGCGCCGTTCGCGCCGTTCGTGACCGAACGGATGTACCAGCAGTTCTACCGAACGCACGAGGGCACCGTCTCGCTGCACCTGACCCGCTGGCCAGAGCCGGACGAGCGGTGGCGCGGCGACCGGCCCGCGGTGGAGGCCGTCGACCAGCTCACCGTGATCCTGGACGCCACCCGGGCGCTGCGCAGCGGCCTGCGGCTCGGCAACTCGGCCCGGCTGAGCAAGCTGACCGTGCAGGCGCACGACGTCGCCGCCCGGTCACTGCTCGATCAGATCGCCGAACCGCTCCGGATCGCCGCCCGGGCCGACGCCCTGATCCTCGGTCCCGCCGGCCACCCCAGCGGCGTCGACGGGATCACCGTCGGGATCGCCGTCTAGCCCGGCCGGGCGCCGGCGGCCAGCCAGCAGCGCGGCATTGAGACAATGCGGAGGTGCGAACGATTGCCCTCGAGGAGCACTTCTGGACGGCCGAACTCGCCGCGCCTGCCGGCACCGGCCCGCTGGCCACGTGGGGCCAGCGGGTGGACGACCAGCTCCGCGATCTCGGTCAGGCACGTCTGGCTGACATGGACGCCAGCGGCATCGACCTGCAGGTCATCTCGCATGTCGCGCCGGCCGCGCAGGCGCTCGGGGGAACGGAAGGGCTGGCCCGCGCCCGCGAAGCCAACGACCGGCTGGCCGGGGCGGTGCGCGCGCACCCGGACCGGTTCGCCGGCTTCGCCACCCTGCCCACCGCGGACCCGGAGGCCGCGGCCGGCGAGCTCGATCGCGCCGTCCTCGATCTCGGCCTGATCGGCGCGCTGGTCAACAGCACCCTGGGCTCGAACGGCGTCTTTCTCGACGACGCCAGGTTCGCCCCGCTGCTCGACCGGTTCGAGCGGCTCGACGTGCCGTTGTACCTGCACCCGGCGCCGCCATCGAACGCCCTGCGCGACGCGCTCTACCAGGGGCTGCCGCCGGCCGTGGCCGGCCGCCTGGCCACCGGCGCCTGGGGCTGGCACGCCGAAGCCGGCCTGCACGTGCTGCGCATGATCGCCACCGGGGTGTTCGACCGGCATCCCGGACTGCGGCTGATTGTCGGGCACTGCGGCGAGATGGTGCCGTTCATGCTGGACCGGATCGACGCGATGCTCGACCCGGCCAGGCTGGGCCCGGCCAGGATGACGCTCAAGCCGTCGGAGTACTTCCTGCGGAACATCTGGGTGACCACGAGCGGGCTGTTCAGCCTCCCGCCGGTGCTCTGCGCGATCCAGGTGCTGGGGGTGGACCGGGTGCTGTTCAGCGTCGACTACCCGTTCGGCGACAACGCGGCGGGCCGGGCCCTGCTCGACACGCTCCCGCTGGCCCCGGCGGACAAGGCGAAGATCGCTGGCGGCAACGCCGAGCAGGTGCTGCGGATCAAGCCGCGAGCCCTCGAGCCGGGGCGTGATTTACGTCACGTTGATCTTGCGAAAAATTTGCGTCAGGCCGGCGATTTACGGCACAATGATGTTGTGAAAAACGTCGGAGCAGCCGAGGGCCCCACCCGGGGCCAGGTCGCGCGGCTGATCCTGGAGCTCGGGCCGTCCACCGCCGCCACGCTCGGCAGCCGGCTCGGGCTCACGCCTGCCGCGATCCGGCGTCATCTGGACAACCTGCTGGCCGAGGGCCTCATCGAGACCAGGACGGCCAGGACCTACGGGAACCGGGGTCGCGGCCGCCCGGCCAAGGTCTTCGTCATCACCGACGCGGGCCGCAGCGCGTTCGAGCACGCCTACGACGACCTGGCCAGCAACGCACTGCGCTTCCTGGCCGAGACGGCGGGCCCGGACGCGATCGCCGAGTTCGCCCGGCGACAGGTCTCCGACCTCGAGCGCAGGTACGCGCCCGCGGTGGCCAGGGGCGAGCTGCCCGGCCGGGTCCAGGCGCTGGCCGAGGCGCTGTCCGCCGACGGCTACGCCGCGTCGGCGGGCCCGGCGCCCGCGATCGGCGGTTCGAGGGCGGAAGGCGGCGAGCAGCTCTGCCAGCACCACTGCCCGGTCGCGCACGTGGCGGCCGAGTTCCCGCAGCTGTGCGAGGCCGAAACCGAGGCTTTCGGCAGGCTGCTGGGAACGCCCGTGCAGCGGCTCGCTACTATCGCGCACGGCGACGGCATCTGCACCACACACGTCACCGGCGTCGGGAAGGCTGCCGCACGCCGGGCTGTTGAAGTACCCGTAACCAACGAAAACACCCCAGAAAAGAAGCCGAGAGGGCTCGTCATATGACAACCACCACGCAGGAGCAGCTTGAAGGGCTCGGCACGTACAAGTTCGGCTGGGCCGACTCGGACGTGGCCGGAGCATCCGCACGCCGCGGCCTGTCCGAAGAGGTGGTCCGGGACATTTCGGCGCGGAAGAACGAGCCGGAGTGGATGCTCGAGATGCGGCTCAAGGGCCTGAAGAACTTCGGGCGCAAGCCGATGCCCAATTGGGGTGCCGACCTGACCGGCATCGACTTCGACAACATCAAGTACTTCGTCCGCTCGACTGAGAAGCAGGCGGCCAGCTGGGACGAGCTCCCGGCCGACATCAAGAACACGTACGACAGGCTCGGCATCCCCGAGGCGGAGAAGCAGCGGCTCATCGCGGGCGTCGCCGCTCAGTACGAGTCCGAGGTCGTTTACCACAAGATCAGGGAAGACCTCGAGGAAAAGGGCGTCATCTTCCTCGACACCGACACGGCGCTCAAGGAGCACCCGGATCTGTTCAAGGAATACTTCGGCACGGTGATCCCGCCGGGTGACAACAAGTTCGCCGCGCTGAACACCGCGGTGTGGTCCGGCGGCTCGTTCATCTACGTGCCGAAGAACGTCAAGGTGGAAATCCCGCTGCAGGCCTATTTCCGCATCAACACCGAGAACATGGGCCAGTTCGAGCGGACCCTGATCATCGTGGACGAGGGCGCCTACGTCCATTACGTGGAAGGCTGCACCGCGCCGATCTACAAGTCCGACTCGCTGCATTCCGCGGTGGTCGAGATCATCGTGAAGAAGGATGCGCGCTGCCGGTACACCACGATCCAGAACTGGTCGAACAACGTGTACAACCTGGTCACCAAGCGGGCCGTGGCCCAGGCCGGGGCGACCATGGAGTGGATCGACGGCAACATCGGCTCCAAGGTGACGATGAAGTACCCGGCGGTCTACCTGATGGGCGAGCACGCCCGCGGCGAGACGCTCTCCGTCGCGTTCGCCGGCGAGGGCCAGCACCAGGACGCCGGCGCCAAGATGGTGCACTGCGCGCCGAACACCTCCTCCACCATCGTCTCCAAGTCGGTGGCCAGGGCGGGCGGCCGGACGTCTTACCGGGGCCTGGTCAACGTGCAGGAAGGCGCCGAGCACTCCAAGTCCAACGTCAAGTGCGACGCGCTGCTGGTGGACACGGTGAGCCGCAGCGACACCTACCCCTACGTGGACGTCCGCGAGGACGACGTGGAGATGGCCCACGAGGCGACCGTCTCCAAGGTCTCCGAGGACCAGTTGTTCTACCTGATGAGCCGCGGCATGACCGAGGACGAGGCGATGGCCACGATCGTCCGCGGGTTCGTCGAGCCGATCGCCCGCGAGCTGCCGATGGAATACGCGCTCGAGCTGAACCGGCTGATCGAGCTGCAGATGGAGGGGGCTGTCGGCTGATGTCGGCTGGACTTCAGGGAGCGATCGAGTCCGCTCCCGTCACGAGGCTGCACGAGCACAGGTCCTACGACCCGGCGGACTTCGCCGTGCCCGGCGGCCGCGAGGAGGAGTGGCGCTTCACCCCGCTGCGCCGGCTGCGCGGGCTGCACACGGATAACCCGCCGGCCCCGGCCGGCCAGGTGACCGTGGAAGTCGACCCGGCGCCCGAGGTCAAGATTTCTACGGCCGAACGGTCTGGCGGTCTGCCCGGGCGCAGCTTTATCCCGTCCGACCGGGTGAGCGCCCAGGCGTACGCGAGCTTCGACGAGGCGACCGTGATCACGATCCCGGCCGAGGCCGAAACGTCGCGGCCCACCGTCGTCACCGTGACCGGCGACGGGGGCACTGGATACGGCCACCTGCTGGTGCAAGCCGAGCCGTTCTCCCGGGCCGTGGTCGTGCTCGACTACCGGGGCAGCGCCACCTACGCCGACAACGTCGAGCTGGTGGTCGGGGACAGCGCCTCGCTGTCCGTGGTCAGCCTGCAGGACTGGGCCGGCGACGCGGTGCACCTGTCGTACCACTACGCCACGCTGGGCCGGGACGCCAGGCTGCGGCACGCCGCCGTCACGCTGGGCGGGAACCTGGTCCGGCTGGCGCCTTCGGTCAGGTACAGCGCTCCGGGCGGCGACGCCGAGCTGACCGGGCTCTACTTCGCCGACGCGGGCCAGCATCTGGAACACAGGCTTTTCGTCGACCACGACGTGCCTCGCTGCCGCAGCCGGGTTACCTACAAGGGCGCGCTGCAGGGCGAGGACGCGCACGCGGTCTGGATCGGTGACGTGCTGATCAGGCCCGAGGCGACCGGCACCGACACGTACGAGTACAACAGGAACCTCGTGCTGACCGACGGCACCCGGGTCGACTCGGTGCCGAACCTGGAGATCCTCACCGGGGAGATCGTCGGGGCCGGGCACGCTAGCGCCAGCGGCAGGCTCGAGGACCATCACCTGTTCTACCTGATGGCCAGGGGCATCCCGTTCGCCGAGGCCCGCAGGCTGGTCATTCGCGGGTTCTTCGGCCAGCTGATCGACACCATCGAGGTGCCCGAGCTCCGGACGAGGATCGCCGGGGCCATCGAGGCGGAGCTCGAAAGGCCGGTCTCGTGAGCGATTTCCAGCGGGTCTGCTCGCTGTCGGAACTGCCTGCCGAGGGCGTCATCGGCGTCGAGGTGGACGGCGAGCCCGTCGCCGTGGCGCGCGCCGACGGTGAGGTCTTCGCCCTGCGCGACGTGTGCTCGCACGCCGAGGTGCCACTGTCCGAAGGCGAGATTTACGACACCACGGTGGAGTGCTGGCTGCACGGGTCCTGCTTCGATCTGCGCACCGGTCAGCCCACCGGGCTGCCGGCCACCGAGCCGGTGCCCGTCTATCCCGTCAAGATCGAAGGCGACGACGTCTACGTCGCCGTGGAGAAGGAGTCATAGTGGCCACCCTCGAGATCCGCGACCTGCACGTCAGCGTGGAAGAAAGCGTCGGCGTGCACCGGGACATCCTGCGTGGCGTGAACCTGACCGTCCGCGAGGGTGAGACCCACGCCATCATGGGCCCGAACGGCTCCGGCAAGTCCACCCTGGCCTACGCGATCGCCGGCCACCCCAAGTACCTGGTCACCCGGGGCAGCGTCACGCTCGACGGCGAGGACGTGCTGGCCATGACCGTGGACAATCGCGCCCGGGCCGGCCTGTTCCTGGCCATGCAGTACCCGGTCGAGGTGCCCGGCGTGTCGGTGTCGAACTTCCTGCGCACCGCGGTCACCGCGGTCCGGGGCGAGGCACCGAAGCTGCGCGACTTCGTCAAGGAACTGCGCGCCGCGATGGCCGCGCTGTCCATCGACCCGGCCTTCGCCGAGCGCAACCTGAACGAGGGCTTCTCCGGCGGGGAGAAGAAGCGGCACGAGATCCTCCAGCTCGAACTGCTCGACCCCAAGATGGCGATCCTGGACGAGACCGACTCGGGCCTGGACATCGACGCGCTCAAGGTGGTCTCCGAGGGCATCAACCGGTTCCGCGAGAAGCCGGGCCACGGGGTGCTGCTGATCACCCACTACACCCGGATCCTGCGGTACGTGAAGCCGGACTTCGTGCACGTCTTCGTGGCCGGCCGCATTGTCGAAGAAGGCGGCCCCGAGCTGGCCGAACTGCTGGAGAACGAGGGCTACGAGCGGTTCACCGGGGTCCCCGCATGAGTTCGGTGCACCTCGACGTCGAGGCCGTCCGCGCGGACTTTCCCGCGCTGGCCCGGACGGTGCGCAACGACAAGCCGCTGATCTACCTGGACTCCGGCGCGACCTCGCAGAAGCCGGTCCAGGTGCTCGACGCGGTGCGCTCGGCCTACGAGCAGCACAACGCGGCCGCGCACCGGGGTACCCATCTGCTCGGTGAGGAGGCCACCGACCTGTACGAGGGGGCCCGGGCCAAGGTCGCGGCGTTCCTCGCCGCCCGGCCGGACGAGGTGGTGTTCACCAAGAACGCCACCGAGGCGGTCAACCTGGTCGCCTACGCGCTGAGCGCCCCGGGCCAGCTCCAGGTGCGGGCCGGCGACGAGGTCCTGATCACCGAGATGGAGCACCACGCCAACCTGGTGCCCTGGCAGCAGCTGTGCGAGCGGACCGGCGCCACCCTGCGCTGGCTCGACGTCACCCCCGAGGGCCGGCTCGACACCGATGACCTGGACAACATGATCACCGGGCGGACCAGGATCGTCGCGGTGACCCACCAGTCGAACGTCACCGGGACGGTACCGCCGGTGGCCGAGATCGCCCGCGTGGCCCATGAGAAGGGCGCGCTGGTGCTCGCCGACGGGGCCCAGTCGGTACCGCACCAGCCGGTGGACGTGACGGCGCTCGGCGCGGACTTCCTGGTCTTCTCCTCGCACAAGATGCTCGGTCCCTACGGGATCGGCGTCCTGTTCGGCCGAGCCGAGCTATTGGAGGCCATGCCGCCCTTCCTGACCGGCGGGTCGATGATCGAGGTGGTGCGGATGGAGGGCAGCACGTTCCTGCCGCCGCCGCAGCGATTCGAGCCCGGCGTTCCCGCCATTGCCGAGGCGGCCGGCCTGGCCGCCGCCGTCGATTACCTGACCGCGCTGGGCATGGACAACGTGGCGGCCCACGAGGAGTCGCTGACCGCCCACGCCCTGGACGCGCTGCGCGAGATCGACGGCGTGCGCATCCTCGGTCCTGACACCACCAAGGACCGCGGCGGCGCCGTGGCGTTCGAGGTCGACGGCGTGCACCCGCACGACGTGGGCCAGGTGCTCGACGAACTCGGCATCGCGGTGCGCACCGGCCACCACTGCGCCTGGCCGCTGCACCGGGCGCTGGGCGTCCAGGCCAGCACCCGGGCCAGCTTCTACGTGTACAACACCCACGACGAGGTAGACGCCCTGGCCGACGGGATCCGCTACGCCCAGCGTTTCTTCGGCACGGGATGACCAGGCCGTCCGAGCTTGTTAGGAGGTGACGTGATGCAGCTCGAGTCGATGTACCAGGACATCATCCTGGATCACTACCGCAACCCTCACCACAAGGGCCTGCGGGATCCCTTCGATGCCGAGGTGCACCACGTCAACCCGGTCTGCGGCGACGAGGTGACGCTGCGGGTCAGCCTCAAGGACGTCAACGGCGAGCCGGTTGTCGAGGACGTCTCGTATGACTCGCTCGGCTGCTCGATCAGCCAGGCGAGCGCCTCGGTAATGAGCGACCTGGTCATCGGCAAGCCGGTGACCGAGGCCATGACGATCAGCCAGGCCTTCCTCGAGCTCATGCAGTCCAAGGGAGAGGGGCAGCCCGACGAGGGCCTGCTCGAAGACGCGGTGGCGTTCGTCGGCGTGTCGAAGTACCCGGCCCGGATAAAGTGCGCCCTGCTCGGCTGGATGGCCTGGAAGGACGCGACCGCGCAGGCCATGGAGGTGGCGCAATGACAGAGAACGCTACGGAGACCACCGAGACCACCGAGGCTCAGTTGGCTCCGGGGGGGGCGACCCCCCCGAGCCCCCCCGAAAGCGTGCAACTCACCGCCGAGCAGGAGGACGTGCTCGAGGCGATGCGCGACGTGGTGGACCCCGAACTCGGCATCAACGTGGTGGACCTCGGCCTGGTCTACGGCGTGGACGTGGACGCCGAGCGGATCGCCACCATCGACATGACCCTGACCAGTGCCGCGTGCCCGCTGACCGACGTGATCGAGGATCAGGCCCGTGAGGCGCTCGACGGCGTGGTGGCGGATTTCCGCATCAACTGGGTGTGGATGCCGCCGTGGGGCCCGGAGCACATCACCGAGGACGGCCGCGAGCAGCTCCGCGCCCTCGGCTTCAACATCTAGGCCCTACCTAACTCCACCCCACCCTAGGACCTGATGTGGGGCACTGAGTGGTGAAGAATCCTGCCGCGGGCGGCGGTCGCTGGGTGGAGGTTCCGCCAGAACGGCTGGTGACCTGGGTCGTCACCTTCGCGGAGCGTCACGGCGGCGCCGCCGCGGGTCAGCCGGTGACGACCGGCGAGTCCGGCGTGGCGGTCACGTTCACGGGCGCGGACGGGGCCACGGCCGAGTGCCACCCGCCGTTCCCGCCGCTGCCCGCCGAAGTCCCGGGCGCGGTGCGCGCGGCCGCCGAGGCGCTCGCGGCGCACGCCGCGGCGGACCGTACGGTCGGCGTCCTGCTGGTCCGCCTGGGCGGTTATGCGGCCGGGGTGTTCTCGGGCTCGCCGCCCCGGCTGGTGGACTCCAAGACGGGGAGCAGGCCGGTGCATGGCCGCAGCGCGGCGGGCGGCTGGTCGCAGCAGCGCTTCGCCCGCCGCCGGGAGAACCAGGCCGCCACGGCGCTGCGGGCGGCCGCGGACGCCGCCGCCGAGGTGTTCGGCCGGTACGGCCCGGACGGGCTCGACGCCGTGGTGCTGGGCGGGGACAAGCGGTCAGCCGCCGGGCTAGCCGATGACGCCCGGTTGGAGAAGTACCTGGCCAAGGCGACCGGGCGCTTCCTGACCGTGCCCGACCCGCGGCTGGCCGTGCTGCGCGACATCCCGCGTGCCTTCCTGGCCACCCGCATCCGGCTGACCGAGCCGGAATCCATTAGCCCGGTGACGGGTTGACCCAGTAGAGTGGATGCCATGCTCCTCACCCAGGACTAGGGACACGCCCCAGGGGAGAGGTCTGTCCATTTCAGTCCAAGGAGCATCACGTCATGATCGTGGCAACCGACATCGAATTGCGGGCTGGCGCACGCCTGCTGCTTGACGGTGCGTCGTTCCAGGTGTCCGCAGGGGACCGGATCGGCCTGGTCGGGCGGAACGGCGCGGGCAAGACCACGCTGGCCAAGGTGCTGGCCGGGGAAGCCCAGCCGGCCGCGGGCTCGGTCCGCAGGTCAGGAACTGTCGGGTACCTGCCGCAGGACCCGCGCACCGGGGACCTGGACATGCTGGCCATCGACCGCGTGCTGTCGGCCCGCGGGCTCGACCAGCTGCGCGCCGATCTCCGGGCCGCTGAGGCGGCCATGGCCGGATCGGACTCCGCCGAGGCGGCGGACGCCATCCGCAAGTACGGCAGGCTGGAAGAACGGCTCGCGGTCCTCGGCGGGTACGCGGCCGAGTCGCAGGCGGCCTCGATCACCGCCAGCCTCGGGCTGCCCGACCGGGTGCTGCACCAGTCGCTGCACACCCTGTCGGGCGGTCAGCGGCGCCGCGTCGAGCTGGCGAGGATCCTGTTCTCCGACTCCCAGACCATGCTCCTCGACGAGCCCACCAACCACCTGGACGCCGACTCGGTGGCCTGGCTGCGCGATCACCTCAAGAGCTACCGCGGCGGCCTGGTGGTGATCAGCCACGACGTCGCGCTGCTCGGCGACGTGGTGAACAAGGTCTTCTACCTCGACGCACAGCGGGCCTGCCTGGACGCCTACAACCTGGGCTGGCGCGCCTACCTGCAGCAGCGCGAGACCGACGAGCGGCGCCGCAGGCGGGAGCGGGTGAACGCGGGCCGCCAGGCCAGTGCGCTGATGGCACAGGCGGACAAGATGCGGGCCAAGGCGACCAAGGCCAGGGCGGCGCAGAATATGCAGCGCCGGGCCGAGCGGATGCTGGCCGGGGTGGAGGCGGAGCGCTCCGCCGACCGGGTGGCCAGGCTCCGTTTCCCGGTTCCCGCCCCGTGCGGCCGGACCCCGCTGACCGCCGCGGGCCTGTCCAAGTCGTACGGGTCCACCGAGGTGTTCAGCGGCGTCGACGTGGCCGTCGACCGGGGGAGCCGGGTGGTGGTCCTCGGGCTGAACGGCGCGGGGAAAACGACGCTGCTGCGGCTGCTGGCCGGACTGGAGACGCCAGACACCGGAAAAGTCACGCCAGGGCACGGCCTTAGCCTCGGATATTATGCCCAGGAGCATGAGACGCTGGAAACCGATCGAACGGTTCTATCACACATGCGCTCCGCAGCTCCGGACCTTACCGAATCGGAGCAGCGCAAGGTTCTCGGCTCATTCCTGTTCTCAGGTGATGATGTCGAAAAGCCCGCGGGCGTGCTTTCCGGCGGAGAAAAGACGAGGCTAGCCCTCGCTCTTCTTGTTGTATCGGGTGCAAACGTCCTGTTGCTCGACGAGCCGACGAACAACCTCGATCCGGCCAGCCGGGAAGAAGTTCTCGGAGCGTTGCGGGGCTTCCGCGGCGCGATAGTGCTTGTGACGCATGATGAAGGTGCGGTTGAAGCGCTATCACCGGAACGCGTTATCGTCCTGCCCGACGGCGTGGAAGACGCATGGAGCGAAGATTTCGCTGATCTTGTCGCACTTGCATAAGCACTTGCATCAGTTTGGTGCAAGTTTGCCGCATCGGTCCTATGGTCACGATTCAGTCATGGCCGGCGCGAAAATATAGTGATCATTTACCTTCATGTGGGTGGCCAATCCCGCGGTCATGCCTGATCATTACCTGTGGGGGAACGTGTACTCAATGGTGACCGCATCAAACTGGAGGTACATGTGGCCGAGACCCTCAAGAAAGGCACGCGGGTGACGGGGGTGGATCGCAGCAAGCTGGCGACGACCCTCGGCAAGCGGTATGACTCGGGTGAGAGCATCCGCTCACTGGCAGCCTCGACAGGAAGGTCCTACGGCTTCGTCCACCGGATCCTGAGCGAGACGGGAGTGACGTTGCGCGGGCGTGGTGGCGCGACCCGCAGTGGCAAGAACAAGGTGAAGCACTAAGCACGGCCCAGGAGGCACCGGCCCGGCGACGCCGATGATGACGGCAGCCGGGACCCCGCCCGGATAGCCCCCTGGAGTTCGCTGCTAGCTGATACCAAACCCGTTCGGTACGGAACTAATCACGCGCCCCCGGGGGTTTCCCTGATCATGTACGGGCGGGCGAACATGGTCGTGATGCGCGGGTTCCGGATGGATCCCTCCATCACCAAGCAGAAGCTCAAGCCGGGCACCATCCGCAGGATCGCCGCCTACGCGCGGCCGTACCGGATGCACCTAGCGGTGTTTCTCCTCGCCACCGCCGTCGACGCGGTGCTCACCGTCGTCAACCCGCTGCTGCTGCGGGACATCATCGACCACGGCATCCTGGGCCGTGACGAACAGCTGGTGATCCTGCTGGCCTGCGCGGTGGCCGCCGTCGCGATCTTCGACGCGGCCCTTGGCTTCGTGATCCGCTGGTTCTCCGCCCGGATCGGCGAGGGCCTCATCTACGACCTGCGTACCCAGGTATTCGACCACGTGCAGCGCCAGCCGATCGCCTTCTTCACCCGCGCCCAGACCGGGTCGCTGGTCAGCCGCCTCGACGGCGACGTGGTCGGCGCCCAGCAGGCCATCACCTCCACGTTGTCCGGGGTGCTCTCCAACCTGCTCAGCCTGGTCGTCATCCTGATCGCGCTGTTCTACCTGTCCTGGCAGGTCACCGTCATCTCCCTGGTTATGATCCCGCTCTTCATCCTGCCCGCCCGGCTGGTCGGCCGCCGCATGCAGCGGCTGACCAGGGAGAGCATGCAGCTCAACGCCGAGATGGGCTCGACGATGACCGAGCGGTTCAACGTCGCGGGCGCGATGCTGGTGAAGCTGTTCGGGCGGCCCCACGAGGAGTCCGGCGCGTTCGCCTCGCGCGCGGCCAAGGTCCGCGACATCGGCGTGGTCACCGCCATGTACGGCCAGGTGTTGTTCGTCGCGCTCACGCTGCTGGCCTCGATGGTGACCGCCGTCGTCTACGGCCTGGGCGGCACGCTGGTCATCCGCGGCACCTTCCAGATCGGCACGCTGGTGGCCCTGACTACCCTGCTCGCCCGGGTCTACGGCCCGATCACCTCGCTGTCCAGCCTGCAAGTCAACGTCATGACGGCCCTGGTCAGCTTCGACCGGGTCTTCGAGGTGCTCGACCTCAAGCCGCTCGTCGCGGAGAAGCCGGGCGCGGTGGCGCTGCCCCGCACCGAGAGGGGGCCGGACGCCCTCGCCCCGGAGATCGAATTCGACGACGTGTCGTTCCGCTATCCGACGGCGAGTGAGGTGTCGCTCGCCTCGCTGGAGTCGATCGCGCTGCCGGCGCCGGAGCGCAAGGACACCGGGGCCGGGGTGCTGCACGAGGTGAGCTTCCGCACGCCGCCGGGCAAGCTGACCGCACTGGTTGGCCCCTCGGGCGCGGGCAAGACCACGATCACCGCGCTGGCCGCGCGGCTCTACGATCCCAACCAGGGGGCCGTGCGAATCGGCGGCTACGACATCAGGGACGTGACCCAGGAGTCGCTGCACGACGTGGTGGGCGTGGTCACCCAGGACGCGCACCTGTTCCACGACACGATCCGGGCGAACCTGACCTACGCGCGGCCCGAGGCCACCGAGCTCGAACTGATCCAGGCGTGCGAGGCGGCTCAGATCTGGGATCTGATCTCCGGCCTGCCCGACGGGCTGGACACCGTGGTGGGGGACCGGGGCTACCGGCTGTCCGGCGGCGAGAAGCAGCGCGTCGCCGTGGCCCGGCTGCTGCTGAAGGCCCCGTCGGTGGTGGTGCTCGACGAGGCCACCGCGCACCTCGACTCCGAGTCGGAGGTCGCCGTCCAGCGTGCGCTGAAGACGGCGCTGGCCGGGCGGACCTCGCTGGTGATCGCGCACCGGCTGTCCACCATCAGGGAAGCCGACCAGATCCTGGTCGTCGATTCGGGCCGGATCACCGAGCGCGGCACGCACGAGGAGCTCCTGGCGGCGGGCGGCCTGTACGCCGACCTGTACCACACCCAGTTCGCGGGCCAGGCGGCCTAGGCACAGCCGGGCCTCTAGAGGGTATAGCCGAGGCGGCGGACTTCCTCGCCGGCGACCTTCTCTATCTCGGTGATGTCCTCGGCGTTGAGCGACGCCTCGTAGGCGGGGCCGCGCCGGCCGCGGGCGCGCGAGCGGGCCGTGCGGGCCTCGTTGCGGATCTCGGCCGACGGCACGGTCGTGCCGGCGAAGCGGGACAGGTCGGCCAGCGCGTCCTCCGGCTTGCTCAGCAGGTGCTCGTAGCGGATCGTTTTCAGCTGCCCGGACGGCAGGTCGTGGTGCAGCCGGGCCGCCAGGCGCACGGACCAGCGCCAGCGCAGCGCGCACCGGGCGGCCGGGGACAGCCGGGGCCACAGGTCGCGATCCTCGGCGGTTTCGATGCCGAAGAAGGGATTAGGGAATTCGGTGTCCACGTTCACGAAGCTCGGCCGGTACCAGGACATCACCACCGGGTCGGCGAGCATGCTGGCCACCACGTCCCGGCCGTCCCTGATGACCTGGACGATCCGGGCGTCGGGGAACGCGTAGGTGAGCGCCTCCGCGCAGTAGATGAGATCCGGGCTCGCGTCCCCGAACGTCTCCAGCCCCCGCAGCTCCACGCACGGCCCGACCGAGTCGGCGGCCAGGCCCGCGGCGGCCCGGCATTCGCGCGTGCATTCCAGGCAGCTGCTCGCGGTGACCTGCCAGCCCTGCGCGAAGGCATCCCTGATCACCGTGGCGGCGGCTTGCGTCCGGCCCTGGTACATGGACGGCCGCCGGGCGAAGGCGTACACGGTGCGCAGGACGCTCGGCTGCCCGATCGTGACGTGAAAGCCCGGGGCCGCCTTCAGGGCGCGGCCGATCAGCTCCGCGCCTGAGTGCGGTGCGCCGACCACGAAGACGGGCTGGTGCACGCTGCGGGAGTTGACGATGAGGATGTGACGAGCGGAGGGCATCATCACCTTGCTGTCTGGGTGCCATGGCCTAAGGAAGGCCCTTCCGATACGGTACTAGCCGGCGTCACGCCATAGGCTGGCACCATGCGGGTACTACCCGGCGTAGTCGCCGTCGCCGTTACCGCCGCAGCGGTCGCGCTGGCGGGCTGCTCGCAGTTTGACGCGGCGCTCGGGCAGCGGCAGGCCGTTGTCGCGTTCAAACCGGGCACGCCGGTGTCGCAGCGGCTCGCCGTCCGTTCGGCCTGTGCCAAGGTCCCCGAGGTGAAGGCCCCGCCGGTGCCGTCGGACCTCAATTCCCCCTACGCGCTCCAGCAGCTGACCTTCCGGATCGACCACGCGTCCAACGCGGACGTGGCCCGGCTGGAGAAGTGCCTGGCCAGGTTCCCCTCGGTGGTCGGCGTCACGCTGCAGGACTCGACCGACATGGGCGGCTGACGGGCCGCGTTACATCGGTAACCTGCGCCCGCCGTGATCAGCGCAGCCTCTTAGTCTGCCCAGGTCAGAGCCGATTCCCTACATTGCCTACTTCATGTATAGTGAATCCGAATTGTTTCCGACAAAAACGATAGAAAATAGGTTCTAGATGCGACGTGTCACGACCGCCGCGGTAATCGGTGCGGCGCTGCTGCTGGCAGGCTGCTCCTCGTCTTCGTCCTCCTCATCGTCTGGCTCGACGAGCAACGCGAACGCCGCGGGGAGCTCACCCGTCACGGTCAGGCTCGGTTTCCTCAGCAATATCACGCATGCTCCCGCCCTGATCGGCCTGAAGGAAGGCTTCTTCACCAAGGCGCTGGGCTCCGCGGGTACCGTCAAGGCCACCGCGTTCAGCGCGGGCACCGAGGAGACCACCGCGATCCTGGCCGGCCAGCTCGACGTGGCCTACGTCGGGCCGAACCCGGCCATCACCGCCTGGCAGAAGTCCAGCGACATCCAGATCATCTCGGGGGTCGCCACCGGCGGTGCGTCGATCGTGGTCAAGAAGGGCATCACCTCGGCCGCACAGCTCAAGGGCAAATCGCTGGCCACGCCGTCGCTCGGCAACACGCAGGATGTAGCCCTGCGCTACTGGCTCAAGCAGAACGGCGTGACGACCAACACGACCGGCGGCGGTGACGCCTTCATCAAGCCGACCAAGCCCAACTCGGCCGCGGTCCTCCAGTTCAAGTCCGGGCAGATCGCCGGCGGATCCGAGCCGGCCCCCTACGACATCCAGATGGTTCAGGACGGCGGCACGGTGCTGCTCAAGGAGCCCGGCGTCACCACGCTGCTCATCGTGACGAAGAGCTTCCTCGCGGCCCACCCGGCGGTCGTGTCGGACCTGCTCAAGGCGCAGGTGCAGGCGAACGCCTTCATCAAGTCCAACCCGACCCAGGCCCAGGCGGACGCGAACGCGGAACTGGCCACCTACACGGGCAAGTCGCTCAAGCCGGACCTGGTCGCGGCGTCGTTCAAGGAGATCACGTTCACCAACGACCCGAACGCGGCCTCGCTCAAGACCGCCGCCGACCAGGCTGTGGCCCTTGGCCTGCTCAAGCCGGTGAACCTGGACGGGATCTACGCTCTCGACCCGCTCAACAAGGTGCTGGCCGCGGCCGGCGAGTCCCAGATCAGTTCGTAGCCATGGTGAGGCAGGTGAGTTCCGTGACGGTCGCCGACCGCCGCGCCGCGCCCCCGGTCGGGGGGCAGAGGGACTCGGTCCGGCTGACGGGCGTGTCCAAGGTGTTCGGGCGCGGCGAATCGGCCGTGCGCGCGCTGGACAACGTGTCGCTCGAGGTGCCGCCGGGGGAATTCACCTGCCTCATCGGCGCCTCGGGCTGCGGCAAGTCCACGCTGCTGTCCCTGGTGGCCGGGCTGGAGCAGCCGACGTCCGGCGAGGTGTCGGTCGGCGGCGGCCGGGTGGCGTTCATGTTCCAGGAGCCGGCGCTGTTCCCGTGGCTGACGGCGGCGGGCAACGTCGAACTGGCGCTGCGTGCCCGCGGCCTGGGCAAGGCCGAACGGCGCCAGCGCACCGATGAACTGCTGGAGGTGGTGCGCCTGACCGGGTTCGGCGGGAAACGTCCGCATCAGCTCTCCGGCGGCATGCGGCAGCGGGTCGCGTTGGCCCGCGCGCTGGCCCAGGACGCGGACGTGCTCCTGATGGACGAGCCGTTCGGCGCGCTGGACGCGATGACCAGGGACGTGCTGCACGACGAGCTGGACCGGATCTGCGCCGGGCGCCAGCTGACCATCCTGTTCGTGACCCACAACGTGCGCGAGGCGGTCCGGCTGGGGGACCGGGTGGTGGTCCTGAGCAGCCGGCCCGGCCGGGTCATCGCGGAGTTCCCCGTGCCCATCGAGCGTCCCCGCCGGATCGACTCGGCGCCGGTGGCGGAGCTGGCCGCGCGGGTCACCGACCGGCTGCGAGAGGAGATGGGCCGCGATGGCAGCTAACATGCCGCCCCCCGTCGACAAGAGCGTGCCGGGCTACGTAGAGAAGCTGACCTATCTGGAATCCCTGGAAGCGCCGTCGGAGCAGCGCAGCCGGCGGCTGGCCGCGCGCGTCTGGGGCGGCCTGTGGCCGATCGGCCTGGCCATCCTCATCGTGCTCGCGGTGTGGCAGCTGATCCATCTCAGCGGCTGGAAGAAGGCCATCTTCCCCGGGCCCGGCGCCACCTTGTCGAATCTGTGGCACCAGCTGCAGACCGGCCTGCTCTGGCAAGCGATTGCCACCACGGCCCAGCGCGCGATCATCGGGTTCGCCCTGGCCGTGCTGATCGGCGCGGTGGTCGGCGCGCTGGTGTCCCGGATCAAGCCGCTGCGGGCGGCCGTCGGGTCGCTGATCACCGGGCTGCAGACGCTGCCGTCCATCGCCTGGTTCCCGTTCGCGATCATCCTGTTCGGGATCACCACCCAGGCCATCTTGTTCGTGATCATCCTCGGCGCCGCCCCCTCGGTGGCGAATGGCCTGATCGCCGGGGTGGACTACACTCCGCCGCTGCTGCTCAAGGCGGGCAAGATGATGGGCCTGCGCAGGCTGTCGCTGTACCGGTACCTGATCCTGCCGGCCTCGCTGCCGGCGTTCGTGGCCGGGCTCAAGCAGGGCTGGGCGTTCGCCTGGCGCAGCCTGATGGCCGGCGAGCTGCTCGTCATCATCGCCAACCACCCGTCGCTCGGGGTGCTGCTGTCCACCGACCAGGACCAGGCCGACATGGCGAGCGCCACCGCGATCATCATCGTAATCCTGGTCCTCGGCATCATCGTGCACAGCCTGTTCAGCCTGGCCGACGGCGCCATCCGCCGCCGCTGGGGCCTGACCGGCAGCAGCTAGGCGAGCAGGCCGCGGGCCGCCGTCGCGATGGCGTCGGCGTCGATGCCGGATTCGGCGAGCAATTCCTCGGTGGTACCCGATCCCGGCATCTCGCGGACAGCCAGGTGGGCGATTGACAGCTCGGCCCGGCCGGCGCCGGTCAGGGCGTCGACGACGGCGGAACCGATGCCGCCTTCCGGGTGGTGGTCCTCGGCAATCACCAGCCGCCCGCCGGTGGCCGCGGCGGCCGCCGACAGCGTGGCGGTGTCGACCGGCTTGACCGAATACAGGTCGATCACCCGGGCCCTGATGCCCTCGTCCCGCAGCTGGTCGGCCGCTGCCAGGCAGGTGTGCAGGGTGACCCCGGCGCCGATCAGGGTTACCTGGTCGTCGTCGGCCGAGCGGAGCACCTTGGAGCCGCCGACCGGGAACGACTCGCCGGCCTCGTACAGCACCGGGTAGGCGCCCCGGGTGGTCCGCATGTACGAGATGCCGTCCAGGTCGGCCATGGCCTCGACCAGGGCGGCGGCGCTGGTGGCGTCGCCGGGGTAGAGCACGGTAGAGCCGTGCACCGCGCGCATCATGGCCAGGTCCTCCAGGGCCATCTGGGACGGGCCGTCGGCGCCGATCTCCACCCCGGCGTGCGAGCCGGACAGGCAGATGCTGGCCCGGGAGATGGCGGCCATCCGGATGAAGTCGTAGGCCCGGGTGAAGAACGCGGCGAAGGTCGAGGCGAACGGCCGGTAGCCGCGCACGCCCACCCCCACCGCCGCGGCGACCATCTGCTGCTCGGCGATGTACATCTCGAAGAACCGGTCGGGATGGGCCTGGGCGAACAGGTTGGCATAGGTGGAGTTGCTCACCTCGCCGTCCATCGCCACGATGTCGGGCCGCGCGCCGAGCGCGGCCAGCGCCTCCCCGTAGGCCTTGCGGGTAGCCACCTTCTGGCCGCGGTCGTAGGCGGGCAGCTTGACCTCGGCGTGGCCGTTGACACTACGCCGCGGCTGGCCCTCGGCGGGCGCCGGTCCCCGGACGACCAGATGGCGCTCGCCGCCGAGCTCGACGATGGCCCGTTCGGCCATGTCCGGCGGGAGCGGCTTGCCGTGCCAGTCCTCCCGGTCCTCCACCTCGGAGGCGCCGCGGCCCTTGAGGGTGCGGGCCAGGATGACGGCCGGGCGCTCGCCGCTGAGGTCGCCCGCCTCGGCCATGGCCTGGTCGATCGCCGCGAGATCGTGGCCGTCGACCTCGAACACCCGGGCGCCGAACGCCTCCGTCCGGCGCCGGTAGGCGTCCAGGTCCCAGCCGAGGTCGGTGGGACCGCGCTGGCCGAGCCGGTTGACGTCGACGATGGCGATCAGGTTGGCCAGCTTGTAGTGGGAGGCCTTGTCGAACGCCTCCCACATTGACCCCTCGGCCATCTCGCTGTCGCCGCACAGGACCCAGACCCGGTACGGCAGCTCGTCCAGGTACTTTCCGGCCAGCGCGACGCCGACGCCGTCCGGCAGGCCCTGGCCAAGCGACCCGGTGGCCACGTCCACCCAGGGCAGGACCGGGGTGGGGTGACCTTCAAGGCGCGAGCCGAAGCGGCGGTAGCCGGTCATCAGCTCCTCGTCGGAGACGACCCCGACCGCCTTGAAGATCGAGTACGCCAGGGGCGACGCGTGTCCCTTGGAGAAGATCAGGTGGTCGTTACCCGGGTGGTCCGGGTTGTCCCAGTCATAGCGGAGATGCCGGCTTACCAGCACAGCCATCAGGTCGGCGGCGGACATGCTCGAGGTGGGATGCCCGGACCCGGCCGAGGTGCTCGACCGGATGGAGTCCACGCGCAACTGCTGGCCGAGTTCGGCGGCGGTCGCGAGGTCGATGTCGGTGGCTGGCGTGGGCACGGGCACCTCCTGAAGGTCCGACGCGGAACGCGGGTGAGCGGAAAGCCGTCCCTACCCGCGCGAGCCCAATCCACACAGTAATCCGGCCCCGTTCGGGCCGGGACACCGGACCCGGCCGGGCCCGGGCCGCCCGGGCCCGTTCAGCGCCAGGAGATACCCAGCTCGTTCAGGATCAATTTGAGCGACCGGGCGGCCAGGGTGAAGCCCTCGGGTCCACTGAACCCGCCGTGGCGGCCCGCCCGGGCCAGGTGCGGTTCCAGCGACATGACGCCCGCGAAGCCCGAGTCCCGCAGCGCGGCCAGGGTTTCCCGCATCTGCCCGTCGCCCTGGCCCGCGGGCACGACCTCTCCGGTGGCCGCGAGAGCGTCTTTGACCTGGAGGTAGACCAGGTGCGGCCGCAGCGGTCCGTAGGCCTCGCTGAACGGCCTGACGCCGCACTGGACGAAGTTCGCCGCGTCGAACGTAGCCCGCAGGGCGGGGGAGGCCACCGAGGTGATCAGGTCGGTGCAGCGGCCGGGAATGTCCCCGAAGATCTCCTTCTCGTTCTCGTGCGCCAGCACGAGCCCCTGCCCGGCCGCGATCTCGGCCAGCGCGGCCATCCGGTCGATGACCTGCGCGCGGTACCGCCCGGGCGGCTCACCGGCCGGGATGAAGAACGAGAACACGCGGACGATCGTGGTGCCGAGCTCGCGGGCCGTGGCCGCGACGCGGCGCATCCGGTCCAGTTCGGGGCCGATCGGCGCGCCGACCGGGATCTTCCCGATGGGTGACCCGATCGCGGAGACCGCGACCCCGGCGTCCGCCAGCATGGCCCGGAACTCGGCCAGCTGTGCGCCGGTGAGGTCGGCCACGCTGACCGACCAGGCGCTGCGCAGCTCGAGGTGCGTGATCGACTCGGTAGCGAGCGTGGCGAGCTGCTCGCGCGGGTCCGGCGAGATCTCGTCGGCAAAGCCGCTGAGCGTGACCGTCATGAACCCGTGAGCCCCACCGGCGCGCCGGTGCGCGCCGACTCGTACACGGCGCGGACGATCTCGAGCGCGTCGCGGCCGGCCTGGCCGTCCACGGCGGGCGCGCGTCCCTCCTCGACCGCGGCCAGCAGGTCGGCGATCTGCGCGGCGTGGCTGGCCACCTCGATCGCGGCCGGGTCGGCCGCAGCCCCGGCGGCCCCGGCGCCCGGGTCGGCGTCTTCCCCGGGATCGCCGGCCGTGGCCTGCGCGCCGAACGCGCGGCGGACGATCCGGCCGTCCTCGACGATCACGGTGCCGTCCGTCCCGGTGATCTCCAGCCGCTGCGGGAAACCGGGATACGCGGCGGTGCTGGACAAGATCGTGCCGACGGCGCCGGAGCCGAACCTGACGATCGCCAGCGCGGTGTCCTCGACCTCGACCTGGTGCGCCTGGGTGGCGCAGACCGCGGTGACCTCGGCTACCGGGCCCATGCACCAGCGCAGCAGGTCCACGTAGTGGATGCCCTGGTTCATCAGCGAGCCGCCGTCCATGGCCCAGGTGCCGCGCCACGCGGCGCTGTCGTAGTAGGCCTGCGTCCGGTACCACTTGGTGCTGGCCTCGGCGAGCACCAGCCGGCCCAGGGCCCCGTCGCCGAGCAGCCGCTTCAGCTCGATCAGGCCGGGATCGAAGCGGTGCTGGGAGATCACGGTGAGCGCCACCCCGGCCGCGCGGGCCGCCTCGATGAGCCGGTCGGCCGCGGCCAGCGTGACGTCGATCGGCTTCTCCACCACCAGGTGCTTGCCGGCCCGGGCGGCGCGGACGCCGACCTCGGCGTGCAGGCCGCTCGGCACGCAGACGCACACCACGTCGACATCGGGCCGGGCGAGCAGCTGGTCCAGGCCGGGTTCGGCGGCGCAGCCGCGGGCGGCGGCGAAGGCCGCGGCGGCGCCGTCGGCCACGTCGGTCACGGCCGCCAGCCGGGCGCGGGGCAGGGTCGCGATCGCGGCGGCGTGCATGGCCGCGATCACCCCGGTGCCGACGATCCCGAAGCCGCGCTCTGGTGCGCCTGACGTCACAGATCTGACTCTAGCCACGCGGTCAGCAGGTCCAGGTGCTGGGGGAGGGCCACCTCAGGGTCCTCGATCTCGGGGTGCCAGCGCTTCTCCCACTCCACCGAGATCCAGTGCGGGTAGCCCCCGGCGGTCAGCAGGCCGAGCATCTCCCTGACCGGCACCTCGCCCGCGCCGAGCAGGACCAGCCGCCAGTCCCCGGTGCCCGGGGCGCGCCGGGCGTCCTTGACCTGGGCGAGCAGCAGGCGAGGACCCAGGTTGGCGTACACCTCGGCGGGTGTCTCGCCCATCCGGTGCGGATGATGGCTGTCCCAGACCGCGCCCACCAGGTCCGAGGGCACCCCGTCCGCTGAGAGCAGGGCCAGCAGTTCGGCCACGGCCGAGGAGGCGGAGAAGGCGTCATGCGTCTCCACGCCGATGGCCACGCCGAGCCTGGCGGCCAGCGGCGCGGCCTGCTCCAGGACCCGTGCCGCGGCCCGGAGCCGGCCCTGGCGCGCCGGCGGCGGGTCCAGGTCGCCGCCGAACACCCGCACGAGCGGGGCATCCCAGTCGCTGGCCAGCTGGAGGAACCGGCGCAGGTCCGGACCCGGGTCGTCACCGGTGAGGCGGATCGAGCTGTCCACCGCGACGACCGGCAGCCCGGCCACGGCCAGGGTCCGCCTGACCTCCGCGCGGCGTTCGGCGGGCATGGCCGGGTCGATGAGCTCGCCGTCGATGAGCCGGAGTTCGACGCCGGAATAGCCCCAGCGGCGGCCCGCGGAGACGGCCGCCGCCAGGGTGGCGTCAGGAAACGCCAGGGTGCTGAAGGCGATGCGTGACGGCACGCTCGTTCCTCCGGCACTAGCTGGGCTAACGTGTTCGCTGGAAAGGCCCGCCCCCGGTGGGGGGGTTGCCGGGGGCGGGCCCGCTTACGTTCCGCTGGGAGCTAAGCCCTCGGGCGGAGGTGAAGGAGCACGACCTCGTCGGTGCCGGAACCGGGACCGTTGTTGGTCCCAGAGGGCTGACCGGTCTGGTAGGGGTTGTCCGGCGTCGGCCAGCCGACGTAGTTCTGTGAATTGTACTGGAACCACTGCGAGGCGGTCGTGGTCGGGATGATCGGCAGGTTGGCCGCGACGTACTTCGCGATCGGCTCCAGCGCCGTGGTCTGCTCGGCGGTGGTCTCGGCCCCGGCCAGCTTGGCCAGCATCTGGTCGACGGCGGGGTCCTTCAGCCGCTCGTAGTTGCCGGTCGCGGTCTTGCCGCTGGACAGCGCGCTATCCAGCCAGCCGTCGTACATGTTGTACGGGGTGATCCCGCCGTTGGACCAGTGCGAGGTCAGCTGGAAGTTACCCGAGGCGACGTCGGCGTTCCAGGCGTCCACCGACTGGCCCTGGAAGCTGGCGTCGATCCCGGCCGCCTTCAGTTGCTGCGCGACGAGGGAGTCGACCTGGGCGTAGTCGGTGTAAGCGGACGGGTTCGTGATCGTGATCGAGACCTTCTTGCCGCCCTTGGCGAAGAAGCCGTCCGATCCCTTGGTGTAGCCGGCCTTCTGCAGGATCTGCTGCGCGGTGGCCGCGCTGCCCGCTGCGGGTACGGTCATGCTGGCGACCGGGCCGCTCCAGGCGTCGAACAGCTGCGGGGTCAGGCCGGTGGCGTTGAGGACCGGGTTCTCCAGGCCGGACTCGCCCTCGGAGGCCAGCAGCTGGCGGTTGATCGCCGCGCTGATCGCCTGCCGCACCGGCAGCTGGTTGGTCGGCCACTTGTTCAGGTTCGGCACCAGGCTGTTGGTCCCGCCGGGCGCCTCCCAGTGGTGGTGGAATTCCGGGTTGGTGCTGATGAAGCTGTGCTGCAGGCCGGGGATGTAGTTACCCGTCCAGTCGATGTGCCCGGAGAACAGCGCGCTCAGCGCGCTCGTGTTGGACGTGTACACCGGGAAGAAGACCTTCGGAACCTGGACCTGCGAAGCCTGCCAGTACGAAGGGTTCTTGATCAGGGTGAAGCCCTGCGGCGTGAAGCTGCCTAGCTTCATCGGGCCGGTGCCGACCGGGCTGGGGTCCGCGAACGTGGCCGGGTTGCTGACCGACTTCCAGATGTGCTCCGGCACCATCGCGGTGCCGGCGATGGACTGCAGGTTGGTGAACTGCGGGGTCGCGAAGTTGAGCACGACGTTGTTGCCGGACGCGCTCACTTGGTCGTACTTCACGCCGTTGAGGTTGACCGCCGCGGTCTTCTTCAGCATGTTGAAGGTGAAGACCACGTCGGCCGGCGTGAACGGCTGGCCGTCGTTCCACTTCACGCCCTGGCGGATCGCGAAGGTGAGCGTCTTCCCGCCGTTGGACCACGCGTAGGACGTGGCCAGCCACGGGTAGTACTTCGGCGGTGCGGCCAGGTTGAACTGGATCAGCGGCTCGTAGATGAGCCCCGTCGCGCCCATGCCCCAGGGTGCGCCGGTGGGGACGAACGGGTTGAAGCTCTGGGTGATGGTGGACTCCGGAGAGCTCTCCATGACCAGTTGCTTGCCCGTGGCGGCGGCGCCCGTATTCGTGTTCGAGGCTCCCGAGCTTGAGCCGCTCGACGAGCATGCGGCGAGCCCTGCTGCGAGCAAGCCGGCGGCGCCTACTGCTAGGAACCGTCTATGACTGTGCAATCTCCTCATCAGTCCGTCTTTCTCTCGTGTTCGGCGGTGGGGGTTAGTTTTCGGTTGTGCGGACACTTCCCGGCAGCCCCGGGACGAGCTCCGGAGCGGCTACGTCCAGGCGCCAGCAGGCCGCGGCGCGCGTGGCCGTGATGGGCTCCAGGGCTGGGTCCTCCTGCCGGCAGCGGTCCTCGGCGAGCGGGCACCTGGAACTGAACGGGCAGCCGGTCGTCGCCATCTGCTCCGGAGTTCTGATCTGCTGCGGGCCCTGGCCCCGGGTCCCGTTGGCTCCGCGGCGCAGCGTGCTGCCGAGGTTGTCGGGGTCCGGGGCCGAGGCGACGAGCAGTTGCGTGTACGGATGGGCCGGCTTCTGGGTGACCTCCTCGGCCGGGCCCCGCTCCACGATCTCGCCGGCGTACATGACCAGCACCTCGTCGGCGAAGTACCGGGCCGAGGCGATGTCGTGGGTGATGTACAGCATGGCCAGGCTGAGGCGCTGGCGCAGGTCGTCGAGCAGGGCCAGCATCTCGAGCCGGATCGAGACGTCCAGCATGGACACCGGCTCGTCGGCCAGCAGCACGGTCGGCCGGGCGGCGAGCGCCCGGGCGAACGAGACCCGCTGGCGCTGGCCGCCGGACAGCTCGTGCGGGTACTTGACCAGGAAGTGGTTCGCTGGGGTGAGCCGCACCTGTTCCATCAGGGTGGCGACCTCGGTGTCGGTGTTCGCGCCCTTGCCATGGTGCAGCTTCAGCGGCCGCTCCAGGTGATAGCGCACCGTGTGCACCGGGTTCAGCGAGGAGAACGGGTCCTGGAACACGTACTGGACCTGGCTCTTGTAACGGCGGAAATCATCGTGACGCCTCACCTCGACCGGCTCGCCGTTCAGCTTGATCGTGCCGGAGGTGAGCCGTTCCTGGCCGGCCAGCAGCCGGGCGGCGGTCGACTTGCCGGACCCGCTCTCGCCGACCAGCGCGACCACCGCGCCGCGGTACAGGTTGAAGGAGACGTCGCGGACCGCGTGCACGATCTGGCCGCGGCCGATCTTGAAGTCCTTGCTGAGCGCGATCGCCTCCATGGCCAGCTCCCCGCGCGCCGCGGCGGCGGAGGTCAGCGTGGTCGCCTGCTCGGTCACGTCGGCTCTCCTGCAATCTTCTGGCCTGCGATTTCCTGGCGGTCGGTCCGCGGTGGCGGGGCCGGCGTGTCCGGCAGCACGAACGGGCAGGCCGTCACGTGCTCCGGGTCCTTGGACGTGGCCACCTGCAGCAGCTGCATGTCGACCTCCTCGCACGCCGACGTGCCGTACGCACAGCGCGGCAGGAACGGGCAGCCGGGCGGCGGGTCGCGCAGGTCAGGCGGTGAGCCGGGGATGCCGGCCAGGTCGCGGCGCGGGCCGCGGAGCGAGGGGAACGAGTTGAGCAGGCCCTTGGTGTAGGGGTGCGACGGCTCGCGGTGGATCTCGGCGGCCGTGCCGATCTCGAGTAGCTGCCCGGCGTACATCACCGCGATCCGGTCCGCCAGCTCGAGCAGCAGCGACAGGTCGTGCGTGATGAACACGATGGAGAAGCCGAGCTGCTCCTTGAGCTCGACGATCTGGGCCAGGATGTCGCGCTGCACCACTACGTCGAGCGCGGTGGTCGGCTCGTCCATGATGACGACCTCGGGGTCGGTGGCCAGCGCCATCGCGATCATCACCCGCTGGCGCATGCCGCCGGACAGCTCGTGCGGGTAGCTGCGCAGCCGGGACCGCGGGATGCCCACCAGGTCGAGCAGGGACCCGGCCCGCTCCCTGGCCTCGTCCCGCGGCATCCGCAGGTGGGCGTGGATGACGTCGAGCAGCTGATCGCGGACGTTGAGCACCGGATTCAGCGCGTTCATCGCGCTCTGGAACACGATGGCGATCTCCCGCCAGCGCAGCCGCTGCAGCTCGTCCGCCCGCAACCGGAGCAGGTCGACGGGCTTAGTCACCCGGCGCCCCGAATAGGTGACGCTGCCGCTGGTGAGCAGGGCGGGCGCCCGCAGCAGTCGGCTCGCCCCGTACACCAGCGTTGACTTGCCCGAGCCGCTCTCGCCACACAGGCCGACTACCTCACCGGGCGCCAGGCTCAGGTTCACCTTGTCCACGGCCCGGACGTCGCCGCCCGGCGTGCGGTACACGACCGACAGGTCCCTGATGTCGAGCACCGGGTTCTGGCCGGCCGCGGACGGCGTGGTCACCGAGACCGGGGCCTGGCCTGGATCGGCGGTCATCGGGCGTCCCCTCCCTTGGTCTCGTCAATGAGCGAGCTGCGGGAGAACGAGTGCAGGAAGCTGGCCACCCTGCCGCGGTGCTGCGAGACGTCGCCGAGCACGGGCGTGGGGTTGGCTGGGGGGAGCCAGCGCCCGGCAATCCGGCTGGCGCTGGCCGCGTCGCGCAGGCGCGGGTTGCCGAGCTCGTCGATCCCGGTGTTCAGCAGGACCAGGCCGGTGCCGATGAGCGCCACGGCCAGCCCCGGCGGGATGAACCACCACCAGGCCCCGAGCTGCAGCGCCTGCTGGCTCTCCGCCCAGTAGAGCATGGTGCCCAGGCTCCAGTCGTTCAGGTTGGTGACGCCGATGAAGGCCAGGGCCACCGAGGCGCCGATCGCGTAGAGCACGGTGTTCACGAAGCTGGCCGCGATCAGGCTCACCTCGTTCGGCACGATCTCCCAGGCGATGATCCGCCAGGTTTTCTCCCCGGTCTCCCTGGCCGCCGCGATGAAGTCGCGGTTGCGGATAGCCAGAGTCTGCGCCCGGACCACCCGGGCTCCCCACGGCCAGCTGAGCAGGCTGAGTACCAGGATCGTCGCGGTCTGGCCCGTGGTCTGGAAGTAGCCGAGCA
>Ga0207674_10001192_pt1 | contig 33826 bp, 35 predicted proteins | sample KBSCornC72_FD_184303 | JGI IMG/M metagenome (GOLD analysis project Ga0207674, IMG submission 184303) | Corn rhizosphere microbial communities from Kellogg Biological Station, Michigan, USA - KBS Corn C7-2 (SPAdes) (version 2) | ecosystem: Host-associated > Plants > Roots > Rhizosphere > Soil ...
CCCGCGGCGGCCTTGTGTTGCGACTCGAGCGCGAACTCGTCCTGCTCGGTCCGCGACAGGCCGTATCGGTCGACGAGGTTCTCGGCCGTCTCGCCCATGAGCAGCCCGCACAGCGGGTCGAGCAGCCCGTCGCGGTACATCGCGTCGTAGACCTGTGCGTCGCCCATCCGGTAGCCGGTGCGCATCCGATCGAGCAGGAAGGGGACCCGGGTCATGTTCTCCATGCCGCCCGCCAGCACGACCTCGGAGTCGCCGAGCGCGATCTGCTGCGCGCCCAGCTGTACCGCCTTCATCCCCGAGCCGCACGCGATGTTCACGTTGTAGCCCGAGACCTCCACCGGCACGCCGGCTCGAACGCTCACCTGGCGGCCGGTGTTCGGCCCGTTGCCCGCCTGGCGAGCGTGACCGAGGATCGTCTGATCGATCTGGTCGGGCTCGACGCCGGATCGACGCATCGCCTCCTTGGCCGCGAGTACGCCGAGGTCGACGGCCGGCAGCTCCGCGAACGAACCCACGAAGCGGCCGATCGGCGTGCGCGCCCCCTCGAGGATGACCGCGGTCTCCATCCAGGAAAGTCTAGCCGTCGCCCGAGGGTGCGCCGCCCGTCCGGTCCAGGCCGCGCAGCGTCCCGAGGACCCGGTGGAGCTCGGCGCCCCCCGCCACGGGCTCGGCGAACGGTTCGGCGCTCGACTCGACGCGGACCTCGTTGCGAGCCACCCACGCCCGGAGCGCGGAGAGCTCGTCCGCCCGCTCTCGGGGACACGGGGCGCCGAGGGGCTCGTCGTCGGAGTTCCGGATCAGCCCGCCGCGCCGGAGGCGGAACCGGTGACCCGCCGCGTCGCGGAGCACCAGGTCGTCGGTTCGAAGGAGCCAGCCGTCCATCCGCCTCCTGGCCAGCGCCTCGGCGAGCGCGCGCAAGCGGTCGCGCGCGAGCACCGCCTCCTCGAACCGTTCCTGCTCGGCGAGGTCGCGCATGCGCGCCTCGAGCGTTCCGAGGAGCCCGCCCGGTGTGGAGAGGGAGGAGATCAGGGAGCGGACGAGCTCCTCGTAGCGCTCGGGGCCGACGCGCCCGTCGCACGGCGTCAGGCATCGGTGCATCTCGGCGAGCGCGCACGGCGCGAACCGCGTGGACGCGCGCATCGCCGTCGTGCAGCGACGGATCGGGAAGACGTCCTCGAGCGCCTCCTTGGCCAGACGCGCGAGGTGCGACGAGGGGAACGGCCCGAGGAACGCGCCGCCGCCCTTGGTCTCGCGAACGACCTTGATCCGCGGGTACGCCTCGGCGTCGTCGATCCGCAGGTACGCGTACTTCCGCCAGGTCTTGCCCCGTCGGTTGTACTTCGGCTCGTGCTTGCGGATCAGCCGGGCCTCGAGGATCAGGGACTCGAGCTCCGAGCCGCACGGAACGCCGTCGACCGCCGACGTCTCGGCGAGCAGGTCCTCGACCTTCTTGCGGCCATCGCCGTAGAAGTAGCTCTTGACGCGCGAACGCAGGTCGACCGACTTGCCGACGTACAGCACGCGGCCGTCGCGACCGCGGAAGAGGTAGACGCCGGGCGCGTTCGGCAGGTGGTCGGCGAGCCGGATCTTCCCGAAGTTCGGGCGCCCGCGGGCGCGGACGGCGCCGTGCAGGTCGCCGAGCGTGACGATCCCGAGCCGCCCGCCGAGCTCGAGCAGGCCGTGGAGGACCTCCGAGCAGGCCTCGGCGTCGGGCAGCGCCCGGTGCGACGGCCGCACCGCGGTTCGGAAGTACTGCGCGAGCGTCTGGAGCCGCACGTTCGGCACGTCGGGCCACACCACGCGCCGCGCGAGGCGGGCGGTGCACACCGGCGGCGGTGGCAGCGGGTCGTAGTCGAGGCGTTCGAACGCGACGTTGAGGAAGGTGAAGTCGAACCGGGCGTTGTGCGCCACGAAGACGCAGCCGCGAGCGAACTCCGCGAACGACGGCAGCACCCACTCGATCGGCGGCGCGCCCGCCACCACGAGGTCGTCGATCCCGGTCAGGTGCGAGATCTGGCGGGGGATGGGCACGCCGGGGTTCACGAGCGTCTCGAACACGCCGATGCGCTCGCCGCCCCTGACCTTCACCGCGCCGATCTCGGTGATCCGCGAGTCGGCTGGCGAGCCGCCGGTGGTCTCGAGGTCGACCACCACGAACTCGACCTCGGACAATGGGACGGCGTCCTCGAACGTGGTTTGGAGCGCGTCCGCGAGCACCCGGCCTCCCGCGGGGCCGCGCGAGGACGAGCAGGCTATCCGAACAGGTGTTCGGAGGTCAAGGGGGAGCCCTCAGTTCACGTCGCGCGCTCGGAACAGGACGGAGGCCGCGAGCAGGAGCGCGGCACCCACCGCCGCGAGGTACACGCCCGCACCCACCGTCGAACGTCCGACCTGCGGGAAGTCGATCGGGGACCCGAGGATGAACAGGCCCGAGTTGTCGGTCAGGAGCCACGGCGTCCACTGGGGCCGGAGGCCGCGCACGAGGTTCTCGACGATCACGAGGTAGCCGAACCCCACCCCGAGCGCGACGGCGGTGTTGCGGCCGGCGGACGCCAGCCCGAACCCGAACCCCGCGAAGATCGTCGACAGGACGGCGGCCCGCAGCGCGACCCCGACGGACTCCGCGAGCCACGCCGAGTCCGCGCCGGCCGTCGAGCCCGCGCCGGCCGCGGCCGCCGCGAGCGCGACCCCGAGGAGCGCCTGGATCACCAGCGACAGGACGAACACGCCCGACAGCGCGGCGGCGATCTTCGCGAACAGCACGCGTCCGCGCCGCGGCTCCCAGGTCAGGATCGTCGTGAGGTGACCCGCGTGCCAGTCGGCGCCGATCGCGGAGGCGCCCAGCATCCACCCGACCGAAACCAGGACGAGCGCCGTTCCCATCAGCACGTCGGGAAGGCCCACGAGCGCGTACTCCTGGGTGAGGAACACGATCACGCCGGTGGCTACGATCGCGAGCAGCTCGAGTCCGACGAGAACCTTGACCAGACGCCGCGACCGGAAGCGCCGGAACTCGGAGGCGAGCAACGCGGTCATCGCGGACCCTCCGTCGATGCGCCGCCCGTCAGCTCGAGGAAGACGGTCTCGAGGTCGGCCTCGTCGGCGCGGAGCTCGGTGAGGTACAGGCCGCGGTCGGCGAGGGTGCGCGTCACGCGGGCGGCCTCGGCCGGCGGGAGACCCACTCGGATCAGGCCGTCGTCCGCGGTCGCGTCGATCCCGGCCTCGCCCAGGATCCGGAGACCCTCGGGCACGTCGTCGAGCCGCACCAGGAGTCCTGCCACGTGACCGGCGGTGAGGACCTCATGCACGGGCCCGGTCGCGACCTGTCTGCCCTTGGCCAGGATCGCGACGCGGTCGGCCGTCTGCTGCACCTCGTTCAGGATGTGACTCGAGACGAAGACCGTCCGGCCCTGGGTCCCGAGGCGCCGCATCAGTTCGCGCACCTCGACGATCCCGGCCGGGTCGAGCCCGTTCGCGGGCTCATCGAGGATCAGGATCTCGGGATCCTTCAGCAAGGCGCCCGCGATCCCGAGCCGCTGCTTCATGCCGAGCGAGTACGTCTTGACCTGATCGTCCGCGCGTTCGGCGAGCCCGACCTCCTCGAGCACCTCGCGGACGCGCGTGCGTCCGACGCCCGAGATCCGTCCGAGCAGCTCGAGGTTGCGCCGCGCCGAGAAGCGCGGGTACATCGCCGGGCTCTCGACGATCGAGCCGACCCGACCGATCACCTTGTGGAGCCCGGCGGGCTCCTGCCCGAGGAGGCGGCATCGCCCACCGGTCGGACGGACCAAGCCGAGCAGACACCGGATCGTGGTGGTCTTCCCCGCGCCGTTCGGCCCGAGGAACCCGAACACACCACCCGGGGGCACGGCGAGGTCCAGGCCGTCGACCGCCACCGTTCGTCTGCCGCGGACCCGCCGGTACTCCTTGCGGAGCCCCTCGACCTCGATGACGGTGTCCATCGGTGGGAACGGTACGCCGGGACGGCGTCGGCGGCAGGGGCGCACCCACCACGGATCGGTGGGTGGCTAGCACGCGGGTGAGCAGGCTCGTTGGGCCGTGTTAGCGGGGGAAGAGTTCGTCCTCGACCAGGAACGCGATCAGCTGACCGACCGCGATGTGCGCCTCCTGGATGTGGGAGGTCTCCGAGCTCGGGACGTTGATCTCGATGTCCGCGAGCGGGCCGAGACCGCCGCCGGACCCGCCGGTCAGGGCGATCGTGCGCAGCCCAGCCGCCCTCGCGCGTTCGAACGCCTTGACCACGTTGGCAGACTTCCCGCTGGTCGAGATCCCGATCAGGACGTCGCCCTCACGGCCGAGTGCCTCGACCTGGCGCGCGAACACGTGCTCGAATCCGTAGTCGTTGGCGACCGCGGTCAGCAGCGACGTGTCGGTGGTGAGCGCGATCGCCGGGATCGCGTCGCGCGCGCGGTCGAGCGTGAGCGTGCTGACGAACTCGGTCGCCAGGTGCTGCGCATCGCCGGCGCTGCCGCCGTTGCCGCACAGCAGGAGCTTCCCTCCGCCGCGCAGGGACTCGACGATCGCGGCGGTCGCGCCCAGGATCTGCTCGCCACACTCGTCGGCGGTGCGCGTGGCCGTGCGCGAGGTCTCGAGCAGGTACCCGCGCACCCGGTCCAGGTTCACGGCTGCACGCCCAGGTGCTTCTGGTCGCGGAGCCCGCCCGAACGCGGTCCATCGGAAAGGTTCCGGCTCCGCTCCGGGAGCAGGTCGTCGCGGATGACGGAGGCGGCCTCGAGGAGGTCGGCCACGACGTGGTCGGCCTCCTCGGCCGCGCCTCGCTCGAGCTCCTCCTCCCCGTGGCCGGTGCGGACGAGGATCGTCCGAGCGCCCACCGCCCGCCCCAGGCGGAGGTCGGAGCCGTGGTCGCCGACGATCCAAGATCTGGCCGGGTCGAACCCGAGCGCGGCGGCCGCGCGCTCGACCATGAGCGTGCCGGGTTTGCGGCACGCGCAGCCCTCGTCCGGCCGGTGCGGACAGAACTCGATCCCGTCCAGCGTCACGCCGTCGGCGGCGAGCAGCTCCCCGAGACGCGCGTGGATCCCGTCGAGCTCGACGACGGTGAGCATCCCGCGGCCGATCGGGGATTGGTTCGTGAGGACGACGAGGCCGAGACCCAGATCCCGCAGCTCGCGAAGGGCGTCCGCCGCGCCGGGGATCAGCCGCAGCTCGTCGGGCCGGAGCACGTACCCGACCTCCTCGTTGATCGTGCCGTCGCGGTCGAGCAGGACGAACCGGCGGCTCATGAGGGTCTCCACACGCGTACGCCCGCGCGTGCCTCGACGCCGTGGTGCCGGAACGCGAACTCCGCGAACTGGCCGCCGAGCGCTTCGAGCGCCGAGCGGACCGCGGGCTGTCGTTCGGGCGTGCACGCGAGCAGCAGGTAGCCGCCGCCGCCGGCGCCGCAGATCTTGCCACCCGAGGCCCCCGCGTCGGCCGCGACGGCGAGCAGGCGGTCGATCGGCGTGCCCTCGGAGACGCGCGGGTTCATCAGCTTCTTGCTCTCGAACGCCTCGTGGAGCATCGGCCCGAGACGGTCGAGGTTCCCCGCCTCGATCTCGCGGCGCATCTCGAACGCCATCGCCTGGAGCTGCTTCATCCCCACGATCGTGTCCTCGCGGCCCTCCTCGTACATCCGGATCTGCGTCGCGATCAGCCCGAGGTCGGTCCGGACGTGGCCGGTGTAGCAGAGCAGCAGGTGCGACCTCAGTTCGGCGACGGCCTCGGGGGCGAGCGCGAGCGGGTGCACCGTCGCGCCGACCTGATCGAACTCGAGCAGGTTGAAGCCGCCGAACGCGGACGCCAACTGGTCCTGCCACCCACCCGCGATGCCGAGGTCCTCGCGCTCGATCGCGTACGCGAGCTCGGCCACCTCGCGCGGTGCCATCGAGCGCTCCGTGAGCATCGCGAGCGCACCCACGCACGCGGTGACCAGCGCGGAGGAACCTCCCAGGCCGCTACCCGGCGGCGCGTCGGACGCGATGTCGACGTCCATCCCCGTGGACACGCCCATCCGCTCGATCGCCGCCTTGGGCAGGTCCATCACGCCGTCGTACTGCGGGCCGCGTTCGAGGCCGTACTCGACCAGGTGGCCGAGATCCAGCGACCGGATCCGCACCTGACGGTCCTGCCGCGGCGCGAGGGAGACGTGCGCCGCGTGATCGATCGTGGCCGACAAGACGGCGCCGCCGTGGCGCTCGTAGTAGTGGGGGAAGTCGGTGCCGCCTCCGACGAAGCTGATCCGAAGGGGCGCGCTCGCGCGGATCGTCTCGGCCGTCATGGGTTCGCAAGTATGGGCCGGGTGCCAGCCGCGCGACCAGCCGCGGGAAGCGTGCGTACGGGCGTTCGCCTCAGGCCACGAACCGGACGAGGCGGCGGCGCTGCTGCTCGGTCAGGCCCCCCCACACGCCGTAGCGTTCCCCGTTCTTCAGCGCCCACGAGAGACAGGTCTGCCGGATGTCGCAGGCGGAGCAGAACGCCAAGGCGGGTCCCGCCTCCTCCTCGGAGGTTGGGAAGAATGTGTCCGGGTCGATCCCGTAGCAGGCCGCTTGGTCCTGCCAGATGTCCGGGGGGGATGGATCGGGTGGGAGAGCCTTCAGGTCGATCCCAGCGATGCGATCCTTGGTCACACTCAACCCCCTGCGGCCTCGTCGGGTTGGCGCAGGCGACCCGGAGGGGGTCCGTGCGCGCAGGACACGGTTGTACCGTTCGTGTTCGAACGAGAACAGTCTTGAAAAGTCAGGGCCCGCGTAGTAACGGAGGTCCCCCGATCGGGGTCCCCCGGCGTTCCAGGGGTATGCCGCCGTCGGCCGAGAGCTCCCTTTCCCTTGCGTCCCAACGGATACGGACGATCCCCTCGAGGCGGGCGCGGGGCTCCACGCTGGTGACGGACCCCACGTCCGTCCCGTTCGAACGGACCGGCGAGCTGGGTCGGATCGGGGCCTCGGCTCGCACCCCGAGCACCAACCGCGGCGGGTGCCCTAGGTTCCGCACCCGTGCAACCGATTCCTGGCCGAGGTAGCAGCCCTTGGTCCGATCGATCACCGGTTCCACGTCGAGCCCGGCCTCGGCGGGCAGCGAATCCCGGTCCAGGTCGCCCGGGAAGCTGGCCAGACCGTGGCGGATCCGCCACGACTCCAGGGCCTCCGGGCCGACCGTGACCGTGCCGGCGTCCGCCTCCCAGCCCGCGGTCCACACGGGGCCGGGCCGGGGCCCCAGGTCCAGCCCCGAGGGATCGGACGGCGCGAGCTCGACCTCCGACGACAGGACGTACGGAGCGAGCAGGTCGGCGATCGCGTCCGGCTGCCCGGGGCCCTGCAGGAGCAAGAACCCCTCGCCGGCGCGGGCCGGCAGGACGTACACGTCGGCCCGGATCCTGCCGGTGGGGGAGAGCAGGAACGAGCGCAGCGCCTCGCCCTCGGCCAGCCGGTCGATCGAGGCGGTGACGAGGTCGTTCAGCCAGCCCTCGGCGTCGGCGCCCCGGATCTCCGTGAGGCCCCAGCTCTGCAGACCCACGGACGCGCGCTCCCGTTCGAGCGCCTCGAGCTGCTCGTCGAACGCCGGTTCGCTCACGTCTGCGAGGATAAGCCGCCGTGGACGTTCCGCGGACCCTCCTGGTCACCAACGACTACCCGCCGCGCGTGGGCGGGATCCAGCGAACCCTCGAGGCGCTGGTCCGGTGCTTCCCGGCCGATCGTGTGGCGGTCCTGTGTCCGGACGCCGAGGGGGCGGCCGCGTTCGACGAGGCCGCGCCGTACGAGGTGTTCCGCCAGCCCGAAGGCTTCCTGTGGCCGGTCCCCGACATGCGGCGCCGCGTGCACGATGCCGTTCGGTCGTCGGGGGCGGAGGTGGTGCTGTTCGGCGCGGTCTACCCCCTCGCCCTCCTCGGCCCGTCGTTGGCGGAGGCCGGCACCCCGTACCTGGCGGCGGCGCACGGCTTCGAGTATTGGCTCTCGATCGCGCCGGGCACCCACGCACTGGTGCGGCGGGCGACGTCCCGGGCGTCTCGGGTGCCCGTGATGTGCAGCAGGTTCATCGCCCGGGTCGTCCGAACGGCCGTGCCGCAAGGCGTGCCGGTATCGGTGATGTATCCGGGCGCGGACCTGGAGGTCTTCCGCCCGGACCTGCCCTTCTCCGACCTGACCGAGCTGCACGGCGTCGCCGACCGCCCGCTGATCGTCTGCGTGAGCCGGCTCGTCGCGCGCAAGGGGCAGGACCTGCTGATCCTCGCGATGCCCGAGATCCGCCGACGCGTCCCCGACGCCACGCTGTTGATCGTCGGGGACGGCCCATACCGCGACCGGCTCGAGGCGCTGGCGGCGGTCGCGCCGGCGGGCTCGGTGGCGTTCACCGGCCAGGTGTCCGAGGCCGACCTGCCGCGCTACTACCGCGCGGGGAACGTGTTCGCGATGCCGTGCCGCAACCGCCTGGGGGGGCTCGAGGTCGAGGGATGGGGCAACGTGTTCATCGAGGCGGCGGCCTGCGGGCGGCCCGTCGTGGTCGGGGACTCGGGGGGAGCGCGCGAGTCCCTCGTGCCGGGCGAGACCGGCCTGCTCGTCAACGGCTCTGACGTGGGCAAGGTCGCCGAGGCCGTGGGGTCGCTCCTGGCCGATCCCGAACGCGCGGAGGCGATGGGTCGCGCAGGCCGCTCGCGGGTGGAGGATGCGTTCGCGTGGTCCCGCCCCGCCGAGGAGCTCGCCGGGTGGTTGCGCCGGGCGGTCGGCTGAGGGCCGCGGGGCCCGGGTGCCGGGCCGGGGCGGCGGTACCCTGCCTCGCATGATGGGCGAACGCCGGTGTCCGACCTGCGGCGCCCTCGCGTCCGCAGAGGCGGAGTGGTGCGGGCAGTGCTTCGCGCCGCTCGACCGCGCGGGAGCCCCCACCGAAGTGGAGGGCGTGGCGGGGTCGTCCCCGGTCGCGACGGCGGGACCGAAGGCGATCCCCGGCACGACGGGCGGCTCGATCGAGGTCGAGGGCGGCATGCTCGCGTGGACCTGTCCGGCCTGCGAGACGCGCAACCCGATCGAGGCGAACGAGTGCTCGGTATGCGGGACCCCGTTCGGGCGCCTGCTCGCGGAGCCGACGACCGCGCCCGAGATCGAGCCGCAGCCGGCGGCCGTGTGGTCGATGCTCTGGCCGGGGCTCGGCCACTGGAAGCTCGGGCGCCGGACCGACGCGGTCGCGCGGATCGTGATCTTCGGCTGGGCGTTCGGTGCCCTGCTGGTCGTCCTTGTGTCGCGGTTCGGCAAGGGCGGACTCGGGCCCACCTTCCCGCTGTTCATGCTGTTCCTGGGGGCCTCGCTGATGATCTACATCGTCTCGGCGCTGGACGCCTACCGCCTAGCGGCCGGCGACACGCCGGTGATGAGCTCCCGGGCGTTGCTGTGGACGTCGGCGGGCCTAGTGTTCCTTTCGGTCCTGATCGCGACGTTCGTCACCTTGCCCGCCGCCCGCCGGTAACATCGGCTTCCTCATGAGCGAGCGGACATGAGCGAGCAGACCGAGGGCCAGATCGTGATCGAGGCTCCCGCGGCCGAGGTCATGGACATCCTGACCGACTTCGAGAAGTACCCGGAGTGGGCCGACGTCAAGACCGCCCAGGTGCTCGAACGCGGGGACGGCGGCCTGGGGACCAAGGTGGCGTTCGAGGTGGACGTGCCGGTCCTGGGGAAGGCGAACTACACGCTCGCCTACCGCTACGCGCCCGGCGACGGCGGGATGTCGTGGGTCTCGACCGAGGCCCGCGGCGCGGTCTCGAACATCACGGGGGAGTACCTGCTCACCGAGATCGACGACGACGAGACCAAGGTGATCTACCGGCTCGCGGTCGACCTCGGGATCCTGCTGCCGGGCTTCGTCCGCACCCAGGGCGAGAAGCGTGTGATCGAGAATGCGCTCGAGGGCCTGAAGCGGCGCGTCGAGCTGGGCTGAGCCCACCACGCCCGGGACGCGCCGGCATGACGCCCGCGTTAGGCTGCCGGGATGCGGGTCCTGTTGTTCACCGGGAAAGGCGGCGTCGGCAAGACGACGGTCGCCGCCGCCACGGCGGTCCGCGCGGCGGGGGCGGGCAACCGGACGCTCATCATGAGCACGGATCCGGCCCACTCGCTCGGCGACTCGTTCGACGTCGAGATCGGCGAGCACGCGACGCCCATCGCCGAGAACCTGTGGGCCGAGCAGATCGACGCCCAGAGCCGGCTCGAATCCAACTGGCGCGAGATCCAGGACTACTTCGTTCAGCTCATGAACTGGGCCGGCGTCGAGACGATCCAGGCCGAGGAGCTCTCGGTGATCCCGGGGCTCGACGAGATCTTCGCGTTGATCGACGTGAAGACCCACGTGGAGGGCGGGAAGTACGACCTGCTGATCGTCGACTGCGCGCCCACGGCCGAGACGCTCCGCCTGCTCTCGCTGCCCGAGGTCATGAACTGGTACATCGAACGGATCTTCCCGGTCGAGCGGCGCGTCGTGAAGACCCTGCGCCCGATCGTGTCGAAGATGACGACGCTGCCGATCGCTGGCGAGAGCTTCTACGCGGCGGTCGAGAGGTTGCACAAGAACCTCGACGCCGTGCACCGGATCCTGACCGACGAGTCGTCCTCGACGGTACGGCTCGTGGTGAACCCGGAGAAGATGGTGATCTCCGAGGCGCGGCGCACGTACACGTACCTCGGGCTGTTCGGCTACCGGTGCGACGCGGTTGTCGTCAACCGCATCATCCCGGAGGACGTCACCGACCCGTACTTCGGCAAGTGGAAGGACATCCAGGCGGAACACCTCCAGACCGTGCGCGAATCCTTCGAACCCGTGCCGATCCTGACCGCGCGCCTGTTCGACCGCGAGATGGTCGGTGTGGCCCTGCTCGAGGAGATGGGGCAGGAGGTCTACGGCGATCTTCCGGTCACCGACGTCCTCTACCGAGACGACCCGATCCGCGTGCGCCGGCGCTCGGGCGGCTACGTCCTGACGATGCGGCTCCCGTTCGTCTCGCGCGAGGACATGGACATCCACCGGCGTGGTGAGGAGCTCTACGTCCGCGTCGGGACCTACAAGCGCAACCTGATCCTGCCGCAGACCCTCCAGCGGATGGAGGTCCGCGGCGCGAACTTCGTGGGGGACCATCTCGAGATCATCTTCGCGCGACTGCCGGGATCGGAACCGGCGGCGGCGCCGAGGGGAAGGAGCAAGCATGGCTGAGACCGAAGCCGGACACGGAGGGGCGACCACGGCGGGTGACGGCGCCGCCGCCCCAGCGGATACCGAGCAGGAGGCTGCGGCGCCGCAGCAGCCCGTGTGCACGGTCGCGTTCTGCCCGATCTGCATGGCGGTGACCGCCGGCCAGGGAGCGGCGCCGGACGTGTTCGAGCACCTGTTGGCTGCCGCACGCGAGTTCTTCCTCGCCGCCCGCGCCGTGATCGACGTCCGCGGCGATCACGTGAGCGGTGTCGACCAGAGCCCGAACGGCTCCAAGGACTTCGAGCGGATCGAGATCTCGTGACGGCGCCGGTCCGGTCCGCCTGAGAGGTTCGGACGTGCCGGACCGCGGGAACGGCGAAGCGATCGGGATCGACGTCGGCGGAACCAAGATCAATGCGTTCCGGGTCACCCGGGACGGCACGGTCGCCGAGCGCACGAGCAGGCCGACCCCGGCCGACGACGAGGCGGCGACGCTGTCGGCGATGGTCGAGCTCGCACGGTCGCTCCTGACCTCCGACGTGATCGCGGTCGGTGTCGGGGCCGCGGGGATGATCGACTCGAAGGAGGGGGTCCTGGGCTTCGCCCCCAACCTCGCCTGGCGGAACCTCCCGATCGCCGAGCGGATGCGCGACGCACTCGGCCTGCCCTGCCAGGTGGACAACGACGCGAGCATGGCCGCGTACGGCGAGTTCCGGTTCGGTGCGGGCCGTGGGTACCGGCACCTGCTGCTGGTCACGGTCGGTACCGGGCTCGGCGGCGGGATCGTCTCGGACGGACGGCTGTTCCGCGGCGCGAACGGCTTCGCGTCTGAGATCGGCCATATCATCGTCGAACCCGGGGGCCCGCTCTGCGGCTGCGGCAACCACGGCTGTTGGGAACAGGTGGCCGCGGGTCGCGCGATCGATCGGATGGGCCGCGAGGAGGCTCGCGAGCACGAGCATTCGATCCTGCGGCGCCTCGCGGGCGGCGACCCCGATGAGGTGACCGGCGAGCTCGTCACCCAAGCGGCGATGCAAGGCGACGACGCGGCCAAGCGGATCCTCGCGGAGGCGGGACGACGCCTCGGTCAGGGGATCGCGGGCCTCGTGAACGTCCTGGACCCGCAGATCGTCGTCGTGGGCGGAGGGGCGATCGTCGCCGGCGACCTCCTGCTCGACCCGGCCCGTGCCGCGTTCCTCGACGCCGTCGAGGGTCCCGAGTACCGCCCCCGGGTGCCGATCGTCCCCGCGGAGCTTGGCAACGACGCCGGGGCCGTCGGCGCGGCCACCCTCGCGCTCGAGGAGCTCGGGCGCGTGATGGTCTGACGTGAAGGTCGGTCTCGTACTGCCGCTGTTCTCCGGCGACGTCGAGCGCGTGCTCGCATTCGCCCGTCGCGCGGAGGAGCGAGGGTTCGACGGCGTGTTCGCGTTCGATCACCTCTTCCCGCCGGGCGCGCCGGCGGATCGGCCCTCGCTCGAAGCGTTCGCGATGCTCACCGCCGTCGCCGCGCAGACCAGCCGCGTCGCCGTCGGCACCCTGGTCACGCGGGCGACGCTCCGCAGCCCGGGGATCCTGGCGAAGATCGCCGCCTCGGTCGACGACGTCAGCGGCGGCCGCATGATCTTGGGGATCGGCACCGGTGACCCGATCGACGAGCCCGAGCATCGGGTGTTCGGCATCGAGTACCTGGGGAAGGCGGAGCGCCGCGAACACCTCGTCGAGACCGTGCGCGCGATCAAGTCGCTGTACGCGGGGATCCCGTGGGAGGGGGGTTCTCGCCTCCCCGCGATGGCGGGACCGCTCATCCCGCCGCCCGTCCGTCCCGGCGGCCCCCCGATCTGGATCGGCGGGTTCGCCGACGTCGTCGTGCGCCTCGCGGCCGCCGAGGCGGACGCGTGGAACGGTTGGGGGATGGAGCTCGACGAATTCAGCCGGAAGGCTCGGTTGCTGCGCGACACCGCGGGGGACCGGCCGGTCTCGGCGACGTGGGCGGGGATCGTCGTCGTCGGGCGCGACGACGCGGAGGTCGAGCGCCTCCTGGAACAGCGGACCGCGCGCGGCATGGATCCCGGCGTCTGGTCGGGGACGACGGCGGCGCTCGGCACCCGGCTCGAGGAGCTCGCCGCGGCCGGCGCGACCTGGTCGGTGCTCGTCCCCGGCGGTCCACCCGACCGGCTCGACCTGATCGCCGACGAGGTCCTGCCGTACCGGTCGACGGCATGAGCGATCTCCCGGCGCACCGGCTCAAGCAGGCCAAGCGCGCGCTGCGTCGCGAGATCCTTGCCGAACGCGACGCGCTCCGCGCGGACGAGCGGTCCGCGCGCAGCGAGGCGATCGCCGACCGGTTCCTCGAGCTCCCCGAGGCGGCCGGCGCCCGGACCGTGCTCGCCTTCTGGTCGTTCGGGAGCGAGGTGGACACGGCGCCGCTGATCGCCCGGCTGCGCTCGCAGGGCACGACCGTCGCGTTGCCGCGGATCGAGGGGAGCGAGGTGGTGCCCGTCGTCGCGACGCCCGGTGCGGCGATGACCGAGACCTCGTTCGGGGCGATGGAGCCCGCCGAGGGCAGCGTGCTGGGTGTGGCCGAGCTCGACCTCGTCGTGGTCCCGGGGGTTGCCTTCGACCGGTCGTGCGACCGGATGGGGTACGGCGCCGGGTATTACGACCGGCTGCTCGGGATGCGGCGCGACGGTGTGGCCGCGATCGCGGTCGCGTTCTCGATCCAGATCGTCGACCTGGTCCCGACCGGTGCGATCGACCGACGCATCGACGGCGTCGTGACCGAGCTCGAGGTGATCCGGTGTCGCTGAGACCGCCCGCCCGGCCGGCGCGGTCGATGCGTTCGCGCCCGTGGCGACGAGCGGAGTTCGCCTCGCTCGATTTCGAGACGACCGGGCTCGATCGCGAACGCGACGCGGTCGTGTCCTTCGGTGTGGTTCCGGTACGCGAAGGCCGCGTCGTCGTGGGAGAGGCGATCCACCAGCTCGTGGTGCCCGAGGTGCCCTCGAGCGCGGAGTCGATGAGGATCCACGGCATCCTGCCGAAGGATCTCGCGGAGGCCCAGCCGCTCGCGGTCGCCGGCGAGACGCTCCGTCTGGCCCTGACCGGCAGGTTCCTCCTGGCGTGGTTCGCGAGCGTCGAGATCGGCTTCCTCGGCCGTCTCTACGGGGGACGGTCCCGCTCGTGGGTGAAGCGGACGATCGACGTCCGGCAGATGGCGATCGAGCTCGAGCACCTGGATCAAGACGTACGCCAGAGCCTCTCGTCGGCCGCCGAGCGATACGGCGTCCCCGTCGCGAACCCCCACGAGGCCCTCGACGACGCGATGGTCACGGCGCAGCTCTTCCTCGTGCTGGCCTCCCGTCTGGAGGAACGTGGGTTCGGCTCCGCGAGGAGCTTCCTGCGTCTCACCCGCATCTGATCCGCTCGACCCGGGATCGCCCGAACTTGAACGGCCAGTCAAACCCGTGGGAGGATGCGGCCATCCCGGCGACCGGAGGCAGAGATGAGCGACGACGACGCGATCGAGACGGCGTTCCACGCGGTGACCGAGGCTCAGGGCGGCACGCACATCGCCGATGGCGGCTGGTGGTGGCTCGAGGGGTTCGGCGACCTCGGCAAGGAGTACGCCGCGATCCGGGACGACGTCGCGGTGTGGGACGTCTCGCCGCTCAACAAGTGGGACTTCCGAGGGCCCGCCGCGCTCGAGGCGGCGCAGCGGGTGTTCAGCAACGACGCGCTCGGCCTCGAGGTCGGACAGGCGCGCTACGGCGCGTTCCTGGACGCCGATGGGCTGATGGTCGACGACGGCACCGTGTTCAACACGGGCGGTGATCACTGCTGGGTGATGACCAACGGCAAGGATCACGCCGACTACTTCGGGGAGGCCCTGCAAGGGTTCGACGTCGAGTTCGAGTGGATCGCGCCGCGGATGCCGCATCTGGGCGTGATCGGTCCGCGCTCGCGCGAGGTCGTGCAGAAGCTCACCGACGCCGACGTGGGCGCGCTCCGCTACTTCCGGTTCCTGACCGACCCGGTGAAGGTGGCCGGGGTCGAGGTGTTCCTGTCGCGGACCGGGTTCGGCGGCGAGCTCGGCTACGAGCTGTTCCTGACGGACCCGGCGGACGCCGAGGAGATCTGGAACGCGATCGTGGGCGCGGGCGTGACACCGTTCGGCGCCGAGGCGATCGAGCCCGCGCGCATCGAGGCCGGGCTGATCGTCACCGACTACGACTACGAGGCCCACCAACGGACGCCGTACGACTTCAACCTGGACCGGCTGGTGCGGCTGGACGGGCCGGGCGAGTTCCTCGGGAAGGAGAAGCTCCGCGAGGTCGCCGCCGCGCCGCCGAACCGTTTCGTCACGCTCACCTACGAAGCCGGTGTGCTCCCCGAATACGGCGCCGCGGTCACGCAGGACAGCGAGGAGGTCGGCGTGCTCACGAGCCCGACCGACAGCCCACGGTTCGGGAAGATCGGGCTCGCGGTGATCCGCACCGACCGATCGACGCTCGGCAACTCCGTGCAGGTGGCCGTCGGCGACGGCACGGTCGACGCGACCGTCGACGTCTTGCCGATCTACGACACGAACAAGGACCGGCCCCGCTCCTAGACCTCAGACGATCGTGGTCACCGCGTCGACGAGCCCGACGATCCCCGAGATCGTGACGAGGCCCAGCGAGACGGACCCCGCGATCCGGAGCGCCGGCCGCGTGATCGGTCGCGTTCGATGGGGATCGAGGACGGTGAGGCCGGCCGCGCACCCGAGCAAGACGATCATCGCGACCGTCTCCCACCCGGTGGCACGGGCGACCAGGGCGAAGGCGCCGAGCGTCGTCAGCCCCATCGCGATGAACGTTCCGACGTCGACCAGCCCGGCGCGCCAGCGCGGTCCGCGCGAGACGGCCGACACGAGACGTCCCGAGGGCTCGACGAGGAGCACCAGGGCCACCCCGTGCAGGACGAACAGCGAGCCGAGCACGAGCACGTTGACTAGCGGCCGGCCCAAGATCGTGAAGTCGGGATTCCCCGGATCGAGCAGCACCGTCCCGAAGACCACGAGCTCGAGGCCGCCGAACGCCAGCGCTCGAACCGCCCGTCGGCGGGGTAGCCAGGGGAGCGTCGCCAGGTAGAAAGCAGTTCCGATCAGCGCCGTCCCGATGCCGACGGCGACGACGAGGAAGGCCGTCCCCTCGAACGTGATCCGTCCGATCGTGGCCCCCGCCTCGGTGGTGAGCCCCTGGGCCACGTCCCTGGCCGTCAGCGCCGCGATCCGCATCGCGATCCGGCTGCCGAGCCCGCCGACCGCGACCCCGGCGAGGCCGCCGGCCACGAACACCGCCGCGAAGCCGCGGAGGGCGCTCGAGGGAGCCGCTCGTTCGGGGGGTCGCTCGAGGATCTCCGCGGTGCTCACGACCGAACGATGCCGCGACGTGGATCGGTGGGGAAGGGTGGTGCCACGACCCCGCCGGGGGGTGGGAGCCGGCCAAGACGCTCCGGAGAAGCCCGGTCGGGGGGTGTACACTCCTGCAGAATCACAAGCGTGTGATTCGAGGGGAGGAGGCCGGATGCCGCTGCACACCTGCGCGCCGCCGCGCGATGCCGAGCACAAGACGATGTCCCTGTGGGTCTGTCCCGAGTGCGGATCGACCTGGGAAGGCGTCCCCTGGAGCGGGGTCTTCGACTTCGACCGGAACGAGGCCGTGACGCGCGCCGAGTGGATCCTCGTCGAGGGTCCGACCCAGCTGGCGGGCTGAGATGGCGGTCGAGCTCCGCAACGTCGACACCCTCGCGCCGCCGCCGGGCTACTCGCACGTCGCGGTGGGTCGCGGCGGGACCGTCGTGTTCACGGCCGGGGCGGTACCGCTCGACGCCCAGGGAGACCTGGTGGGCGGGGACGATCCCGTCGCGCAGGCGGAGCAGGTGATCGAGAACCTCCTCGCCGCGCTCCAGACCGGTGGCGCGCTACCCCGGGACGTCGCCAAGACCACGGTGTACGTCGCGGGCGCGAGCTACGAGGCGCAGTCGGCCGTCTGGCAGGTGGTCCGCAGCTCCGAGATCGGTCGCGCGCCCAGCACGCTGGTCGGTGTCCCGACCCTCGGCTACCGCGGCCAGCTCGTCGAGGTCGAGGCGATCGCCCTCATCGACTGACCCGAACCGGGCTCAGAACAGCCCGATCGTCCGTCCGTGCTCGTCGATGTCCACCTTCATGTAGGCGGGCGTCCTGCCGAGCCCCGGCATCCGTTGCATGTCTCCGCACAGCACGACCACGAAGCCCGCTCCCGCGCTCGGGACCACGCTGCGGACCGGGAGCCGCCATCCGCGGGGGCGGTTCAGCAACGTGGGATCGTGGGTGAGCGACAGGTGGGTCTTCGCCATGCACACCGGCATCGTGCCGAACCCGAGCTGATCCATCCGCGCGAGATCCTTCTCGGCCTGCGCCTGGTAGTCGGCACCGTCGGCGCCGTACACGCGGGTCGCGATGGCCTCGATCTGCTCCTTGATCGGCGTGCCGTCGGGCGTGAGCTGATGGAAGGCGTTCGGTTTCTCGCACGCCGTGACGACGGCCTCTGCGAGCTCGACCGCGCCGGCCCCACCCTGCGCGAACCCGCGGTTGACCACCACGGTCTCCGCTCCCGCGCCGACCGCCAGCTCGCGCATCAGCTCGACCTCGGCCTCGGTGTCGCTCGGGAAGTTGTTGATCGAGACGACGCACGGCAGACCGTACTCGCGCACGATCGCGATGTGCTGGCCGAGGTTCTCGACGCCACGTTTGACGGCCTCGAGGTCCTCGGTCCCGAGCTGATCGAACGGCACGCCGCCGTGGGACTTGGTCGCGCGCACGGTCGTCACGAGCACGCCGGCCGACGGCGCGAACCCCCCGAACCGGCACACGATGTCGCAGAACTTCTGGAACCCGAGGTCGCTCGCGAAGCCCGCCTCGGTGATGACGTAGTCGGCGAGCTTGAGCGCCACGCGGTCCTCGATGATCGAGTTGTTCGCGTGCGCGACGTTGCCGAACGGTCCCGCGTGGATCAGCACAGGCTGTCCCTCGAGCGTCTGGACCAGGTTGGGTTTCAGCGCGTCCTTCATGACGACGGTCATCGCGCCCGCGACCTGGAGCTGCTCGGCGGTGACCGGCTGCCCGTCCGCCGTCGACGCGACGACGATCCGCCCCAGGCGAGCGCGGAGGTCGGCGAGGTCCGACGCGAGCGCCAGCACCGCCATCACCTCGGACGCGGCGGTGATCACGAACCCGTTCTCGCGCGGGACGCCGTGCATCTTGCCTCCGAGGCCGATGACGGTGAACCGGAGCTCGCGCGCGTTCACGTCGAGGGTCCGGGGCCACGTGATGCTGGTCGCGTCGATCCCCAGCGGGTTCCCGAAGTAGAGCGAGGCGTCGAGCGCCGATGCCAGCAGGTTGTGGGCGGCCGTGACTGCGTGGAAGTCGCCGTTGAAGTGGAGGTTGATGTCCTCCATCGGGACCACCTGCGCGTAGCCGCCACCCGTGCCGCCGCCCTTGATGCCGAACACCGGTCCCATCGAGGGCTCGCGGAGGCAGAGCACGACGTCCTTGCCGATCTTCCCCATGCCCTGCGTGAGCGAGAGCGAAGTGGTGGTTTTCCCCTCGCCCGCTTTCGTCGGGGTGATCGCCGTCGTGATGATCAGCTTGCCGTCGGGCCGGTCGGCCAGTCGGTCGAGGATCGAGAGGTCGACCTTCGCGCGGTACCGGCCGAAGGGCTCGAGCACGTCGTCAGGGATCCCGGCCGACGCGGCGATCTCCGTGATGGGCTGGAGCTGCGCCTCCTGCGCGATCTCGAGTCCACTCTTCACGCGAGCCTCCATCGTTCGTCCGGTCGTTCGCCGGAGGATAACTGGACCGGGCGGCGTGGCGCGTACGGGCGCGCTGGCATGTCGTGCGAGGCATGACCTAAGATTCGCCGACACGCGCGAAAGGACGATCGCCCGTGACCTCGTCGATCGAGATCGTGGTGGATGCTGTGGACGCCGATCGGGCGGCTGCATTCTGGAAGGAGGCGCTCGGCTATGAGCGCCTGTTCGCGAGCGGTGCGTACACGGCGCTGGCCCCGCCCGAGGGCGACCCGCGTCCTCGGCTGCTGATCCAGCAGGTGGATGTCGTGACGCCGGGTAAGACGGCCGTCCACCTCGACCTCCGGGTCGAGGATCCCGACGCCGAGGTCGCTCGGCTCGAGGGTCTGGGTGCCCGCGTCGCGTGGCGGGTGGACGAGACCGACCGGGGCGGCACGCGCTGGACGACGATGGCTGCGCCGCACGGGACCCTGTTCTGCGTCTTGCCGGTCCGCCGAGAGGACGGTGCGAAGTAGGCTCCCGGGCATGGGTCGGTTCCGTTCCTCCCGTCGGGACCGGGGGAAGCTCCACCCCGTGATCCCCACCCTTCCCCGCCGGAGCTAGCGTCGTGCGCCGACGGGATGGAACCTGAGGTGTTGGCCGGCCGGATCCGGGGCTGACGGTTCAGCACCCCCGCCCGGCGCGGGACGTGGACCCTCGTGGCCTCCGGTCGGATACTGGAGAGGTGACCGTCGCCGAACCGATCCGGCACAGTTCCACCCGGGCACGAGTCCTCGCCGTCCACGACGGGGTGCGCTCCGAACGCACCGACAGCCTGGCCACCGAGGAACCCCTCGAGATCCGCGTGCAGGGCCCCGGACAGGACCTGATGCAGGTGGCTGTGACGATGCGGACGCCCGGCGGCGATTTCGAGCTCGCCGTCGGCTTCCTGTTCACCGAGGGCCTGATCGTGCCCGGCGACGTCCAGCGTGTGGCCTACTGCGACAACCTGCCCGGCGAGGACCAGCGCTACAACGTGGTCTCGGTCACGCTCGCGCGGCCATTGGACGCCGAACGGCTCCGCCGGAACTTCTACGCGACCTCCTCCTGCGGCGTCTGCGGCAAGGCGGCGCTCGAGGACATCGAGGTGCGATGCGAGCCCGTGGCGCCGGGGCCGGAGGTCGACCTCGCGTTCTTGATCTCGCTGCCCGAACGGCTCCGCGAGGCGCAGGCGGTGTTCGAGCGCACCGGGGGGCTCCACGCCGCGGGTCTGTTCGACGCGTCGGGAACGGCGCTCGCGGTGCGCGAGGACGTCGGGCGCCACAACGCGGTCGACAAGGTGGTGGGGGAGCGGTACCTGGCGGGCCGCGTCCCTGCGGACGGGACGATCCTGCAGGTGAGCGGCCGGGCGTCGTTCGAGATCGTCCAGAAGGCGGCGGTGGCCGGCATCCCGATCGTCAGCGCGGTGAGCGCGCCCTCCTCGCTCGCGGTCGAGGCCGCCGAGCGGTTCGGGATGACGCTGGTGGGGTTCGTCCGCGACGGGCGCGCGAACGTCTACAGCCACCCCGAGCGCGTCCCAGCCTGAGGGCCCGACCCCCGAACCGCGGCATACAATCGGTCCAGAGCCGAGCGAAAGGAGCACGCCTCGATGAAGAACGGGCTCACGCGGCTCACCGAGCCGATGGTCCGCGACAACGGCGGCCTGCGAACGGCGACCTGGGACGAGGCCCTCGATCGGGCAGCGGCGGGTCTGCAGGCGGCCACCGAGCGGAACGCCGGTGAAGGGGTCGGCCTGTTCAGCTGCTCGAAGGCCACCAACGAGATGAACTTCGTCGCGCAGAAGTTCATGCGGACGGTCCTTCGCAGCAACAACATCGACAGCTGCAACCGCACCTGACACGCTCCTTCGGTCGTCGGTCTGGCGACGGTGTTCGGAGCGGGTGGGGGGACCAGTTCGTACGAGGAGATCGAGAACACCGATCTCATCGTGCTGTGGGGGTCGAATGCGCGCGAGACGCATCCGATCTTCTTCCACCACGTGCTGAAGGGGATCCGCAAAGGCGCCCGGCTCGTCGTCGTCGATCCTCGTCGGACGACCTCTGCCCAGTGGGCCGACCTATGGCTCGGGATCGACGTGGGGTCGGACATCGCGCTGTCCAACGCCATGGCGCGCGAGATCATCGTCTCTGACCTCGTGAACGAGGCGTTCGTCAAGCGGGCGACGATGCGATACCGCGCCTACCGGGACTCGGTGATGGAGTGGACCCTGGAGCGCGGCGAGCAGGCGACCGGGATCCCCGCCGAGGTGATCAGCGAGTTCGCGCACACCTACGCGAAGGCCGACCGGGCCGAGATCTGCTGGACCCTCGGCATCACCGAACACCACAACGCCACCGATAACGTGCTGGCGCTGATCAACCTCGGGTTGCTCTGCGGGCACGTGGGCCGCTACGGGAGCGGCCTGAACCCGCTCCGCGGTCAGAACAACGTGCAGGGGGGCGGCGACATGGGTGCGATCCCCAACAAGCTGCCGGGGTTCCAGGACATCGAGAACGATCCCGAGGCCTGCGCGCGGTACGAGCAGGTGTGCGGCGTCCCGGTGATCCGCAAGTACGGCCGGAACCTGACGCAGATGTTCGACGGGATGGAGCACGGGGTGCTGACCGCGCTCTACGTGATCGGCGAGAACCCGGCATCCTCGGAGGCCGACGTCGGCCGCGCTCGCAAGCTCATGGGCAACCTCGACACCTTGATCGTCCAGGACCTGTTCATGACGAAGACCGCGAAGATGGCGGACGTCGTCCTGCCGGCCTCCAACTCGGCGTTCGAGTCCGAGGGGACGGTCACCAACAGCGAGCGGCGGGTGCAGCGCGTTCGCAAGGTGCTCGAACCTCCGGGCGACGCGAAGGACGACATCTGGATCATCGCGCAGCTCGCGAAGCGGCTCGGTCGGGACTGGGGCGAGATCACGCCGCACTCGGCCTGGGACGAGCTCCGGGCGGTCTCGCCGATGCACTCCGGGATGACCTACGAACGCCTCGAGCGGCTCGAGGGGATCCAGTGGCCGTGCTACGACGAGGAGCACGAGGGGACGCTGTTCCTCCACGCCCGGCTGTGGGAGGAGGACCGCGAGAAGCGGGGGCCGAAGGCGCCGTTCAGCGTGACGCCGTTCGAGCCCCCGGTGGACGAACTGACGGAGGAGTTCCCGCTCCGCCTGACGACCGGCCGCCGGCTCGACTCGTTCAACACCGGTGTCCAGACGGGCGGGTACACGTCGTCGCTCCGACGAGGCGAGACGGTCGACGTTTCCCCCGAGGACGCCGATCGGCTTGGCGTTGCCGAGGGTGAGGTCGTCCGCGTGACCTCGCGACGTGGTTCGCTCGAGGTCCCGGCTCGGGTCGATCGAGGCCTGCGCCCGGGGCTCGTGTTCATGACTTTGCACTTCCCCGACCAGGTCGACACGAACATCCTCACGATCGACGCTACTGACCCCAAATCCGGGACCGCCGAGTTCAAGGCGACCGCGGTCCGGATCGAGAAGATCTCCGAATCGGTGGAGGCGTAGCGCCGCCGTGGACCTCGTCCTTTCCGACGACCTCGCCAGCGACGACGAACGCGCCGCCGTCGACGCGGTCCTCGGCGCGGCGACCTCCGGCTGGTCGGGCGGGGAACGCACCGAGGCGGACGGGCGCGTGGCTCGGGGCGGGCACGAGGCGCGTGAGCAGCGCCACCTGTTGCTCCCCGTCCTTCATGCGCTGCAGTCGAGCGCGGGCTGGATCAGCCCCGGCGGTCTCCGCTACGCGTGCGAGCGCCTCACGATCCCGCCCGCCGAGGCCTACGGCGTCGCGACGTTCTACGCGATGTTCTCTGTCGAACCGCGACCGACGACGGTCCTGCACCTGTGCGACGACATCGCGTGCAAGGTCGCGGGTGCGGAAGGCCTGATCGAAGAGGTGATCCGACAGGTCGGTTCCGAGCAGGTCCTTCGGAGCCCGTGTCTCGGGATGTGTGAACGCGCGCCGGCGGCGCTCCTGCAGGGCTCCGGCTCGAGGGACGTGGCGTTCGGCCCGGTCTCGGTCGAACGGCTCGACCCGTTCCTGCGCGGCGGTCCGTGGACGACGACGAGCGACGCGGAGGTCATCGACGTCGCGCCGCAGACCCACGCCACGCGTGAGCTGCTCCGGTTGCTCCGCCGGGTCGGCGTGGTCGACCCGGCTTCCCTCGATGACTACCGGGCGCACGGTGGGTACGAGGCGCTTCGGCGGGCGGTCGAGCTCGGTCCCGAGGGCGTGATCGCCGAGCTCAAGGACTCGAAGCTCCAGGGCAGGGGCGGAGCCGCGTTCCCCGCGGGCGTGAAGTGGGAGGCGGTCGCGAAGCAGCCGGTCCAACCCCACTACTTCATCTGCAACGCCGACGAATCCGAGCCCGGCACGTTCAAGGACCGGATCCTGATGGAGCACGACCCATTCGCAATCCTGGAGTCGCTCACGATCGCCGGGTATGCGACCGGTTCGGAGAAGGGGTTCATCTACATCCGCGGCGAGTACCCGCTCGCGACCTCGAGGCTCGAGCACGCGATCGAGTTGGCGTACGCCCACGGGTTCCTCGGCGCCGACGTGATGGGGGAGGGGTTCGCGTTCGACGTCGAGCTCCGGCGCGGCGCCGGCGCGTACATCTGCGGCGAGGAGACCTCGCTGTTCAACTCGATCGAGGGCAAGCGCGGTGAACCCAGGAACAAGCCACCGTTCCCGGTCGAGCGCGGCGTGTTCGGCAAGCCGACCGGGATCAACAACGTCGAGACGCTCGTGAATGTGCTCGAGGTGCTCACGCTCGGCGGCGAGGCGTACGCCCAGATCGGGACGACCGATTCGACGGGATCCCGGCTGTTCTGTCTCTCCGGCTGCGTCGAGCGCCCCGGCGTATACGAGGTCGAGCACGGCATCACGCTGCGCGAGCTGCTCGAGACGGCCGGCGGCGTGCGGGGCGGCAAGGAACTGAAGGCGATCCTGCTCGGCGGTGCGGCGGGGTCGTTCGTCACGGCCGACGACCTCGACCTGCGGCTCACGTTCGAGGACTCGAAGGCCGCGGGGGTCACGCTGGGGTCGGGGGTCGTGATGGCGTTCGACGAGGACGTAGACCTGACCGACATCGTCCTTCGGATCGCGGCGTTCTTCCGCGACGAGTCGTGCGGGCAGTGCGTTCCGTGCCGGGTGGGCACCGTCCGGCAGGAGGAGGCGCTCGCCCGGGTCATCAGTGGTCGGGCGAGCGGCTCGCTCACCGACGAGCTCGCGCTGATCGACGAGATCGGGCAGGTGATGCGGGACGCATCGATCTGCGGTCTCGGGCAGCTGGCCGCGAACGCGGTCGACTCGGCGATCCACCGCCTCAAGATCTTCGACGGAGGTGCTGCGTGACGGTCGTCCCGCTCGCCCCGCCCACCCGGCTGATCGAGCTCGAGGTGGACGGCAAGCCGGTCCGTGTCCCCGAGGGCTCGACGATCCTGGACGCGCTCCGCGGCGAGGGCGTCGACACACCGACGCTCTGTTACGCCGACAACCTGACGCCCGTCAACGCGTGCCGGGTGTGTGTTGTCGAGCTCGAGGGCTCGCGCGTGCTGGTGCCCTCGTGTGCGCGCAAGGCGGAGGCGGGGATGAAGGTCAAGACCGACTCCGAACGCGTTCGGCTCTCGCGCAAGATGGTGCTCGAGTTCCTGGGTTCCAGCGTCGACGTCGGGCTCACGGGGGCCGACGTCGAGCGCTGGCAGACCGACTACGGCGCCGACCCCGCCAGGTACGGCGCGGCAGCTGAGCCCGCGGCGGCGGGCGAGCGCGACGCGCGCCACGCGGGTCATCACCACGAGCCGGACGGCGCGGCGGCCGAGACCGTCCGTCAGCCGGTCAAGGTGGACAACGAGCTCTACGTCCGCGACTACTCCAAGTGCATCCTCTGCTACAAATGCGTCGAGGCATGCGGGGTCGACGCACAGAACACGTTCGCGATCTCGGTGGCCGGTCGTGGGTTCGACGCGCGGATCTCGACGGAGTTCGACGTCGGGCTGCCGGATTCCGCGTGCGTCTACTGCGGGAACTGCATCGGTGTGTGCCCGACGGGCGCACTGATGTTCACCAGCGAGCACGAGATGCGCGAGGCCGGCACCTGGGACGAATCGCAGCAAACGGTAACCGAGACGATCTGCCCGTACTGCGGCGTCGGTTGCGACCTCGAGGTCCACGTGCAGGACAACTCGATCGTGAAGGTCACCTCGCCCTCGGACAACCAGGTGACGAGCGGCCACCTGTGCATCAAGGGGCGGTTCGGGTTCCAGTTCGTCCAGAACCGCGCCGAACGACCCACGGGGGACCGGCCTGCCTGAGGTCGCGGGCGTCGTCCTGGCGGGCGGGCGCTCGACGCGGTTCGGCCGCGACAAGCTCTCCGAGCCCTACCGCGGGATGCCGATGCTGCAACACGCCGTGCTGCGTCTGGGCGAGGTGTGTTCGGAGGTGATCGTCGTCCTCGCGCCCGATGCGCCCGAACCGCCGATGCCGATCGGCGCCCCGGCGCGGTTCGCGCGCGACCCGATCGAGGGCGAGGGCCCGCTCGCCGGGGTCCACGCGGGGTTGCTCGCCGTCGGGGCCGAGTTCGCCCTGGTCACCGGCGGCGACATGCCGGACCTGCAGACCCGGGTCCTGCTCGAGATGCTGCAGGTGGCGGGGGAGGCCGACGTCGACGCCGTGGCGCTCCAGGACGGCGAGGGATTCCGGCCGCTTCCGAACGTCGTTCGGACCGCGAGGGCGGTCGAGGTGGCGCACGCGCTGCTGCACGACGGTCGGCGGGCCCTGCGCGATCTCCTCGACGCGTTGCGGCTCGCCGTGATCGACGAACCGACGTGGCTCGCTCTGGATCCCGAGCGCCGAACGCTCTTCGACATCGACGAGCCGGACGATCTGCCGAAGTGATCCACGCGGTTCCCGCCCGAGTCAGGACGACGAGGAGAGCAGCGCCGCCCCGTCGTCGCGCCGTCTCTAAGGCGGGTCGGCGTCCCTCGAGAGGGCGCGGGCGCGATCGGCGAAGGCTGTCGCTCCCTTGGATTCGGCCAGTCCGATCGCCTCGCGCCGGAGTTGCGTCGCCTCCGCGGGGTCTCGGCTCTCGACCCATCTCGCCAGAGCGATCCGCGTGTCGATGCGCCACGGCGCCATGTCCGTCTCGTCGATGAGGGCCAGCGCTCGCCGGAGGTGAGCCTCTGCGGAAGGGTCCCCACGAGCTTGCAGCACCAGACCACGTGCCTTCTGGATACCGACCTGCGTGGCGCGGTCGTCGGGGGACCCGGTGCGCTCCGCGACCTCGATCCAGCGATCGGCTTCACGCAGGTTGCCTCGCTCGACCTCGAGCTCCGCGAGCATCGTCGAGTGCGTGGACAGGAACGCGGATTCGCCCATCGACTCGAGCGCCTCGCAGCTCTCGCGCAGGATCACCGCAGCGGCATCGAGGTCGCCCGCGAGCCATTCGTTGCGGCCCGCGTTCTGCGCGGCCGACCAGTAGTCGATCGGCAGTCCCAGCTCCTGCGCCAGCGCACGACCCTCCGCGATCAGCGCGCGCGCTCGATCGAACGCCCCTTTCATCGAGTACATCGTCCCTAAGCTCCGCAGGACCGATTGCTCCAGGCGCCGGTTCCCGGTCGCCCGGGCCTCGTCCAGGATCGCGTCGCTCTGGGCGATCCCCTCGTCCAGCGCGGTCGGCCCGAGGGCGTTGCACGCGCTGATCAGGCCGAGGAGGTCGCCCTCCGTAACTCCGTCGCCGGCGGCTCGAGCATGAACCATGCCGCGCTCGGCCGACGTGCGTGACTCCTCGACGTGTTCCTCGAACCATTGCCCGAACGCGATCGTGGACCATGCCAAGGCCTGACCCCGCTCGTCTCCATCGGCCTCGAAGAGCGCGATCGCGCGCTCGGCCGCGGTCTTCAGGTCCGCCACGTTGGCCTCCGAACTCCCCAACATCTGGACGGTCGCCATGGCGCAGCGCGCGTACGCCGCGGCGCGCTCGTTGTTCGCGGCGTCGGCTCGAACGATCGCGTCGCTCAACAGCTCTCTCGCCTCGGGGAGGGAACCCGAATCCGCCAGAGCGAACCCGAGCACCCACGCGATCTCGAGCCGGTCGGCCTCGTCGGCATCGCGCAGGTCGACCGCATGGCGGAGCAGGCTCGCGGCCGTCGGGGCGTCTCCTCGTTCGGCCGCCCGCAGCCCGGCCGCGCGGAGGTGTTCGAAGGCCGAACGTGCGAGCCGATCCGTGTGCTCGTCGTGCAGGCCGAGCTCGTCGCGCATCCGATGAGCCTGCTCGAGGTGGTACCCGATGAACTCGTCGAACTCCGTCGTGCGTTCGGCAAGGGAAGCCTGCAGGTGCTCGGCGAAGGCTTCGTGGAGCGAGGCTCGCTCCGCCTTGGGGATCGCATCGTAGGCGGCATCCCGCAGCAGGATATGGCGGAACCGGAGCCCGTCGGCGCCGCCGAGATCGGAGGGCACCGGCCGAAGGACGTCTTTCAGCAGTAGGCGGCCGAGGTGGTCCTCGATGCGACCCGCGCTCTCGCCGGAGACGAGCGCGCGCACCGCCGAGCGGTCGAACACCTCGCCCACGACCGCCGCGGCCTCCACGACCCGCCGCTCCTCGGGCGAGAGTCGATCCAGGCGCGAGGCGAGCAGGGCCGAGATCGCGGGAGGGACCTGCACGTTCGAGAGGTCGGTCGTGGCGACCCACTCGCCGTCCTTCTGCACCAGGATGGCGTCGTCGACGAGCATCGACAGCATCTCCTCGACGAACAGCGGATTGCCGTTGGCGGCGGCTCGGATGCGCTCTCGGATCTCGGGCGTGAGTGCCGGGTGCCCGAGCAGGTTCTCGATCAGCGCATCCGCCTCGGGTTCGGAGAGCGGTTCGAGGTGGACGCTGGTCGCGTTGCGCTGGCCCCCGCCCCAGCCGGGGCGGTCCTCCAGGAGCTCGGGGCGCGCCATGCAGACGAGGAGGATCGGGACGTCTCGGGACCACGCACCCACGTGTTCGATCACCTCGAGCAACGTCGGCTCTGCCCAGTGGATGTCGTCGAACACGGCGACGAGTGGCCGCCGCCGCCCGAGGGCCTCGAGGAACCGGCGGACCGCCCACGGGGGCTCGACCGGCCCCGAGCCGTTCAGGCCCAGCATCCCGGACAGGTGCGCGGCGACGGTCTCGCCGTCCGGTGTGCCCTCGAGCAGCTCGCGGAGTTCGGCCCGCGCCCGTTCGGGCGGGTCGTCCTCCGCGATGCCCGCGGCCTGGATCGCCATCTCGGCGATCGGCCAGAAGGTGATGCCCTCGCCGTAGGACAGGCAGCGTCCTGAGAGCACCTGCGCTCGGCCGGCGACCGAGGCGACGAACTCCCGGACCAGGCGCGACTTGCCGATGCCGGCCGGCCCCAACACGGTGAACAGGTGACACGCGTCCTCCGTGGTGGCCGCCTCGAACGCGTCCAGCATCATCCGCAGCTGGAGGTCGCGCCCGACCATGGGGGAGTCCAGGCGGCGCTCGTGCCCGGCGACCCCTGCCCGGACCGACAACAGGCGGTACGCGTCGACGACATCCGCCTTCCCCTTCAGCGCGAGCGGGTCGACCGGATCGGCGTCGATCGCGTCCCGCGCCAGGGCGAACGTCTCCTCGCCGATCAGGATCTCACCCGGCCCGGCCGCCTGTTCCAGGCGTGCGGCCGTGTTGACCGCGTCCCCGGTGACGAGCGCTTGACCCGCGCTCGGATCCCCGGCCACGACGGGGCCGGTGTTGACGCCGATCCGTGTCTGCAACGTCACGGACCACTCGCGTTCGAGGTCGGCGTTCAGCTCGGCGAGGGCGGCCTTCATCTCGTGCGCTGCCCGAACCGCCCGGACGGCGTCGTCCTCGTGGACGACCGGGATCCCGAACACCGCCATCACGGCGTCGCCGATGAACTTCTCGACGGTGGCGCCGTGGGACTCGAGCACGGCCTGCATCCGCTCGAAGTAGCGCGACATCACGGTGCGCAGTGACTCGGGATCGAGCCGTTCGCCGAGGGCGGTCGAGCCGGTCACATCGCAGAACACCACGGTGACGGTCTTGCGTACCTCACGGGTCGCGGCGGGCGCATCGAGTCTCGCGCCGCACTCGGAGCAGAACTTCGCATCGTCGGCGTTCTCGTGCCCGCAGTTCGGACAGTCGGTCACGGTCGAAGTCTAGGCGCGGCGGTAGGGTCGGGTCGGGATGCACGAACCGATCCGGCTCGGTGGCGTGGAGATCTCGGTCGTCTGCGAGGGCTACGCGCCGCTCGATCTCTCCGACGAGATGCCGGGCGCCGAGATCGACTGGGCGGCCGAGCGCGCCCGCTACCCGTGGGCGTTCGTCGGCGAGGACGCGTGGCCGTGGCACGTCCACGCGTTCGCGCTCCGAACGCCCACGGGCCTGCTGCTGGTCGACGCCGGGGTGAGCCCGTTCCCGCCCGTTCGGCCGTGGGCCGAGCACACCCCGCTCGAGGAGGCGCTCCCGATCGCCGGGGTCGACCCGGCCGAGGTCCGGATGGTGGTGCACACCCACCTGCACGCCGACCACGCGGGCGGCTCGGTCGTGGACGGCGAGCCCCGATACCCGAACGCCGTGCACGTCGAGCACCCGGCGGACTGGTCGCGTTCGGTGGGGGCGGACCATCCCAACTGGGCGCGCGGCGCGATGCAACGGCTGTTCGAGCTCGGGATGGTCGACCTGGCCGAAGAGGACCGCGAGGTGTGGCCCGGCGTCCGGGTGGTGCACGCGCCGGGGCACACGCCGGGTCACCGGTCGGTCGTGCTCGACGACGGTGACCGATCGATGCTGTTCACCGGCGACCTCCTGCACACGCCGCTCCAGATCGCGGCCCCGGAGCACCCCTCGAACCACGATGTCGACGCGGACGAGGCCTGCCGATCCCGGGTCAACCTCGTCGGCCGGGCCCTGGACGAGGGCTGGATCGTCGCGGTGAGCCACTTCGCCCGCCCGTTCGGGCGGGTGGGCCCGTCCGGGTGGGTCGAAGAGCCGCCGCCGAAGGGCTGATGCCGAACCCGCCCAACCCGGGTAGATTCGTCCCTGAAGAGCGGGCCTCGCCGGGGTCCAGCCGTGCGTGGACCGGCGAGCTTCTCCCGCGCATCAAACCCTCGGACCCTCCGAAAGGACCTCGGCCATGCCGCGTCGTGTCCTCATCATGGGAGCCGCCGGGCGCGACTTCCACAACTTCAACGTCGCCTACCGCGGCGACCGTCGCTACGAGGTCGTCGCCTTCACCGCGACGCAGATCCCGTACATCGACGACCGGATGTACCCGTCCAGCCTCGCCGGCGAGCGTTATCCGAACGGGATCCCGATCCACGACGAGAGCGAGCTCGCGCAGCTGATCAGGGACGAGCGGGTCGACGACGTCGTCTTCAGCTACTCGGACGTGAGCCACCAGTACGTGATGCACCGGGCCAGCGAGGTGCTCGCGGCCGGCGCGAACTTCGAGCTGCTCGGTCCGAGCGAGACGATGCTGAAGGCCACCGTCCCGGTCGTCGCGGTCTGCGCCGTCCGGACGGGCTCGGGCAAGAGCCAGACGACGCGCGCGATCGCGCAGACGCTGAAGGACCAAGGCAAGCGCGTGGTGGCCGTTCGGCATCCGATGCCGTACGGGAACCTCGAGGCCCAGCGGGTGCAACGGTTCGCGACGCTCGAGGACCTCGACCGTTACGACACCACGATCGAGGAGCGCGAGGAGTACGAGCCCCACATCACCTCGGGCACGATCATCTACGCGGGCGTCGACTACGGCGACATCCTCGAGCGGGCGCAGGCCGAGTGCGACGTGCTGCTATGGGACGGCGGCAACAACGACCTGCCTTTCTACGCGCCGGACGTCCACGTCGTGGTCGCCGACCCTCTGCGCGCCGGGCACGAGACCAGCTACCACCCCGGCGAGGCCAACCTGCGCATGGCCGACGTGATCGTCATCAACAAGATGGACTCGGCCGCGATCGAGCAGGTGAACCAGCTGATGGACACGATCCGCGAGCTGAACCCGACCGCCACCGTCGTCAGGGCCAACAGCCGCGTCTCGGTGGACGACCCCGAGGCGATCCGCGGGAAGCGGGCGCTCGTCGTGGAGGACGGCCCGACGCTCACCCACGGCGAGATGAAGTTCGGAGCGGGGGTCGTCGCGGCGCGCGCCCACGGCGCCGCCGAGATCGTCGACCCGCGACCCTGGGCGGTCGGCTCGATCGCGGAGACCTTCCGTAAGTACGACGTCGGCCCGGTGCTGCCGGCGATGGGCTATTCGGACGGTCAGCTCGCCGAGATGGCGCAGATCATCGACTCGGCCGAGGTGGACGTCGTGGTGATCGGCACGCCGATCGATCTCCGGCGCGTCATCGAGATCAGCAAGCCCGCCGTCCGTGTTCGGTACGACCTCGAGGTGCTGCCGGACTCGCCGAGCCTGCTCGACGTGCTGAAACCCGTCCTCGAGTAGGCCGATGGAACGCGTCGTCATCGCGCTCGGCGGGAACGCGCTGCTGCGCCGCGGCCAAGACGACACGTTCGAGAACCTGTACGGGTCGTCGCGTTCGGCGGCCGAGGGGATCGCCGACATCGCCGCCGCCGGCTGGGAGGTCGTGGTCACCCACGGGAACGGTCCGCAGGTAGGCCGGATCCTCCTGCAGCAGGAGGCCGCGAAGCGGTGGGTGCACCCCATGCCGCTGGACGTCTGCGGCGCCGAGAGCCAGGGACTGATCGGCTACCTGCTCCAGGTGACGATCGGCGACGTCTTCTTCGAACGCGGGATGGAGCGGCCGGTCGCGACGGTCCTGACGCTCACGCGCGTCCGCCCCGACGATCCGGCGTTCGCGAACCCGACCAAGCCGATCGGTCCGTTCTACGAGGAGGCCGAGGCGAGGCAGCTCGAGACCGAGCAGGGCTGGGTGCTGAAGCCCGATCCGCACGGCGGGTTCCGCCGTGTCGTGCCCTCGCCGGACCCGTACTCGATCGTCGAGGCGCCGGTGATCCGAACGCTGATCGCCGAGGGTACGATCGTGATCGCGTCGGGCGGAGGTGGCATCCCGGTGATCGAGGAGGGCCCGAGGCTGATCGGGCGCGAGGGCGTGGTCGACAAAGACCTTGCGGCGGCGATCCTTGCCCGCGACGTCGAGGCCTCGGCGCTGCTGATCCTCACCGACGTCCGGGCTGTGCAACGTGGGTTCGGCACCGACCGGGCGGAGCCGATCGAGCGGATGACCGCGAAGGAGGCCCGAACGATGCTCGAGGCCGGGGAGTTCGGCGCCGGCTCGATGGGCCCGAAGGTCGAGGCCGCGGTCCGGTTCGTCGAGCAGGGTGGCGCGCGCTCGGTGATCGGGGATCTCGACGCGGCGGTCGCGGTGCTGGTGGGAGAGTCCGGCACGAGCATCGTCGCGGACTAACCTCCGATCCGAGATGCGCGTGCGGGTCGTGGTGCACAACGTCCGTGGGTTCAGGGACGGGTTCGAGCGCCTCGAGCGGCTGGTCGGCCACTTCGAGCCCGATCTCCTCCTTCTGAACGAGACCGGGGGACGATGGCGTCTCCGGCGGTTCGCGAACGCCCTCGGCATGAAACTCGCCGCCGATCCGTGGTCGCCGTTGCGCCGCCGCGTGAAGGACGCGGTGCTGGTCAGGCCGCCCTGGACGATCGTCGAGCACCGCCAGCACCGATTCAACGGGGGTCCCTGGCTCTACCCCCGAGGAGCGCTGATCGCGAGGCTCGGGCATGGCGGAGCGAGGCTGTGCGTGATCTCAACCCATCTGGGTCTTCGCCCTCGTGAGCGTCTCGAACACGTTCGAGCACTCGTCGCTCTCGTCGACCGAGTCGGCGCGCCGATCCTCGTCGGCGGAGATCTGAACGAGAAACCGGACGGGCGAGCCGTGGGGTTCCTGTCCGAACGGTTCCGCGATGCCTGGCTGCTGGGCGGCGACGCCGACGGAGACACGTTCCCGGCGGACGAGCCGACGGCGCGGATCGATTACCTGTTCGTCTCGGAAGGCATCGCGGTCGAGCGCGTCTTCGTGCCGCCGGGTCCCGACGCGCGCGAGGCCTCCGACCACCGGCCGCTCGTCGCCGAGCTCACGCTGCCCGGGTCCGAGTAGGCTCGGGCCGATCGCTCCCGAAGGAGGACCGGCGATGCTCTCACCCGACATCGAGAACGCGATGAACACGCAGATCGCGGCCGAGCTCTACTCCTCGCACCTGTATCTCGCGATGTCCGCCTACTGCGAGGAGCAGACGCTGCCGGGGTTCGCGCACTGGTTCCGGTTGCAGTCGGACGAGGAGCGCGACCACGCCCTGAAGTTCCTGCGCCACGTCGTCGATCGCGGCGGACGGGTGACGCTCACGAGCGTCGACGAGCCCCCGTCGGACTTCGGCAGCCCCCAGGGCGCGTTCGAGCAGGCGCTGGCGCACGAGATGAACGTGTCGATGATGATCGACGGGTTGTTCGGGATGTCCGTCAAACACGGCGACTACGCGAGCCAGGTGTTCCTGCAGTGGTTCGTGACCGAACAGGTCGAGGAGGAGCGCACGGCGGGCGAGATCGTGCAGACGCTGAAGACGCTCGGGGGTGAGCCGGCGTCGCTGCTGATCCTGGATCGCGAGCTCGGGTCGCGCAGTGCCGAGCGCTAGCCGGCCACCCCTAAACCGAGCGCTTGCGCCGGCCGGGGTTCACGAACAGCGTCCCGACCATGTACAGGAACACGAGTCCGACCGCTCCGGTCAGGCCGACCAGGAGGAGGGCGAACGTCCACTCGAGCAGACCCCAGGCGG
>Ga0207674_10001193_pt1 | contig 33801 bp, 33 predicted proteins | sample KBSCornC72_FD_184303 | JGI IMG/M metagenome (GOLD analysis project Ga0207674, IMG submission 184303) | Corn rhizosphere microbial communities from Kellogg Biological Station, Michigan, USA - KBS Corn C7-2 (SPAdes) (version 2) | ecosystem: Host-associated > Plants > Roots > Rhizosphere > Soil ...
ACTGGAGCCCACGTACTCGGAGCGACTCTCACGAAGTCCACGGAGTCGAGCGGCGGCTATGGCAGTCGGCGTTATGGCTATGGGTACGGTTACGGCTACGGCTACGGGAGGCTCGATCGGAAGCGGGATGAGATCCTGATGATTCCGCAGAGCGCCGACAGCTGAGCACCGATCTGGGCAGGAAATAAACACTGCTCGGACGAGCGATCCTGGTTGGAGCAATTGCGCTGCTCGCGGCGGTCTCCATCGTGCGCAGTGCGCTAGTCTCGGCTCTCGCGGAGACCAATCCTGCCGTCGCATCGCGCATCTGGCCGCAGCACCCTGCGTCCCAGCTGTGGCTGGGGCTCACGGAAATCGGAGTCGCAAGTCGCGAGCAGAAGCCGGTGACCGACGCGACAATGGCAAAGATCATGGATGCGGCGCGCAAGGCGCCGCTCGCGGCCGAGCCCTTCCTTGCGCGCGGAGTCCAAGCACAGGTTGCCGGCAACGAAAATCTTGCCCGTGAAGCTTTCATCGCCGCCAAGCTGCGCGATGGGCGGTCCATCCCCGCTCGTTATTTTCTGGCCGAAACCTATTTTCGAGAACGTCGCCCCGGGCCCGCGCTGACGGAGATCGCGTTCCTTAGCCGCAGCCTTCCCAACGGTGTGACGAGATTGGCGCCTTATGTGGGCACCTACGCGAAAGATCGCCGCAATTGGCCGCAATTGAGATCGCTCTTCCGTTCAGACCCGAGGATCGCCGACGCGACCTTGGCTGCCCTCGCTACGGACGCGCGCAACGTGGACCTCGTTCTTGCTCTCGCAAACCCAAGCCTGGTGAATCCGCACACCGACTGGGCCCCCAGGATGGTCGAAACACTTGTCACAGCCGGCGATTATTCGAGGGCCCATGCGCTGTGGGCGCAGATGTCGCGAGTCCCCGCGCACAGCAAGGAGCTGGTCTTCGATCCCGAGTTCCGCGACGGCACTCGTCCGCCGCCGTTCAATTGGGCTTTGACATCGTCCGCCGTGGGTCTCGCCGAGCGGCGCAAGGGAGGCGGTCTGCACGCCATTTATTACGGGCAGGAGGACGGAACGCTTGCCCGCCAGCTCCTGCTTTTGCAGCCTGGCACCTATCGGCTGGCGATGACCGTGTCGGGCATTCCCGGCGGGTCCAAGGCGCTCGCATGGACATTGAAGTGCGCCGGCTCGAACGAGTCCATCGCTCGGTTTCCGCTTGATCCGGCGGGGGCCGCGAAGGGTTGGGAGTTCGCCGTTACCGCAAACTGTCCGGCGCAGACCCTCGAGCTGGACGGCGCCGGGTCGGACCTTCCGCAGCAGGTTGACGTGACGATCACCGGGCTAAAGCTGGACCGGCTGAATGGTTAGCAGAGCGCGATCATCGGTCGCTCCGGTCTACCTTCTGCTGTGCCTGATTCTTGGGGGCAGCAGCCAGGGCGTCTTCGCGAACATGCTGCTGCAGCTTGTCGGCGTCGCGATCCTCGCCTGGGCCGCCGTCGCGCGACCGGACGAAGTTCCGAAGCCAGCGGAGGCGTGGCTTTTTGGGTGCATCCTCCTCGGGCTGGCTGTTATCCTTTTGCAGATTATCCCCTTGCCGCCGTCGATCTGGCAGCATTTGCCCGGCCGCGGAGACATTGTGGAGGGTTTCAGGATCCTTGGCCTGCAATCGGCCTGGCTCCCGATCTCTCTTTCTCCCTACGACTCCTTCGCGACGTTGCTGAAGTTGATTCCGCCGCTCGCGATTCTTGCGGCGTTGCTCAGGCTCGGCGCGCGTCCCGCGTGGGTAATCGTCGCGCTCCTGTTTGGAACGATGGCAGGCATCATCCTTGGGGCGCTGCAGGTCAGCAGCGCCGATCCGGCGAACTCGCCCTGGTACCTCTACGCGGACACGAATCTCGGCGTTGCAACAGGCTTCTTCGCCAACGCAAATCATATGGCGATCCTCCTTGTGATCGCCTTGCCATTCCTGGCGGCGCTGGTCGCTTCGTCCCGACAAAATGAAGGAGTCCAGCGCTATTCCGCGATCGTCGCGCTTGCCGCGGGTGCTGCGCTTGTCATTGCGGTCGGGCTTGCGCTGAATGGGTCACTTGCGGGCTTCGGGCTGGTCCTTCCCGTTATGGTGGCGAGCGCAATGATATTGACCGGGCACACCAGTCCGATCCGCCGCTGGATGTTGCTGCTTTCCGGGTTGTTGCTGGTCGCCGCTATTGCCGTGATCGCGGTCCGGCCAATCGGCACGAGCGGGCTCGCGGCCAGCGCCGAATCTTCAGTCCAGTCCCGTGAAGCGATCCTTCGGACTTCGCTCGCCGCGACGCGCGACATGATGCCAGTTGGATCGGGCGTGGGCACGTTCGAGAACGTCTACCAGCTGTACGAAGACCATGAACGCCTCGACCCAACGACGGTCGTCAACCATGCCCACAACGACTATGTCGAAATCGCACTGGAAACCGGGATTCCCGGGCTCATCGCGCTGGCACTCTTTCTCGGCTGGTGGATCCGGATGACCTGGGCGGCGTGGCGAAGCGAGGACTTTGGCCCCTATGCGAAAGCCGCAACAATCGCATCGGCCGCGATCCTCGCTCACAGCCTGGTCGACTTCCCGCTTCGGACTGCAGCAATCAGTGGCTGCTTCGCAATGTGCCTCGCGCTGCTGGCGATGGGGCCGCCGCGGCGACAAGGCGACCCGTCTGAGCTCTGGCCGACCCGCCACGTTGTGGTCGGTTAGCCGCCGCGCTCAGGCGACTTGATCCGACCTGCTGCGATGGCGGACGACGGGCGCGGGCGCGGCGTGCGGCCGTAAGGGGACCGCAAGGTAATCGACCGCAAAGTCCGCCGGCTTGTCGCGGTAAGCACTTGCTCCAATCCATTGCACGGGGTCTTCGCATCGAACTTTGAGCGATGCAAAGATATTCCTCGTCACGACGAGGGACCGGAGAAATGCGCGCAGCGATATCGGTTCAAGCGATGCCCAGGCGGTCCAGATCAGAGCTGTCATGCTATGGAAATCGAATGAAAGCCGTCCGCGCTTCAAGAGTCGCCTGAAAAACCTGGGCTTGCCGCCGGCCCACAGCAGTTGCGACCCCAGCGAAATGAAAACCCGTGGATCAACTTTGTCCCGCTGGCTGCGCGTCGGTCCGAGCAGGTCCTCATACCGCTGATTCCTCGCCAGGCGTTCGGTCGAGTGGAACATCAGGTCCACAGCACGTTCCAATTTGAAGGCTTCCGAGGCCGCGCGGGTGCTCGTCGGCGACAATCGGACCTCGTAGAGAGCACGCGGGATCACCATAACGGGCGCGGCTCCGGCCATTCGAGCGACGAGATCCTGATCTTCCCAATATTCGCACTCGCGTCGGTAACCTCCAACTTTATCGAAGACGTCCCGACGATACATCATGGCGCCATGCGCGAACGGAACGAAAGGCGATCGCCGCGCGAGCCTCCAGCGTTCGGAACTGCGGAGCATTCGTCCCTTCACATCGATGAAATCACAAAGGCAGGCGACTACGCCCGCGTCCGGATGACTCTCGAAGACGGAAATCCCTTCGCGGAGCCTGTCAGGATGTGAAATGTCATCGGCATCCATTCGAGCCACGATCGGTGCCGACGCCGCTTTCGCGACCTTTTGCGAGCTGAGAGCGGGGCCCAATTGGATCGGCGATTGAAGGAGCCGAATGCGGGAATCGCGAAGCGCCCATTCCCGCAGGCGCTCTGTCGAGCCGTCGCTGGAAGCATCGTCGAGGATCAAGAACTCGAAAGCCTCATAGGTTTGAGCGAGGACGCTCTCCACAGCGGCATCAAGATACGGGAGCGCGTTGTGAACGGGCATCACGACGCTCACCTTCGGTGTCTTCGCAGCTAACATTCAGATCCGGCTACTTTTACTAAGACCGATGGATTAAATGGACTATCTCGAAAAGTCGATGATGCGGCGTCGGATCGGCTCCGCAACGGACACTTCCGAGGCGCGCCGAAGCAGGTCATTGAGCCGGCGATTGTCATCATCGTAATAACGCCGGATCTCTTCGCGGAGTTCTGGGCTGATCTGATTTTTATATCCCGGGGCAGAAAGCAGGCCGACGGTCTTATGGACCGCCGGGTAGATATTGCGGCCTTCCAAGCCCGCCATTCGCTTGATCAGACGTGCTACCTTTCGCGCTAAAAGTGGCGGGTAGAGAATGAAGCGGACCAAGCCGCGCGAAACGTATGTCGTCCCTCGATTGACCTTCGGAAATTGGGTGCGCCCGTCGTCCTCCAGTCCAAGGAACTCGAGAATTTCGAGGTAAGTGGCTCGCGGATCCGCGATCCAGTCCCGGAAACGGATGACTCGAACCTGATCGGAGGGGAACAGGTCCAGGTAGCGCTTCACCTGCTCGGCAAACCCGCCCATGGCCGCATAATCAAGTGTTCGGGGTTCCAGACAGGTCGCAGGGATGGTCTCTCGCGGACGCCGACCGGATAGCCGCCAGACGGTTTCGAAATCCTCGATTTCTTCCGAGAACTCGCGGAGAAACTGGTTATGGAGCGAAGGGAGGAATTCTTCCTGGTCACGAAGGAAGATCAGGATTTTCGCGTCCGGATTGAAGTCATTGATCGCCTTCGCGGCGGTTTCCGAAAAGAGGTACATTGCGGACGCCTCGCCAACGATCCTCGCGGCGCCACTTTCGGCGAACAGCTTCAAATATTCCGCTTCGGAGCGGCTGAACCGGAATTTGGGGAGATCGTGGGCGAAAAAGCAGTCTTCCTTCGTCGACGGGAAAAATATGTCGGGGTGGCTGCTCAAATACTCGAACCACGCGGTGGTGCCGCATTTGGGTGCGCCGACGATGAACAGGTTCGGTATTCGACGCTGCGCATTCATATGCATGCCCATCCTTGATCGCTCTCGATAACCCGGCCGAAAGCAGCAACGCAGCCGACGCTCATTTGATCAATTCACGGACGAGGTCGCCGAGTTTCCGAGGACCCCTGGTCGGAATCTTGGCGAGAAACGTGCCCGCACGCCGCGCAAGATGTTGTGACAGCGAAACGTAGCCCGGCCGCGCCGGCGCCGACCGCGACATGACGTAGACATCCCGGTTGACCCGGTAGGTTTGAAGGCCTGCAACAGCAGCAACAGCTGCTAGATCGTCGAAGTCAAAACCCCAGCGGCGAGGGCTCCCTGGCGCGACCCAGCCCAGGCCCATCCGGTCAGTTACGATCTGGCCGCGCTCCTTCAGGATGCTGGTATAAAATCCGAACATTTCGCCGAGATGTCGAATGCAGCAGCACGGGCTCGTGGGATTGTTATCGAGAATGAGATCGAACTGGCCGCGGATCGAATCGCTGGACCCGGTATATTTGTTGTGCACCACGACCGAATAGTTACCGTAGCGATATTCGCGAGCGACCCTTAACTCCGGTTCGTCGATCGTCGTGCCGACGATCTCCTGCACTCGGCGATGAAATCGCTTTGCGAAGCCGGAATTGCCGATGCCGACGTGGAGGATCCGCTTCTGCCTCAGATCGAAGCGATCGATATAACGTTCCATGCGGTATTGATCCGGCGTCGTCGCTTTATGGGACCAGTCGCGCAGGTCCGGGCCGTAGATCACGCCGGGGTCCTTATTGTTCCCGCAATCGAAGAGCAGTTCCGGGAAACGCTGTTCCTGAAGCCTACGCCACGCACCAATTTCAACCACGTCGAACTGTCCGAAGCATGGCGCCAAGCAGCCGTCGACCACGCGGTCCAAGATTATAGACGGCCGGCAGTGCCGTCTTGAACCAGAACCTCCATCCTTTATCGGTCGAGAGAATAATGACCCGCGGAAGGTCGAACCGATCGCTGACCCGGCTGAGCCAACTTTGTTTGAGGCCGAATGCAGCCACGAAGCCAGCATTCCTGACGGACGATTTCGATCCCTCGTCTAGCGCCCCGTAGGGATACGCAAAAAACCGGGGAGGAGGCAGGCCGCCCGCCACCAGGTCGGCAGAGGATTCCAGGACCTCGGCCTCACGGTCCTTGGATGAGAGCAACGGCATCTCGCGATGCGAGCGGGAATGCGAGCCGATCTCGACGCCGAGCGACGCGATCTCTTTCCATTGCTCGGGCGAGAGCAACGCGGCCGGGCGCGCGCCGTACGCCCGGTCCCATTCATTGCTGGCGGCGTCGGTCACGACGAATGCCAGTGCTTCTATTTTCCGTGGCAGAAGCAAGTCGCGCGCAAGACCAAGGAGGTGTGCATAGCCGTCGTCGAAGGTCAGCAGCACTGGCCGGCGCGGCAGTGGCCCCTGCGATCGCAGAAAGGCATCGAGCTGGGACGGGGTGATGAATGAGAATCCGCGATCGACCAAGGAATCGAGTTGTTTGGCGAACTGCGCGGGAGAAACCCCGTAGGAGGCCAGCACCGGATCATCGGATTGATCCTCGATCGCATGATAGCAAAGGACCAGAAGCTTGTCGGAGAATGGAAGCCAGCCCCGCGCTCGAAGCTCCGACCAGTAAGCGACCGAACGGGCCCCGGAAAAGAACCGCGCGATCACGCGGTTCGATCGGAACCTGGTTGCGAGGGCCCAGTCGGCCAAGCGAACCGCAGTCTTCGAGATGAGTCTCGCCGCGAAGGGAATCCGCGTAAGCGGCAAATACACCCATTTCGTCAGTGGGCGGTGGATGCCCTTTCGGTCGAACAACTCACGGGCGAGCCCGGGGTACTTTCGAATGAACTGAAGGTCTGCGGCGACCGCTCGCGCCGCCCGGTCCATATATTCGCGCGGTTCCACGACATAAATCTGGCGGCTCACCGCGGCTGGATTGTGCCGCACGTCGTAGCGGGACAGCAGTCTCGCCCCGAAGTCGGCGTCCTCATTCCCAAATGCCGGCCCAGCCGTCAGTGCAACGTCGAAGCCGCCTAGCTGCTCGAAGACCGAACGACGAACTGAAAGCTGCCCCGTGAAGATGTCGAATGGCGAGAGAGGATTCTGGACTCGTTCGGATGAAATCCACCTCGCAACGCTATCGGCGAGAAATCCGGCGGTCGAACGCTCATCTATGGGCGTGTCGCCGATCACCGCATCGGCACCATTGCGGTACAGCTGAGCATGCTCCCGAAGCAGATCCGGTTGGACGATCATGTCGTCGTCGAGAAACAGGATGATCATGTGCCGGGCGAGCGCTGCACCGCGATTGCGCGCGTCGGAGGAGCCGCGGTTCGGCTGCTCGACGACCGTGACCTCGTATGGAGACTTGATCGTCGCCAAAGCCTCGCTCGTGCCGTCCGTGGACCCGTCGACCACGACGATAATCTCTAACTTGCCGTCATATTCGAGCCGGCACAGGGCGCGAACGGCCTCGAAGACGACATCCCTTCGTTGGTACGTCGGAACGACAATCGAGAATGACGGCCATTTAGCGCGGTCGGCCGCGCGGTTCCCGGAATGCTTTCTGATTTCCGTGGCCAACGTCATTGATCGACCATTGCGGCCGGAGATCCGGCCATCGACCTGAAATAGGCGAGGTCCTCGAGCCGTCCCGCCTCGGTCACCCTGCCATCGTTCAATACGATTCCACGCTCGCAAGCGGAAATGGTGGTTTTGCGATGGCTGATGATCAACAACGTGCGGAAGAAGCGGTGCTCACTCGCAAGCCTGACGATTTCGAGGTCCGACAAGGCGTCCACCGCGCTTACTGCCTCGTCCAGGATGAGAAGATCCGGATTCAGGAGGAGCGCGCGGGCTACGCCAATCCGTTGCCGCTGGCCGCCCGAAAGATTGAGGCCCTGCGGACCGACGAGCGTGTCATATCCTTGCGGAAGAGCATCGATGAAGGTGTCCGCTCCGACCGCGCGAGCGACGGCTTCGATCTCTTCGAAGTGTGCATCGGGTCTGCCGTAGGCGATATTTTCGGCAACCGTTCCGGTGACGAGATCCGTGTCCTGTCCCGCAACGGCGATATGTTTGCGCCAGCCGGCCACGTCGTATTGAGAGATGCTGTCGGCTCCCAACCGAATTTGCCCGCTTTGAGGTTCGAATAAGCGGCACAGCAAATTGACCAGCGTCGTCTTGCCCGACCCTGATTGGCCGATCAGAGCCGTTGCAATTCCGGGCTCAATCGTGAGCGTTACGCTGTCCAGCCCGGAGCTCCCGTTGGGATAGACAAAACTCACATTTTCGAACGAAATCGGTCGATCCAGCCTCGCGCCTTCCGAGGCCCCGTTTTTATCCGGGGCCGCATTGGCTTGCAAAAGAAGCCAATCGACCTCGCGGACGGAGCTCTGGAATGAGGCTATTCCCAGGCGAGCGCTGGCGATTGCCTTCGCGTGCGGCTGAGCCCGTGTCAGGAGCAGCAGGAATGCCGTGATCGCGGGCACGGACATGCCATTCCAGTAACCGGCGAGAAGCACGGTCAGGAAGAGCAGGGCGACGAGCGCATCGACAGCAGGGTGCGCTATCGCATTGACGTAATTCGCGGTTCGAACGCTCCATCGCACCCGCTCTATGGCGGAGTCGGCTCTTTCCTGTTCGCGTCGTTCCTGGCCGAAAAGGCGGATGACGCGCGGAGCTTGCAAAAGGGTGAGCATCCGCTGCCACAGCAGGCGGTTGCTCTCGGTCAGCTCGAAGCTCAACCATCGCTGCCGTCGCTCAAAGAGATAAATCAGCCCCTGTACCAATGCGCCGCCCAGGACGATGATCAGGAACAGCTTGAGGTTGAGCAGGGCCAGGAGCGCCGCAAAGACGAGGAGTCCCGCCACCGCTGGAATGAGGTCCAGGACCGATCGAGCGGCTTGAACGACGAACCAGCTGTCAGTGGACACGACGCGAGTCAGGCGCGCCGAATCCTGGTGCAGGAAGAAGGGGTAATCCACGGCAAGCAGGCTGCGGGCCATGCCGCTCCGGATCTCTCGTCCTATTCGGGCCTGGATCGAACCGAGCAGGCTCTGGTTGGCGATCTGAACCAGCCCCTTCAGTACGACGAGGGCGAGGATCGCCGTTCCGAGCAGGATCGCACGGGCTTCAGGATCATAGCCGCCAAACATGTGAGCCAGTGCGCGCAGCGGTCCGGACAGTCCGGCGGACGGATCTTTGGCCAGCAAAACTGACAAAAGAGGTATCAGGAGGCCGACGCCCGCGCCCTCGAGCAGGCTTGCGATGAGGCCCAACACCGCAACGACTGGCACGAGGGGGTAGATCTGACGCCTGATTTGATTCAGCGGCCATCTTCGACGAGTTTCGTCGCGCCGCAGCATCCAGGCCAGCACTCCCAACATTTCAGGCCGCAATCGACCGTTCAACGCGAACTGGTGAGCCCAGCTGGATTCGAACCAGCGACCTACTGATTAAAAGTCAGTTGCTCTACCGACTGAGCTATGGGCCCACTTGAGGCGGCGGTTAGCCGTGCGGCGCGCGGCGGGCAAGGCGGTGCGCGAGATGACGTGCGGTTAGAGCGCCACGAATTCGCCAGCTTGGGGCGATGGCTGCGAGCGGCTGAAGCACGAAGCTGCGCCTTTCCAGGCCGTAGTGCGGAATATTGAGCCTCCGAGAGCGATAACGCCCGCCGCTCCACAGAGCGATGTCGAGGTCGAGCACTCGAGCAGCCCAATGTTTTCCGCGCCTTCGTCCGAATTCACCCTCCAATGCCTTGATCCGCCGGAGCATCTCAGGAGGGTTCAGAGCGCTTTCGACCACAGCGACGGCGTTGGCGAATTCCCTGCCTGCGCCTCCGATCGCGGCGTTGAGGACAACCGGCGAAGCCTCGAACAGCTCAAATTCCTCGTCGAGCTTCGCGATTGCGGCCTCGACTACGCCCGCCGGACGGCCGAAGCGGCCGTGCGGCCGGTTGGACCCGATCGCGATTGCATAGAGGTGCATGGCTTTGCGCATAACCTCGCCTCCCCTCGATGGGGAGGGGTACGGGTGGGGTGATTGTCGACTTCGAGCTCGACGTCCGCGATCACCCCCACCAAACCCTCCCCCGTCAAGGGGGAGGGCTCTATAGGGCCGACCGATGGCTCAACCCGCTGATTTGTCCCCTGTCCCTGAAGCCGAAGCGCCGCGGGATTGTCCGCTTTGCCCGAGGCTCGTCGCGTTCCGGCATGAATGCCGTGCCGAACATCCGGACTGGTGGAACGCACCGGTACCGGCGTTTGGCGACCGCGATGCCTGGCTCGCGATCGTCGGCCTCGCGCCGGGGAAGCATGGCGCAAACCGGACGGGACGGCCCTTTACCGGCGATTATGCCGGCGACCTCCTCTACGCGACGCTGCGGAAGTTTGGCCTGTCGGAGGGCGCTTATCGCGCCGACCCTCACGACGGGCTGAGGCTCAAGGGCGCGGTCATCCTGAACGCCGTCAAATGCCTACCGCCGGGAAACAAGCCGGAGCCTCGCGAGATCGCGACCTGCCGGCATTATTTCGAAGAGGCGCTTGCAGCCCTGCCGAACGCCCGGATCATTGTTGCGCTCGGCCAGATCGCACATGTCGCAGCTGCGCGAGCCTTGGGACTACCGCCATCATCCACCCGGTTCGGCCACGGCGCCGAAGCCGTCGCACCCCACGGCCGCATCCTGCTCTCGAGCTACCATTGTTCGCGCTACAATCAGAATACAGGTCGGCTCGATGCGGCAATGTTCGAAAGCGTTTTCGAACGGGCGTGCGCCTTGCATGGCAACTGATTCTCATTTTTAAGAAGGCAAATGTCGCATAAGGTTACTGCGTTCATTTTTGACGACCAGCTTTATAAGTCGCCGGAACGTACTTTGAGCTGCGTTGTCAAAAGATCTGAACTTAAAAAATACATGTCCATTCGAAGATTGGACGAACTGTTTTCAGGCCATGCTATTTTTCTCGCTTGGCCGAGATTGTACGTTGGCGTGTGGGGGCGGCGAAATTGCTCGCGCTTGCGCCGATTTTTACGAGAACTCGGCGCGGATGTTGTGATTCAACATGGTCGTCCTCAGGGCGCTTCGTTGCGAATGTTCAACACCCGAGGCGAGCGCCGACGCATACGATCCTTGCACGACGCTCAAACATCCTCCACCAAACGTCCGTAAAGCTCTGGCCGGCGGTCGCGGAAGAAGCCGAACGCCGCGCGGTGCTTCCTGGCCTGCGCAAGATCTAGCGTCGCAACCAAGACGCCCGTCTCCTCCGCTCCGAACTCAGCGAGCATGTCTCCGCGCTCATCGCAAATGAAGCTGTGGCCGTAGAAGCGCTGGTCGTGCTCCGTCCCGATCCGATTGGCCGCGACCACGGGAACGACGTTCGACACGGCATGGCCGATCATTGCTCGCCGCCAGAGCCGCGACGTGTCGAGGTCGGGGTCGTGCGGCTCGGTGCCGATCGCCGTGGGATAGAAGAGGATATCGGCGCCCATCAGCATCATTGCTCGAGCCGTCTCGGGATACCATTGGTCCCAGCAAACCCCCACGCCGAGGGTAGAGAAATGCGGGCCCTTCCAGACCTTGAAGCCCGTGTTGCCTGGGCGGAAGTAGAATTTCTCCTCGTACCCCGGTCCGTCGGGAATGTGGCTCTTGCGATAGACGCCTGCGACCTTCCCGTCGGGGCCGATCATCGCGAGGCTGTTGTAATGATGGGGTCCTTCGGCCTCGAAGAAGCTGGTAGGGATCCAGATCTTCAGTTCCTTCGCTAGCTCGCGCATCGCCAGTACCGACGGGTGCTCGTTGGTCGGCCGGGCATTGGCGAACAGGCTCTCGTCCTCGACGCGGCAGAAATAGGGGCCTTCGAACAGCTCGGGTGGAAGGACGACCTCTGCGCCCTTGCCGGCCGCCTCCCGCACGAGTTCACTGACGGCACGGATGTTCGCGACCGTGTCGTCGGTGAAAGCGAGCTGAAGCGCGGCAACCGTGAGCTTGGTCATGGCCCCTATCTAGTCGTGCCGGGGGCAATGTCGAAGTGCATGACATCCTCGCGAGTGCCGAGGCCCTCGTAGAGTGCAATTGCAGGATCGTCGCCATAGTCGGCTTGAACGTAGATCACCCAGGCGCCGATCTCCGTCGCGATCCCCTGCAGCTTGCCGATGAGAAGGCTCGCAATCCTTTGCCGGCGGCGTGCCTCCACGACCGCGAGGTCGTAGATATAGATCTCGCTGCGCTCCTGTTCGAGCTTGTCGAGCACGTAAGCAACGAGGCCGCCGACAATTTGACTGCCGTCGGAAGCGACAAGGGCGATGACGTGGTCGCGGCCGAGAACCCGTCGGAGGTAATCATCGCCCGGCTTGGCCGAGGTGTAGCTATACGGATCGTCGAAAACGGAACCGAAAAGCGCGTTGAGCTGGCGCATTTCATCAGCGTCTCCCGGGCCGAGGCGTCGGATTTCGTATGTCACGCCGGAGCCTGCTGCGAGATGCAGTGGAAACTGCCGCCTCCAGTGAGGATGTGGTCGGCGCGCAGGCCGATGGCTTTGCGGTCAGGGAAGAGCGCCTGCACGACATCGACCGCGGCGCTGTCCATCGGCGCGCCATATTGCGGCACCACGACCGCGGCATTGCCGATGTAGAAGTTCATGTAGCTCGCAGGGATGATCTCGCCATCCACGTCCGTGATCCGGCCAGGTGAGGGCAGAGTGACGACGTCCAGTCTGGCCGCGCGAAGGCGCTGCGCGGCATCCTTGTACACGGCTTCATTTGGGTCGTTCCGGGCGGCTGTCGGGATCGCGACGCGGCCCGGCGCGATGAATCGCGCAAGATTGTCGACGTGGCCGTCGGTGTGATCATTGAGCAGGCCCGACCCGAGCCAGACGACTCGTTCGAAGCCCAGGTCGCGCTGAAGGCGCTCCTCGATTCCTTCGCGTGACAGGCTATTGCGGTTGGGATTGAGCAGGCATTGCTCGGTCGTGATGACGGTCCCGGATCCGTCGCCGTCGATGGCACCGCCCTCGAGGACCCAATTTGCCTTGGCGAAAGGCAATCCCGCTTTTTTCGCCAAGCGCTCGCCAATGTCCTGGTCGCCTTCCAGATCATATTTGCCGCCCCAGCCATTGAAGCCGAAGCCCTTGGCCTGCCGATCGCGGCGTGAGCCAACGACAATCGGTCCGGTGTCGCGAAGCCAGATGTCGCCGAATGGTTCGACGATCACTTCGGCGAACGGCGCGAGCCTACCGGCGCTCTCGGCAGCGCCTTCGTGCGCGGCGACCAGCCATACCTTTTCGCCACTGCCTCCGGCGTGCACCGCTTCGGCGAAGGCCGCGACTTCCCGCTCGGCCGGCTTCAGGTCGCCAAGCCACAGTTCGGGATCGCTCGGAAATCCGATCCAAACGGCCTCGTGCGGTGCCCATTCCGGGGGAGGGGGGATCATCGCGTGGGCGCGTAAAGGAGCCGCCCAAGGCTGCCAAGGCCATGGCTTGAAAGTGGCCTGACAAAATGCAGTATATTCCTGCCGAGGAAGGGGGGAATCCATGAAGTTTCGAGGTTTGCTGCTCGCTTCGGCGATCGGCCTGTTTTCGTTTGCGCAGCCTGCGTTTTGTCAAAGCCTTCTGGCGGATGCGAAGGCATTCGGCGCGCGTCAGGCGGTTCAGGCCCCCGATCTTTCGGCCGATGGATCGACGGTCGTCTACGTCACTCCAGGACCAGGCCGGAAATCGATCGCGGTGGTCGGCAATCTCGACACGGGCAAGTTCACGCAGATGGCGGCCTCGGATGGCGGCGCGGATACCCTGCGCTGGTGCAACTTCGTGTCGGCGACCCGCTCGGTTTGCCAGATCACGGGATTGAACACCCAAGCCTACAGCGAAGTGATTGGCTTTAGTCGCCTTATTTCCCTCAACACCGACGGCAGCGATCCCAAGCAGCTCGGACAGAGCCAGAGCGCGTATGATGCCTATCTGCGCCAGTTTGACGCTTCGGTCGTCGATTGGCTTCAGGGGACCGACGACAAGCTTCTCCTGCAACGCGCCTACGTTCCAGAGGAATACAAGACCAACACTCGGCTCGTTCGAACCAAGCAAGGCCTGGGCGTGGACCTGGTGGATGCGAGCAGCTTGAGAAGCAGTCCGGTCGAACAGCCAAGAGACGGAGCCTTGGCCTATATGAGCGATGGCCTCGGGCATGTCCGGCTCTTGACCGTCGCGGGCACTAGCAACGTCGGAACTCTCACGGGGCAGATCAGCTACCTCTATCGCACCGCAGCGTCCCGCGACTGGAAACCGCTGACCATTGTCGCGAATGCGGAAAACCCCGATTTTGAACCGCTTGCGATCGATGCCAGCATTGATTCGCTCTATGCCTTGAAGAAGCGGAACGGTCGCTACGCGCTGTACGCGATCAAGCTCGACGGAAGCATGGCGGAGACGCTCGTCGCCGAGAACCCTCGCGTCGACATCGATGACGTCGTGCGCTTCGGTGACGGCCAGAAGGTGATTGGCTACACCTTCACGGAAGACGCGACGGAGCGGGTCTATTTCGATCCTGAATTCAAGGCTCTGGCCGACTCCCTGTCCAAGGTGCTTCCGAAGTCGCCGATCGTGGAGTTCGCCGATGCAAGCCGAGACGGCCGCAGGTTGCTGATCTTCGCCGGGAGCGACAGCGATCCGGGTCGTTATTACATGTTCGATCGCGACAAGAAGACTCTGACCCCCGAGATGATCGCGCGGCCCGAGCTCGAAGGGCGAGCGCTAGCGACTGTCAAGCCCGTCACAATTCCAGGTTCCGGCGGCGTGTCGATCCCAGGCTACCTCACTCTTCCACCTGGCAAGGACGCGAAGAATTTGCCGGCGATCGTCCTGCCGCACGGAGGTCCGAGCGCCCGCGATGTCTGGGGCTTCGACTGGCTTCCGCAATTCCTGGCCGCGCGCGGTTACGCGGTGCTCCAGCCTCAGTATCGCGGCTCGGCCGGATTCGGGGACGCGTGGCTCAACGACAATGGGTTCAAGAATTGGCGGACGTCCATCGGCGATATCACGGACTCCGCCAAATGGCTGGCAACGCAGGGCATTGCCGACCCGAATCGGCTGGCAATTCTGGGCTGGTCCTATGGCGGATATGCCGCGCTCCAGTCTGCCGCGACAGAACCGTCACTCTACAAGGCCGTGATCGCGATCGCTCCGGTCACCGACCTCGAAATGTTGAAGCAGGACTATGCCAATTTCACGATCCGCGAGCTTGTGAACAGGGAGGTCGGAAGCGGTCCGCATGTCGCCGAAGGCTCGCCGCTGCGCCACGCCGCGGACATTCGTGCGCCGGTTCTGCTTGTCCACGGGACGCTCGACAACAATGTCAGATTCGCTCACTCGCAGAAAATGGATGCGGCCCTGAAAGCGGCCGGCAAACAGAGCGAATTGTTGACCTTCGACGGACTGGATCACCAGCTCGAGGATTCCGATGCGCGGACTCAGATGCTAACAAAGATCGGAGAAATGCTGGAACGGACGATCGGTCACCAGAAATGAAAAGGGCGACCGGAAACCCGACCGCCCTTTCTCCCCGCTCAGTTCGCGTGTCTATCGTGAATAGAACTCGATGACCAGATTGGGCTCCATCCGCACCGGATAGGGCACTTCATCCAGCTTCGGAACGCGCGTGAAGGTGATCTTCGACGTGCCGTCCGGAGCGACGTAATCCGGAATGTCGCGCTCGGCCAGGCTCTGCGCCTCGATCACGAGCGCCATCTCCTGCGCCTTCGAGCCGAGTTCGACGACATCGCCGACATCGACGCGGCGGCTAGCGATGTTGCACTTGACGCCGTTGACGCGGATGTGGCCGTGGCTGACCAGCTGGCGAGCAGCCCAGATCGTCGGCGCGAATTTGGCGCGATAGACCACCATGTCCAGCCGGCGCTCGAGAAGGCCAATGAGGTTCTGCGAGGCGTCGCCCTTCATGCTGATCGCGTCGGAATAGTTCCGCTTGAACTGCTTCTCGGTGATGTCGCCGTAATAGCCCTTGAGCTTCTGCTTGGCGCGAAGCTGAATGCCGTAGTCGCTGATCTTGCCCTTGCGGCGCTGGCCGTGCTGGCCGGGACCATATTCGCGGCGATTGACCGGGCTCTTGGGGCGTCCGAAGACGTTCTCGCCCATGCGGCGGTCGAGCTTGTATTTGGCGCTGGTGCGCTTCGTCACTTGTCGTTCTCCAATTTGCTTTTCACATGTACCCGGACCGCACCGCCGGACTTTGCGTCCGACGCGATCGCCGCTTCACCGGGCCTGCGGGATCAATTGCGAGCGGGCGACCTAGGGGCGCCAGGCGATAAGGTCAAGTTTTGCCGCGTTTCCGGGCGGGGTTGACCAAGGCGCGGATGATGCCGCGGATGGCTTTGACCTCGCGCGACGACCATCCGGTCTTGGTGAAGATCGTGCGAACGGTGTTTCGCGTCGCCTGGGTCCGGCTCGGCGGATGGAAATAGCCCTTGGCGACCAGTTCCTCGTCCAGTTGGGCGATCAGCCCGTCGAGCTCGGCATGCGGGGCGCGGGGTTCCAGCTCCTTCACCGGTGGCTGGACGAGCTTGGACCGCTTCGACCATTCATATGCCAACAGGATCACGGCCTGAGCGAGGTTGAGCGATCCGAAATCCGGATTGATGGGAACGGTGACGATCGCGTTGGCGAGCGCGACCTCTTCGGTTTCGAGACCGGAGCGCTCCGGCCCGAACAGGATTGCGGTGCGTCCCGAGAAGCTGGTGATTTGATCGGCCATTTCCTGAGGGTCGACCACGGGCATGACCAGGTCCCGGCGACGGACAGTCGAGGCGAAGACGGTCGAGCAATCGGCGATCGCGCCTTCTACGGAGTCGAAAACCTTCGCTTGCTCAAGCACGGCGTCGGCGCCGCTCGCCGATGGTCCGGCCTCGGGGTTCGGCCAACCGTCGCGCGGCGCCACCAGTCGCATTTCGGTCAGGCCGAAGTTGAGCATCGCCCGAGCGGCCTTGCCGATATTCTGCCCGAGCTGCGGGCGAACGAGGACGATGACGGGTGCGCTCACAGCAATTTGTCGTGGCCCGGCGGCACTGCTTCCTTTTCAACCCGCTCGGCAATTTCGGCGAAGTCACCGGGATCGCTGAAATCTTTGTAAATGCTGGCAAAGCGAATGTAGGCGACATGGTCGAGCGACCTCAAGCCGTCCATCACCGCTTCACCGATCTGGACGCTTTTCACCTCGTCGCCCTGCGTTTCCAGGCGGCGCTGAATCCCGCTTACAAGCTGCTCGATCCTGTTCGCCGGAATGTCACGTTTCCGGGTGGCATGGCCAATCGCCCGCGCGAGTTTGTCGCGGTCGAAGGGCTCGCGCTTGCCGTCCTTCTTGACCACCGTGAGGTCGCGCAATTGCACCCGCTCGAACGTCGTGAAACGGGCCCCGCAGGCTTCACATTGTCGCCTGCGCCGGATCGCTGCCCCATCCTCCGACGGGCGACTGTCCTTCACCTGGCTGTCTTCGTGCGCGCAGAACGGGCAGCGCATGTCCGGTCGTCAGCCCTGATAGATCGGAAAACGGGCGCAAAGCTCGCGGACGCGCTCGTTGACCGCTTGCTCGACCTCGCCGTTCCTTTCGGCGCCATTCTTCGCAAGGCCGTCGAGCACGTCCGCGACCATGTCGGCAATGTCACGGAATTCCGCCTCGCCAAAACCGCGCGTCGTGCCAGCGGGCGAGCCGACGCGGATCCCGCTCGTCTGCACCGGCGGCAGCGGGTCGAAGGGAACTCCATTCTTGTTGCAAGTGATCCCGGCATGTTCGAGGCTCTGGTCCGCATCCTTGCCGGTCAGGCCAAGCGGGCGGAGATCGACGAGAGCGAGGTGCGTGTCAGTCCCGCCCGCAACAAGGTCGGCGCCGCGCTCCTTCAGGCGGTTCGCGAGCATCTTCGCATTGGCGATGACCGCCTTGGCATAAGCCTTGAACTCGGGCTGCAGCGCCTCGCCGAACGCGACCGCCTTCGCTGCGATTACGTGCATCAGCGGGCCACCCTGCAGGCCGGGGAAGACCGCGGAATTGACCTTCTTCGCGATGGCTTCGTCATCGGTCAGGACCATTCCGCCTCTTGGTCCGCGGAGCGTCTTGTGGGTTGTCGTCGTGACCACATGCGCATGGCCGAACGGTGTCGGATGCTCACCCGCCGCAACAAGGCCGGCGAAATGCGCCATGTCGACCAGAAGAAGCGCTCCGACCTCATCGCAGATCTGGCGGAAGCGCGCGAAGTCGAAATGGCGCGGATAAGCCGATCCGCCCGCGATGATCAGCTTGGGCTGATGCTCCTTGGCGAGCTTCTCGACCTCGTCGAAATCGACGAGATGGTCGTCCTGGCGAACGCCATATTGCACCGCGTTGAACCATTTGCCCGATTGGGCTGGTGGAGCGCCATGAGTGAGATGACCGCCGGCGGCGAGGCTGAGACCCATGATCGTGTCGCCGGGCTTCAGCAGAGCCATCATGACGGCACCGTTCGCCTGGGCACCTGAATGCGGCTGGACGTTGGCGAACTGGCAGCCGAACAGTTTCTTCGCCCGCTCGATTGCCAGCGTCTCGACCGAATCCGACGGTCCGCAACCCTGATAATAGCGGCGGCCAGGATAGCCTTCAGCATATTTGTTGGTCAGGACCGAGCCCTGAGCTTCGAGCACCGCGCGGCTGACGATATTCTCAGAGGCGATCAGCTCGATCTGCGTTTGCTCGCGGATTAGCTCGGCGCGGATCGCATCTTCGACGGCCGGGTCAATTTCGGAGATGCTGCTCGTGAAAAAGCCGTGCGGGACGCGATAGCGAGTGTCTTGATCGAGGTCGGCGGCTGAAGCCATCAGTCGGATTCCTGCAAAAGCTGGGAAAGTTGGTCGACTCGGCGCTGGTGACGCCCGCCGGCGAAAGTCGTGTCCAGGAAGGCAAGCACGCACGCCTTGGCCATGTCGCTTCCGATCAGGCGCGCGCCCATCGCAAGGACATTTGCGTCGTTATGCTCGCGGGCGAGCTCGGCCGAAAGGGGGTCGCTGACTCGCGCACACCGACATGCCGGATTGCGGTTCACTGCGATCGAAATGCCGATTCCCGATCCGCAAATGACGATCGCGCGGTCGGCTTCGCCATTGGCGATGGCCCAGGCGGCCTTGGCTCCGAACTCTGGGTAATCCACGCTTTCGGGACCGTTCGTCCCAAGATCGCTGACCTCATGCCCCTTCTCGCGCAGCCAAGCCACGAGCTCATCCTTCAAAGCATATCCGGCATGGTCGGCGGCGAGTGCGATGCGCATATGGCCTGACTAAGGCAGGTGGCCGGCTTTCGCCAGTGCTTCAGCCTTGAACGCCTCTGCTAACGTTCGGGGTGCCATCCGAAATTCAGGAGAAAGCGCCGAAAGCGCCATTTGAACCAGGTCTTCGGGCTGTCGGCGACGTAATAGGTCACCATCATCGTGACACGTTCGCCATCCGCCTCGGTCGTCTGGGCGGCGCTGTGCCAGCTCTTGGTGAGCGAAACGGGAAAGGCATAGCCGGTCGCCGGCAGGAACGGCATTTGCGTCGTCTTTTCAGCTCCCGGGCCCTGGTCGGCCTCGTGGAAGATCGTTCCGATGTTCCGCTGCGATGAATCGGCCGGAAGATAGAATTGGACGGTGATTGCCTTGGTCGGAACGTCGCTGTGAACCGAGATCCGGTAGCCGGGTTGGTCACGCAGGAGGATCGGGATCGGATAGACGCCAATCTGCTCGACCGGCTTTCCGAACCGCTCTTCCAGGGCAGCGCGAAACTTGCGCTTGAACGCATCCTCCAGGCTCTTCGAACATAGCGCGCGCGCCACCGGAAGCCAGACACGACGCTGCTCCGGCGGCAGTCGCTTTACCCGCTCGGGATAGAGGTACATGCGCAACCGCGTGCTGCTGCCATCCTTGCGGAGCGCGTCACGGTGACGAAGATCGTGATAAAAGCGCCGGTCGGGCATCGCCGCAAGGAGTTCGGCATAGCTGGCCGGATCGAATAGGCCCTCCATGTAGATATGGTCGAACGGCTTGTGACGGAGTTCGCTGCGCTCGACCGCTTCGACAAACTCGCTTTCGATCTTGGGCGAGCCTTCAGCGAAACTCTGCTGGGCAACCTGGTTCATTTCCTTAAGCCGCCAGCCTGATTTCGTCGCGGCCCCAGATTTCGACCAGAGCTGCCGTCAGCTCGTCCATCATTTCGGCGGTATGGCACGGCCCTGGCGTGAAGCGTAGCCGTTCGGTCCCGCGCGGAACGGTCGGGAAATTGATCGGCTGAACATACAGCCCGTATTCGGCGAGCAGGATGTCGCTGATACGCTTTGCCTTGACCGGGCAGCCGACGAGCAGCGGCACGATGTGCGTGTCACTCGGCATTGCGGGGAGACCGGCAGCTGCGAACTTCGCCTTGAGCATGGCCGCAGCCTCTTGCTGGAAGCGGCGCTCTTCGGACGAAGCCCTGAGGTGGCGGACGCTCGCCAGAGCCCCGGCGACCAATACCGGCGACAGGGAAGTCGTGAAGATGAAGCCCGGCGCATAGCTGCGGATGCAATCGATGATCGTTTTGTCCGCCGCGATGTAGCCGCCCATCACGCCGAAGGCCTTGCCGAGCGTGCCTTCGATGATGGTGATTCGTTCGGCAACCGCATCCCGTTCGCTGATCCCTCCGCCATGCTCGCCGTACATGCCAACGGCATGGACTTCGTCGAGGTAGGTCAGTGCATTATATTTTTCGGCAAGGTCGCAGATCGTTGCGATCGGCGCGATGTCCGCGTCCATCGAGTAGACGCTCTCAAACGCGATAAGCTTCGGCGTCTCCGGATCCTCGGCTGCGAGCAATTCCTCGAGATGTTTGACGTCGTTGTGGCGGAAAACTCGCTTTTCACAGCCTGAATTCTTGATTCCAGCGATCATCGAGGCGTGGTTCAGCTCATCCGAGAAGATGACGCAGCCCGGGAGCAGCTTGCCGAGCGTCGAGAGCGCAGCCTCGTTCGATACGTAGCCGCTCGTGAAGAGAAGCGCGCCATCCTTGCAGTGGAGGGACGCAAGCTCCGCCTCGAGCTCGGTATGATAGTGGGTGTTGCCGCTGATGTTGCGAGTGCCCCCTGAACCGGCGCCGACGTCCCGAAGCGCCTGCTCCATCGCTTCGACGACCTTGGGATTCTGCCCCATCCCGAGATAATCGTTGGAGCACCAGACGGTTATCGGCTTCGGACCATTGCCGCCGAAGCAATGCGCATTCGGGAATTGGCCCTTGGTTCTCAGGATATCGATGAAAACGCGGTACCGGCCTTCGTCGTGAAGACGCTGTACTGCTGCTTTGAAAATGCTGTCGTAATCCAAGGCTCGCCTCGCTCGTGAGCGCCTTTAGCTCCGCCTCCGGGGCAAGGCCATTGAGAACGACTCGCAATTAGAGGGTTCGTAGCTCCGCCAATCCATATTTGGCCAATTGGCTCATCAGGGGAGCTCGCGGCTCGCCCGTGAAGACCATCAATCCCGGCGACGGACTTGCCGGCCATGGCTGTTCCCGAGTCAGCCAGGCGATGCGTCTCGCGATGCCCGGGCCGCCATCGATCCATTGCCTTCCAGGGAAAGCCGCGGCCAATTCGTCCCTCAGCAAGGGGAAATGCGTGCAGGCCAGGACGATGACGTCGATCTCTTCGCCGCCCTCAGCCCCGAACATCGGACCGGCGGCCTCGCGCACCGCGTCGAGCGCAATCTCCCCCCCGGCGAGCTTGGCCTCGGCCAACTCGACCAGCTCGGGCGATCCGTGGCGGATGAGCGCGCAGTCAGACGCAAATTTCGCCGCAAGATCGTCGACGTAGGGCTGGCGAACGGTTGCCTGGGTGCCGAGGACACCGATGACACGGGTTTTCGACGTCTCGCCAGCGGGCTTGATTGCCGGGACGGTTCCGACGACGGGCAGATCGAGCGCTGAACGGACATGATCCAGCGCGATCGTCGAAGCCGTATTGCAGGCGATTACCGCAAGTCGCGGATGGAACCGCTCGACGAGCCGGCCGAGCAGGGCCGGAACGCGGCTCGCGATCTCGGCTTCGGTACGCTTGCCGTAGGGAAAGCCGGCATTGTCGGCGACGTAGACGAGCGGTGCATTGGGCAGCAGCTCTCGTGTCGGCGCGAGCACCGACAGGCCGCCGACGCCGGAATCAAAGAAGAGAATGGGGGCGGTTGGATCCATAATCCTTCTGTGGCTTGGTGTGTGAACGGCCGCAAGTTGCGTCGCCGTTCCGGTTTGCTACGACCGGCGCGATGGACCGCGCGATGATCCTGGCCTTGTTGTTCGGCTATCTGCTCGGATCCATTCCGTTCGGGCTGGTGCTGACGCGGATGGCCGGGAAGGGTGATCTGCGCAAAATCGGCTCGGGCAATATCGGCGCCACGAACGTTCTGAGAACCGGAAGCAAACCACTTGCGGCTCTGACCTTGATACTCGATTGCCTGAAGGCCACGGCGGCGGTCGTGCTGGCGCAACGCCTCATCGGCATGGAGACCGGCGCGGCCGCGGGAGCCGGGGCGTTCGTCGGGCATCTTTATCCCGTCTGGCTGAAGTTCCGCGGGGGCAAGGGTGTCGCGACCTTGCTCGGAGTCCTGATCCCGCTGCTGCCCATCGTGGCGATCGTGTACGTCGTGGTCTGGATCCTTTTGCTTCTGACGCTTCGAATCTCGTCAGTCGCAGGGATGGCCGCGGCGGTTAGCGCCCCCGTCATGGCCGCAATTCTGAACGATCAAACGCTCTTCCCAATGCTGCTCGGTTTCGCGTTGCTCGTCCTCTGGAAGCATCGTGAAAATATCCTTCGCCTGAAGGCGGGAACCGAGCCTCGCATTGGGAGAACCAAGGGTTGAATGACGATCTCGTAGACCGCCTTCGGTTAGTGCGCACACCGGGCATCGGGCCGGTCACCTATCGCCAGTTGATCGCAAGGTTCGGAACTCCAGAGGCCGCGCTCGCGGCGGTTCCGGAGCTCGCTCGGCGCGGCGGCGGTAAGGCCCCCGTCTTGCGGACCCGCAATGATGCCGAGCGCGAAATCGCCAAAGTGGAAAAGCTCGGCGCCAGATATCTGGCACTCGGGCGAGGACTTTATCCGCGTCTGCTTGCCGAGCTTGAGGATGCGCCACCGCTGGTCATGGCCAAGGGCGATCTCAACCTGCTGGATAAAACCGCGGTCGCGATCGTCGGTGCGCGCAATGCTTCGGCAGCCGCGTGCCGCTTCGCGCGGGGCCTGGCCTACGATCTTGGCCGGCAGGATCTGCTCGTCGTCTCCGGCTTGGCGAGAGGTATCGACAGTGCCGCTCATGACGGCGCGCTGGACACCGGGACGGTGGGTGTCGTCGCGGGCGGCATCGACATATTTTATCCCCCCGAGAACGAAGGCAGGCAGAAGGCACTGTACGAGCGCGGGCTCGTCATCGCCGAAATGCCGCCGGGGACCGAGCCGCGCGCGCGCCATTTCCCCTACCGCAACCGGATCATTGCCGGGATCAGTTCCGGTACCGTTGTCGTCGAGGCCGCGCCGCGTTCCGGTTCGCTCATCACCGCCAGGCTGGCCGCAGAAGCTGGCCGCGATGTCATGGCCGTGCCGGGATCACCGCTCGATCCCCGCGCTCAAGGCTGCAATCAGCTCATCCGCGACGGAGCCACCCTCATCCAGAACGCCGCCGATGTGGTTGAAGCACTTGGGCCGTGCGGATCGCGCGTTGCAGCCCCTCCGACCCGCTTCGACCCGGCGCCCCCGGAGGAGCCCGACGAATCCTTGCTCGGCGAGATCGAGGAGCTGCTCGGTCCATCTCCCGTTCCGGTTGATGAGATCATTCGCCTGTCCGGCGCGTCCAGTGGGACGGTGCAGATGGCCTTGCTCGAACTCGACCTCGCAGGTCGGCTCGATCGGCATGCGGGCAACAAAGTCAGCCTTAGACCCGCTTGACGAAGAGAATCTCCCGACCCCACCTTTACGCGTATGCGTGAGGAAATGCGTTGAAACTCGTTGTCGTTGAATCGCCGGCCAAGGCGAAGACCATCGAAAAATATCTTGGGAGCGGGCACCGCGTGCTTGCTTCCTTCGGACACGTGCGCGACTTGCCGCCCAAGGACGGTTCGGTCGACCCGGAGCACGGGTTCGAAATGCAATGGCAGGTCTCTCCCGATCGCTCGAAACAGCTGAAGGCCATCGCCGACGAAGCGAGGAATGCAGACACGTTGATCCTGGCGACCGACCCTGATCGCGAAGGGGAGGCGATCAGCTGGCACGTCCGGGAGGTGCTTCGCCAGAAGAAGGCCCTTCCGGCGAAGGTCGAACGAGTCACCTTCAACGCGATCACCAGTTCGGCCGTAAGCGAGGCGATGAAGAAGCCGCGTGGCCTCGATGAAGATCTCATTGACGCTTACAGGGCTCGTCGCGCTCTCGATTATCTCGTCGGCTTCACGCTGTCGCCGATCCTCTGGCGCAAACTTCCTGGAGCGAAGTCCGCCGGTCGCGTCCAGTCGGTCGCGCTTCGCCTGATTGTCGACCGTGAGCGCGAAATCGAGGTCTTCAAGCCTCAGGAATATTGGTCGGTCAGCGCGACGTTCGAGTCCGGCGGCCAGCAATTCACGGCACGCCTCGTCCAGCTTGACGGAAAGAAGATCGATCGGCTGACGATCGGGAACCGCGGCGATGCGGATGCCGCCAAAGCCGTCGTCGAAGCTGGCCGATTCACCGTTTCCTCGGTCGAGACCAAGCCCTTCGCGAAGAACCCGCCGCCGCCCTTCACCACCTCGACGCTGCAGCAGGAGGCCGCGCGCAAGCTCGGCTTCGCGGCAAGCCACACGATGCGCGTCGCGCAGGCGCTCTACGAACAGGGCCTCATCACTTACATGCGAACCGATGGCATCGACATGGCGCCGGAGGCTATCAGTGCCGCCCGGCGGGCGATCGCGACGCGTTATGATTCCGGCTATGTTCCGGACAAGCCGCGCCAGTATCAGAGCAAGATCAAGAACGCGCAGGAGGCGCATGAGGCGATCCGGCCGACGGACTTCGACCGCCGGAGCGCGGGCTCGGGCGATCACGCGCGCCTTTATGAACTGGTCTACAATCGCGCCCTGGCCAGCCAGATGGCCTCGGCCCGGCTTGAGCGCACGACCGTGGAGCTGACGGACGGAGCGGGCAGGGCGGTCCTGCGTGCCACCGGACAGGTCGTGCTCTTCCCTGGCTTCATGGCGCTTTACGACGAAGGCCGCGACGATCCGCAAGACGAGGAAGGCGCGCGCATGCCGTCGCTTCGCCAGGGCGACGTTCCTGCCAAGACAGGGGTGGAGGCGACCCAAAGCTTCACCCAGCCGCCGCCGCGCTATTCGGAAGCCAGCCTCGTCAAACGCCTTGAGGAGTTGGGGATCGGACGTCCGTCGACTTACGCCTCGACTCTGCAGACGCTGAAGGACCGCGAATATGTCCGGATCGACAAGGGGCGTTTCGTCCCCGAGGAGAGCGGCCGACTCGTAACTGCTTTCCTCGAACGCTTCTTCGAACGCTACGTCAGCTACGATTACACCGCAGAACTCGAGGAGGAGCTGGACGATGTTTCCGGCGGCCGTCTCGATTGGCACAAACTGCTCGACGACTTCTGGCGCGATTTCCAGCCCAAGGCGGGCGAGGTCATGGATCAGAAACCTTCGGAAATCACGGAGGCGCTCGACGAGTTCCTTTCACCATGGCTCTATCCCCCTCGGGCGGACGGCAGCGACCCGCGCATTTGCCCGCAATGCGGCAATGGGCGGCTTTCGCTGCGCGGCGGACGGTTCGGGGCTTTCGTTGCCTGCTCCAACTATCCGGACTGCAAATATACGCAGAAGTTCGGCCAGGGCGGCGACCAGGCGCAAAGCGACGGGCCTACCGAGCTTGGCGACGGCATCCTGCTCAAGAGCGGGCGGTTCGGCCCGTACGTGGAGCGCGGCGACAAGCGCGCATCGATCCCCAAGGATGTGCCGCTCGAGGACGTGACCACGGAAGTGGCAGAGCGCCTGCTGTCGCTGCCGCGTGAGATCGGCCCGCATCCGGAGTCCGGCAAGCCGATCACGGCGTCGATCGGGCGCTATGGCCCCTATCTCGCGCATGACGGCAAATATGCGAGGCTCGGTTCAACGGCCGAAGTGTTCGAAACCGGTATGAACGCTGCCGTTTCCAAGCTTGCGGATGCCGCATCGGGCGCCGGCCGGAAGGGCTCCGCGTCGCGTGAGCCGGTCGCCGTGCTTGGCAAGCATCCGGCGAACGGCGGCGAAATCAAGGTCATGGCGGGCCGTTACGGGCCTTATGTGACCGACGGCTCGACGAACGCGACGCTGCCCAAGGGAATGGAGCCGAACGCGGTAACGCTGGACGAAGCCGTCAGGCTGATCGATGAGCGGGCGGCGAAAGGGCCGGCGAAAAAGGGCCGCCGAACTGCAAGGAAGAAAGCGAAGTGATCGAGATCGAGCTTCAGCGCCTGCCGCACGGCGAAGGGCTGCCGGCGCCCGCTTATGCAACGGAGGGCGCAGCGGGCCTCGACGTCGTCTCGGCTGAAGACCTGACGCTCGCGCCGGGCAAACGCCATGCTGTCGCGACCGGTTTTTCCATCGCCATTCCCGAAGGTTATGAAGTGCAGGTTCGGCCGCGCTCCGGCCTCGCGCTCAAGCACGGCATCACCTGCCTGAACACACCCGGCACCATCGATCATGATTATCGCGGCGAGGTGAAGGTGATCCTTGCCAATCTCGGTTCCGAGCCGTTCGAGGTTCGTCGTGGCGAGCGGATCGCACAGCTCGTCCCTGCGCCAGTGCTCAAGGCGAACTTCCGCGAGGTCGAGATGCTCGGCGAGACCAGCCGCGGCGCGGGGGGTTTCGGCTCTACGGGCCGATGAGCCTCTCCGACGCCGAACTCGAGCGCTACGCTCGGCAGCTCGTGCTGCCGCAGGTCGGCGGGGTCGGACAACGCAGGCTGAAGGCGGCGTCAGTGGCCATCATCGGTGCGGGCGGAATAGGCAGCGCGGTCATTCCGGCGCTTGCGGGCGCCGGGATCGGACGGCTGACGATCGTCGACGACGATGCCGTCGAGCTCGCCAACCTTCATCGGCAGCCGCTATTCCGCGAGAGCGACACCGGCCAGTCCAAGGCCGAGCTGGCGTCGGTGTTTGTCCGCAAATTCAATCAATTCGTCGTCGCGAAGCCGGTTGGCGAGCGGATCACCGCCGCCAACGCGCAGCGGCTACTCGTCGGCCACGATCTGGTTATCGATGGCAGCGACAATTTCGCGACGCGCCTGGCGGTCAGCGATGCCTGCGTGGCACTTGCGGTCCCGCTGCTCTCGGCCGCTGCTGTTCAGTTCCAGGGACAAGTCGGCATGTTTCGCTCCAGGCCATGCTACCGCTGCTTCGTCGGTGACGCCTTCGATACGGATGATTGCGACAATTGCGCTGAGCTCGGAGTGCTCGGGGCGCTCACCGCAACAATCGGGAGTTTCGCCTCGTTGCTGGCGATCAATATGATCGCGGAAATCGGAGGCGATCAGGCGGGCAAGCTCCACCTGCTCGACGGGTCATCATTGAGCTGGCGTGAAATCCGGATTCCACCGGATCCCGCCTGCAGGGCGTGCGGTAACTAGGCTTCGTAGCCGAACGTCAGAGCACCCTGGTACCAACCGTCGGGGCTTGTCACGGTTCGGCGATAGTCCCCACCCTGGACCATCTCGAGGATCGCGCCGGCGATCACGCCTTCCGCCTCGGGACAGGCCATCGTCGGGACGAGAAGGCGAGCGACGCTTCCGTCCGGATTATACTGGACGGCGAAGGACAGGCGCAGGTCGAGCTTGCGCAAGGAATAGCCAGGGATTTTGCACTGCTTGGCCGTCGCAAGCTCCCACAGCCGCTGCATTACATTCGAATTCAGATGGTCATACCCGCGGGATTGCAGGGCAGGCAGGCTGCTCCAATCGCCGGTCACGGCTTCAACTTTGGGGGCGGGCGCGGTCGCTGCGATCGTCGCAAGGAGAAGAGGCAAAGCAAGCAAGCGCTTCATGACAACCTCCGACATGATCTGCCTGGTCAAATATACTTGCTGCGCGTCCGAGTCGATAAATCGAGTGCCTGTGCCAATTATGTTACGGCTTCCCCGATCCGCTTGATCAGGTGGCGCGCGACCTCCTCCTTGCTTCCCTCGGGCCAATCTTCGACGCCGTCCGCCGTGATGAGGTGCACGCGATTGCGATGACCGCCCATCACATCCCCGGACACGTCGTTGGCGACGATCCAGTCGGCGCCTTTGGCCTGCCGCTTGGCGATCGCCCGTTCGACGACATTATCGGTCTCGGCCGCAAAGCCGACCAGGAGGCGCGGCCGTTCAGGACTTGATCCCAGCTCCGCCAGAATGTCGCGCGTGGACACGAATTCGAGCTTCGGCGGCCCTTCGCTTTTCTTGATCTTTGTCATCGAAGGCTCGACGCGCCAATCGGCAACCGCCGCAACAAGGATCGCAACATTTGCCGGCAGAGCCGTGAAAACGGCGTCCGCCATTTGCTCGGCGCTTTCAACGTCGATTCGGTCGACTCCATCCGGCGTAGCCAAGGCGACCGGTCCAGCGATGAGCGTGACGCGAGCACCGGCGCCGGCAGCAGCAGCAGCAATGGCGAAGCCCTGGCGCCCTGAGGATCGGTTGGCGATCACCCGGACCGGATCGATTGCCTCATGGGTTGGCCCGGCCGTGACGAGGACGTGCTTGCCTTGAAGACTCACTTCAGCAGGTCGCCAAGCCGGTCGATGATGTCGGCGGGCTCCGGCAGCCGCCCGGGGCCGAACTCGCCGCAGGCCATTTCGCCTTCGTCGGGATCGAGCACGCGGACGCCGTCGGCCTTCAGCTGGGCGACGTTTCGCTGCGTTGCGGGATGTTGCCACATGCGCACGTTCATCGCCGGAGCGACGACGACCGGCTTGTCGGTGGCGAGCAGCAGCGTAGTCGCAAGATCGTCGGCAATTCCCGCAGCCATTTTTGCGAGCAGGTCGGCGGTCGCGGGACAAACCAGGATGAAGTCTGCCGCGCGGCTTAGCTGGATATGGCCGATCTCGACCTCGTCCTTCAATTCCCAGAGCGATGAGTGAACTTCGGCTTCCGCCAATGTGCCGAGGCTCATCGCCGTGACGAAATGCTCGCCCCCTTTTGTGAGGACCGGACTGATCTCGTGGCCCGCCTTCTTGAGCAGTCGCACGAGCTCCAGCGACTTGTAGGCTGCAATCCCGCCGCCAACGATGAGGAGGATTTTCATCGGCCTAGCCTAGCATAAACATCAGCAGTGCGCCGATTGCGACGCCAACGACACCGAATACCGCATATCCCCACCAGTTCTTCTGCTCGATCACCGCGATGTCCGGGAGCGGCGGAGGTGGCGGCGCGGCTCCGCGCGGCGGATAATATTCGTCGAGCCGGTCGATGAGCCTGGGAATCTTCTTTACGGCGCGAACCAGCTCGATGATCCGATCGGCGTAATAGGCTTCTGGACCCAGCTCTGAACGGAGCCATTCGCGCAGGAAGGGCTCGGCCGCCTCCCACATGTTGATGTCGGGATCGAGCGCCGTCGCAACGCCCTCATTCATGACCATCGATTTCTGCAGCAGCAGCAAATGCGGCTGGGTCGGCATGTCGAAATCCCGGGTGATAGAGAACAGGCTCTCGAGCATTCGCCCGACGGAAATGTCCTTGACCGGGAGGCCGCGGATCGGCTCGCCCGCAGCACGCAGAGCGGTCGCGAATTCGAGGATGCTGTGATGCGGCGGAACATATTGCGCTTCGAAGTGGATTTCAGCGACGCGACGATAATTGCCGGTGATCAGCCCGTAGAGAATTTCGGCGAGCCACGTCCGCGCTCGCCTGTCGATCCGACCCATGATGCCGAAGTCGACGGCGGCGATGCGCCCGTCTTTCAGGGCGAAAAGGTTCCCGTGGTGCAGGTCCGCGTGGAAGAAACCGTCCACGACGGCTTGGCGAAGGAAGGCCCGCACCAGGATCGCGCCAAGGGCCCCGCAATCCTGGCCGGCCGCGATCAGCGCCTCGCGATCGTTGAGCTTGATCCCATCGAGCCATTCAAGCGTGAGCACACGCCGCGCGGTCCGGCGCCAATCGATCTCCGGGACATAATAGTCCGGCTCGGCCACCATGTTCTCGCGAAGTTCGGAAGCCGATGCTGCCTCCCGCTGAAGGTCCAGCTCGCGCGCGGTCCACTGGCGGAACTGGGCGACCACGAGGCGCGGACGCAGGCGCTCGAGCTCACCACCCATCCGCTCGGCATGCGCCGCTGCCCACTCATAGGTCTCGATGGCTTGCGCGAACTCGTCTTCGATCCCGGGGCGGAGCACTTTGACTGCGACCTCTCGTCCTTCGGTCGTCACGGCGCGATGGACCTGCGCGATCGAAGCGGCGCCGACGGGCACCTCGTCGAACTCGGAATAGAGGCTCTCGAGCGGCGCGTTGAAGGATGTCTCGATCGTGTGCTTGATCAGCGCGAATGGTGCGGGGGGCAGGTCGTCCTGCAATTGGGACAGGTTCTCAGCGGCTTTCTCTCCAACAAGGTCGGGTCGCGTCGAAAGTGCCTGCCCAAGCTTGATTGCGGCTGGGCCGATTGCCACGAGCGCGGCCGCATAATCGGGAGTCGAAGGGATTCTCGCTCCGAACCGCGCAAGCTTCGCCAATCGGCGCACCGGCGGCGGAGTCAACGGATCTTCCTCGATTCCGCGCAGCGCACCGTAGCGTGCCAGCGTGCGGCCCCACTTCAACAAACGCCACAAATGCGTGATTGAGGACGTCAAATTTTCCAGCCCGAATGGATTGCGACGAGTCCGCCCAGTAGTGGCTCCGCCGCCGTGCGTACGAAACCAGCCTCTTCGATCATCCGGCGAAACGCCTCCGGTTTGGGAAAGCGCCGGATGCTCTCAACCAGATAGCGATAGCTGGCTTCGTCGTCGGCGACGACCTTTCCGATGCGCGGAATGACGTTCGACGCCCATGCTTCGTAGATCTGGGCGAAGCCCGGCCATTCGCTCGTTGAAAATTCGAGACAGTAGAATCGCCCACCTCGCTTCAGCACGCGGTGGGCCTCGCGAAGTGCCGCCGGAATGTCCGTGACGTTCCGGATGCCAAACGCGATCGAATAAGCATCGAAGCTGGAGTTCGCGAAGCTCAGCGCCTCGGCGTTTTCGACCTGCCACTCCAGCCCATCGATCCCGCGCTGCTTGGAGCGCTGCTTTCCGACGTCGAGCATGTCCGCGTTGATGTCGGCGACCATCACCCTGGCTCCATGCCGGGCCAGACGGAAAGCGACGTCTCCCGTACCGCCTGCCATGTCGAGAATGCGCTCGCCCGCGCGCGGCTTCACCCGGGCGACGAACCGATCCTTCCAGCGGCGGTGAAGCCCCCCGGACATGAGGTCATTCATCACATCGTAGCGGCGCGCGACCGAGCTGAAGACCGCGCCGACGCGCTGCGTCTTTTCCTCCGGGCTAACGAGCTCGTCGCCGAAATTCACCTTGTCTGTCATGCGGCCCGGCCTCTAGCGGGCTTGCGGCGCCTTCGCCATATCGCGAGCGATGCCGGAGCTTCCCGAAGTCGAAACGACCGTCCGCGGTCTTGAGCGCGTTCTGAAGGGTCGCCGCATCGAGCGGGTGGAGGCGCGTCGCGCGGACCTGAGACGCGCGTTTCCGCCGGACCTGGGGCAACGGTTGACGGGCGCCCGTGTGACGAGCCTCGGCCGGCGCGCCAAATATGGGCTCATCCACACCGACCGCGACGACACGATGATTTTCCATCTCGGCATGTCGGGCAGCTGGCGGATCGATCATTCGAAGCTCGAAAAGCACGATCACCTGCTTCTTGAAACCGAAGAGGGCCGGCGTCTCGCCCTCAACGATCCAAGGCGCTTCGGTTCGGTCGATCTCGTGCCCACCGAAGAAATCGACCGCTGGCCGCCGTTCGAGGCGTTGGGCCCGGAGCCTTTCAACCTCGATCCTCGCGAGCTTCGCAAACGCCTCAGCGGACGGACCGCCGCGATCAAGCTGATGCTCGGCGACCAGCGCATCATCGCCGGCCTCGGCAATATATATGTGTGCGAAGCGCTCTACCGGGCCGGCATCAATCCCAGGCGGGCCGCAGGATCCGTGTCCCTCGAACGACTCGGTCGGCTTGTGAAGGCGATTGAAGGGGTGCTCAACGAGGCGATCGAAGCGGGCGGCTCGACGCTCCGCGATTTCGTCAGCCCGGACGGGGAACTGGGCTATTTCTCCAAGACCTTTGCTGTCTATGACCGGGAAGGAAAGCCATGCGACTGCGGCGGGACGGTCAAGCGCATCGTTCAGGGCGGTCGTTCCACCTTCTATTGTCCAAGGTGCCAGCATTAGCCGAAGGTTGACCTCAAAGGTCTCTCTGAGTAGGGGAACGACCGCGTCGGCGCGGCCGTTTGGTCCTGCGCCGCTTTTTCATTGAGCACGATGAGGACGTAAGAGAGAATGGCGAACACGCCGCAGGCCAAGAAGCGAATCCGCCGGAACAGCCGGCGCGAGGACATCAACCATTCGCGAATCAGTCGGATTCGGACCTTCATCAAGGCTGTCGAGTCGGCGATCGCCGAGGGCAAGAAGTCCGATGCGGCCGAAGCTCTCAAAAAGGCACAACCGGAGATGTCGCGCGGAGTCGCGCGCGGAGTCATCCACAAAAATACGGCCGCGCGGAAAATTTCCCGCCTGTCCAAACGGGTTGCGTCGCTCGGCTAAAACGGGCCGCGAATTGAGGTTCATTCGGGCCGTCGGGAAACCGGCGGCTCGTCCCATTTTTGGACCGTCAAAAAAATGCAGCAATTCCCGCGATTCGCGTGATAGTTAACGCTAAGATAACCGCCAAAATGGCAGTTTTCTGCCAATTTCTTTCACTTTCGGCCTATTTCCTTTGTCAAGTGGCTTTATTTCACTTTCGTGAAAAAACGGCACTTGCAAGCTGACGCAGACACTCCCAGAAACGTTCTTCCGGGTGCGAATCCGCACCGGGGGCAAGAGAGAAGGGAAGCCGTGAACGCCGCGACTCGGAGTCGGGCGCGCGGAGAAGCTTTGTCTCTTGGGGGGCTGTTTTAGGGAGGCGTAAACCGTGCAGGGCGGCGCGAATTCGTCTGTTGACCTGGTCGGAGGACCAGTGGCCGCGCCGCTGGAGGCCGCTTGGGACTCGATCCGCACGGGACTTCGCCGCGATCTTGGAGCTCGAACCTTCGACGGCTGGCTGAAGCCCGCCGAGCTCGGCTCTTTCGAACCGGACAGCGGCGCACTCGACATCGTCATGCCGAGCCAGTTCATGGCCGACTGGGTCCGATCGCATTTCGGCGAGCGCCTGACCCTCGCCTGGAAGACGATGCTGCCGGTCGTTCGGGACGTGCGCATCATGGCTGCGGCCGATGCGCCTCGTCCTGCTCCGCTTCTGATCCTTGAAGATGTGCCCACGCCGGCCGAGCGGGATCCCAACGCGCCGAACTTTGACCCGCGCTACCGTTTTGAGACTTTCGTCGTCGGGAAGGCCAACGAGGTCGCGGCCACCGCCGCCCGGACGCTCGCGACGTCGCAGACGGTCGGCTTCAACCCGCTCTTCATCCATGGCGGTACGGGGCGCGGCAAGACGCACCTGCTGCACGCGATCGGCCACACTTTCACGGCGCACAATCGGGGCGCCCGGGTGGTCTCGATGTCGGCCGAGAAGTTCATGGTCGAGTTCATTCGCGCGCTGAAAGAGAATGACACGATCGGCTTCAAGAGCCGGCTGCGCAGCGCCGACCTTCTGCTGATCGACGACGTCCAGTTCATCGCCGGCAAGGATTCGACCCAGGAAGAATTCTTCCACACGATGAACGAGATCATCACCGCCGGGCGGCGGCTGGTGATCACCTCCGA
>Ga0207674_10001194_pt1 | contig 33792 bp, 30 predicted proteins | sample KBSCornC72_FD_184303 | JGI IMG/M metagenome (GOLD analysis project Ga0207674, IMG submission 184303) | Corn rhizosphere microbial communities from Kellogg Biological Station, Michigan, USA - KBS Corn C7-2 (SPAdes) (version 2) | ecosystem: Host-associated > Plants > Roots > Rhizosphere > Soil ...
CTCAAGGTAAGAGTTGCCGGTAATAGTCCAACTGAACTATTCAGGCACTCGGTTGAGAGCAGCCGCCTCTCGAAGGTCCTTCATCTGAAGGAACCACTTTAGGTTTTTAGCGAGTGGTACGGGGCAATCGAATCGGAGGTTTTTGCCATTCATCCCCTCTTCTACGCGCACGCCAATGGACACGTTCTCCCGATTTGATTCTTCTGCGCTGTGGCTCCCAGTGAAATAGAAAGAGTGCTTGACGCCGGGCATGCTTCCGAACGGACGAGTGTCGAGGATTCTGCGTAGAGCTTGGAAACCCGTGCGATGAACTCCAAACTCAAACGCAGCCGTCTCTGATGACGTGCAGACACGGACCACGCCGAAGTAGAGTGAGTCTCGTTCATAGGCCGCAACAATCTCGAGCATCCCTTCGTGGTTGTCTCTCAAGTCGCCCTCTGGTGCTCACGAAACGTAGGAATCGGTCGCTGGTAGCAAGAATAAATGTCAGTTGTGAGTGAGTGGTCGGCAACTCGGAACCTAAGACAAGAAATTGTATGGTCCGAGTAGCCGGTCGCTCAGCCCTCATCAAGAATTCTTCTTCGGAGTTTGAACGACCAGCTTGACTTTCGCTCCGTCCGGTAGTGTTGAGATTTGCTGGTGGATGTCGCCGAGAAAACTGACGTGTTCATACAGATCGGCAATATAAGCCGAGTCGAGTCCTCCACCCTCAGCGAATACCACAGGCGTGGTGAAGCCAATACATTGCCCGGGGCCAGGAATTAAGCCACGTTCTTTGGCAGAGTTCACGGCCTCTTCCTGAAACCACTCTTCATGCTTCCCTGGCGTTACGGCAAGCGTTCTGAATTCGAGAACTGATTCGGCGATGAGGGTGAAATCGCCCGATCCGACATCAAGTATGTGAACTCTCCCCGCCTCGTCTCTCAGGAAAAGGTCACCGAATGCGTTTCTATCGATCACAGTAAGAGACTGAGGACAGAGCCAGCGCCACTCACGAAGCAGGCGCTCGCTATCGAGAGCCTCGCTATTGCTGCTTTGAGCCATGGATGAAATCTTCCCAAATTGCACGATGAATTGAAAGCGTACTGAAACGTTTACGATTCGCCAAAATCCTATCAATTCGCAGTGCGGGAGAGTTGTCGGCTACTCGGACCTAGGAGGCAAAAGGGCGAAGGTCCGGCAAGGTTCCAGGTTGCCGGTAATCCGCCCGGAATCGCGGTCAGCTGCGGCTGAACTACGATGGAGTCGTGACCTACGAGACTGTTATTCGCGACCTATTCATGCGGATGCCCGACCTTCGACCGCTATACCGAGAACGCTTCGACTACCTTGAAGGCGAAGTGCTACCTTACGTGGTTTTTGGCAGCTTTCTGATACCCGTGCTGGAGACTGCACTGGAGGAAAATGATACAGAGCGCATCAGAACAATCTGCGCGTTCCTCGAAGAAGCAGCCGCCAACGCCGTGACGGATGCCGGTCTCGAACAACTGCTGCTTGTTGAGATCGGAGAATGGCTGGGCGGAACGCTATTGGAGGCCAAGATCGAGCCAAGTCTGGGAGAACAGACCAAACGCGTATGCCGGTATGTTTCAGGCTTTGCAACGCAGAGAAACTCACTAAAGCGAGCAGGTCGCAAGCCTTGAGCGGAGGTTGCGGACGAGTGGTCGCCTATAGGGACACTGAGGTCAAGAAAATGGCCTGAAAGCGATACAGGCCGGTGACTCGACCTCAAGCCTCCCCTTCAATCTCCGAGGAACCTTAAGAACGTGTGCGGACTGCCTTGGCATTCGGTTGCCAGACCAATTACATCTCTGAGCAATCGCTTCTGTGCGTCAGAAGAATCACCATCGATGAGCAAACGAAGTTCCACGATTATCTGATTCATCTGCGCTCCGTTAAACAGCGCATCTCCATACGGGTCGATGTACTGAAGGAGAGGAAAGCGGTCATTCGCAATTGGCCAGAGCTTCGTAAGCATGTTCTCCTCGTCATAGACGTGGCCCAGTCTTTCGCCTTTCAGTGTTTGGAGAATGACGTCAATGGACAATGCCGACCGCACCTCATTGCCTAAACTTATTGCTTGATTCTACGGCGCAAGTGATGAGTTTTTGATCGTATGTTCTGGTAGTTGCTGTATGGTCGGCAACTCGGACGTTGACAATAAATTGCACGGTGGCTGAGGCGGGAACCACCACCTCACTCGGGGACCAGGTAGAACGCGATGCCGAGAATCATGTAGGCGGCGATGAGTTCGGCTCCTTCGAACCAGACTGTCTCTCCATCGTTGACGATCATGTCCAAGATGAGGACCGCGAGCGCGATTCCGGCGATCTCGAGGGGTGAAAAGACCAGTTGCATGGGATTGCCGAGCAGGTAGGAGGCAAAGACCAGGACCGGCGCAACAAACAGCGCAATCTGCACGCTGCTGCCAATACAAATGGAGAGGCTGAGGTCCATTTTGTTTTTGTGGGCCATGAGGATTGCGGTGGAGTGCTCGGCGGCATTGCCTACGGTGGCCACTACGACCACGCCCACGAACATCGAGGACAATCCGAGTGCGTGTTGCGCGGCGCCGATCTGGTCGACCAGGATCTCGCTGAGAAAAGCGATGAGAACTGTCGCAAGTAGGAGAGAGAGCACTGGCAGCCAGGAGGGTTCTCGAGAGGTTTCGTCTGATTCGCCGGGCTCAGGCGTGCCTCCACTTTTGATCTGGAAGAGGAGACCGCAGGCATACAGGGCGAGGAGCACGCCGCTCGTCCAGAGGCTGAAGCGATCGAGCGCCTGTGTATTGGTGGTCAGGTGTCCGTGGACTGAAAGTGCGTAAACGGCCGGCACGACAAGCGCGATAACGGCGATGAACAGCATGGTGACGCTGGCCGATACGGAGCGGCGATCGAAGGTCTGCTTCTCGCGTCCGATGCCACCAACCCAGACGCTGGTGCCGAGCACGAGGAGGACGTTGCCAATGATGCTTCCGGAAAGGGAGGCTTTGACGACGGCCTGATGGCCCTCGCGCAAAGCGAAGAAGGCGATGATCAGTTCAGTTGCGTTGCCCATGGTGGCATTGAGCAGTCCACCGAGCTTTTCGCCCAGCTTGCCGGCGAGATCTTCTGTGGCCTTCCCCAGCGATGCAGCCAACGGGATAATGCCGAGTGCTGAGGCGACGAAGATCAGCACGGGGGAATCGGTGATGAACCTGACCAGAAATGCAGCGGGAACGAGGATGAGCGCGAAATCGAGAGCGAGGTGGCCCGTTCTAAGGGGAAGGTAGTGGAGGAGGCTGCGTGAAGGGTGATTCGGGGACGAGTGCTTCATGTTTGTTCAATATATCGTTCAAGTGGCATGCGTGAAGCGCCCGCACGAGGCTAGCGTCCGTGTTTGAAGATGGTTTTGAGTTCTTCGGGGGCGACGACTTCAAGTTGGGCGAAGGTGCAGGATTTTGGTTTGCGGTCGGTGCGCCAGCGACGGAAGTGGGCCATGTGACGGAAGCGGCCGCTTTGCATGTGCTCGTAGGCGACTTCGAGGACGAGTTCGGGGCGGAGCGGTTCCCACGCGAGGTTTTTGCCGCGGCTCCAGCGGCTCTTGCCCCCGGGCATCCGGTGATCGCCGGAGGATGATTCTTCGGGGGACTCCCAGTCTTTCCAGGGATGATTGCGAAGTGCGTCTTTTCGGTAGGGCGTGAGGAAGGCGAGGAGTTCGCGGCGCATGGGTGCGGCGAAGCTGGCGCAGACACCGACGTGCTGAAGGACCTTTTCGTTGTCGTAGAGGCCGAGGAGAAGGGAGCCGATTTCTTTGCCGGCGGCGTCTTTGTACCAGCGGAATCCGGCGACGACGCAGTCGCAATCGCGCTCGTGCTTGATTTTGAGCATGACCCGCTTGTCGGGCTGGTAGGGGAGATCGATGGGCTTGGCGACGATGCCGTCGAGACCGGCGCCTTCGAAGCGCTGGAACCAGTCGGTTGCGGTGGCTCGATCTTTTGTGGTGGGCGTGATGTGGATGGGTGGCTTGGCGGATTTGAGCAAGGACTCGAGTTCGGCGCGGCGTTTCTCGAAGGGCGAAGTGCGGAGGTCGCGAGTTCCCTTGCAGAGGAGATCGAAGAAGACGCAGGAGGCGGGGGTCTGCTCGGCGAGCAGTTTTATGCGGGAAGCGGCGGGATGGATGCGCAGCTGGAGAGCGTCGAAGTCGAGGTGGCCGTTGTTGGCGATGACGAGTTCGCCATCGAGGACGCATTGTTCGGGAAGCTGCTCACGGAGAGGCGCGAGCATCTCGGGGAAGTAGCGGTTGAGTGATTTTTCGTCGCGGCTCTGGAGGAGGACTTCGTCGCCATCGCGAAAGACGAGGACGCGGAAGCCGTCCCACTTGGGCTCGTAGATCCACTTGCCCTCAGAGGGTATTGCGTCGACGCGCTTGGCGAGCATGGGCAGGATAGGCGGGTTGACGGCGAGCTTCATGACGGAATCAGACGCTAGTGGAGTGGATGCGGAGCGTTGTGCGAGCTGTTGTACGAGGCGCTCGCGCTGGGTTGGCATAGAATGCCGGGAGTATGAGTGATGTGGCGAGGATTACGGAATTGAATGAGCGGCATGGAGTTTATGGAGCGGCGCGGGTGGAGGCCGGGAAGGGCGGGCTGCCGAAGTTTTCGATTGAGACGCGGTTGTGCAAAGCGGAGGTTTACCTGTATGGAGCTCAGGTGACTTCGTGGAAGCCGGCTGGTTTTGACGAGGTTTTGTTTGTCAGCGAGAAATCGAATTGGGAGAGCGGGAAGGCGATTCGGGGAGGGATTCCGGTGTGTTTCCCGTGGTTCCGGGCGAAGCCGGATGATGCGAAGGCGCCGATGCACGGGTTTGTTCGCACGAAGGTGTGGGAGGTTGGGGGGATTGAGCAGGAGCCGGACGGATCGGTCCGTGTGCTGCTTTCAACGGCGAGCGATGAGGAGAGCCGGCGCTGGTGGCCGTATGAGTTCCGGCTGGAGTACGTTCTCAGGATCGGGAAGATGCTTGAGCTTGAATTGAGAATGCACAACCTGGGGCGGTCTGATCTGCAGTTTCAGGAGGCTCTGCACACGTATTTCCACGTGGGAGATGTCACGAAGGCAAGCGTGCGAGGGCTGGACGGAGTGCGGTTTCTGGATAATCGCGATGACAATAAAGAGAAGCTGCAGCAGGGCCATCTTGTGCTGAGGAAGTGGACGGACAATGCTTACCTGAATGCGACCGGCGCGGTGGAGGTTCTGGATCCGGTTCTGGGGCGCAGGCTGCTGACGGAGAAGAGCGGATCGGTGTCGACAATTGTGTGGAATCCGTGGAGCGACGGCGCGGCGAAACTGACGGACTTCGGGGCTGACGAGTGGCAGGGGATGTTGTGCGTGGAGGGAGGAAACGTGCTGGGGCAAGCTGTAAGCTTGCCAAGAGAGGGTACGCACAAGATGTCCGTTTCGATCAGAGCCGTGGGGATCGAGGGAAATCGCACCAATATGCGGTGAATTCTCTGCTAAATGCTGGATCTCAGATTAAGTAAACGTCATTTGTTTCATGTACTTAGAGGAAATATGATTACTAAAGTTTTATTGACTCAGGGCGGCGTCTAACCTACTTTAGGGACTCCAGCAGGTTGAATTGCCAGGACCGTTGGAAGGAATCGGCTCGCTCACCAGTCCGTGCTGCTTTGTTGGAGTTGATGGATGCGTCAGTGTCCAGGACCCTGTAGATTTCGAGGTTTCGGCAGACCGTCTCCTCATTTGGTTCAGTAGATTCTCCAGGCTGAACTTTCCCCGCGGACAACTTCCAATCGATGCTCGTGTCACGAGTGCTGTAGGAGTTTGCGTGATGACATGGAGCGCCGGATTGCTTGAAGGAAAACTCCCCTCGGGTGCCTTGTGAGATCAACACTTCTTGTTCTAAGTGTCCTTCGGTCCGCGGAAACACGATCGATTTTCGGCAGCGCCGCGGAACGCGCCGGCCATAAGCTGGTGCAGACGTCGAGTTCTGAGCAGGCACGCATTTTGCTCAATAACGGCGTCGAGCCCGATCTTGTGGTCTTCGAAGCGCCGAATTCCGGCAGCGCCTATGAACTTCGCCAGATGTTCCGGGCAGTTTCGCCATCTCCCCTGTGCGTGATTTCCGGACCCGGTGAGCAGAGGATGCGGGATGCCGCATCGGAACTTGGGGTAACGCGCTTCCTGGATCGCCCTCTTGTGGAGGGCGAGATATCGAGAGTTTTCGACAGCGTTTGCAATGGGGAAGCGGAGCTCGGCGGGCCTGAGCAGGCACTGCTTTTCGACGAATCACGGGATATTGCATCGTTGCCGGGCAAAGCGATTGTTGAGGAGCTTGGGGACGGGCGGTACTTCCTTGCGGCGTCTCCCTCGATGCTGAAGATTCAGCGGCAGGTAAAGCTTCTGGCCGACGTGGATGCGCCTGTTCTGATCTTGGGTGAGAGCGGCACCGGGAAAGAAGTGATCGCTCATTTGATTCACAAGCATTCGCGCCGAGCTCATCACCGCTTCGTCAATGTGAACTGCGCTGCATTGCCATCGGATCTGCTGGAGAGCGAACTGTTTGGATATCAGCAGGGCGCTTTCACAGGGGCGATAAAGGACAAGCCGGGGAAGTTCGAGCTGGCCCATCGCGGCACATTGCTTCTGGACGAAATTGGAGAGATGAGCGCGCAGATGCAGGCGAAGCTACTGCACGTACTGCAGGATGGTCAGTTCAATCGGCTTGGATCGCGGGAAAGCAGCAGGGTGGATGTGCGCGTGCTGGCGGCGACAAATGTCCAGATCGAGACTGCACTTCTAGGGAGGACCTTCCGTGAGGATCTGTACTACAGGCTGAATGTGTTCACGATTAACGTGCCGCCCTTGCGGGAGCGTCGTGAAGAGATTCCCTATCTGATTGAAGAGATCATTCGCCGCTCGCCGGAAGAGTTGCGGAGCGGCGCCGACATCCGATTCTCATCGCGGTTAATGGATGCAGTTCTGTTGTATGGATGGCGGGGGAATGTTCGCGAGTTACGCAACTTTGTTACGCGTACGATGACCATGCGCGATACGGCGACGGCAATCCAAGAGCTGGAGAACAAGATAGCCAGTGGGCAGGGGATCGAGGTCGAGGATCAGGAGATCGAGCTGCCGGTCGCCGCGGAGAAGAGCGGCATGCGTTCCGTTGTTCGTGAGCTGAAGGATCGCACTGAGGCGCAGCTGATCAAGGACGCGCTGGACGCGAATGGGTGGAATCGCCGGCATGCAGCGAAGTCCCTGAATATCAGCTATAGGGGGCTTCTGTACAAGATTCAACAGCATCAGCTTGGTCCGAGGGCGGGTTCGATGACTCGGCCGGGCGCTGGACTCTAGCCCTCCCCAAAGCAATCCGGTAGGATCTTTAATTCCCTGGCTGAGCGGTCGGGGAATCCTTATTCCACAAGTAAGCCAGCCTGAAAGGGTGCGCAATAGTTTGCATACTGGCTGGTAAAAGTGTGCAAAGTTTTGCATACTCCTGGCGCGCGATCCGGCAATTTGTCTCCTAGGAGGAGAAGATCGGCATAGAAGAGACGGTTTTTAACGATCCCGGTTTGGCGACGTTCTTGCAAGTGAGAAGCCGAAAGCCGGAAACATGATCGCAGACGCTGCCGACTCCGCCAGGCTGAGCCAATTGCCACTTGCGGAATTTATTTTCGGTTCCACATCCGGGATGCATGAGGTTCGCAAGATTCTCGAAGGCGCTCTGGAGGACGATCTTCCTGTGCTCATTGAGGGAGAGAGCGGGACAGGCAAGGAGGTTGTTGCCCGCTATCTGCATGTCCAGTCAGAGAGAGCTGGTGGGCCGTTTGTGCGGGTGAACTGTGGAGCGATATCGTCTCGACTGCTCGACGGAGAGATGTTTGGTCAGGACAGCGCGGCAAGCGGGTCTGTTGTGTTGGCGGCGAACGGCACACTTTTCCTGGACGAGATTGCGGAAATGGATGCAGCCCTGCAGCATAAGGTGGCGCATGCACTGAAGACTGGGCAGGTGCGAAACGGCAGTTCAGTGAATGCCCGGATTGTCTGCGCAACGAGCGTGGATCTGACAGGCGCAGTTTCCGGAGCATCGCCGGGCCTATCAAGCCATTTCGAGCATCGAGTGCGGCTTCTGCCTTTGCGAGAGAGAAAGCAGGATATTCCGCAGCTTTGCGAGTACCTCGTGGAGAAGTTTGCCCGCAACTTCGGGCGTACGGCGCCGCGCCTCAAGCCCCAGGTGCTGGATGCTTTTCAGCAGTGGAACTGGCCGGGGAACATTCGCGAGCTGGAGAACTGGATTGCGCGGATCGTGATCTTCGGAACGGAAGAAACGATGGGTAACGAGTTTCGAAGACAGACGGCGGGGAGGGAAGGAGTGGCAATGGCACGTCACCATGCCCTGCGCCTGAATGCAGGCAGGATGCGGCGCACTCGGAGGCAAGTTTGACATGGGGAAGGTGACCACTCACCAGGAAGTAACCTCCGGGTGGTTTCCGTCGCGTAGCGCACATGGATGGAAAAATGAAACGATATCGGTTTTGGAATCACAATGTTAAGGACGGAGTGGAGGTAAGCAGGAGTCAGTTACCGGCTGTAATCATTGTAGGTTACCGTAGCGGTAATTCACCGACCCTAATAGGGCATTGTAGAAGCTTCGAAGGTCACCGACTATTGAGCAGGATTCCTTGTCTGCTCTGATGTTTACCGCTCCAGGAGTTTTGGTGCGCTGGAGCGACGGGAAGTTTGGACGTCCGGTTTAAAAAAATGATGAGCATGTAGCTCACAGGGCGAAGCTTTGTGCGGATGCGGAAAGATGGGAGCGCAAGTTGTTGATTTCGAAGAGCAAAGATTCGCTAACGGATGACGGGCCATGGTGTGCGGTCTACACGAGGCACCAGCATGAGAAGACTGTAAGCGAGATGCTGGCGGCGAAAGGGTTTGAGGTTTTTCTTCCGTTGTTTGAGTCGACGCGGAGGTGGAAAGACCGGCGGAAGGTACTCTCATTGCCGCTTTTCCCTTGCTACGTGTTCGTGCGCGGAGCCATTGAGCGGCGGTTGCCGGTGCTTACTACCCCGGGCGTGCACATGATTATCAGCCGCGGAGAGCGGGTCGCGACTGTTCCGGAGCACGAGATCGACGCGATCCGGAGGACAGTGGAAGGTCACTTCCAGGTTGAGCCCCATCCCTTTCTTCGGTGCGGAGAACGGGTCCGGGTGGTGCGCGGCTCTCTAGACGGTGTTGAAGGCGTTCTCACGAGGAAGAAGAACTTGTATCGGCTTGTGATCTCGGTTGAAATGCTGGCGCAGTCGGTGGCCGTTGAGATCGATGCAATGGATGTGGTGCCGGTGATGCAGCGCAACGTGGTGGCACTGAGTTCTGAGAGACAGATGGAAATTGCCGTGCCGCAGCGTTCCTCGTTGGCGGGCGACTAGAAGGCGTTTGTTGTTGTAAGGGCGCGGCGGCGAAGAGAAGACCGCACGCATTGATTGATCGACAGGAGTTGCGATGAAGTTGAATGCCCTGCAGGCTTTGTTTCTTGGAGTAATTCTTGTGATCGGGGGCACTAGTCATGGCCGTGCCCAGGAACCGGCGCAAAGCGCGGCCGCGACAAAACCCGTCACGCAAGAGGAAATGGGCGCGAGCAGCAAGGCTCACGACGAGAAGTACGTCATCGGGAACGACGATGTGCTGAACATCAGCGTGTGGAAGGAGCCGGATCTGACGAAGGCGGTTCCGGTGCGTTCCGATGGGAAGATTTCGCTGCCCCTTGTCGGGGAGCTGCAGGCTACGGGAAAGACTCCGCTGCAACTGGAGCGCGACATCACGGATAAGCTGAAGAACTTCATCACGACTCCGGAAGTGAACGTGATTGTGCAGCAGGTAAACAGCCGGAAGTTCAATGTGCTGGGAGAGGTCTCTCATCCGGGCTCCTTCGCGTTGACCGCAAGCACAACGGTCATGGATGCCATTGCGATCGCCGGGGGGTTCAGGGATTTCGCAAAGAAGAGCGGGGTGTACATCCTTCGCAAGGGACCTGACGGAAAAGAGAGCAGGTTGAACTTCAACTACAAGTCCTTCATCAAGGGCAAGAATTCAGATCAGAACATCAGAATCGAACCGAACGACACAATCATTGTTCCCTAGGAAAGTGGATCAGCATGTTCAGGATCGCGTGTTTCTGTATCGTTATCAGTTTTGCGATGCCGCTTTGGTCGCAAGTTCAGCCGAGCGCCTATGGCGGCGGCTATGAGCTGGACAGCGAGCACATGATGACGCCGCCGCCGGTGAGCCGTTCGGCGTATCCATCGATATCTTCCTCCGAGGAGCGGGCCAACTTCATTGCGGGCGGGGCGGTAGTTTCGGCCGCCTACACTGACAACCTGATGCTCATTGGGGACAAGGCGATCTCTGATGAGTACTACAACATAGTCCCTACGATCAGCCTGGATCGCAGAACCGCGAGGCACTCGGAATCTATACGTTACGGTGCGGGTTTCAGGTTATACCAGAACACCAGCGACCTGAACGCGATCACCCAGGATGGGTCGGCCAGTTTCACTTACCGCTTCACGCCCTATGCCGCTTTGATTATTAGCGATTCCGTGGATCAGAATTCCAATTCCTACAACCGGGGAACTTCTTCTTTCGGAGGCGGGGTCTCCGGCGCTCCGGGATCTCCAAATGTCGCACTCATTGAACCCTACGCCGACCAGCTTACGAATTCCACCAGCGCGGGTCTGGAGTACCAGTACTCGAAAGACTCTATGATCGGAGCGAGCGGGTCTTATTCCTTCCTTAACTTCTCAGCCCACACAAATCTGCCTACGCTGAGCAATCAGGACACGGCAGGAGGGAACGCGTTTTTCAGCCGTCGATTCGGGAAGTCTTATGCAGGCGTGACGTATCAGCTTTCGAAGTACGTGACTCACCCGTTCGGAAGCTACACGGTGTCGAACACGGTTTTCGGTTTCTTCACCCACTATTTCACCCGGACGGTTTCGGTGTCTTTGCTCGGCGGTCCCGAACACTATACCTCCTGGGCGGAGACCACCGAGAAGTCGAGCGCCTGGACACCGGCGGCGCAAGCAAGCGTGGGTTGGCAGGTGAGGCGGGCTAGTATCGCCGCGAGCTTCGTCCATGTTGTGTCGGGCGCCGGCGGTCTGATTGGCACGTTCCATTCCGATACCGGCGGGCTGAACGCGCACATGATGCTCTCCAGAAGGTGGGGTGCTGGAGGGCACGTGGAATATTCGCACTATAAAAATCTGACTACGACTCCTCTCCAATTCGGATACTTCCCCGGTGGCGACACGATTTCGGGCGGAGTGGGAGTGCAGCGGTCCATACGTGAGTCTCTTCAGCTTGAGGCTGATTATGTGCATCTGCATCAGGACTATGGAAATGTCACATCGGGCCAGAATCTGCACGATACCAACGAAGTGATCCTGGGGATCAGCTACCAATTCCACCGACCGTTAGGACGATAACGAATGCCTGAGCTAATGGAAGAGCAGGAAGCGACAACCTTTGATTATGAGCACTATGTGGACCTTATCCGCAGGCGCCATGTTTATTTTCTGGTGCCGGTGCTTGTTGGGTGGCTACTGGTGTGGGGAGCGAGCTGGGTACTTCCCTCGATGTACAAGTCGAGCACGGTGATTACCGTTGAGGCGCCGACGATGCCAGAGAGCTATGTGCCGAAGAATGTGAACGACGACATGCAGAGCCGGCTGCAGAGCATCACGCAGCAGATTATGAGCCAGACACGTCTGATGATGATCGTTGACAAGCTCAACCTTTATTCCGACGTTAAATCCCTGAAATCGCCGGACGACAAGATCGACGCGCTCAAAAAAGACATCGGCGTCGAAGTGGTCAAGGATGGGCGAAACAATGAGATCACCTCGTTCCGGGTGAGCTTTTCGGCGCATGATCCGGTCGTGGCTCAGAAGGTGACAGGCGAGCTCACTCAATTATTTATCAATGAAAACTCGAAAGTTCGCGAGGAGCAATCCGTGGCCACGACGCACTTCCTGGAGCAGCAACTCGAAGATGCACGTGTAGCGCTGGCTGCCCAGGAGGCGAAGGTAAAGCAATTCGAGTCTACGCACGAAGGCGCGCTGCCGAGCCAGCAGGCGGGCAACCTGCAAATCCTTGCGGGATTGCAGGGGCAGTTGCAGAATCAGCAGGACTCGTTGAATACAGCCAAGCAGCAGCGAGTGTATTACCAGACGCTAATCGAGCAATACAAGAATCTACACGCGTCGGGGAAATCCACGGATGGTTCGCCTACGGAGTTGGGAGCGGTGAACCAGCAACTAGACAGGCTCAGGGGTGAGCTGACAGACCTCCGGTCGCGGTATACGGATTCCTATCCGGACGTGCAAAAGGTGAAGGCGCAGATCGCGCAAGTGGAAGAGCAGAAGAAGGAACTGATGGCCGCTCCCCGAAGCGGATCAAAACAGGCGAGCGAGAGTGAGTCTGGCCCGATGCTGCAGCTGCAGAGCCAGATGCAGGCGAACCAGATTGAGATTCAGAACCGGGAAAGGGCAATCGCGAGCCTAGAGGGTCGGATTGCCGAGTATCAGGGGCGGCTCAATGCGCAACCTGGTACCGAGCAGCAACTGCTGGAACTCACCCGTGGTTATGAGCAGACCAAATCGATCTATGACGACCTGCTGAAAAAGAAGACACAATCTGCGATGGCAACCAGCATGGAGCAGTTGCAGAGGGGCGAGCGTTTCAGGACTCTGGATCCTCCGAGTCTTCCTTTGAAACCGGATTTTCCCAACCACCTGAAGTTCTGCGGATTCGGTCTTGCAGCAGGTCTGGGATTGGGGAGCCTGCTGGTCTTTCTGTTCGAGTTCTTCGATGATCGGATGCACGCTGAGAAAGAGATCAAGGCGTTACTGGGAATCAATGTTCTGGCCGAGGTGCCGGAGGTTCGTTCTGAAGAAGACAAGAGCAGGGAGAAGCGGCGGATCGTGCTTGGCTGGGCTTTGACAGCAATCGTGGGCATCTGCATCGCACTTGGGTCAACGTATAGCTTCTTGCGAGGATAAGTTCGAGAATTCTCATGTACAAAAGCTTTTACAATTTGACGCGCAACCCGTTCGACCTTACTCCGGATCCGACTTGTTTTGTGCCCACGGTCCGGCATAATGAGGCGCTCGCTGCACTGTACTACGGCATACGCCGGCACAAGGGTGTGGTTGTGGTGACAGGAGAAGTTGGGACGGGCAAGACCCTGATGCTCCGGTGCCTGTTGCAGCTTTTCAAAGAAAGCAGCGAAATTGCTTACGCATATCTGTTCAACTGCCGGCTAACGGCGCACGAATTTCTGCACTACACTGCTTCGGACTTTGGGCTGAAAGCGGAGGATACGCAGAGCAAGAGCGCGCTGCTGCTGGAGTTAAGCAGATTTGTTACCTCGCGAGGGCTCCAGGGGCTTACGACTGTGCTGGTGATCGACGAGGCCCACAATCTTTCGATGGAATTGCTGGAAGAGATCCGGTTGCTCTCGAACCTGGAGACGAACGACGATAAATTGCTTCAGATCGTGCTGGTGGGTCAGCCGGAACTCGATTTGAAACTGGATTCATTCGAGCTTCGACCGTTAAAGCAAAGAATCGCTCTTCGGGCTCACCTGACACCCCTGGACGAGCAGGATACGGACCGGTACATCCAGGAGAGACTGACGATCGCCGGCGCCGGTGCGCGCCAGGAGCCGGTTTTCGCGCCGGAGGCGGTGAAGACAATTCACCAGTACTCGAAGGGCTTTCCGCGCCTGATCAATACGATCTGCGAGAACTCGCTGATCACCGGGTATGCCAGGCAGATGACGACCATCAACAAAGAGGTGGTGCTTGGAGTTGCACGGGACTTCCACCTGAACACGAACGGTTCGAAGCTCGCAAAGAGCAATGGGGATGCGGAGCAGGAACTGGAACAGGCAAAGAACTTCTTCCTTGATTTGTACGCGGCGACACAAAAGGGCCGGGGGCCGAGTTCGGAATCGAATAGTCCAATCACGGTTGAAGCGGGGGAACATGAGTCAAATATTTGACGCCTTACAGCGTTCAGAGTCAGAGCGAAGCGGTAAAGACGCGGCTGCGGATGTACGCGCCACAGAGATGTTGCAGCGGGCGGAGCGACAGTCGTTTACGAGCCGCGCGGCTGCCGTGCTGCCCGATGCCTGGACGACCCCACTAGCAAGCGAGAGTTCGGTCGCGGTGGCCGAGCCGACGACAGAGCCGGTCGCTGTTTCCACGGTTCTGAAGACTGGCGGAGCCGCAGTCCCGGTGATTGACCGGACTGAAGGACCGGCGCATTGCGAGACTTTGAGGGTCAGCCCTCCAGTCGGCAGCCATCTTGTCTCAGTTCTGGATTCAGAGAGCCCCGCCGGTGAAGCGTTTCATTTATTGGGCGTCCGGCTGCGCCATATGCGCCGCCAACGGCCCCTTAAGAAGGTACTGATTACCAGCTCTATTCCTCAGGAAGGGAAGAGCCTTGTCGCGGCAAACCTTGCATGCACGCTGGCGCTTCGGACACAGCAGAAGGTGCTGCTGCTTGAGGGAGATGTGCGGAGACCAACCCAATCGAAGATTTTCGGGATCCCGAGCAAGGCGGGCATCTGCGAGTGGCTTAACGGAGAGCGGGCGCTTGTGAAGAGCATGTACAAGCTTGATGGACCCGGGATCTGGATTCTGCCTGCCGGCCAAGCGACTGGAGAGTCACTGGACCTGCTGCAATCCGGCCGTGCGATTCCTCTTATGGAGCAGCTCACGGACTGGTTCGACTGGGTCGTCATCGATTCGCCGCCGATCCTGCCCCTGGCCGACACGAGTATCTGGACAAATATGGCAGATGGGATTCTGCTTGTTGCGCGTCAAGGAATCACTCAGAAGCGCCAGTTGAAGCGCGGACTGGAAGCGCTAGGAAACCAGAAGGTGATTGGGGCAGTTTTGAACAGCGCCAAGTCCCTGGTGCACACGGATTATTACTATCGCCCCGACAATCGGTTACCAACCGATGATGCGGAAGCTTGATTTCTTTCACTAATCTGTAGGAGCTTAAGTACTCTCACATTTCAGATCGCGTTGCGATTCAGGTCTTCAACACTCAACCGCGCTCCGATGCTCCTTTTTGCAGTACACGAAATGAAAACCAAGTAAATCGATTTTATGTTCCGGAGCATGGAACGAAACGCCTTGGAGGACGAGTGAATACGGGACGGCAGGGTCGGCCAATCAATTTAGTTGATCCTCTCAGCGAGCCGGCGGTAGAGCGCAAGGCGCTAGATGAGGAGAGTTTCAGGCGAGTGATTGCTGTGGAGCGCAAGAGGACAGAGCGTTCGAAGGCTCCGTTCGTCCTGATGCTGGTGGAAATCGCAAATCAGAATACGGCCCGGTCAGCTCCTGCGCTGGAGATGGTAATGTCGGCGTTGCTGGCTACCTCTCGCGACACCGATGTGGTGGGCTGGTACAAGAGCAATTCAACGATCGGAGCGGTGTTCACGGGACTTGTTCCAGGCGAGAAGAGTGCCATCCTGATGACCATTCTTACGCGGGCCACGAGCACGCTTCGCGAGGAATTAAGTTTCGAGCAATTTAATCTCATCAGTATTTCGCTGCATTACTATCCGGACGACTGGGACGAGAACGGGCCGGGAAGGCCAAGCAATCCTGCGCTGTATCCCGATCTGTCGAAGCAGGCGAGCACGAAGCAGCCGCTGCTGATTCTGAAACGCACGATCGACATCGTGGGAGCCTTGATTCTGATCGCGGTCTTCCTTCCGTTCTGTGTGGCGATTGCAATTGCGATCAAGCTGACGTCGAAGGGGCCGATTCTTTTTCGGCAGATGCGCGTTGGTCATCACGGAAGGCAGTTCCAGTTCCTGAAATTCCGCTCGATGTATGTCGGCAACGATCACAGTGTTCATCGTGATTACGTGACGAAGCTGATCAACAAAGGCGAGGTTGCGGACTCGAACCACGGGAACGTCTATAAGCTGACAGGGGACAAACGGATCACTCCGCTAGGACGATTCCTGCGTAAAACGAGCCTGGACGAATTGCCTCAGTTCATTAATGTTCTGCGGGGCGAGATGTCCCTGGTTGGTCCGCGGCCTCCTATTCCTTATGAGCTGGCGGCTTACCAAACATGGCATCGCCGCAGGTTGCTGGAAGTGAAGCCTGGCATCACCGGCCTATGGCAAGTTACGGGCAGGAGCACTGTTGATTTCGACGCGATGGTGCGTCTTGACCTGAAGTATGCGACGTCGTGGAGCCCGTGGCTGGACGTCAAAATCCTTCTGCAGACGCCCCGGGCCGTAATCCGCGGCTCCGGCGCTTACTAAACACCTCTTCAAAAAAAAACAAACATTCACTCATCGGCAGAGATCTATCACTGATCCCGGTCTGGAACCCCTCGTACGTCATCCCCCAACCAGTCAGCGATTCTGCGGAAAGTCGGCGAATCATGAAGTTTGGCGTAATTGGTTACGGCTACTGGGGCCCGAACATTGTGAGAAACCTTGCACAACTGGAGGGTTCTCAGGTTCTGGCTATCGCGGAGATCAGCCCGCAGGCCCGTGTTCGGGCCCAGAAGGCTCATCCCGGAGTAAAAGTCGTTTCAAACGCAACCGAAGTAATTACTTCAACGGAGATTGACGCAATTGCCGTCGTGTCTCCGGTGTGGACACACTATGAACTGGCGAAGGCTGCACTGCAAAACGGCAAGCATGTTTTTGTAGAGAAGCCGTTCACGAGCACTTCTGCGCAGGGAGAGGAACTGATCAACCTTGCGGCGCAGAAGAACCTGACTCTCATGGTTGACCACACGTTCCTCTTCACGGGAGCAGTGAAGAAGATCAAGCAACTGGTCGATGATGGTGCGCTGGGTCCTTTGTATTACTACGATTCGACGCGCGTCAATCTCGGGCTGTTTCAACATGACTGCAACGTTCTGTGGGACCTGGCTCCGCATGATCTTTCGATCATGGACTACCTTCTGAAGGGTGATCCACAGGCAGTTGTGGCCACAGGGCAGGGGCATCTGAACGGGCATGAAGACGTCGCGTACATGACGCTGTATTTCCCGGAGAAGGTTATCGCTCACGTCAATGTGAACTGGCTTTCGCCGGTGAAGGTAAGGACCACACTCATCGGCGGAGAAAAAAGGATGCTGGTGTGGAACGATCTGGAGGCTGACGAAAAGCTAAAGATCTACGACAAGGGAGTGCAGATCGGCAGCAGGGAAGGTGTTTACGAACTGCTGGTGAGCTATCGGTCGGGCGACATGTGGGCTCCGCAGCTGGAGCAGGGCGAGGCTCTGAGACAGGAGATGGCGTATTTTGTTGAATGCGCATCGACGGGACAAAGACCTTTCAATGACGGGTGTGCGGGCCTTCGCGTTGTCCGCATGCTGGAGACCGCGGACGAGTCGCTCAAGAAGAAGGGGGCACTGGTTTACCTGTGAACACCTTCAACTGCATCGCAGACGACGTGAAACTCGGAGCTAATGTTCGCCTGTCGAAGTTCATTAATCTCTACGGCTGTGAGATCGGCGACGAAACAAAGATTGGCGCTTTTGTAGAGATCCAGAAGAACGCGACGATCGGCAAGCGCTGCAAAATCTCCAGCCATTCCTTCATCTGTGAAGGCGTGACCATTGAAGACAACGTGTTTGTCGGGCATGGCGTGATGTTCACGAATGACAGCTATCCCCGCGCAACCACGATGGATGGCAGCCTGCAGACCGAGGCGGATTGGAAAGTCGAAAAGACTGTTGTTAAGCGAGGCGCCTCAATAGGTACCGGCTCAACGATCCTGCCTAACATCTCAATCGGGGAAAACGCAATTGTGGGCGCAGGAAGCGTAATCACGCGGGATGTGCCTGCAAACGCGGTGGTAGCGGGAAATCCCGCGAGAGTGTTGCGCTATCTCGAGACCGAAAAGAACGAGTCCGCAACGGTTGGCGATTGAACGTGTAGACGTCTTGGACCCGCGATCGCACGGATAGAGCACTATCGAATCAGGATCAGCCCGGCCAGATTTCAAGCTTTTCCAAAGAGTATGAGCATCAGTCAGGAGAGACCATGAATGCTGATGTAACAATCCCATTTCTCGATCTTGTAACTCCTCATGTAGAGCTTGAGGAGGAACTTACTGCCTTGTTTCGTCGTGTTCTTCACACTGCCGGATTTATCGGCGGTCCGATGGTGGAGAACTTCGAGACCGCTTTTGCGGAGTTCTGCGATGTTCGCCATGGGATCGCCGTCAACAGCGGGACCGATGCGTTGCGATTCGCGATTCTGGCCAGCGGTGTCCAGCCAGGTGACGTGGTTCTCACCGTTCCGAATACGTTTATTGCGACGACGGAGGCGATCTCCCAGGCACGGGCGATTCCGGAGTTTGTTGACGTCGACGAGCAGACGTACAACATGTCGACGGTGATGCTGCAGCGCTATCTCGAAAAGAAATGTGTTCGCGATAAGTCAGGGAAGCTGGTGAGCCTTCGCAGCGGGCGGCCCGTGACGGCTGTGATTCCTGTGCACCTGTATGGGCAAATCGCGGATATGGATCGGATTCTGGAACTCGCGGAAGAGTACGATCTCATCGTTATCGAGGATGCGTGCCAGGCGCATGGAGCCGAATACTTCTCGAAGAAGCAGAACCGCTGGTTGAAAGCGGGATCAATGGGGCAGGCGGCTGCATTCAGTTTCTATCCGGGGAAGAATCTCGGTGCGTGCGGCGAAGCGGGCGCGATCACAACGAATGATGCGGCGATGGCCGAGAAGATGAAGATGCTGCGTGATCACGGACAGAGCCGCAAGTACTACCACGCTATCGAGGGATACAACGGACGGCTTGATGCGCTGCAGGCAGGAATTCTGCATGTGAAGCTGGGACATCTGAAATCGTGGAATGACTCGCGGCGCGCGAAGGCGGCTGAATACAATCGCCTGCTGTCAAAGTGCGACGCTATCGGATTGCCGTGGGAACCGACGTGGTCTCGCGGTGTTTACCATCTGTACGTGATTCGCACGAGCGATCGCGAAGGGCTGATGAAGCATTTGAAGGATGCGGGAATCGGCTCGGCAATTCACTATCCTGTGCCTCTGCACCTTCAACGTGCATATGTATCTCTGAATTACGGGGCAGGTGATTTTCCGGTTACGGAGAGTGCCGCGGCCGAGATTGTCTCCTTGCCGATGTATCCGCAACTGAAGCCAGAACAGCTGGAGAAGGTTGCGGCGCAGGTGATCGCGTTTGCAAAGCCGGCCGGTGAACCTAATGGAACTGCGGTGCAGACCCTCGTTCCTGTTGAACCGATGGCGTAACAGTCTTGTGGCGACAACAATACCAGGAGAATAGAGCAACAATGGGATCAGAAGTCCAATACCCCGGCATGATTCAAACGGATCATTCCGTCGAGTTCAGAACCAAAGGGCGTTGGATCAAGATCCCGGCGATCCAGGTAAATGACGATACGCTGATCGCCACAGGGAAGAGGCTGCGCATCGCAAAAATTCGTGGCGAGGAGATGCGGGAGAAGGCGATTGAAGCTCCCGAACTCTACATCGATGCTCTCAAGAAGAACAGGGCGAGACTGAAAGCGGACATCTTCACGTTCGCTCAGAAACTGCCTGCAACTGATCAGATCTTCCCATACCGCATGGAGCGCGAGAGCATTGCGGCGATTCCGCTGGTGACATTTAAGCAATGGTGGGAAGGACTGCCGCAGGAAAGCAGAAAGAACACCAGGCGTTCTCAGAAGCGCGGAGTAACGCTTGCAATTCGAAGGTTAGATCCTGACGTTGTGGAAGGCATTCGCGGAGTCAACGATGATTCTCCGACTCGCCAGGGCGCTAAGAATGCCTACTACGGTCTGACATCAGAGGAGACGGTTAAGCGGTATGGAGAATTCGAAGGAAGGTGCGACTTTATTTGCGCATATTCCGGAGAAGAGATGATCGGATTCCTCCATCTGGTGTATCGAGAGAATGTCGCAGCGATTTTGAACCTGGTGGTAAAGCCCAGTCAACTGGACAAGAGGCCCGCGAATGCACTTGTCACGAAAGCAGTCGAGATCTGCGAGCCTCGAGGGATTTCGCACATCACCTACGGCAATTACAACTACGGGAACAAGCGCGACAGTTCGCTTCGAGAATTCAAGATCCGTAACGGATTCGAAGAAGTTCTCGTGCCGCGCTATTATGTGCCGCTCACTTTGTGGGGTCGGATCAGCATGGCGATGAATCTTCATCGCGGTCTGATCGGGATCCTTCCTCCGTCGGTAATTGCATTCGGACTTCGCGCAAGAGCAGTGTGGTATAAAAAGTTTCGTACGCCGGTGTAGCTCAATGCCAGAGCGGCCGAATTGTAATCGGCAGATGGAGCGTTGAAACCCTCCCGCCGGCTCCAGATATCCAATGGAGCCACAGACAAGGTTGTAATCGGGTCCACGAGCATTCCGTTCAGCAAAGGTGAAATGCTTGATCATCGGAGTTCAATGCACGTGAATGGCTCGGCTAGCTTTTCCCCTCTTCCAAAATGAATCCAATCATTGCTACCGTGATTTGCGCGTGCGGGATCGCTGGTCTTTTCCATCTCAACCGGGACCGCGCGATCAGAACGTCCAAGGCGCTCTGGATACCGGTGGTCTATTTCTGGATTATGGGGTCCCGCTCCGTTTCGGAGTGGTTGAATATCAACCATCCGGGAGATGCCGACTCGCAACTTGAAGGCAGTCCCGTGGACGCCGCAGTTTTCGGGATCCTCATTCTCATCGCTCTCGCAGTGTTATTTCGCCGGAAGCAGCGGGCACTGACTCTATTGCGATCGAATCTGCCGATCTTGCTGTACTTTTTCTTTTGTCTTATCAGCACAACATGGTCAGTTCATCCTGATGTCGCATTTAAACGCTGGGTCAAATCCATCATCGACATCGCGATGGTTCTGGTGATTGTGACGGATACGCAGCCGGTGGCGGCTCTCAAGAGATTCATATCTCGTACAGGCTTTATTCTGCTGCCGTTGTCGGTACTGTTTATCAAATACATGCCCAACCTGGGACGTTCCTTTGCCGCGAACGGCGTTGGAATGAACACTGGGACGTCGACAAACAAGAATGTTTTCGGCTTGGTGATTCTCGTTATCTCGCTGGGCACGCTGTGGCAGATCATATCCCTGATTCGGACGAAAACCCGGGCTGAACGGCGGCGCCCTCTCATTGCGCAATGCGTGCTCCTCCTTTTTGGACTGGTTCTCTTCAGGATGGCTGATTCCGCGACATCGCTGGCTTGCTTCCTTATCGGCGGCAGCATCCTCGTCGCGACGAATCTGCGGATGTTTCGAACGAGACCAGGGTGGATACAAGCTCTTTGCCTCGGCGTCGTTTCCCTGTTTGTTGTGTTCTTTCTGATAAGCGGATCGGCCGATATTGCAGGCGCGCTCGGGAGGCAATCGAATCTTTCGGGTCGCACGGATATCTGGGCTGCGTTGCTTCCGACAGTACCAAACCCGCTGATTGGGGCGGGCTTTGAAAGCTACTGGATAGGCCCGAGCCCTGCAATCGCCTGGGCCACTCTGTCGCACGCGGGGTGGTGGCATCCAGAACTTCTCGTTACTGAGGCGCACAATGGGTACATTGAAATGTACCTAAATCTTGGATGGGCAGGTATTGGACTGATCGCGATCGTGATCGTCGCGGGATTTCTACGAGCGATGGCTGCGGTGCGCAGGAATGCCTGGGCCGGCAGTCTGCCGTTGGCTTACATCATGGCAGCAGTATTTTACGATTTAACGGAAGCCGGGTTCAGGTCGCTCAACCCCATGTGGATGTTTCTACTTTTGGGCATCTTCACAGCGACGGGCGTCAAGGCTGGAATGGTGAGTCAACCGGTCAGTCGAAGACGCACTGGAGCAGTTGCTCCGAGCTCAGTTGCCATACCCGCCTACGCCACTGCGGACTCTATAGAAGAGAAGGAGCGCAGAATCAGGGACGGGGCTGTTCAAAGCCATTGGAGTTCCGGGGCGGCAGGGGGCTACAGGGGCAAGGGTGGATTTTGAGGCCGTTCAACAGCAAAGGTGAATTTGCCGCGGTAATCGAAGGAGGGCTTCGCCGAACCGCTGTGAGGGCAGCGGCAGTGTCCATTGCGGGGCAGGCTGGGAATTTCGCTGTAGCGACGGGGTCGGTTGTCATTTTAGCCCGACTGCTCACGCCAAGCGATTTCGGCATTGTGACGATGGTGACGACGTTCAGTTTGCTGCTGCGCAGCTTCGGATTGAACGGATTCACCGAGTTCATCGTACAAAGGGAAGACCTGACCGACACCCTTGCGAGCAATCTGTTCTGGATCAATGTTGGCATCTCTACGGCGATAGCATGCATGTTTTCCGGCTTGGGCCCGGTTCTTGCGTACTTCTACCACAACCCCGCAGTCACAAACGTCGCGGTCGGGATGTCACTGACGATTGTCATCGGTTCTCTGGGGTATGTGCATTCTGCTGTTTTGCAACGGGCAATGCATTTCAGGAGTGTTGCCCTTATCAGTCTTTCCGGCCAGTCCGCCCTGGTGGTGGTGTCGATTGTTCTTGCGATGTCCGGTTTTCACTACTGGGCACTGGTGTGGGGAAGCGTCACCCAGACAGTCGTTACTTCAGCCGGCGCATGGCTCGTATGTCGATGGACGCCACAATGGCCACGCCGCGCTGCCGAGACTGGTACCGGCGTAAGGTTTGCGTTCAACGTATATTCGCATTACGCCTTCAGCTACCTGACTCGGAATACGGACAACCTTCTTGTGGGTTGGCGATTCGGTGCTCGGGAGCTGGGTTTCTATAAGAAAGCCTACGATCTTTTCGTTCTTCCGCAAACGCAGCTTTTATCGCCGCTGACTTCAGTGGTTGTAAACACTCTGAGCAGGCTGAGGGGAGACAGGGAACAGTTCGAGCGCTACTTCCTGAAGACAATTTCTGTTCTGGCTCTTGTAGGAATGGGTATCGGGACTGATTTCGCGCTTGTGGGAGAGGATCTGATCCGTGTTGTTCTGGGACCGGGATGGGGGCAAGCCGGGAAGATATTCTCCCTGTTTGGACCGGGCATTGGAATCATGCTTCTGTATGAGACGCACGGGTGGATTCACTTATCGATCGGCCGGCCCGCAAGATGGTTGTATTGGAGTTTCATTGAATTCCTTTCCACGGCAAGCTTGTTTCTGATCTTGCTGCACCGAGGGCCAGAAGGCATCGCACTCGCATGGACCGCGTCGTATTTCCTGCTCATGTTTCCAGGGTTCTGGTACGCCGGCCGGCCGATTGGTCTTGGCCTTGGGTCGATCATCGGTGCGATCTGGAGGTTCTTTCTTGCTGCTGTGGTGGCCGGTGTGGGGACGTTTCTGATCGTCGGCGGGAGTAAAGCGCAGGCGGTAGGGGAAGGCGTTTCCATCGCTTTCGCCCGAATGATTTTGGTTTCGACGGTTTTTTGCGTTTTATATTTGGTTGCAGTAATTGCGCTGCACAAAGGGCCAGGCCCGATCAGAGAGGCCTTTGGTTTGCTTCGAGATCTGATGCCTAATCGGAGGAGCGAGCCGGGATTGCGTTCAGCCAGTTCATTCGATGAAGCAGTAGAAGCAGCAGTGGATCAATCAGCTGAATCCGAGGTGGGAGTGGGGGTGCTTTCTGCAGACGCGGGACGCACCGCCAAGCGCTGAAGTATCCACTCTGTGTAATCTTCCGCGGCGAGATGTGCTGATGCCGATCTGGTATAAGTGTCCCACGATAGAGTCTCTGACTGAGGATTGTTCATGAGCCGGCTGCGAGTTCTGATTCTGGCGCCAAATTGTAATCCGAACGGAATCAGCATACCGTTTGTTTCGTACTCGCATGCCGCAGCGCTTGCGAAACTGCATGACGTGTCCCTGGTAATAGGGTCGTCAGTAGAGCAAGCCGTGAGAAAGGCAAACGGTCCATTTCGGAGTATCGAAGTGGTCCATATGCCGAAGTTGGACAAGCTTTATAGTCTTGGCCTGCGCCACATATTCAAATACAACTTCGCCAGCCAGGCGCTGACTGCATTTGCTTACCCGTTCTCTCTGGCGTTTGAATGGAACGCCTGGCGTCAGCTGCGAAGCAGGATATTCGGGGGAGAGTTCGATGTGGTGCTTCGGCTGCTTCCTCTTACGGCAGTGCTGCCTAGTCCCTTTGCCTTCTTTTTGCGTAAGGGTCCCATACCGTTCGTGATCGGTCCGATCAATGGGGGACTTCCATTCGTTCGTGGATTTAGTCAAGCAGAAAACCAGAGAGAGTGGATATCCAGCCTCAGAAACCTGTATAAGCTGCTTCCATTTTCCCGCTCAACTTATAGCAGAGCCGCTGCGATCATTACCGCTTCATCTCACACCTATAACGAGTTTTCGTCTCATGGCGAGAAGCTCTTCTTTGTCCCAGAAAACGGCGTTGATCGGGAGCTCTGCTCGGACGACTCCCACAGTTCAGCGTCAACGAAGAAGCTGAGACTGATCTTCGTTGGCGGTCTCATACCGTGCAAGGGATGCGATCTGGCGTTACGTGGGGCCGCCAAGGTGCTACGGAACTCCCAAGCCAGCTTCGAGATTCTCGGTGACGGGCCCGAGCGTTCTCGATTGGAAGAGCTCGCGAGATCGCTCTCGATCGAGAAGGAAGTTTCGTTCAAAGGCTGGGTCAGCCGCGATGATGTGATTCAGTGTTTGCGCGTTGCAGATGTACTTGTTTTCCCATCCGTTCGTGATTTTGGAGCGGGGGTTGTCTTTGAGGCGCTCGCAAACGGTGTGGTGCCGATTGTAGTTGATTTTGGAGGACCCGGCGACATTGTCAACCGTGACATTGGCTACAAGGTTCCCCTTACAAATGAGGACGACGTGGTGGCACAGATTGATAAGGCCCTGACGGATCTCGTTCAGGACCGGGATCTTCTGCTGAGGCTTCGAAGGAACGCGGTGGTGTATGCGCGCGAGAGCTTGACCTGGGAGGCGAAGGCACAAAACACAACGAAGATTCTGGATTGGGTTCTTCGGCTGGGCCCGCGGCCCGATTTACTTCCGCCGAAGATCTCGAAGGGTATAGTCAGCTCTCCATCCCATGGGTTTATGTCAGGCACCGGGTTTTGAAGTTGGGGCCGAAACGTAAGAAAGTGCAGTTCCGAAATGTTGACTGATTTGAAATCTGATCAAGAAGCAGAAAATTCCGAGTCAACGTCGCCTTTGGTGTCGATTCTCATTCCCGCGTACAACGCAGAGGAGTGGATAGCCGAGACGCTTCGGTCGGCGGTTGCGCAAACCTGGCAGCGCAAAGAGATCATTGTGGTTGACGACGGATCCACAGACCGTACGGTTGCGATTGCTCGAAAGTTCGAGTCGGAACAGGTCCGGGTTGTGGTAGATGACCACCGGGGAGCAGCGGCAACGAGGAACAAAGCCTTCTCATTGAGCCACGGCGACTACATCCAGTACCTCGACGCGGATGATCTGCTTGCGCCGGACAAGATCGAGCGTCAAATGGAGGCTGTTCAGCAAACTTCAAGTAAACGAACCCTGTACTCGGGGAGTTGGGCCGAGTTCGTGTACAGGCATTACCGATCGAAGTTTGTGTCGAGCGCGCTCTGGTGCGACTTGAGCCCCATCGATTGGCTGCTACGCAAAATGCAATTAGGCGTATTCATGCAGACCGGAGTGTGGCTGGTAAGCAGGGAACTGGCAGAAGCAGCGGGACCTTGGGACACGAGATTGCTGGGTGACGATGACGGCGAGTATTTCTGTCGTGTACTGCTTGCCAGCGACGCAGTTAAATTCGTGCCGGAGTCGAAAGCATACTACCGGAGATCAGGGGTGAATTGCTTGAGTTACATCGGGCTTTCCGATAGCAAGATGGAGGCTCAGATGTGCTCGATGCGGCTTCACATTCAGTATGTTCGCTCCCTGGAGGATAGCCAGAGGGTAAAGGATGCGTGCATCCGATATCTCCAAAACTGGCTGCAGTTCTTCTATCCAAATCGACCAGATTTGATCAAAGAGGCTCAGAAGATAGCGGCATCGCTTGGAGGCAGGCTGGTCTCGCCAGAACAGTCGTGGAAATTTGCGATAGTCGCAAATCTGTTTGGAGCAACGCGAGCAAAGCGAGCTAAAGCCTCTATGGTTCGATTCAGATGGTCATTCAGCCAGATGTGGGAGAAGACGCTGTATCGTCTTGAAGGTGGAGAGACGAGGGGCGTGTTGGGCAGCGAAGATTTCAGTTCAAGCCAAAAAGGAACCGCTGGCCCGAACGAATCGGGCCAGCGGCTCATGACTCATCAATAGACTGTGCCTACCAGGCCGATCGGGGCTGGCGGCGGCGTTTGACTCGTATCTACAGCACCACTTACGAGTGGATGCGGATAAGAATAGGGCTGATAAATTCCAGTCCAGTGATTTGGTGAGTCGCAGACATATAGTTCACCGTTGCCGGAATTTGCATCAGTTGCCCAGTATGCTACGCCATAGGAACCTGTCGGCGAGGATCCGTAAGTGCCTCCAGGTCCAGCTGTGCAAGTAGATGGCCTTGCTGAAAGAGCGCCGTAGCCGGTTCCCTGCGTTCCATTGAAAGCGCCGGCACAGGCGCTTCCTCTGTTTCCGCAGTCGGGGTAGATGTCCCGATTGAATTGCGAAGACATATCGTTGATGTACCCCTCATTCGCAGCGGCGAGGGTGTTCATCCACATGTATTCAGGCTCCAACTTCTGACTCGGCCACAAAGGAGAGGGAAGCACGCCGCTAAGCAGGTTACCTTGACCTCGCCCAACGCCATCCAGGCAGGGATATCCGTTTCCTTGATTTCCATCCCATGCCGAGGGCCCCAGAGGTCCGCACAGACCCCATGAACCATTGGTATCGCCGCCGGAGAAGTTACGGGGAGCTCCTGGAGCGTTGAAGTTGTTATACCCACTGGCAACATTGTTTCCCCAGAGAAGAGATGTGCCGCCGTTCTGCCCGATGACTGCATTGGCGTTCGATGAACCGCTCATGTAGTTGTGGTACAACTCTACGGCGCGGCAACTTCTTCCCCGTCCGGCATCATTCTTTGTTCCGTGCAGGGCCATCACAAAAGCGTTGTTGATCGTGCTGTAGCGGATCACCAACTTCGCGCCGTTGTAGCAGTCGGTTGGCGAGCCGCCGCTGAAGTAGTCACTCTCCAGGTACCAGAAGGACGACGTTCCCCAATTGGTTGCGCTGTTCCAGGCCGCATCTCCGACGCCGTCAGACGACGCGAAGTCCCGGAATCCGTTGCCGACGTTTGAATTGTTTCCGAGGCTGAAGAGGTTGTGATCGGCTACGCCCAGAGTGGCGCCTGCTACCTGGATCATGCTGTTGTTCTGACCGTTCTCATCGATGTGGTTATGATCGATGCGGACATTGTGAGATCCGCCGACGATGTAGAGCATTCCGTTGTTTTTAGCTGTTCCCGAAGAGGTCTGTAGAGTCGTTCCGGTCCAGCGGAAGTTAGTTGAGGATGAGCCGGTGGTAATGGTGATGAGAGCAGGCTGGCTTCCATAGCCGTCCGTGATGATCGTTTTGTCGCTGGCAGGGCATGACCAGCTCGATTGCCCGGCGGTGCCGGTGCAGTTAACGGTCGTGGCGCCCTGGATGGTGAGGTTGGTTACTGCCGAAGGAACCGAATAGTTCAGTGCACTAGACCACGATGCAGTACCGGCGGGTATGTTGACGACGACCGACGCATTTGAGTTGCTGCTGGACGGAAGGGCGGCGAGAACGTCTGACAGGTTCGGGCTTGCCGCATTACAAACGGCACTAGTGCAGGATTGCGAAAACGCTGGTAGAGAAAAAACCAACGCGCAAGCGGTTAGGAAAAAGATGGAAGATAGCTTCTTCACGATCGAGCAACTCCTTTAGTGGCACTGAAGTGCCTATACGACGCCACCTTCGGGGGATTGCAAATCCACCCTACAGTGCGTTTAAAACCGGCGGGAACGGTTGTTCTGAGGATAGTACGCAAGGAATGAAACCGCTGCGCCAACGAGACACCCAGTGGTTACTTGGGTTATGGGTGAAGCGCCAAAGGGACAAGCTGCGTAGCGAGCCGCCGATGGAGCTTAAGCGCAAATGAATCAATATCCTGCTCCGGATTCAAGTGCCAAGGCCTGAATATAAGTAGTTTCAAATAGGGAGCTTAGGCTTCCCAGCAGGCCAGGTCTGAGATCAGAACAGAGCCAAATTCCCGGACTTCAACAGGGCTATAGAGTCAATTTTTTGTCCCGGGAATCAACCAGAGAATAGCACAGCGTAGGTGCGTCGAACAATTACGCGAACGGCGTATCCGGCTGTGGATTTCGGGGCCGGGGAAGGGATTTCGGCAGATGGTTCAGAATCTGAAGGACCTTAACGCAGATGCAAGGGTGAGATTCCGCCAGTGAAAGTAGCCCTGCTTACGGGTGGAATTGACAAGCATTATGCGAGCGGGCTCTGGCAGGCGCTGGCTGCCCGTGGAGTTCCAGTGGATGTGGTTTGCAACCGCGAGATGAAGCCTGAAGATGCGGAGGCACAGCAGAGCGTCAGCTTTCTGACACTGTATGCGAACCTGCAGGTTCGTCGCGGCAAGATTGCAAAAGTTATTGTATTTATCCAGGTGTACTTGCGCTTGATGTTTTACGCGGCCACCACGTCCGCCGAGATCTTTCACATATTGTGGAACTACAGAATTCCGGTGTTCGACCGGACCCTGTTGCTTCTGTACTTGAAGATTCTGGGCAAGAGAGTGGTGTTCACGGCGCACAACATCAATGCGGCCGAAAGAGACGGGGCTGATTCACTTCTGAACCGGTTTACGCTGGGCTTCCAGTATCGGAATGTCGATCACATCTTTGTGCATACGGAGTTGATGAAACAGCAACTGATGGAGATCTTCCGGGTCCGTGAGCAGAATATTTCGGTCATCCCCTTCGGCACCTACGATATGGTGCCGCAAACGGCGCTGACATCAGCTGAGGCGAAGAAGCGACTTGGGCTGAAGCAAGAGGAGAAAGCCATTCTCTTCTTCGGGAGAATCGCTCCGTATAAGGGAATTGACCTGCTGGTTGATGCGTTCTTGCGGATCGCGCCCAAGAACCCGAGCTATCGACTGGTGATCGCCGGCGAGCCAATGAGGGATGCCGAGGCGCAGTGGAAAGAAGTCCAGGCAGCGATTGAGCAGAGCGCTGTGAGCGAGCGGGTAGTCCAGCACACAAAATTCATCAGGGACGATGAGATTGAACTGTATTTCAAAGCTGCGGACGTGTTGGTGCTTCCATATACGCAGATATTCCAGAGCGGCGTTCTCTTCATGTCCTATAGCTTCGGCCTGCCAGTAATCGGTACGGATGTTGGTTCATTTGCGCATGACATTATTGAGGGAGAGACCGGATTTGTGTGCCGGTCCGCTGACTCAGAAGATCTTGCGCGTGTGATCGAGGCCTACTTCTCCAGTGATTTGTTCAGAGAGCTTGATGAGAAGAGGGCCCGCATAAAGGATTTCATTCAGGCGAGCCACTCGTGGGAAAAGGCGGGACGTAAAACAGTGGAAGTTTACGGACGGCTAGCGCATCAAAGTGAACCCGAATACAGTGCTTAGCGGAAACAACAAGGGCCATCTAGCACAGCTCCACTTCTTCAATCGTATGATGCACTCGAAATCTGTTGCCGAGGGAAAGCAGTCTACATGCCGGGATTAGTTGGGATCATCACCAAGCGGCCGAAAGCGTGGGCCGAAGAGACGGTATGCAACATGCTCAAGACCATGTTGCACGAGCCGTTCTACTCATCGGGGGTCTGGAGCGATCCTTCGCTTGGTGTCTACGTGGGCTGGGTTGCAACGCAAGGTTCTTTCGCAGAACAGATGCCATTGCGCAATGAGCGCGAGGATGTGACGCTGCTTTTCTCGGGAGAAGAGTTTCCGGATCCTGATCTGCGTCAGACGCTGCGCAGCCGCGGGCACGATGTTCCCTGTGGAGGCCCGTCCTATCTCGTGCATCGATACGAAGAGGAAGGCGATTTTCCAAAGCAGTTGAATGGCAGATTCCACGGCGTGGTGGGAGATCGTTCAAGTGGGGCGGTACTTCTCTTCAATGATCGCTACGGACTGCAGCGTTTGTATTGCCATGAGGGCCAGGACGCTTTCTATTTCGCAGCAGAAGCCAAAGCCATCCTCAAAGTGTGTCCCGAACTGCGGAGTATCGACGAGAGAGGCCTTGGTGAGTTCATCGTCTGCGGATGCGTGCTGGAGAATCGAACGCTGTTTCCGGGAATCAGTGTGCTTCCGCCGGGTTCCGCATACTCGTTTCGGAATGGCAGGCTTGAGACGAAGAATCACTACTTCGAGCCTTCGGAGTGGGAGAACCAGGAGCCGCTGCAACCCGAAGAGTACTTCAATACCCTGCGGCAGGTGTTCTCGCAGAATCTGCCACGTTTCTTCGGTGGACAGGAGCGCATCGGCGTTTCGTTAACCGGCGGACTGGACACGCGAATCATCATGGCCTGGCACAACGCTGAACCTGGATCGATGCCGTGCTACACATTCGGGAGCATGTACCGGGAGAACGAAGATGTGAAGCTGGCGCGCAAGGTCGCGAAGATCTGTAATCAGTCGCACGAGGTGATAACCACCGGAGAAGAATTTCTGGCCAAGTTCCCGGATTACGCGGAACGCACGGTGTATCTCACCGACGCGTGCGTGGACATGGGCCGGTCGCCCGATCTGTATGTCAACGAAAAAGCACGCGAGATTGCGCCGGTGCGGATGGTGGGCACATATGGAAGTGAAATCCTGCTTCAGTCAACAATGTTCAAGGCGGTTCAGCCTGTCGAAGGTCTTTATCAGAACGGCATGTCGCGGTGGCTTTCGAAGGGGGAGAGCACTTACAACTCAATCCGGGAAGGAAATCAGTCAACGTTTGTTGCCTTCCGGCAGTCGCCATGGCATCACTACGGAGTTCTGGAACTTGAACAGACGCAGGTGGCCGTGCGCACACCTTTTCTGGATAACGATTTAGTGAAAACAGCTTATCGGGCGCCGAATGTGGAGGGGATCAACCAGGAATGCAGGCTGCGGCTAGTGGAAAGTGGGAATCCGGAACTTGCGGCGCTGCGCACGGATCGAGGAACTCGCGGTTTGAACAGCTATCTTACGCGAGCCGCGCTGCAGTTTTCTTTCAAGGCGGAATATGCGTATGACTACGGGATGCCGCAATGGCTGGCGCGCCTGGATCACGCGTTCCGTTTCGTCCATTTCGAGCGGATGTGGGTCGGGCGCCACAAGATCTTTCATTTCCGACCGTGGTACCGGGATTACCTCGGGCAGTATGTCCGGGAAATACTGCTGGATTCACGGTCGCTGGCGCGTCCATACCTCAATCCGGGGATGGTGAAAAGCATTGTAAACGCGCACCTTAGAGGTACCGGGAATTATACGATCGAACTAAACCGGCTCTTGACGCTCGAGCTCACTCACCGGCTGTTCGTGGACTAGTCCAAGGGGCTATTGAGGCGAAGAATGCAGTCTGCCAGTTCCTCCATGCCATACGTGCTGATTACGCCGGCGCGTAACGAGGCCAAGTTCATCGAGGGGACGATTGAATCCGTCGCACAGCAGACCGTGCTGCCGGAGAAGTGGGTCATCGTGAACGACGGCTCGACGGACGATACCGGTGCCACAGCCGAACGGTGCGCTTCGCAATACAGATGGATTGAAGTTGTGAATCTTCCTGTGCGGCGAGAGCGTAATTTCGCGGCAAAGGTTTACGCATTCAAGGCGGGACAGGAGCGTCTCGCAGGTATCGATTACAAGGTTATCGGCAACCTTGATGCTGATGTGACGCTCGAGCGGGATCATTTCGAATTTCTGATGGGCAGATTTCGGGAGGATCCAGATCTGGGGGTTGCAGGCACGATTTTTCGGGAGCCCGGCTATTGCTCCGAGACGGACAGTTTCGAAGGGCAAAACTACGTTTCCGGGCAGTGCCAGATCTTCCGCCGCGAGTGTTTTGAAATGATCGGTGGCTATACGCCGAGTGAACCGGGCGGTATCGACTGGATGGCCGTTACTACCGCGCGGATGATGGGCTGGAAGACGCGCTCATTCAGGGAGAGATGCTTCTATCACCATCGGGTTCTCGGCACGGCGAACCACAACAAAATCGGTAAGAGCTTTACGTACGGGAAGAAGGACTACTACATGGGAGGTCATCCTTTGTGGGAGGTCTTCCGCTGTACGTACCAACTTCGGAAGCGCCCGTTCATTATCGGCGGCGCGATGCTGTTTGCGGGATACTTCACAGCGATGTTGAAGGGTGAAAAGCGAGTGGTCTCCGACGATCTAAGGCGCTTCCACCGCCGCGAACAGATGATGAAGCTCAGGGCAGTTCTTTCGTCGCTCGCAAAGTTCAAGAAGATCGACAGCTTCGGACTGCTTCCTGTAGCGCAGCCGACACGTCCGCAACACACCACAGCTGAGGACATCCAGTCGTAACGGGTCGCACCTGAAGGTACAACACATCAATCAGGATTTGGAATGAGCACCGCTACTCAAATCGAAGTTGCCCCCCCGACCGCGTCTGAGACTAGAAGCCTACCGTTGCGTGAGATCAACGAGACGGTCATACGATTCATCAAGTGGCTTGATCAGTACGGCGAAGAATCGTATGACTTCCAGACGTACTACTCCGGGCCGATAGGGAGAAGGGCCAAGCAGCTTTACTACACGAACAAGCGGCTGGGAACGCTGGCGGTGCTGCCAATCGTGTTCTCAGAGGCTTTCGTTCCTTCGGCGAGAAAGCTCTTCTGGAAGCCCCAGAGGATTCCAATCGCGGACGCTCACTACGCAATGGGCTTCGCATACCTGGCCGATGCACTCTTCAAGCTCGGCTCGGTCCGGGTAGTTCTTGACGATCTCGTAAGTCGCGCCGTCTTGAAGTGTCCGCAGCTCAAAGCGATTGTGCCATTCGTCGCAGCGGGACATGGGCGGACAGATGCCTTCGACATAGACCTGATCGATCATCAGAACCAGCGCATCCGGCTTGAGGCATGTCATGAACTTGGACAGAAATTCCAGCTGCCGCTGCTTCTCGATGTGCGACCACCAGAAATGCGCCATGCCGGTATCGAACAAGGCGGAGAACTGCGACAGGTCGTAGGCGTCGGCCGTGGCCAATACGACATTCGAGCCGAGCTGACGCTGCGCGGCGAAGGCCAACGTCTCCCAAACAGGGTCGGTCGCGGTGATTGCCTTGCACACCGGCGCGGCCACTTCCGTCCAGTAGCCCGTGCCGGCGGCAACTTCGAGGATGGTGCGGTCTCGGACGTTGTCGGTCAGCCACGCCCTCAATCGGGCCAGATCGTTCTGACGCGCCGGATTCTGATAGAACCGGTCGTATTCGCGAGCACGCGCGCGATAATAGTCTTCAAGCGTTGCACCCAACATGCCAGTCTCCCGTAGATGCCGGCTGCGGGTTCGTGACCGGCATCACACGCAAAAATTGATTCGACCAAAAACCCAGACGGAATCCAGCCCCTCGGATCACAATTGAACGCGCCGCACGGCTATCAAATTTCGATCCGTCGAACGCGGCATCCTGATATAGGCTTGGACCTCGATCGGCTGTCCCGCGGCCGAGGGATCAAGCGGGATCGAGACGTTCCTCCTTACGTCTTTCTGCTTGTGCTTGACGCGCCAGTCGACCAGTACGTCGATCTCGTTGATCCTCTTCATCGTCCCGTCGACCCACCGGATCGCCTT
>Ga0207674_10001195_pt1 | contig 33790 bp, 41 predicted proteins | sample KBSCornC72_FD_184303 | JGI IMG/M metagenome (GOLD analysis project Ga0207674, IMG submission 184303) | Corn rhizosphere microbial communities from Kellogg Biological Station, Michigan, USA - KBS Corn C7-2 (SPAdes) (version 2) | ecosystem: Host-associated > Plants > Roots > Rhizosphere > Soil ...
CTCGGCTTCGCCTTTTAAAATCCGCCACAGGGAGCTGACGCTTGCTGGCGATTCATTAATCAATGCTGGCATGCAAAAGCCCCGGACCAATTAAGGTCCGGGGCTTTGCTGGCTAATGCCTAGGCGACTTCTCGAATCACCTTAAGCTGCGCGCTCTTGTCATTGGCAGGATTGGTGAGAGTGAACTCAACCGCATTGTCCTTGCCAAGTCCCGTCTTGGTCCAGTCACTAATGCCAGCGGCATCGAGCCACATCTTAGTGATGTCCTCCGACTTAAGGTCTTCCCATTCAAGCAAAGACTTGAGCTTGAGAATGGCCTTAGTGAATGACGGCTCGCGGTTGGCCTCGTCATCATTGATGATAATGCCGCCGCCGTTCTCGAAGCCGAGCCGCGCACGAATCTTTGTCTCGCCAGTAGAGGCACCAATCTTGCGAGTGGTAGAAGTGCCCCTAGCAGTGACGGGCGGAAGTGCGGGAAGCGACTCGACATATTCAATAAGCGGCGTGACAAACTTCGTCGCGTTCGACTCATTGGTCTGCTTCATAATGCGAATCTGAGTGTCGATCTGACCGAGCTTAGCCTTTGCGTCTTCGACGTAAGCCTTACGATCGTCGTCACTGAGAGGCTTAATGCCAAGCACAGACTTAAGCTCGTCGCTAAGCAGAGTCATAAGGCGCTCATACTCTGCCTTTGCCTCCTTAGCCTTTTCGAGCTTGAACTTAACGAGATCGTAGTTGTCTGATTCCTGCTCAGCGCGCGTAAAGACGTCGTCGTGCGCTTCGCTAAAGTGCGCTTTGTTAAGTGCGTCGACAATGTCGAGAACACTGTTACGTGCCGAGTGAATCGGCAGAATGAAACCAGTAGCGAGAGACGCGCCCATCATTTTGGCCGTGTCGTCAAGCTCAGTTGCGGCATAAAGCTCATTGCCGAACTGAATAACTTCCATCACTTCTTCAGTGAGGGGAACAGCCTTAGGCTTTTCGACTTCTGCCACAGGAGACTCATTGCTTTCCGACTCGTCAGATTCGAGATCGGTACCTTCTGCGTCTTTTGCAGCGTCTTCAAAAGCGCGCTGCATTTCCTCTGCGTCAGGCTCGTTAACTTCGGCCTCGTTAGTGAAGTCGCCGAATTCGCTAGACTCAGTGTCATTGTCAACGTCGAAGGTGTTGTCCAGCATTTCGGTGACCTCATTTTCCGAGTCATTGTTGGGGGCGGCATTGTCGGTCTCGTCGTTTTCGACGGACTTGGAAAGGAACCGACGGTTTTTGTTCGAGCTAGCCATTTTGATTCTCCCAGTGATCTTGATCCGCGTATGCGGAGGCCGACAACGTCTATGGTACTACAGGTGGTGCCTGACTGCCAAGCTATTCGGGGGTCGATTTGACGGAGATCTCACTTTGGCGGCATGCGGCTTCTGCGTGACCTGTCAAGCCGCATGCCGCCGCGATCATTGATCCTAAAGGTCCGCCACAGGGAGGCCGTGATTGATGTGTACGAGCTTAATGGTCTCGACAATGCCAACCATCAATGCGTCCCTGTCCAGCTGGTTAATGAATGCGTCCGTGAGATTGTTCCATGCGAGAACCTTAATGTCATTGCCGCATCGGTCACAATCATTGATGTGGTCATTGTTGCGGTCGTGAAGCATTGACGCCCGAAGACATTCAACGTTGCGCGCAAGCATTTGCGGCATTATAGACCGCTTAACGTTGGTGGTGATGTTAATGAAATTGCGGAAGCCGTGATGCTTAGAGGAGTACGTCTTAATGATTCGCCCGTTGGGGAAGTAGTGAGTGGTCATTGTCACTGTCCCTTCGAAACGTCTTTGAAGTTGCCTTCAGCGTCTGCATAAATGAATATCGGCTGTTGTTTCATGCACAGAATGCAGAAGTCATAATGCGCTAGTGCTTCATCGTAATGGTCGTCTGCGAATACCCAGTAGTCGGGAGTGCCGTCGCTTTTCATTGCGGCTGCGATGAAGTAAGGCATTTGCTGTGCTCCGTTCGGTTTCGATTGACTAGCTACGCTTAGTCTTCCCTTAATTTGAGATCCCTAAACATGTGACTTTGAAAAGCTTAGCCACAGGGAGGCAAGCATTTAGCCTGCCTCCCACTCCATCAATGCTCAGCTCTTTGACTTCGGATCATTGGTGCGGCGATTGTCCAAGGCATTTCTAATTTCCCTGGGAGTCGTCATGCCATTTTCGATAATGAGCTTGTCGACTAGCCTTGTGGGATGCCAGAGTTCTTCTGTGTTAAGCAGAGTGTGAGCTGACTTTGAGATTGCATCCAGCCGCCTGGCGAATGTTGCCAAAGCTGCGTACATTTCTTTTAGCTCAACGATTTTGTCTGAGAATGACTTGTCTTCGTTGGTGGTATCGTCTGCATTCCCGCTCGCCACAGAGAAAAGGTTAATGACTTGACGAGCGAAAATTGCGTTGATTGGCTCACGAGGCGGATAATCAAGCCACTCCAGGAAAAGAGTTTTGAGCGGCATTCGCTTGTCGCCCCACGGAATGCAGTATTCATTTGAGAGTGAGTCTGGGCTAGCAAACAGTTTAGCGCGATTGATTGTTTTGCCTGTGTCTACTGCGAAGCCGCGATTGATTGCTTCTGCCATGTTATTGAAGATGGTTTGCTTAGTGACACGCCGCTCTGTTTTCTTTGCGATTTGCTCGTAAGTCATTGGCTCGGGCGATGCTTTGAGGATTGCGCCAATTTCCTCAACGATAATGTTCATTGCTCGGTCCCTTCATTGTGATTGTCATTGTTATTTGACGTGCTTTTACGACGTTTCCATGGATATTATACCAAATTCTGAGATCACGTCAAATCCATGATCACTAACTCCGTTTCCGCAGGTCACAGCCCTGGTGATCTTGGATTAACGATCTACCGTGATCTTTATCTAGATCTCCTAATCCTAATAGATCTCCTTTGATATCTAAAACAGCGTAAAGGACGGGAGAAACCGCAGGTCAGACGTCAAGTATCGTACTTTACATTTTTTTATGCTGTGCGACGATTTTGATTGGGAAGGGTCTAGGATAGACGGAGTCCCTAGACCCCCCACAATGCACAGACAATGATTAAGATCAAAAGCAATAAGCAGACAGGCATTAACAAACAACAATAGCAACTATGGATTTTCCATCCGGCTCGTTATTCAAAAGCGCGGAGACTCTCCCTGTGGCTAATGATTAACCCAATTAACATCCAACAGTTTGATCTTGGAAGGCTGAGAGGCTCAAGATCGCCACCCCAGTCCTGGCCTACCCTCGGCACGAGATCGCAGCTCAGCGTGGATCTGAGGGCCTTCCAGGGCTGTGCTGGCTGGACCGGGCGGCTGGCGGGGTGGTACGATGATGATCTAGATCACACAATAGCAAAAGGGGCGGATCAATGATGATGATCCGCCCCTTTGGATTAATCATTAGTCGGCAGCACTAATGATTAAGGTTGTGGCTAATGCTGAATGCTTTTGAACGACTCGATTGCGAGTTCGAGCCGACGCGCATTCTGCTCGGCGTGAATGACAGCGACATAAGAGCTGATGTCGTTGCGGAGGTAAGTCGCGTGCAGCGGGAAAGTCTCGGCGTGGTAAGCGGCGAGCTTGGCATTGAGCCATTCGTCGTCAGTGCAGTCGCTGCAATTTGCGATGTGGTTGAGAATGCTGGTGAAGCTAATCATTGTCGTGAGCCTTTCGATTGTTGGGTTGGATTAGATGCCGAAGTGGTAACCGCAGCAGGGACACGCGTTGTACTCGTGAATGCATTCGTAGGGGTTTTCGCACCCGCAGTAGTGCTCGCAAAGGTCTCCTGTCTCGTAATCGAAGCCAGGACACGGGCAACCGTGGTCATAAACCCACGGGTTAGCGGATTGGTCGATAAGCAGTTCTTCTGCTTTTGCTCGGTCGTCTTCTGCTTTGCGCACGGCTATTGCGAATTCGGCGGAGCTAAGAGGAATGCTCACAGTCCATGTCCTTTCGATGATTCCGGCGAATACTGCATTGACGTCGGCACAGTGTGCGACTTCGATTTCCGCCTTAATGTGACGGGCGAAGTGATTGACGTTCGGCCACCAATAGCAGCCGAGCTCGTCAGTAAGCGCATTATGCATTGCGTTAATGCTTTTGCCCGGCTTAAAGAGCGGGGATTCGTTGTTCATGATCATCCTCTCGGGTCGGTTTTGTGGTGCGATCTCAAAGTAGCGCATTAAGGAATGCTGTCAATAGCAAACGAGGAAACCGTTATGATAATGTTACATTGGCCTCAGTGGCTTGTCATTTACCTAAATGCCTGGCTCGTCATTGTTGCAATTGCCCTGACTGCGCACGATAAGCATTGATGGAATTGCAGGCAGGGAATGTGCATTTATCCCTGTGGCAATGTTGTGACCTTTTATTTTCCACTCGGGTTTCAGGTAACTTCCAATTCCAAAAATTTTTTGGAGCAAAAATGCCTTCCCCATCAATCAAACAAATTCGTGAGAAAATGCTAAGGTACGCAAATGATGCTGAAATACTTATCGAAGAGTCACGTAGAAGTGGCTTTCTCAAGCAATCAAAATACGACGCAGCAGACATCTGCATTAGAATGGCTAACATGTACTCTCAAATGCTCATAGCAGAAAGCATCAACGAATCATGTCAATGAGCTGTGGACATTACGGAAATGGCCAGTTCTTTTGCAGAACATGCGGCCAAATGACCTGCGAAGAATGCTCGTGCATTTGCTTCAAGATTAAGTGTCCTTCCTGTGGCCATGAATTTGAAAAAGACTCAAGCGAGGAGTGATCTCAAAATGACTAAGCGAGTTTTCACTAACAAAGATGAAGTGCTAGACCGGGCCATTTACTACGCAGAAGAAGCTCAAAAAGAAGCAAATAAACCACGATCAGATTCAGTGACACTTAGCGCAGTCAGCAACTTGTCAATTATGTACTCTCAACTTTACGTAGCAATGAGGACAGCCGAAAATGATTCCAAGCCAAGTAATTGAAAATGAACTCGGCCTCAACATAGATTCAATCGAAATCATTAGGAGTCCTCAGGACTTTTCAATGTTCCGAGTAATCGCAACAAAAGGAAGCAATCAAGTCATCATCCCAGTAAGTGCTGACCACATTTTAGATTTGGATTACCTCCTGTGGCTAGCGAAAGAAATCAAACGTCAATTGGGAATCGATTCCTCAAACACTGTTAGTGAACTCAAGCCACTTCTAGAAGAATACGATCGAAGGAATAGAAATGCATGACGACGAAGTTCCTAAAAACGCTAAAGGCGAACCACTAGTTAGTCTCACTGACATCTTCAATAAAGGCGTTCTACCTAACTGGGTCAAAGCCGATAATGCCTGGCGGGAAGTTCATTTCCTAGAGCCAGTTATTAATGAAGAATGGCCGGAGGGTGGTTTTCTCCCTGTGGCAGATTTTCAGCGTAAGTGCCCAATCGGTTGCGATTTTGGCAGAGTGATTTGCCAAAACAAAGAATGCTCTAATTTCGGAAGGAACTACAGTGTCTAACTTCGACAAAATCGTCGGAAAACTCTACGAAAATCAAATCAGTCAGCAACTAGGAGCAGAAGTAAAAGCTCCGAAAGAGCGAGTCGAAAACGAGGAGAAAAATAAAACATTCGACGCTAAATTCATTGCCGGAGCAGTAGCTGTAAACGGATGGCGCAGAAAGCCAAAATATCCCGAGTGGCACATTAGTGTTGCTTTTGGTGACACTGGCTATGAAAATGACCCTGGAATCTACGGAGAAAAAGACAAGACAAAAGTAATAGAAATTCTAGAAGAACATCAGCGACAGATAGCGCTGGCTATTCAATATATTAAGGATAACTTCAATGATTAATCCAATAGCTGAGTACCGAACTAGTCGAAAAGTAAGTCGCCGAGGAATGGCAGAAGTAATCAACAAAAGCGAATCAGCTATTCGCCAAGTAGAAGAAGGCCAGTTTATAAACATCCCTCCGGCCATTCATGCATTTTTCGAAGCTAATCTTAGAATAGACGGCTATAGTCGAACTCAGGTTAATCAGCTTTACCGAGAGTTTGTTCTATGGAAAAGACACCAAGTAAAAGAAGGCAAAGCAGATTTCAAGCTCAAGCCGTTCGTCAAAGAAAGAATACTTCCTTATATTAACAATGAACATCCATTCTACGCATACCTGGACTATATCGAAACTCTGCCAACTGTTTTCAGCCAGCAGTTGTGTATTCCAAAAAGCTCATTCTTTAAGTATCTCGGTGCTCAGCAAAGAGCTATGCCGCATGTGATGCGCGTAGCATTGCACGATGCTGGTCTTTCATTTGTCGCAGATATAGACGAGCTTGACAGTCTTGGTAAACACTTCTACGATAATAAGCGTGGTAGAAGATGAGACCGATAGCTCAAACATTAATAAGCGGCAGTGGGGCGTAGTTTGTTACGTTGAAGAATTTTGGTGCGAGCGGAAAAAAATGCCGACGTACCAAATGATTCGCGAGAACGTCAATGGCTTCAAAACTGATGAAGAAGTCGAGCTAGAGCTTTATAGTGCTCCCGTTCGCGTGCGCCTGACAAATAGGGGTGTTAGTTACCAAAAGCAGCTTAAGCGAAGCGATCCGGAATATATCAATCCGAGTCGGCTAAGTGACAAGCAGCTTGCGGTAATTAACACCCTTCTTAATCCCTTTGATAGGAGATCTCAAACTAAGAAATTGGCCGAATTGGGGATCGGTCATTCCCAACTTCATGGTTGGATGAAAGACAAGCGCTTTAGTACCTATTACAATGCGCGCGCTGAAGAATTGTTTGGAGCCGAGGGTCTCCCTGTGGCTCATGAAGCGCTTATGCGCAAAGTATCTGAAGGAAATCTCGGGGCGATTAAGCTTTACTATGAGGTTTCCGGGCGCCATACGGGTGTTAATAAGCAAGAGGTAATGAATCTTAAGCTCCTCTTTGCTAGATTTACTGAGATCCTCCAAAAGTATGTAACTCCTGACGTCATGCGTAAAATCATTAACGAGCTTAATGTGGCATCAATGAGTACGGGAGCAGTTACTTTTAATGACCCGGCCAGACCTGATTTCCCTGTGGCCGAGATTGAACGAAGTGAGTATGAAATCTGATGGCTACAACTACGCGTCTTTTACTTTTTAAACCAGCAGGTTCTGATCTAGCTACTGTAGTTTCATGCATTTCAGATCAGATGAATGCTATAGATAATTCAGCATGCAAAAGTCTTGTTACTCTAGAAGCTAGCCCCCCTGTGGCCGAATTTACAGGTCAGGAGTGGTTTACTAAGGACACCAAAAAATTCTTCTACTGGACAGGAAGTGCTTGGCAGCAGATAAGTCTTCCATCATCTGGTAATGCAGCAGCAGGAAGATTAGCATTTAACAAACCTCCCCTGTCTAGTTCTAATACTTTTAACACCGCAGCGAATCAAGAAAATGGACCGCAGCTTCACGCAGAAGTGAATGTTACCAATGGCAACACCTATATAGTTTATGCTTCTATTTCTGTATTTGGAACTGCCACTCCCCCACCTTCTGGTTTTAATGATTGTTTTCTTCGTATGCGTGTGTCGTCGGGTGCAAGTGTAGTAACTACAGCGGGTACACAATTTGCTCAAAACAATATAGGCTTTGGCCATATTGATTCTGGTTTTTCTCCTCAGAGTGACAGGTTTATGATTGGAAGATGGACAGCTAATTTTACAGGCGCAGCTTCTTTTGGTGTTTTTCTAGCCAAAGCTTCAGGTACTGAGGGAACCACCGCATTTGAAAGAACTAGTGGATCTTATCAATATATAGCTGTTGAAGAGGTGTCTTAATGAGTACTACTAGTCCAAGACTAGCTCTCACATTGCCTGTCAATACTGATAGCATGTCAAGTGCTGATAATATGCTATCAACGAATTACGATAACATAGACACAAATTGTCATTGTAGATTGGTTGCTAATCAGGCCGCAGTAACCACTCCTTTTAATGGTCAACATATTAGAAGTGCGGCAGACAGTGCTAACTTTTTTAGAAAGAACGGAGTATGGGTAGCCAGCAATAGTGCCCCAGCTAGTTTGACTCCCTTTAAGGGCAGCGCAAATAACGCTAGTGCTATTACTGTTAATGCTAGTGAACTTGAAATTACTCAGGTAACATTTACGGCTGTTGCTGGAAGAAAGTATTTGGTTCGTTGTTGTATTGATTACGCTTCAGACAATCTAGTATCTGAAACGTCTGTGGAAATTACACAACGAATTAGGTATGCAGCAGGTGCTGATGTTACTACGTCAGGAACATTGCTTCATACTAAGATATTCCATTCGTTTCTGGGATATGCTCCAGCTATTACTATTGCAGAATTTTTTCCAAATGCTAATGCACAATACACTGTAGGAGTTTATGCATTGCGAACAGCAGGAACTGATGCAATAGTAGTAAGTAAAAATAGCAGAGATAGCAATATTGTTGTTATGGACTGGGGAACGTAATGGCAACGGAGTCTGCTAGACTAAACCTTAATATTTTTTCAACCTCCGACATAGTAAGTGCAGAAGATGTTGCGGAGAATTTTTCTATAATTGATTCCTATATAGGATTTGCTCAAGTCAATTCCTTGACTGATATCAGTAATCCTTTTGAGGGATTGAAGGCAATGCTCCCTACAGGAGCAACCTATATTTATATTGATGGAGATGGTTGGGTAGCTATTGGCGTTGCTACAGTAGACGGTGCCAAAGGTAAAAAAGCAGATCTGGTAATAACTAGTGATAGCACGGCTATTGGTCTTACTGAAGCGATGTCGAATATTAAAATCGTATTTACTGCGGAAGTAGGTAGGAGGTATTGGATAGAATTCTGTGGACAGTTTATCATTAATGGAGATAATGCAAATATTGCTGGTGTTGATGTCAATATGAGATGGGCGTCGGGCTCATCAGTTTCTCTTACTGACCCCCAGCTCAGCAGTGGAGACATTTACAGAGTACGTCGTCTTTACATGGAAACAGTATCTGTTCTTGAGCCTATTGCTGCCTATTTTGTTGGAGAGCTAGTTCCTAACATTGCGGGAAATGTAGCAATAGGTTTGTCTTATAGAAACATTTTTGACACTGGTAATGTTTACGTAAGAGCAACTTCTACCAGTCCAGCTTATATGATCGTGAGAGATGTAGGTCCGGCATGAATGAACAAACCTCTACAGGCGATCTTTTTGAAACAGCAGAAGGAAATATTAGGCCGCTAAGTGGTATGGGTATTACAGGTGACTATACTGCCGATCCGCTAGCTGTAATTAAATCATGTGTTAAACTTCTCGTCGCTCTAGGGGCAAAAGACAGAACTACGGAATCTTAATGGCTAAAGATATCTTTTCATTTCAAGACATGATGGGCGAGCTAGTTTCGAGTTTGAATAACTCACTATCTCGCCCTTCAGTTAAACAGTATATTCCGCACCAGAAGCAGCTTAAATTCCATCAATCTAAAAAAGTTGGTCGCCTGTATATTGGAGGTAACCGTTCAGGTAAAACAGTAGGCGGTATTGTAGAAGATGTTTGGTGGCTTACAGGAACCCATCCTTATATAGAGACTCCTCCCCCACCTATTCGAGGTCGAATCGTAACGGTTGACTTTGAAAATGGTTGGGAACTAATCATTAAACCTGAGCTTCAGAGATGGCTACCTGCCACAGAATTAGTAAATGGTTCATGGCAAGATTCATGGTCAGAGAAATACAAAGTTCTGACTTTAGCAAACGGTTCTCGTCTAGACATTATGTCTTACAGTCAGGCCACAGAGAAGCAGGCTGGAACTTCTCGTCATTTCATTCATTTTGACGAAGAACCTCCGTCTGTGCTTTTTGATGAGAACATGATGCGTCTTATGGATACAGAGGGTTCGTGGTGGATAACCATGACTCCTGTCGAAGGCGCTACATGGACAATGGACAGACTTTACGAAAAAGGTCTGGATGGAAAACATCCTCATATTGATGTAATTACAGTTAATACTCGTGACAACCCTTATATTAGTGACGATGCTCCAAACATCTACACTGAGGGAATGAGCGAGGAATCTAGAAAGGCTCGTGAAGAAGGTGAATTTGTTCACCATGGTGGATTGATTTATAAATCCTTCGATTACAATTTTCATGTTAGAGACGAGTTCATTCCTCCACTCGACTGGCAATGGATTAGAAGTTGTGACCATGGATACAATAACCCGACTGCGTGGCTTTATCATGCAGTCGCACCAGACGGTACTATCTTCACTTTCTACGAGCACTATCAATCACACTGGACTGTGGCAGAGCACGCTAAACGTCTACACGAAATCGATAGTCAGCAGGGCTTTAAAAAGCCTGAAAGAACAGTGGGTGATCCTGCAATTAAGCAGAGAACGGCAGAGACAGGAAAATCCGTTCATCGACTCTATCTTGATAACGGAATTGCCATTCAAACATCCAATAATGATGTTAAAGCCGGAATCGACCAAGGCAACAATTACATCAGATCAGGCAAATGGTTCGTAACTCGTAATTGCCGTAAATTTATCTGGGAGATGAAACGCTACAGATGGAAGACGCGCAATAATCGCAAGCTCCAAGAGATGCACGGCAATTACGACGAGCCACATAAGAAAGATGACCACGCCATGGATTCATGGCGGTATACACTAATCAATTATCCTATCCCCAAAAGGATAGATGATTTGACTGCTGAGCAAAAGCGAATGGTTATGGCTCACGTTGAATCGCTTATCAAACCAACTACGCCAACTTCAATTCGTTTTGGTCGGCTTGACACAGGTATTAAGGCACCTTACGATAATCGCATAGGACGTGAAGAGGCAGGCAATTTCCTGGACACGCCTCTTATTAGAACTGAGTGGTCTGGGATTATCGACGAGCATCTTGGAGGGATTTGGTAATGGCTGAAAAAGTTGAACCTGCTGATGGAATTATGGCCCATCTTAAGCGAGCTTTTGACTGGCTCGATAAACTAGCAGATGATGAAACTAAAGCTGCACTTATGGAGCGAGTTTTTGAATTTCTCGAAGACAAGCTCATTGATGGATATGATGTTCAGCTAGTTCCAGACCCTAAAAGTAATCTTCAGGAGATGAAGCCTGGGTTTAACCTCAATGCCATTATCCGCGATATTGGTTCATCTAAGCGTATGCGAATGGATGAAGCCGACGCGGTTAGGCTACAGGAACGGCAAGGCACGCCACAGGAAGAAATCAATCTTAACACTGCAACTGCACGCGATGTTGCTCAGCTAGTAGTGGATCGTGCAGTTATTCAGAGTGATTTTGTTAAAAACACTCTGGTGGACGCACTAACTGTCGGACTTAACATTCTTATCCCTGATCCCGCCGAATGGCAGAGGAGCCGTTCCGAGTGATTAACATGCAGCCGGGCGGAAGATTTAACGTCTCTAAAACCCCTTCCGCACTTCCGTCAAAATGCGTTGTTTGTGGTGCATGGGGTGGAGACGGTAGGGACTTCGTAGATTTCGGCATGGACATTGATTTCTACGGTGCTATTTACTTCTGCTCGGTCTGCCTTACTGAATGTTGCAATAAGCTCGGTTACATTAGCCCAGACCAGTGGCAGTCAGTTAACACAATGAATGACGAGCTTATTCGTCGCATTCAAATTCTAGAGGCTGATAATGTTAGTCTACGAACTGCTCTTGTTGCTACTGATTTTCTGCGCGGCGGCTACAGTGATGATTCTCTTGTGGCGAATGAGCAGAAGTCAGATAGTTCTGATGAAGGAATCTCACCAGAACCAGATCTATTTCATGGAAAGGACAATAAGCGAACGGAATCAGACGATTCAGAATTTGATGGATCGTCTGATGAGCGAGGATACGAGAACGTACCGAGTTATGTCGGACGTGACAGCGAAAACCTCGGCGGGTTCGGTTTCGAACTCTGACGTTGCTTATGTTTCAATGAGTGACGAATCAGAGTTGTCACGAATGATGGCAATGCAGCCTGGCATTGGTGATGCCATTTATGATGATGAAACTCTGAAATTTGCTGCGGACATGGGTATTATCACAGAAGTGATTAACAATGGTGGTCCGTCATGAGCCTTATGGATTCGCTAACTTCTCTGCCACAGATGGAGATGTTTAGTGGTAAGTCCAAAGCATCTCGCGACCAAATCAAAAAGTACACGGTTTGGGCACACGATATGCAATCGAGCATCAAAATGGCTCGTGCAAATATCGAACGTAATTGGTACCTTAATCTTTGCTTTTACTTTGGTCGTCAGTATGTTGTTTATAGACAGAACTCTGGCCAAATTATTGGAACTACAGGAGGTCTTATCGTCCCTCCTGCTCCTTACTATGTTTCCCGACCAGTAATCAACAAAATTCGACCAATTATCCGTACTGAGATTTCTAAACTGACATCACAGAAGCCTAGTGCTTATGTAGTGCCTGCTAGTTCTGAAGATAAAGATTTGTTCGCTGCCCAAGCAGGCGAGCAAATTTGGGATAGCATTTACCGACAGTACAAGTTGCATACTGTTTTTAAGCGCGCAGTGTGGTGGAATCAGACTTGCGGTAATGGCTTTATTAAAGCCTATTGGGACGCGGACCAGGTCGACTACACTACAAATCCGCCACAGCAGGGCAAATTCTGCTTCTCACCAGAAACGCCGTTTCATATTTTTGTGCCTGATTTTCGTGAGCAGGAACTAGAGAATCAGCCGTTTGTCATTCACGCACAGCTGAGATCTAAGAATTGGGTTAAAGTCAATTATCCGGGCGTTGATTATAACAATGTAGCCGGAGCAGAAGAAATTCTGGAAGATACTTGGCTCAATTTGGTTGGCGCCACAGGGGTTAAAGGTCATGAACAAGTTCTAATCCTTGAATGCTGGGTTAAACCGGGACATGATCCTGATTTTCCCGAAGGCGCTATGTTTACTGTTATTGGTGATAATGTTGTTCAAAGTTTCGACACTTGGCCTTATATACACAGGAATTATCCTTTTGTTAAGCTTGATCATATTGAAAGCGGTAAGTTCTATAGTGATAGCACTATCGTCGATCTGATTCCTCTACAGAAAGAACTTAATCGCACACGCGGCCAAATCATTGAAGCTAAAAACCGAATGGCTAAGCCTAAGCTTTTGGCTGAGCGCGGTTCTGTTGTTCCACAGCAAATTACTTCTGAGCCTGGCCAGGTTGTTGAGTACGAGCAGGGTTTTAACCCCCCTGTGGCGCTAAAAATGGAGCCGCTTCCATCTTACGTCACTGAGGAACTAGAGCGCATTAATGCTGACATGAATGACATTTCAGGTCAGCATGAGATTTCGCGCGGTCAAAACCCTACAGGTGTTACAGCTGCAACTGCTATCAGTTATTTGCAGGAACAGGACGACACTAAGCTAGCTTCAACATTTAGTTCCATTGAATCAGCTTACGAAAAGATTGCATTTCTGACACTGTCTTATGTTCAGCAGTATTGGAATGTTGAACGCACAGTTAAAATTGTCGGCAATGACGCTAACTTTGATGCAATGAGCTTTAAAGGCTCAGACCTTGCTGGTAACACTGATATTCGTATTGAAGGAGGCTCAGCACTTCCAACTTCTCGTGCTGCTAAGCAGGCATTCATTATGGATCTTATGAAAATGGGATTCATTGATCCTGCTAAGGGTCTGGAAGTTATGGAAATTGGCGGACTTCAGAAGATTTATGAGTCAGTACAGCAAGATGTGCGTCAATCCCAGCGTGAAAATCTGAAAATGGCTGCTGTTACTCCTGACATAATGATGCAGTACAGCCAGCAAGTTGCTATGCAACCGCCACAGATAGACAAAAATACAGGAATGCCTATTCCTCCTCCTCTAGTTGTTCCTGTCAATACGTGGGACAATCATCAAATGCACGTTGAGATTCACAATCGCTATCGAAAGTCACAAGCTTTTGATATGCTTACTCCAGAGGCAAAAGCTCTATTTGAATCTCATGTCAATGCTCACCAGCAAGCAATGGCAATTCAGGCATTCCAACAAATGCAAATGGCCGGAGGAATGCAGCAACCCCCTGTGGCGGATTCTCAGTCAGCCACTCCCCCGCCCTCGGAAGGAATGAATCCAAATGCCCCAGCCTAATCAAATTTCACCGCCAAATAAAGAATTTACAAACCGCAATCGCTCGGCGACTACTTCCACAGCTAGTCCCCTAACTAATGACGTCGATTATGATAGCATTTCTAATATTGACGCTCGTCTTGCTGCTATTAATCTTGGGAAGCTAGCAACTGCTGTAGCCACAGGGAGCACGACTACTGCGGTTATTAACAGCAACGAAGCATTTAGAGTTCCCAACGGTTCTCTTATTGAAATTCGAGACAGTTCTAATGCGGTTAAGTCATCTGGCTCAGGCAAAACTGTTACTGCCGTAGATGCTGACACGCCAAGTGTTGGCCTCACGCGTATTACATTTACGACTGCTGCTGCAGGAAACGTGGTTGCCGGAGATTATATTGCTCTTACTACTAAGCCATTTGGTGGGAGCTACGATAGTACTCAGCTTTCGAAAATGACTGTTAACGATAAGCTTTTTGCTCTTCGCAAGGCTGATGATTCTGCTACATTCTAAGGCAGCTTGACAGCCTGAGTTAGTATTTTAATCAAGAACCGCCTAGGGCCGAAAGGTACGGGCGATTAGCGGCTAGGGCCTTAAGGGGTACGGCGCAAATGACAGAAGGTGCACCGGAAATTCAGCCACAGCAGGATGCTAATCCTAGTGGTGGTATTAATCCGGCGTGGAATGATGCTCTTAATGACATTCCTAGAGAGTATCATGAAAAAGTGATCCCGCACTTCAAAAACTGGGATACTGGGTTTAATACTCAGCTTCAGAAAGTGCACTCTCAGTACGAGGCTTACAAGCCGTACGAACCCTTTGTGCAGAATCAAGTTCCTTTTGAGGAAGTGCAACAGGGTTACGGACTTCTTCGGGCCATTTATGAAAACCCGCAAGGAGTGATTGGCGCCATCCAGCAGGCGTTTAATCTAGGTGAGCCCGTAGATGACCAGGGTGTAGCTGAAGAAATCCCTGACGAAACTGCTTATGCGCAACTTCCGCCTAATGTAGTTGCACAATTGCAGCGTCAGGACCAAATGCTTAACACCATGGCGCAGATCATGGCTAAGGAACGTGAGCAGCAACTTGCTTATAATGAAGGCATTAAGCTAGATAAGTATTTGGCTAGTCTTCACGAACAGCATGGTGATTTCGATGAGGGCATAGTTCTTCAGTTGGCTGCACAGATGGATGGCAACATTGATAGTGCTTTTCAAGCATATCAGAATGCTATTCAGCAAGAAGTGTCACGAAGAAATTCCCCTGTGGCCCCGCGTTTGATTAGTCCTGGCGGTTCTGCGCCCAGCAATGCAATTGATCCCCGCAAGCTTAATTCTCGTCAGACTAAAGATCTGATTGTGGATATGCTTAAGGCAGCTCAGTCTGCTAAGGGGTAGCCCCTTAAAGCATTAGTTGGGAGTTATTGTGGCTAGCTCAGTCACTATGACCACTGTTGACAACATTCTTAAAGAAGTTTACGAGGGTCAGCTTAATGACCAGCTTCAGAGTGAAGCTATTACCATTAAGCGAATTGAATCGACATCTGAAGGCGTAACTGAAGATGTCGGCGGTAAGTATGTGCGATTCCCTATCCGTGTTAAGCGTAATCACGGTATTGGTGCTCGTAATGAAGGCGAAGTTCTGCCGGACGGACTTTCTCAGGGTTACGCATCTGCTCAGCTTAACCTGAGCTATCAGTACGGTACTGTTAAGCTTAATGGTCAGGTTTTTGAACTGGCTGAGCGTAACTTCCAGGCTTTTGCTTCTGCACTTCAGGAAGAACTCGACGGACTTAAAGAAGGTCTTCGTAAAGATACTAACCGTCAGACTTATGGAACCGGCAAGGGTACTCTTTGTACTGCTACCGCTTCCGGTTCTACTACAACACTAGTCACTACTGATGCCGATGCCATTTATATGGAAGTCGGTATGGTTTGTGACTTGTACGACTCTAGCGATGCGCTTAAAACTACTGGTAACGCAAAAGAAATCACGAACATTTCTTCGTCTGGTGGAAACACGACGATTACGTTCACTCCTGCGGCTGGTGGTTCTACTGCATCTGGCGACTATCTTGTTCGAGATGACAACCTTAATAAGGAAATTCTCGGATTCGGTAAAATCGTCAATAACACGGGTTCGCTTTATGGAATCGACCCTGCTACTCAGCCAGTGTGGAAGTCAGAAATGGATGCGCCAGTATCTGCGCGTAACATTTCTGAAGGCTCTATGATTAGCATGATTGACCGAGTTCGTAAAAATGGCGGTCGCACGACTGTTATGTTCACGACTCTCGGTGTTCGTCGTGCTTACTTCCAGCTTCTTACGCAGCAGCGTCGTTATAACAACACTCAGCAGTTTGAGGGTGGGTTCAACGGGCTCGCATTTACCACTGACTGGGGCGACATTCCCCTAGTGACTGACTTTGATTGTCCGTCAGGCACTATCTGGTTTATGAACGAGAAGCAGCTGAAGATTTACCACACTGGGCAGTGGTCGTGGATGAACCGAGACGGCTCTAACTGGACTCGCGTTTATAATGTCCCGTCTGGTGGCGGTAATGCTGGATTCGTAGATGCCTACATGGCGACGATGTTCCGTTATTGGCAGATCGGAACTAAGCGCCGTAACTCGCACGGCAAGATGACTAACATCAACGAAGCGAGCTAAGCTTTTCCGGTAAACGCAAAGCCTCCGGTACCAATAACCGCTCCCACTCCCGGTTATGTACCGGAGGCTTTGCCATAATCTAGGAGTTAAATTGGGAACTAAAAGAGCTATCGATGAATTGGCTTACGCATTTTTCGCACAGGTTATGCCTGCTGCGTATCTTGACGGCACCGCTGAGTACACTGCTGGCGCAGGACTAACCACTATTGGCGGAGCTGCCACTTACGGCAACAGTGTTGGAGCTGTAAACGTTCTAGTTGTTCCTAGCGCGGCAGCTGCAGTTATTGTTAGTATTGCCGCCGCAAGCCTTCCGGCAGGGCTTTATAATATTGATGTCATTGCTGGTTTTGGTGCTACTCCTGAAGGAACAACCGATTTTAATATGCAACTTGTTGTAGGTGGTACTAACGCAGGTTCTCCCCCGCTCAATTCTGGAGGCACTGCCGTTTCTAAGCTAATGGTTTCTGGGGCTAACGACAGGCGAACTTTTCAATTTAAAAGAACTCTAACTGGCTCTCAGGATTTGGCTATTACTACAACCACAGCGGGTGGTTCTGCAGGGTCAGTTTACTTGGCACAGATTATTGCTACAAAGCAGGGGTCTTAATGGATCTGCGAAACAGTGCTCTATTGACAGAAACTGGCCATTTTGTAAGTGAAAATTGGTCACATCTTAATGAATTGCTTCAGGGTTTTGACCCTGGCCTAGAACTTCACTGGATCCCTACGGATAAGCGGATGACGGATGAGAAGTATCCTTACCGCATTATACATCGCCCGCCTGCAACTTCGAGTATGGCACCTTACATTGTCATGTACTGTAGAGAAACTGATTCGCCACAGGAGGTCTTTGCAAAAATCATTGCTGGCGACAATTGGAAGACTAATGTTCAAGCACAATTGGACGCTCGCATTACAGCACAGCGGCTATTCGAGAGGAAAAAGCAGCTTGACGAAATGGCAGAAGCTGCTGATCTTGCTCATTTCCTGCTCGTACGTGGTGGCAATTACACTACTATTCGTCACCCAAAAACTAATGAACTAGTGAAATTCGATAGCCACAGGTTTAGGATGCGTTGATGTACGTAACTGTTCTCAGATCAGTTTTGGGTTGGCCTGATACAAAGAACATCCCCAATGCTCCAACTAATAAGGGCATTGTGATTCACTACGATGGCGGCTCGCGAAATCTGACGGCCAAAGAGCACCCAGCCTGTCTAGATTACTGGAAATGGTGTAGAGACTTTCACATCAAAACCAATGGCTGGAAAGATATAGGCTACTCTTACGGAATTTGCCCTCACGGCGTTCTTTTTGAAGGACGTGGATTCGGCAGAGAGCAGGCCGCTCAACCTGGCGGAAATAGGGACTGGCTTAGCGTTACACTAATGCTAGGTAAAAAAGAATCGCCAACTGAAAAGCAAATCGCCGCCTTTAATGAGTTTAGAACTAAACTAGTTCGTACTAAGAAAATCGCCGAAGCTGTCTCTTTTCACTCAATGTTCTTTGCCACAGATTGCCCTGGAGACATTGTTAGAAATAAAATCGCTCACGGTGAGTTTTCTAAGCTTCTCCCTGTGGCTGACGCCGACCAATATTGGTCGGCGTTGCAAGAACTTCCGTTGCTAAACGATCTTGGCCCTAACGCAAAAGCTGTTGTAAAATCAATGCAGCGTGCGCTAAATCTTGACGATGATGGCGATATTGGTCCTAATACATGGTCGGCAATCATTAAGAAGGTTCTTAAATGAATCTTGGTGATGTAAGGACCAGAGTTAAACGCCAATTTGGTGATGAATCTCAAGTCCAAATTAATGATAGCGATATTACTCGGTGGGCTAATGATGCTCAACGGTTTATTGTTATGCAAAGTGAAGGACTACTACAAAAATCTGCCACAGCGGACTTAGTAGCTAGCCAACAGGAATACAGTGTACCGAGTGATTTGCTAATTCTGCGTTCAATTAGTACACGTCTAACAACTTCGACACCTTACTTTCCACTAATTGGTCTTTCGCCACAGGAATTTGACCAAAAGATTGGTGATTGGGAAGGTGGCTCAGGCGTTAATAGCGGTTATGCAGGTTACTACCACATTTACGGCGCATTAATCAAGCTGTGGCCTATTCCTGTGGCTAGTCTTACTGCTGGTTTGAAAATCTACTACAGTAGACTTCCAACTGACGTTGCTGTTGACGCTGATGTTCTTGATTTGCCTATCACTTATCATAGTGCTGTAGTGAATTATTGCTTGCAGCAGGCTTACGAACTTGATGATGCATCATGGGATGCGGCAAAAGTTAAAAGTGATCAGGTATTGACTGACATTCATTTTAATAAGGGGCGTGAAAACAGGAGTCCTTCAGGCACTTATGGTCGCATTACTGTACTGCCGGAGGATATGTAATGCCTGCTGACGCCATTGTTATGGGACCATTTGCAGGAGGTCTCAATAATGTCTCAGACCCGTCTGCTATTGCTGATGATGAACTTCAAGAGTGCGTTAATTTTGAGCTCGATCTTAATGGCACCCTTGTGGCTCGTCCTCCTTTTGTTGCTAGTGCTGGGCCTGGTGCATCCCATGTTCGGGCTATTGGTAATTGTATCTTCGGTAATGAGTCTTACGTCATTTTTGCTAATGCTGCAGGCGTTTGGGCGCAAAAACTGAGTGACAGTTCGTTTGTCACAATCACTGCCACAGCTCCAAACCCACTTGTGGCTATTCAATACGCTGGCTTTTTGTGGATTATTCCTTCGCCTGGCTCTAGTGCTAACGGAGGTAAGTGGGACGGTACTACGTACACTGCTGTCTCTGCCATACCTAAAGCAGGATCAGCAATCATTTATAAAGAGCGCATGTATCTTGCACCAGGATATTTTGCGACGACTAATACGTCCCGTCTACTTTATTCTGCTATTGGAGATCCTACTTCTTGGACTACTGGTAGTGATTTCTTTGACGTCAGTCCTGGTGACGGGCAAAAGCTAATAGACCTGGTCATTTACAACAACAACTTGATTCTTTTCAAGGATGACTCAACGTATGCATTGAGCTATTCTACTGCGCCAGCAGATGCTACGTTGATTAAAATCAACAACACAATCGGAGTATCTCGCCATTATTGCATGGTACCTTATGAGCGAACTATTTATGTTCTTCACGAGGGACGCGCATACGAGATCGTTAATTACAACTGGAATGACATCTCTCTCAAAGTGTTCTTTACGGCCGCTAGTTTGACGCCAGGAACATTCACAGAAGATATGTGTATGAGTCTGATTGGAGACAGGCTACTTATACGACACTTTGAAAATGTGTGGGTTTATGGGATCAAAACTAGAACCTGGTCACAATGGACATCGGCCGATTCATCGCTCAACAATCTTGGTCCTTTTGTTGAGCACCCTAATGTTTTGTCTTCTCTACCATTTCGTGTATATCGCGCTGGCATAAGTCTTACTAGTCCGACTCATATTGTCAGCATTAAGGAATTTGCAGACGCCACTACACTAGAGAAGAATTCATCAGCGGCCAACGTTACAATTACTAGTTATGCTACAAGTAAAAACTACGACTTTGGAGTGAGTTACGTTTATAAGCGACTCAGTTATTGGGGCGCAGATGTACTCACTACTAATTCAGTAGTATGCACAGCTAGCCCAATAACTTTTGGTGTTACTGTTGCGTGGGGAGATTTGGCGCTTAGTACATGGGATAGCTTGGGTTCTTGGGCTTCACCCCTTACAGTGAATCCAGACGTCACGACCACCGTAGCAGGAGCCACAGGCACCCTTAGACGGTTCATTAAGGCTAAGACAGGTCTTAGGTTTCGTCAGATCAAATTCAAAGTGCAGATGACTACAGGAGGTTCTACGACAGACGGACCTTGCAAACTGTATTCAATGACAGCTTTTGCAGCGTCCAAGCAATTTACTTCAAAGAGCGTGAGTTAATGAGTTACATTGACAGAGATGGATTTAATCCTTATGCGGCCGGAGCTAAAGCTTACGGATCAGGACGTTCATTTCCTACTATTGGTCCTGTAGATCCTCTGGGCTACAGAGAGCGGGATCTGTCTAGGAAGGCTCGAATGTCTGCTATTTTGCAGCGACTTAAGGCAATGCAGAGCGGTAATTATATGTCTAGCTCTTATTTGGGAGGTAAATAACTAATGGCACCGCAGCTAAGAGTCAGTAACCAGGCCATTATGAATCGCCTTAATGGTGTAATGCCTGGAGCTGCAATGCAGCCTAGCAATTCAATTATTGATCAGATGCTAGCTTCTTACGCCACAGGAGCTGCAATTCCCGACCAAGTGCTAGACGGCAATTCACCTCTCCCTGTGGCTGACGATAGTGGTGAGCTTAATGCTATGCCTACTATTAGTGCTCCTCCCACTAGTTCCGGGCCTAATTGGATCCCTCCTGTGTCTTATGGACAGGGATTTACTCCTGTTGGTATTCCTGACGACGATAACTGGCACAATCTCGGTGGGTCTGTTATGGAACACCAGCTCAATGCTGGAGCAAATCACCCGCTAGATGTTGTTAGATACTGGGCACAGAATAATGGCGAGCATCTTAAGAATGCTGAGCCTTATGGAGCTGATGGACGTTTTACTGTCAGCTACAATTATCCTAATCTTGAAGCTTACAAAAAAGATGCTGCAAAACAAAGTCAACTTCCGCCACAGGCTTATAGTGGAAATGGAGCTGGTCAAATTTCCGGCGATACTGGCGGATCTAACGGCAATATTAGTCAGGGCACTTATGCTCCGCCATCAATGCCAGCGACGGCCACAGGGAGTTATGGCGATACTAGCGGTCTGCTAAATCAGTACACTAGCAGTGCACCTAGAGTTAATCCCGGAACTGTTTCTACTGGAGCTATTCAAAGCAGGCTCGCTAAGATGCGAGGTGCTCGCTAATGGCTACCGCTAAAAAGCCGGTTAAGCCTCCTGCTCCCCCGGCACCTAAAGGTAAGTCCGGCAAAACTACAATCACCAATAAGAAGTCGTCTAAAGGTCAATTGTCAGGGACGCTGACAACGAAGCCGAATAAGAACGATCCCAACAGTTTTGCTGACTCTACTTATTGGGATACTCTTAATGGGTTGCTGCGCGATTCTGACTTGTATAAGCAGAATATGGCGCTTCAAAATTCACGAACCAATGAAGACTATGGAATCAGCACTCAAAAGCTAGCTAAGCAACGCACTCGTGACCTAGATTCAATTGAGAACGACTTTGCTGCGCGCGGTATTGTTAAGTCTGGTCCTTATGGGACTAGGGTCGGTCAGTACGAAGATGACTACCAAACTGCGCTTTCTGATTTGGCCCGCGCTAAGAATCGTTCATTGCAAGATGTCAGTATGGGCTATCAACAGTATCTTGAGCAATGGAGACTTCAAAAGCAGCAAGCCATTCAAGATGCAATTCAGCGCAAACTAGCTAGACTTAAGAAGTGATAATGGCTACGAACTGGGTTGATAAGCAACTTCAAGGGAAAAAGAAAACTGGCCCGATGCCAATGCCGCATCCGGGTGACCCTGGCTATTCTCTTAACGAAATTGCCCAGCGACAAGCACTAGGCTACAAACCCCCTGTGGCGAGCAATAGTCCTGGCAGTGGCATTGATGCGTCTGACAGAATGAAAATAGCGGGAGGAACTCATGACATTGTTTCTCCCCCTGTGGCTGGTTCTCAGCTTCCGACTATTGATCCGCTTGGCGATCTCAATGAGATTTACAAGCAACTATTGACTTCACTAAGCCAGTCCCCAACTGTTCTTAGTGACAAGCAGATTCGTAAACTGGCCGAGGATCAAATCAAAATGCAGTTCGATCCTCAGATTAAAGCACTTAAGCAAGACATGGCTGAGCGTAAGCAGCGCTATGCTTCAAACAAAGCTGAAGTGCAGGATCTTTATTCTGACCTGGCTAATCAGTACAGATCTGAGCGTGGCAATTCTACTAATGCTTACAATGATGCGCAGGCTTATAATGATTCATTGCGTACGAACACTGATGCAGAAATGCAGCAGAATTACCAAAACTCACTAGATTACCAGACCAATGAATTTAATAAGCTCGGTATTGGCGACGTTGCTCAGGTTAATTTTCCTCAACAGCAACAGGATCTTCAGTATCAGCAAACTCTTAACAATGCTGAAGCCGATGCTTTCGACCGTTATCTTGCAGGCGGCGAAGCATCAGCTCAGGACTATTTTTCTAAAATGGCAGCTAACGCAGGATACCACGGCGCGGAAACTATTGAAGATTTGCTTAATGAGCTTAATAGTAATCTTGACAATAGTTCTTCTCAAATAACGCAGCTACGAGGACAGAGCGGAACTGCTCTTAATTCGCTCATTCTTCAAATACAGCAACAACAGCAGCAAAGATTGGCTGAAGCTCAGCAGCAGCAATTTCAGAATCTGCTCAATGCTGGCAAGTTTGGCATGGACATTAGTCAGCAACGTTGGGCAATGGATCCCAATAATCCGTCTAATCAAAAAGCTGCATCTCAAAGAGTTCCGACTTCTGGTTTGCTTGGAGCTACTCAGCAATTCGCTAATTTGCCTGATCCGCAGAAAATGCTCGGAGTTTTCCAGCAACTTCTAGCTACTCAGCCATTTCTTGAGAACAACGTAATGAGCAAGGGTGGCGAAAGCATTAAGCTTAGTCCGCCACAGGCAGCTCAGTACGCCGTGCAAATGGCTCAGCAAATGGGCTTGTCGCCACAGGAGACTTCGGCTCTTTATAACGCAGTATTCGCATACTTTGGTCAGTTGGGTAGATAAGTATGGGAAATAACTTCGACGTTAATAAGGTAATAAAAGCTCTCGATGCTTCACGTACTCAGCGCGCACTGACCACTAACCAATCCCCTACTAGTCAGAATCTTAACGTTGCTCAGTTTATTTTGAGCAATTCTAATGTTGATTGGAACAAGATAGCAACTAGTAAACTAGTTGCAGCAGACAGAGATAGTTCTGGCCCGTCGGTTATTTCGCGTATTTTTGACATTCTGTCACGGCCAAATTATGCTGTAGCAAATATGTTTAATGATGCGCTAGCACCTAAGGGTACTCAAACTGAGCAACCTAATCTACTTAATTCCCTGTGGCAAGGCTTTAGCGGAAAAGATAAAACCACTTTTGCTGACGTAATTGAGACTGCTGCAAATCGCCAACCTGAGATCTCCCAAGGCTCTGTAGTCAACCCTGTCGCCAAGTACGGCGGAGGGTTCCTCTTGGACGTAGCGCTGGATCCTCTGTCTCTGATAGGTCCTGGGGCTCTCCAGAAGGGGGCGAGGGCGCTTGGTCTGACTTCCCGAGCGGAGAAGCTAGCGGCGGTCCCGAGTCAGCCTCAAAATCTCCTTATTAATAGACTGCCAAAAGACTTGTCACCAATGAGTGGCGAAGGAGCAAAACCATTAACGCCTAATCTCTACTATAAGTCAGAACAACTTCCTCTTGCATCTTCTCCTGCGCCTGAGCTTAATCCTCTTGGAGGCAACCCGCTAAATCTGCCACAGAAAGTAACTGATGTTGATGTTCCGTTCATTAAGACATCGCCTGAATATGAGCAGCAACTAGGCAAAATTGACTTCACTACCAAGAATATGGCACGCCGTCGATTTAAGACGGAAGCTCTTGATATGCTTGCCCAGAATGCTCCTGATCTTTCCAAAGATGCACGAATGAAACAGCTTAATCTTTGGTTGATGGAGAATTTTCCCAAAGCAGGCACAGAGAAATTCAAACAAGTTAGTGAAGGCGTAATCGGCCCTGAGCCGCTAGGAAAACCCCCTGTGGCTGAAGGAGCTATTAAGCCTGAGGAAAGTGTTCTTTCAAATCTGCCACAGGTGAGCGCTTCCGACATTGTTAATAAAATTCAAAAGGGCGACCCTGCGACTATTGCCGAGCAGCAGGTAACTAATACTACGCGCGAACAAATTCTACAGTCATTTGGCCCTGTGCGTGCATCAGAACAACAGCGCGCTCTAGAAATCACAGACAAGTATATTGACAGTGTAGTTAGCCAGCCGAACAAATTCCCAAAGGATCCTCTTAAAGCTCCGTCTCCTGCTAACCCAGCGCAAATGGCTAACCTGGCTACGCGTATTAACAACTTCGTGCGCATGGTTGGCAAAAAAGCACCTGGCAAATTCAACACTTTCCAGATGTTGCGCGCAGCAGAAGATAGGCTAATTGAGCGAGGCTTTCATCCTACATTCTGGGATGGCTCACAAATTCGGCCGACAGATGTTTTGCTACAAATTGCTAGTTCTGCTGAAGATCTGCCACAGGTGATGAAAAGCCATTTGACTCAGGTCATTACGGCTTTCAAAAACAAAGATTCTTCAAAGCTGACTGATCCTCTTGTAGTGCAGGCGATTGAAGAACTTCGTGCTAAGAATGCAATTACTGAGGCTCCTAAAGTTTCTCATGTAATTGATCAGGCTTCAAACATTGTTCCTCAGGCCGAGCAGTCGCTTAGCAATCCGAAGTACAACGAGTTTCTTAAGCAGGTAGCAAAAGAAGCTGAGATTTCGCTTAACGCGGCAGGCGCTAGTCAGTCAGCAGTGAAAGCCGCCCGGTCTGCAATTGATTCTGTCTTCACGCTTAATAAAACCACTCCCCTACAGCAAACCTACATTAAACGTAATTACATCCAGAGCTATATGCAAAATGGCCAGCGATCAGCTTGGTTCCCTGTGGCTAAAGCGCAGTCAAAAGGCATTGAAGATGAGCTAGGATTTAAGTACTCGAATCTTTCATCTGCTATTGGCGATAATAAAGCAGTAGCAGGAATGATGTCCCGCATGGCTACTTGGTGGGGACAGAAAGATTTGCGTCCTGAAGTGCTCATTAAAACTCAGGGAGCATTTGCTAAAACTGCTGCACGCGCTAGAGTCTGGAATGCAATTGCCAAGCAGTACGGTCCCGAGGAAATTGATGAGGCTTTTAAGCTAGCTCAGGCTAAGTTGCCCATGGGAGCTTCTACTGACAGAGTTAATGAGCTTGGAGGTATTTTTGAGAAGGCTATTCAAAATCTACTAGACTCTACTGGTTTGACAAAGGAAGCTAGTAAGGCGTCTACTGTTGCCATGCGTTCCGGGATGCTGCTTAGAGACATCAATAAGCAGCTCGACATAGTCAAGTCGCCATTTAGATTCGAGGCGACTAGATTTAAGAACGCCACAGGAAGTACAGTTGACCTAACTAAGGGAACCGATTGGCTTAAGTCCTGGCAATTTGCTAATGTTGAAAAGCCGCTTGAATTTATGTATAACATGGAATCTGCGGTTGAACAACTTATGGCGAAATATGCATTTATGGATGAACTAGCTGCTCGTTGGGGATCAAATATCAGGTCTGCTGAATTCAGCACTCCTATCAAGTTCGATGCAGGCACTTCTGTAGTTCAGCCACAGAAGTATGCAGATGGAATTACTAAGGTAACTAAAACTGGAAAGGAGATTAAAGCTCGTGAGCGGGCTGCTGTCGTTAGTAGACTAGATGGTTTGTATTTTCCTAGTGAAATTGCTCCGCAGATTCAAAAAGCACTTCAAAGCTGGGATCAGATTTACGATCCTAAGTCGGAACTAGTTAGACTTTTCGACAAGGTCACCCGATTTTGGAAGTCAGGTGTGACTATTTATGCACCTTCTCATCATATCCGAAATCTTATTGGTGATGTGTTCTTGTCGTGGATGGCCGGTGTTAATTCTCCTAGGTCTTATACTAAGGCTGGAAGAGTCCTTTATTCACAAAAGAAACGTTACAAAGACCTTGAAAGTGTGGAACAGCTCGTCTCGAAGAATGCCCTTTCTGTAGCTCTGACTAAGCCTGGCGATATCATTACTCAGACTCGTTACGGAAAGCAGTTAACTGCCGAGCAAATCTACATCGCTGCTCACAGTAATGGCGTTCTGCCTGACGTTAATGTGATTGAGGATCTGTTTGGTGACTCACTTTTTAGTGGTCGTCTAGGAAAACCTCTTAAAGGATGGGCAGGCAAAAAGGTTCGTGGTCTTGCCGAGAATCGCGAACACTTTACTCGCCTAGCTCACTTCATTAACTACATTGAAAAGTCCTCTGAGAGTGATCTGCCGAAGCTCTTTAGAGACGCAGCAAAAGAAGTTCGCAAATGGCACCCTGACGGTTCTGACCTGACCGACTTTGAGCGCAATGTTCTCAGGCGACTAATGCCGTTCTATTCTTGGACTAGAAAAGCAATTCCACTTCTTGTAGAGGGTGCTGTTACTAGACCAGGTAGAATAGTTGGACCTGACAAATTTGCTCAGGCTCTTCAAGGCATGATGGGAATTGATGCTCCTAGCAGAGACGACCCATTTCCTTATGACCAGCTTTTCCCTGACTGGATTAAGGAAAAGGGAATCGGTCCAATTGCAGCTCACGGAATGGCTGGCATTCCTGGCTTTATCGCTAGTCTTTCTAGAAGCACTCCGGGGTACACTGGTGAGCCTTCTGGCTACACTGTTGTTAACCCATCTAATCCATTCATTGATGCTGTTGCTCAGTTTGGCGGAATGGGAAATCCTAGCGATCCGCTTAAAGGAATTGGCCAGCTAGCACATCCTGCTTTTAAGATTCCTTTTGAACTAATCCAGGGCCGCACGCTTAACGACGTACCGATTGAGCCTGGACGTTATGCTGCGGAAAACATTCCCATTGCCGCTATGCTAGAGCGCATTACCAATGTTGGACTAGGCGGACTTACAAAACGCGGCCAGGAAGAAGGCTTCGGCAATATTGAAGCTTTGCTCAACTTGATTAGTGCTCTTGGCATTCAAGGAACTGGCCCGTACATTAAGACATCTGAATTCCAGGAAAGGGACAGGAGGCGAGCGGCTAATGCCCAGAGGAAGCAACAATAACATTCGTCTTCAGCTTGCTAATCAGTATCCATTTTTAAGCCAAGCTTCAGGGTTTGGAGCTGACGATTCAAATCCTATTGAGCAGATTCTCTCTAATTCTGGCTACTCCCCTACCTCTGGTTTTTCCCCTGTGGCGAATACGGGTTCCATTGGTGCCGACAATGGAACCCTAGCAAATAACACGCGTGACGCAGTTCAAAATATTTTTGCACTAGTCAGAAATGCTTCTACAGATGCGACTAATCGAACCAAAGAAGCGGCTGCAAAAAGAGCGGCAGAAGAAGAAAATGCAAAAGCTGTTGCCATGCAAGCGAGAATTTTGGAAGCACAGAAAAAGGCAGCGCTCGCGTCGCTTAAAACTTTGCCATCTGGTTCTAGCTCATCTAGCGTATCTCGGCCACAGGGGAATTATCCACTAACTCCAATGCCTAAGTTGCCAAGCAATGGTGTTAAAGCTCCGAAGAAGCAACCAAAATTGGTATTGCCGCCTGCTCTTGATTTGCCAGATGCTAGGCCGCCAGTTATTGCGCCAACTAAGAAAGTTGCTAAGCGTGACCCCCGTAAACCGGGAATCCAGAACTAGTATGACAGCACTAGACGACCTTAAGGTTATTAGAGAGTCTGTCAAAAAGCTAGAAGAAAAAGTCGAGAAACTTGAAACGAAACTTGAAAGTGTAAAAACTGACGTTGCTACCTTCCGTCTTAACGAAGCAATCAGCAAAACGGAGTTCAAGTACATAAAGTGGTCTACTGGAGTTATCATTGTAATGCTAGGAGCTATTGCGCTAAAGCTAGGAATACCTATCCATCTTAATGTTCCTTAATGCTCCAGCTTGACAGCTCATTGTTACCGAACTGTGTCAAACCGGTTATGGACCGGCCAACCCCCGCTTGTTAGGCTGTCTTATCGGTTCCAGCAAAGGGGGGAATCTTTATGACACACAAAAACCGGAAAGGCTTGTCACTTGTTAGTGACAAGCCTTCTCGCGTTGTGGACCACAGTTATTACGAGTGGGCAAATCGGGGGACGTGTCGTGACACTAACTATGATCCAGATCTCTGGTTCACACAGGGAAAAATACCTGAGCTTAGTGCTAAGAGAATCTGCAACACGCTGTGCCCTGTCCGTCAGCAATGTCTGGCGTTTGCTCTTAAATACTATCAAGATGGTGTCTGGGGAGGTACCACAGATAAAGAGCGCCGTCAAATAATGCTACGAGACAATCTCGAAGGAATTAAGCTAACGACTTTGGATCTATCAGCTTAAAACCTGCCACAGGAGAAGTGGTTCTAATACCATTCTCTACCGCATAGAATGTCCCGTGTGCAATAGCGCTCGGGACATTCGTTTTTATGTGGTTAGTTTTCGAAGTTCTTACAAACCACTTGTAGTCAATCCCCGCAAAGGTGCATCCTGGTTCTAGGTTTTTGCTCTCGGACATTACTAGTTCAATTTTGTTGAGAACAGCAAATGTCCTAACAACTCCAATCACTTCTGATGCGATTATCCGCTGGCCATTTGTTTCTCCTCCTGGCCTGATTCTAAATTGCTCACAGACAATTGTTTGCGGTTTGTTCTTAAGTGTTCTGAAAAAATTTATGTGATGACTTAGGTCTGCTCCTTTTAGACCTCCAGGCTCTTTTATCATCCCTGTGGCGAAGTAGAAACCTTTATCGTTAAAGGCAGCCCATCCAGTATTTAGACCTGGATCAATTGCCAGGATTCTCATCGGGAACAGATTTAGAGCTGCGCTTGACACTTACAATCATCGCCTTTCTGATAACTAGTCTTCTTCGGCCTATTTGATCGTCCATTGTTTCGCCAGGAGCAAACGTAACTTTTATTTTGCCGGGTGCCGGATTGGGGTCGAATACCACTCCCCTAGTTAGCCAGCCTCTTGTAGTTGCCCACTGGACAATGTCTTTTTCCTGGAATACATAATCAGCAAATTTCCCTAGGTCTGGATGCTTAGATCTCGGCTGACTCATTTTCGATAACTCCATAATCAGGATGAGGGACTCCGGCTATTACCATTTCGTCACAGGAAGGACAATGAAACATACCCCCTGTGGCCGAAGCTGGATCATATTCACACTGTGATTTCATCTTTTGTGCCCCACTTTTTGATAGCCACAGGGAAACGAACCTTAAAATTCGGGTGTGGTTGGCGCTGCATGATTTCCTTGATAATAGGCAACCAATAACCTTCAGTACCATTGCGGATTTCAAAGACTACAGAGTCGTGAACCTGCAAAACCATACGGCAATCAAGCCAATCAATAGTGCGCCCGAGTTGAATAATGTTCTTTTTGACTATCTCTGCTCCCCCACCCTGAGCTAGATAATTCATGGCTGCATGTGGCTTATCGTCTACACGGTTTTTTACTTCGTGCCCTGTCCACAAAATCACATAGCCGCGCTCCCGCCACTTCTCTTTGCATTCGTTAAACAACTTGCCGATTTTTGGATAAGTGTGAACCATGAATTGGTCTTTCATGGATCGTGCAGTAAATGCATCTACTCCAAAAATCTCACGGATACGATTGACTTCCGCGCCGTACGAAACACTATAAACGAATGTCTTAGTCTTATCGTAATCCCAACGAAGACGAGCAGACATTTCTTTAAACAGACTTCTTAGAGGGTCATTAAGAATAGCCATCAAGTGTTGGTCTTGAGCATAATGAGACAGGATTCTTAGTTCGAGCTGACTATAGTCAACATCCCACAGAGTAAAACCAGGAGCAGCAATAAATGCATTACGTAGATTGCCGTTCCATTCCTGTGGCGAAAGACGTGGTATTTGCTGAAGTGCTGGCTTTTCAGCAGACAATCTAGTGGTTGGCGTAATATGAAAATTGAACTTAGGTCTAAGTCTGCCATCAGGGCCAAGCAATTCTAGGTAAGGTTTGTAGTTAGAGCTAATAGTTTTCTGCCAACCTCGAAATTCCTTTACCATCTTTGCCACAGGGGAATTAGTACTGGCTAGTTCGATGTCATATTCCGCTAGTGCTGATTTGTCAAAACTAGGCTTACCTCCTGGCGTTTTCTTTTTAACTCCAAGCTTTAGCTTTTTGACAAACAACTCATACATATCTGTAGGACTGGCCGGATTAAGCTCAAGTTCAAACTGAATCTGTTCCATTACGTCAATGCCATACTCCATCTGGTCTTCACAAAGCTTCTTGTTCAAGCGAATACCCGCGCGTTCCATTCTTATGATGTATCGAATGAACTCCTGCATTTCAAGCCAACGAGACTCATGACGTCTAAATGGAGGCAGCAACTTCAAAAATAGTTCGTGAGTTATTAGTGAGTCATTCACACCGTACATCTTCATCATGAAGTAAGGGACGTTGGCCCATCCTTTATTTTTGCCAGGAGCATCAATAATCATCCGCATCTCTGGCGGCATGTCTTTAGGATTACCTCCTCTCAGTCTACTAATAGTGTCTAGTGACATATTGAAATACTTTCCATAAAGCCAGTGCTCCATAAGCATTGGGTCATAGAAGTTGCCGTTATAGTAAATGCCAAGATCGGCCGCAGTTACAAGGTCGTTCTTGGCATTATACATTATTAGATTTTGAACTTTGTTGTTAATGAAGTCTCTGAGCTTTTCTCCTGTGGCTGAAGGAACATTAACATCGAAGTGTCGGAAAGGATAATAATGGCCTATAAATTCATTGCTACCTATCTCTCGACCAACTATTGAAACTCCTAGGGATGCTCCATTACCAGGAATCCTAGTCTCAATATTTGCGTCATGCTCAACGTCGAGGGTTACGTACTTAGGGTCCATCCTGTCAATAGTTTCATCCCAATCATATTTCAAAACCACGATCGTCCTTACCTTTCTTGTCGTCAACATCGAAGTTGGTAGCCATTTCGATTTCTTCGTCAGTTATCTCAGCTTCGGTTCCGTCGCCTACTAGTTCAAAACCAAGTGGATCAGTTCGCTTAATACGGAAGCCTTTGAAATTTGGCGCAAGAGTAAGCTTTAGACAGTCAACTTCAATGTCGCTAAAAGCATTGTTACCGGTCCGCCACAGGCCGACAATCGTTCGGACATTGTTGACAATATAGGCCGAACCGTAAATGTCAGAAATCTTGTTCGGCTTCTTATTGCCTATCTGTGCTTTGACGTTGTGGTGAATGAATCCTACATGGCAGTTGCGGTCTACATTCAAGTCCTTTTTAAGATAGTTGAACATATTGTTAATTGGCTCAGCGTCATTCATGTTGTCACCAATAGACATACCGAATGAGTCGAACACAATGCCCGTCGGTTGGTGCTTGTCCATAATGGCATTTACAATGTCTTGATTCTTTCGCTTATCTAGCTGGACTGCGTAGCCTAGTGGAATGATGCGGAAGTTTTCGTTGATTAGTTGCTGTTCCTCTGATGTGAAATGTTTAACCATCTCCATTCCGATTTCTTTTACTTCAATGCGGTTCATTTCTCCTGAGAAGAATATGACTTTCTGTGGCGCTCCTGCTGACCATTTACCTCCTAGCATTGGCTTACCTATAGCAATGTGCATCAACATCCATATAACTAGCTGAGACTTTCCGGATTGAGAAGCTCCCGTAATCATCCACAGTCCGTTTTTATGAATTAGGCCAGGAATGATCCATTCAATATGCTCCTCTGTGGCGAGCAAGTCCATAAAACCCATGACGGGAAAGTCAATTGTAAGATCTTCAGGCAAAGTGTACGGATGCTTTTTACGGACTATGTTGATGATTTTGACTAGTTCTTTTTGCTGCCTACCTTTATGCGGAGGAGTTTTTCCTTTAGGAACATTGCGCAGTTCGCTGTACTTGCCCCAGTAATCATCTCTGTTTTGAAGAATCGAATAGATTTCTTCATTAGTCATTCCTATTTCTGCGCATTGATGCGCCAGTCTTAGGAGTGTTGTTGAGCGACGACCTGGCTTTCCGTCTTTAGGAGCTAGCTCATCTTTTGTACGAGAAAGTATTTCAATTGTTGTTTCATCTAGCCTATGCCGCCAGAGTGTCTTATTGACTTCTGGAATAGGCCCTAGGTCTACATCTTCAAGTTGCTTTCTTTCAACTTGTGGTACATTATCAAAAGCCTGATACGAATTCCGTCCAGCTCCTGCATACAAAAGCTGGACTGACATTTTCGTATCGTGATGGATCGTATACGGAACGCGAAGAACGCGCCCCCAATCGAAGCACGTATCCGCGTTGAAGGCGTACGCAAGGCGCTGTGTGACCTCTCTGAGAGCCTCGGGGTCCTCCTGCCAAGTCCCTATACGCCAGTACCAATGTTCGTGCCCTGGCTCGCTTGTACGGATGCGGACCTGTGGTTGAGGCACTCGATATTCAATTAGCTTTTCTGGTTTTGGAATACCATAATCGAATTCACACCATACCCAATATGATCCTGCAAAGTTCTCGGGCTTATCTCTTTTAGGCACGTCTTTGCCGTGCAAAAGAATCGGAGCATAGTACACCTCATGAGTTGGTGTCTTTTCCTCTACGTGATCTAGTAGCTTTTCTTTCTCTCTAGGCCATTGAAAGAAATGAACGTCCCATCTAGGGTCAGCGGCATAAAGCTTAGTAGGTGCATAAACATACCCCGACTGTGTCCCAAACATAGTGTCAAAGAACACGCCGAGGTCACGTCTTGTGTTTTGCAACTTCTGAACTTCAGCCATTGCGGCCACTTTCCATTTTGCCCTCCCTCACTAAACAATAGTGGGAGACAGAAGGATTCGAACCTTCGCCGCACCCCTTTTCACTAAGCGAGCAACGCATCTCTAAATGACAAACTCAACTTAGTTACTCAGTTAATGGATCGGCTTCCGTTTATTTGTCTCCCTTAAGAGTGACGGGCCATTGTTAATCACTGGTGTGAATTGTCGGCCTCTGACCCGTCACTCAGTAGGTCCTATGGGACTCGAACCCATAACCCGCAGATTAAAAGTCTGCTGCTCTGCCAATTGAGCTAAGGACCCAAATCCGCCACAGGGAAAGGCATTCACATTGGTGGATGGATAATGAGTTTTGTGATTCCGGCACTGACTCATTTTCCCTGTGGCGGAAGTTTAGTTAATCACTGCTTCCTGCATT
>Ga0207674_10001198_pt1 | contig 33773 bp, 35 predicted proteins | sample KBSCornC72_FD_184303 | JGI IMG/M metagenome (GOLD analysis project Ga0207674, IMG submission 184303) | Corn rhizosphere microbial communities from Kellogg Biological Station, Michigan, USA - KBS Corn C7-2 (SPAdes) (version 2) | ecosystem: Host-associated > Plants > Roots > Rhizosphere > Soil ...
CACAACCGAATAGCACGCACGCGCCCGTAGAGGAGTCCGGCCGTCCTCACCGCCCTGTCAAGGCGGAGATCGCGGGATCGAAGCCCGTCGGGCGCGCGGGCCGCTGGCGGCGAGCGGAAGCTCGCCGCCAGAAGTCGGTCTGAGGCCAGGTAGCTCAGTTGGCAGAGCACGCGGCTGAAAACCGCGGTGTCGGCAGTTCGAATCTGCCCCTGGCCACGCCCCGGGAGCTAGTTCAGCGCCTCGTGCGCGCGGAGCTCCGCCGAGCGGACCAGCACCGACTGGTAAAGGTCCGCCGAGCGAGGGAACTCCTTGTCACCGAGCGCCTTGAGCGCGTCATGGATGTCGCGGGCGCTGTGGTCGTCGTCCATCTCGTCCCACGTGAGCATCGCGCACAGCCCGCCGTAGTCGAGCTCGAGGATCGAACCCGGATCGAACAGGGCGAGCCACTGGTGCATCTCGACCACGAGCTCGCCGATCGGGCCGAGCTCTGACTGCCGGAGCACCGGGACGGCGTCCTCGGCGCGGCGGAGCGCCTTGCGCGTCGTCGTCAGGTACGAGAGCCGGTGGTACCCCTCGAACTCCAGGAGGCGCCGCTCGTCGTCGTCGAACAGGACGAACCACCGCACCGGCACGTGCCACGGGCTGTGCATGATCGTCGAGACCTGCCACGGCTCGCGCCGCCGGAGCCGCCGGAGCTCCCGCATCGCGCGGCGGGCGCTCGCGTCCGTGACGAACATCGACGGGTCGTCGAACACCGCCGCCTCGCGGAACGACAGCATGCCGGCGAGAACACGGAGCGTCGTCCGCCACGGGCACACGTGGTACCGGCCCTCGACCACCTTGACGTAGGCGCCGTCCTGTCCGGCGGGGATCAGGATGCCCGCCCCGGACGAGGTCACCTCCTGGCGATACCTCGGCGGGCCGAGCCACAGTCGGCCGTCGACGATGTGCCGCTCCCAGTGGGCCTGCTCGTGCGGCGGGAACGCCTCGAGCGGCTGGTAGACGCGGAGCTCGGCCGACGGGACCACGGCGTTCGAGTGTATATGCTCGCCTCGCTCCGCTCACCAGCGCACGCCGGAGGCCGCCCCGCATGACCGAGATCGCGTCCACCGACGCCCCGATCGTTCGGCTCGTCGCGCCCGACGGCTCCGTCGTGGGCGACGTCGAGGTGGGACTGTCCGACGACGAGCGCCGCGAGCTCCTGCGGCTGATGATCCGTTCGCGACGGCTCGACCGCGAGTGCTGGGCGCTCCAGCGCCAAGGGGAGCTCACCGTCTATCCGCCGTTCGAAGGCCAGGAGGCGGCGCAGGTCGGCAGCGCGTTCGCGCTCGGTCCCGACGACTTCGTGTTCCCGTCGTTCCGCGAGCTCGCGGCCGCCGTCGTGCGAGGCGTCGACGTGGTCGAGTACCTCCAGTACCACCGCGGGACGTGGCACGGCGGCCCGTACGATCCGATCGCGTCGCGGTTCGCCCCGATCTGCGTGCCGGTCGCGACCCAGATCGTCCACGCGGTCGGGTGGGCGATGGGGTCCACGCTCGACGGGAGCACGGCGTGCTCGCTCGCGTACTTCGGGGACGGCTCCGCCTCCGAGGGCGACTTCCACGAGGGTGCGAACCTCGCGGCCGTGTTCGGCGCGCCCGCGATCTTGTTCTGTCAGAACAACGGGTGGGCCATCTCGGTCCCGTCCCACCGGCAGTTCGCGGCGCCGATCGCGGACCGTGCGGCCGGGTACGGCATGCCCGGCGTGCGCGTCGACGGCAACGACGTCCTGGCCGTCTACGCCGTCACACGTGAGGCGGTGCGACGCGCCCGAGCGGGTGAGGGCCCCACGCTGATCGAGGCCGTCACGTACCGGATCGGTTCGCATTCGACGGCCGACGATGCCGCCCGCTACCGCGACGAGGCCGAGGTCACGGCCTGGCGCGAACGCGACCCGATCGACCGCTACCGGAGCTACCTCCTGGGCGCCGGGACGATCGACGACGCGTTCGTCCGAGGATGCGAGAACGAGGCGGAGGCCTGGGTCGGCGACATCCGAACCGAGCTCACGGCGCTCGGCGAGCCGCCGGCGAGCGAGATCTTCGACCACGCGTTCGCCGATCCGCCACCGACCCTGCTCGCCCAGCGCGAGGAGCTCCTCGGCGATGGCTGAGGTCACGATGGTCGCGGCGCTGAACGCCGCCTTGCGCGACGCCCTGGCCGCGGATCCCCGCACGCTGGTGTTCGGCGAGGACGTGGGGGCGCTCGGCGGCGTCTTCCGCGTGACCGAGGGCCTCCAGGCCGAGTTCGGAGGCGAGCGTGTGTTCGACACGCCGATCGCCGAGGCCGGGATCGCGGGGATCTGCATCGGGCTCGCGATGGCCGGCTGGCGCCCGATCGCCGAGATGCAGTTCGACGGGTTCTCCTACCCCGCGCTCGACCAGGTGATCAGCCACCTCGCGAAGTACCGCCAGCGGACCCGGGGCCGGGTCGGCGTGCCCGCCGTCATCCGGATCCCGTCGTTCGGCGGCATCAAGGGCAAGGAGCACCACGGCGAGAGTCCCGAGACCTACTACGCCCACACCGCGGGGCTGAAGGTGGTCGTGCCCTCGACGCCGCTCGACGCGTACAGGCTGCTGCGGCGCTCGATCGACGACCCGGACCCGGTGATCTTCCTCGAGCCGAAGAGCCGCTACTGGTCCAAGGAGGACGGCGACCTCACCGCCGAGGGGCCGGGCATCGGGCTCGCCCGGGTCCTTCGGGAGGGCGGGGCCTGCGTCGTGATCGCCTACGGCGCGATGGTCGGGCGCTGCCTCGAGGCCGCCACCGCCCTGGCGGCGGACGGGATCGAGACGGCCGTCCTCGACCTCCGGTCGCTGGTCCCGCTCGACGTCGCGGCGATCGGCGACGCCGTCCGGTCCACCGGACGCGCGATCGTCGTGCACGAGGCGCCTCTCACCCTGGGGATGGGCGCCGAGATCGTGGCGCGGATCGTCGAGGGGGCGTTCGATCACCTCGAGGCGCCGGTCGCGCGGGTCACCGGTCCGGACGTGCCGTACCCGCCTGCGTCGCTCGAACAGCGCTACCTCCCGAGCGTCGAGCGGATCTGCAACGCCGTCCGCACGGTGGTGGCCTACTGATGGCCGAGCGCGTCTTCACCCTTCCCGACCTGGGCGAGGGCCTCGAGGAGGCGATCGTCAGCGCGTGGCTCGTCGCCGAAGGCGACACGGTCTCCCTGAACCAGCCGTTCGTCGAGATCGAGACGGCCAAGGCGACGGTCGAGGTGCCCGCGCCGTTCGCGGGCCGCGTCGCGAGGCTCCACGTCGCGGCGGGCGAGACGCTGGCGGTCGGCGCCAGACTGGCGACGTTCGAGGTGGTGGGGGGTGACGGGACGGGCGGTCGCCACGCCGGCTCTTCGTCTCCGGCGTCGTCCGTACCTCCCGGCGTGATCGGCGGAGACGGGTCGCCGGCGTCGGCTCCTGCCCGCCCCTCCGTTGCCGCGACGCCGGCGGTGCGGAAGCTGGCGAAGGATCTCGGGGTCGACTTGGCGATGGTCTCGGGGTCCGGTCCGGGAGGACGGGTCACGCGTGAGGATGTCGAACGGGCAGCCGGCGAATCATCGGAGGGTTCGACGCACGAGATCGCCCTCGACGATGCGGGCGAGCATGTCTGGCACGTCACGATGTCGACCGACGTGGGAGCGGTTCCCCTGTCCCTCACCAGACGAGCGATCGCGGATCGCCTCTCCGAGGTCGCCGCGATCCCTGCGGTGACCACCTTCCGGACGGTCGATTGCATGGCCCTCGAGGCCGTGCGGGCAGACCTCGATGTCTCGCCTCTGCCGGTGGTCGTTCGCGCGCTCGCCGAGGTGTGCGGGGATCATCCGATGCTCAACGCGGCCTGGGACGGCGATCGGATCCTGATCTTCCGTGAGGTCCGGGTGGGGATCGCCATCGACACCGCGGCGGGGTTGGTGGTTCCGGTGATCTCCGACGTCGGTTCGCTCGGGATCGGCGAGATCGCCGCCGAGATCGCGCGTCTCGCGGAGGCTGCTCGCTCGAACGCGCTGACCCGAGACGACACGGTGGGCCCGACGATCGCCGTCACGAACACCGGCAGCTATGGCTCGGAGTTCGGGACGCCGCTCCTGAACCCGGGGCACGCGGTGACGATCGCGCTGGGGGTGATCGAGCCTCGGGCGCTCGTGATCGACGGTTCGGTCCAGGCTCGGCCGGCGTGCACGCTCTCGCTCACGTTCGACCACCGGGTGCTCGACGGCGCGACGGTAGGTCGGGCGTTCGGCGCTCTGGTCGAGCTCCTCGAGTCGCGCGAGCGCCTGGACGCCCTCCCGCGCTGACCGGTCCGATATCCTCCGGCTCGTGAAGGGCCAGAACCTCGTGACGCCGCAGGACCTCGGCAAGCGCGTGACGTTCCAGTTCGAGCTCCCGAACGGCTACGTCGGGGAGGCGGTGGGCGTGCTCGAGCTCTACGACCACGACGCCGCCACCTACGTGGTCCGCCGCAAGGACGACACGATCGCGCGCGTCCCGGCCCGCGACGTCCGGTTCGGCAAGGTCATCGAGCCCTGAGCGCAGCGTCCTCGTCCGATCCGCTCGACGAGCTCCTGGCGCTCGCGGTGCGGCTCGCCCGGCGGGCGGCCGAGATCCAGCGGGACGGGCTCCGCGACGGGTTCGCGATCGATCAGAAATCTGCGGCAGGCGACCTCGTCACCGAGATCGACCGGGCGGCGGAGGGCGCGATCGTCGAGGGGATCCTCGGCGCGAGGCCCGACGATGCGATCCTCGGCGAGGAGGGTACGGACCGGGCCGGTACGACGGGCGTTCGGTGGGTGCTCGACCCGCTCGACGGGACGGCCAGCTACGTGCGGGGGTACCCGGGCTTCGGCGTGTCGATCGGGATCGAGGTCGACGACCGCCCGAGCGTCGGCGTGGTGATCGACGCCCTGGGTCGCACCACGGTCGGCGTGGCCGGGCGCGCGGCCGCCCGCGACGACGTGCCGGTTCGATCGTCGCAGCGCACCGCGCTCGCGGACTCGGTCGTCGCAACCGGGTTCGGGTACAACGCCGCCATGCGCGTCCGCGAGGCCGAGACGCTCGGCCTGATCATCGATCGCATAGCGGATATCCGGCGGAGCGGTTCGGCGGCGATGGACCTGTGCGCCGTGGCCTGCGGCGAGGTCGACGCGTACTACGAGCTCCATCTCGCGCCGTGGGACACGGCCGCGGGGGCGGTGATCGTCGAGGCCGCGGGCGCGGTGTTCCGGCAGATCGACCAGCCCGACGGCGAGGTGCTCACGGTCGCGGTCCCCACGCAGCTGCTCGGACCGCTGCTCGGACTCCTAGGGGATGCGGGCCTGACGGTCTGACGCGTCGGGCGGAGGTCAGCTCGCCTGTTCGATGTCGCGCAGGACGACCAGCAGGTCGTCGACGTTGAACGGTTTGGCGACGAACGCGTCGGCGCCGAGCTCGGCCGCCTTCGCGCGGTCGCGCAGGCTCGAACGCGCCGAGACCACGATCACGCGCGGGCGCTCGTCGGCCGGGAGCGCCTGCAGCTCCTCGAGGAACGCCCAACCGTCCATCACGGGCATCATGATGTCGAGCAGCACCACGCTGGGGTGGTGTTCGCGCACCTCGTCCAACGCGGCACGTCCGTCGCGTGCCGAAAGCGTCTGGTACCCCTCCGCCTCCAGGCTGAACTGGAGCATCCAGACGACCTGTGGCTCGTCGTCGACGACCAGGATCTGCGACGTGGTCTTCGTGCCCATCATCATGGGAACGGTATCGGCAGCGTTCGGCCGGGCGGAATCGGCCTGGCGACCGGTTTGTGCGGGACCGGCTGGTCTCCCCCGGCCGGAGGAGCGCGACGACAGCCGGACGACAGTCGTCTAGTCAGTCTTCGGCAGGGGCGCGCGAGGATCCCCTGGTCAGGCGCGTACGAACCCGACCGGGAACGCGGCCGAACCTGACCCCTCGGCGCGTGCGATCACCTGGTCGGCCAGGTCGGGCGGGACGACGAGCACCATCCCGACGCCGAGGTTGAAGGTCGCCCGCAGGTCGTCCTCGGACGCCCCGGTCTCGGCGCGTAGCAGCTCGAACACCGGGGGTTCGGGCCACGACCCCCAGGCGACCTCAGCCTCGAGACCCGGGGGGAGGACCCGCGGGAGGTTCTCCACGATCCCACCGCCCGTCACGTGCGCCACGGCGTGCAGCAGGCCCTCGCGGCCGAGCCGGAGCACCAACGTGGCGTAGATCGCCGTGGGTTCGAGCAACTCGTCGACCAGCGGACGGCGGAGCGGCGGGACGACCCCGTCGAACGCGTAGCCGCCGCGCTCCAGCAACGCATCCCGGACCAGCGAGAAGCCGTTCGCGTGCAGCCCGGACGAGGCCAGCCCGATCAGCACATCCCCGTCCTGCACGAGGTCCGGGCCGAGCCGCCGCTCCTGCTCGACGACCCCGACGCAGAACCCCGCCAAGTCGAACGCGTCGGGGGCCATCACGCCGGGGTGCTCGGCGGTCTCGCCGCCCAGGAGCGCACACCCGGCCCGCCGGCAGCCCTCGGCGACCCCCGCGACGATCGCGGCGACGCGCTCGGGTTCGACCGAACCCACCGCGAGGTAGTCGAGGAAGAACAGGGGTTCGGCGCCCGTGCACACGACGTCGTCGGCGCACATCGCGACCAGGTCGATCCCCACCGTGTCCAACCGCCCCGCCCGCCGCGCGATCTCGAGCTTGGTGCCGACGCCGTCCGTGGCCGCGGCGAGGAAGCGGCCGTCGCCGATCTCGAAGAGGCCGGCGAACCCGCCGACGCCCTCGACGAGCTCGGGCCGTGAAGCCCCGCCGCCCAGGTCCCGGATCAGCTCGACCGCCCTGGCGGCCGCGTCGAGGTCGACGCCTGCCCGGCGGTAGGCCTCCGAGCTCACGACTTCGCGGGGTGTTCGAGCAGGAACTTGCCCGCGTGCTCGGGGATCGGGATCGGGTACTCGCCGTCGAAGCACGCGCGACAGAACGAGTCGGGGTCCTGGCCGGTGGCGGCCACCATCCCCTCGAGCGACAGGTACCCGAGCGAATCCGCCCCGACGTAGTCCCGGATCTGGTCGACGGCCAGATCGGCCGCGATGAGCTCCTGGCGGGTCGACATGTCGATGCCGTAGAAGCACGGCCACCGGATGGGCGGGCACGTGATCCGGGTGTGCACCTCGGTCGCGCCGGCCTCGCGGAGGGCCTGGACGATCTGGCGAGTCGTGGTCCCACGGACGATCGAGTCGTCGATCACGACCAGGCGCTTGCCGCGGACCGAGTCGGGCATCGGGTTGAGCTTCAGCTTCACGCCGCGCTCGCGGAGCGCCTGCGACGGCTGGATGAAGGTGCGGCCCACGTACCGGTTCTTCATCAGGCCCTCGCCGTAGGGGATCCCCGAGACCTCCGCGTAGCCCGACGCCGCCGAATGCGCGGTGTCGGGGACGGGGATCACGAGATCTCCGTCGGCGGGTGCCTCGAGCGCGAGCCGCCGGCCAAGCTCGCGACGGACCTCGTGGACCGTCGTGCCGCGCAGGCGCGAGTCCGGACGCGCCAGGTACACGAACTCGAAGATGCAGAGCGCGGTGCGTTCGGCCTGCCCGAACCTCGTCGAGACGACGCCACGCTCGTCGATGCGCACCAGCTCGCCCGGCTCGACGTCGCGCAGGAACGTCGCGCCCACGATGTCGAGCGCACAGGTCTCGGACGCGACGCAGAAGCCGTTCGGCAGGCGGCCGATCGAGAGCGGCCGCAGGCCGTGGGGGTCACGCGCCGCGAACAGGCTCCGCTCGTCCATCACGACGAAGGAGAACGCGCCTTCGAGCGTGGGGAGCACCTCGATGAGCGCCGATTCGAGGTCCTCCGACGGGTGCCGGGCCAGGATCGTCGCGACCAGGTCGGAGTCCGTGGTGGATGCGCCCCCCGGGCCGACCACCTCGGCGAGCTCGAGCGTGTTCACGAGGTTGCCGTTGTGCCCCAGCGCCAGCGAGCGCTGGCCATCGGTCTTGAAGGCCGGCTGGGCGTTCTCCCAGGTGGTCGAGCCGGTCGTGGAGTAGCGGTTGTGCCCGATCCCGAGGTCGCCGCGGAGCGTCGAGAGGGTCGCCTCGTCGAACACCTGGGAGACGAGCCCCAGCTCCTTGAACACCAGGATGTGCTCGCCGTCGGAGACCGCCATCCCGGCCGCCTCCTGCCCTCGGTGCTGCTGGGCGAAGAGCGCGAAGTAGGTCAGCCGCGCGACGTCGTCGCCGGGCGCCCACACGCCGAAGACGCCGCACTCTTCCTTCGGACCCTCGGCGCCCACGCGGCCCGATGCTAGCACCGGACCTCCGATCCTCCCGGGACGTTCATCCGGCGAGCAGCTTGGGGATCGCATCCTCGTACACGGCCGCGATCTCGGCCACGGTCGTCTCGAAGAGACCGTCGAAGACCACCCCCGGCCCGCCGGTCTCGCCGAGCCGGGCGAACGGGACGCCGGCCTCGGCCGCCGCGTCCTCGAGCTCGGTGGCGCGCTCGGGCGCCACCGAGACCACGGCGCGCGACGCGGATTCGGAGAACATGCCCACGTGCCCCGGCTGGTCGCCCGGCAGCGTCGCGGCGAAGCCGGACCCGCCGGCGATCGCGGATTCGGCGAGCGCGATCGCGATCCCACCCTCCGCGCAGTCGTGCGCGCTCTCCAGCAGGTCCGAGCGTGACGCCACGATCAGGAGGCGGTGGAGCCGCAGCTCGCGTTCGAGATCGAGCGCCGGGGGACGCCCCCCGACCGACCCGAGCACGACCTCGGCGAACTCGCTCCCCCCGAGCTCCGCGAACGTCTCGCCCAGCAGGTAGATCCACGACCCGTTGCCCGTGAACCCGCTCCGGACCGCGAGGCGGTAGTCCTCGATCAGCCCGAGCATCCCGATCACCGGCGTGGGCCAGATCGCCGAGGAGCCGGACTCGTTGTAGAAGCTGACGTTCCCGCCCGTCACGGGCGTCTCGAACGCGCGGCAGGCATCCGCGATCCCGCGCACCGACTGCGCGAACTGCCACATCACCTCCGGGCGCTCCGGGTTGCCGAAGTTAAGGCAGTTGGTGATCGCGAGCGGCGTCGCCCCGGTGCAGGCGACGTTGCGCGCGGCCTCGGCGACCGCGTGCGCCGCGCCGAGGTAGGGATCCAGCGCGCCGAACCGACCTTTGCCGTCCGTCGACAACGCGAGCGCCTTGAGCGTGCCCTCGATCCGCACCAGCGCCGCGTCCGCGCCGGGCGACAGCACCGTCCCGCCCTGGACGATCGAGTCGTACTGCTCCCACACCCAGCGCTTGCTCGCCACGTTCGGCGAGCCGAGCACCGCGAGGAACGCCTCATCGGGCGGCGTGGTCACCGTGGCGAACGTCGGATCGTCGCCGATCGCGTCCTCGACATCGGCGGGAGGCGCCATCGGCCGCGTGTACACGGGCCCATCGTCCGCGAGCGACCGCGCCGGGACGTCGGCGACCGTGTCGGCGGCGAACCTCACGCGGATACCACCCCCGGGGACGAGCCGGCCGATCACCGCGGTCGCGAGCCCCCACCGCTCGCAGACGGCCCGAACCTCGCCCAGCCGCTCCGGGTGCGCGATCGCGAGCATCCGCTCCTGCGACTCGCTCGTCAGGATCTCGAACGCCTCCAGGTCGGGCTCGCGCAGGGGGACCGCGTCGAGGTCGAGCTCGGCACCGAGCCCGGCCCGGGACGCCGACTCGCTCACGGCGCACGTGATCCCGGCGCCGCCCAGGTCCTGCAGGCCCTCGAGCAGGTCGCGATCGACCAAATCGAGGGAGGCCTCGATCAGGAGCTTGCCGGCGAACGGGTCGCCGATCTGGACGCTCGGCCGTCGCTCCTCCGCCCCCTCCCCCAGGGTGCTCGAGGCCAGCACCGACACCCCGCCGATGCCGTCGCGACCGGTGGCCGCGCCGAACAGGACCAGGAGCGAGCCCTCGTGCACCTCCCGATCGGCCGTGACGAGCCGGTCGGCCGGGGCGACGCCGACGCACATCACGTTGATGGTGGGGTTCGCGGTGTGCGCGTCTGCGAACTGCACCTCGCCGCCCACCGTGGGGACGCCGATGCAGTTGCCGTAGCCGCCGATCCCCGCAACGACGCCCTCGAACAGCCACCGGTTCCGCTCGTCGGCGAGCGGCCCGAACCGCAGCGGATCGAGCAGCGCGATCGGACGCGCGCCCATCGAGATCACGTCGCGCACGATCCCGCCGACCCCCGTCGCCGCCCCCTGATAGGGCTCGACCGCCGAGGGGTGCGAGTGCGACTCGAGCTTGAAGACGACCGCGGTGCCGTCCCCTACGTCGACCGCGCCGGCGTCCTGCCCTGGGCCGACGAGCACCGAGGGACCTTCGGTCGGAAGGTTCCGCAGGTGGACCTTCGAGGACTTATAGGAGCAGTGCTCGGACCACATCACCCCGTACATCGCGAGCTCGTCTCGGTTGGGGTCCCGGCCGAGGGTGGAACGGATCGTCTCGAGCTCGTCGTCGGTGAGCCCGAGCTGCCGGTGGAGCGGTTCGGACGCGCTCACGCGGAGACGTGAGCGAGCGCGGACGACAGCAGCGACGCGAACATCGGCTGACCACCGGTGGCGCCGACGTCCGGGTCGACGGCGTGTTCGGGGTGCGGCATGAGCCCGACCACGTTGCCCGCGTCGTTGCACAGCCCGGCGATCGCGTTCGAGGCGCCGTTGGGGGTGTGCGGCTCCCCGATCGCGCCGTCGGGCGAGCAGTACCGGAACACGACGAGTCCGTCGCGTTCGATCCGGTCGAGGTCGGCGGCGGACGCGACGAACTGGCCTTCGCCGTGCTTGACCGGGACCCGCAGGACCTCTCCGGCGACCAGCCCCGCGGACAGCGGCGACACCGAGGTCTCGACGCGCACGTCCACCCACCGGCAGACGAACCGCAGCTGCCGGTTCCTGATCAGCGCGCCCGGCAGCAACCCGGCCTCGCACAGGATCTGGAAGCCGTTGCAGATCCCGACGACGGCCCCGCCGGCCTCGGCGAACCCACGCACCTCGTCCATGATCGGGGCGAACCGCGCGATCGCGCCGCACCGGAGGTAGTCCCCGTAGGAGAACCCGCCGGGCAGGATCACGGCGTCGACGCCCCGGAGGTCGTGGTCGACGTGCCAGAGCGCGACTCCTTCGCCGCCCATGAATCGCACCGCCCGCAGGGCGTCGCGGTCGTCGAGCGAGCCGGGGAAGGTGACCACGCCGATCCGCGGGCGCCCGGTGTCGCTCAACGCCCCACCTGCTCGGCCCGCAGGACCTGGAACTCCTCGATCACCGGGTTCGAAAGCAGGCGGGCGGCCATCTCCTGGACCTGCGCCTGTGCGGCCTCCTCGCTGTCGGCCTCGATCGTGAGCTCGACGTGCCGCCCGACACGGACGCCGCGCACGTTCGTCCAGCCCATGGCGGGCAGCGAGCCCTCGACCGCCTTGCCCTGTGGGTCGAGGAGTCCCGGCTTGAGCTGCACCAGGACCTCGAACCGCACGTTCACGCGTGCTCCCGACGGAGCCGTTCGAGCGCGGCCGCGTCGGTCCCGGCGTCGTCGCCCGAGGTCACGCCGCTGAGGTGCCGGTAGTGGTCGAACGGCGACGCCGCCACCCGTTCGTACGCCTCCCGGTACTTGAGCGACGTGCGTTCGACCACCTCGGCGGGCAGGTCGGGCGCCGGAGGTTCGTGGTCCCACCCGCTCGCATCCAGCCAGTCGCGGACGAACTGCTTGTCGAACGACGGCTGGACACGCCCGGCCTCGTACCCGTCCGCCGGCCAGAATCGGGACGAGTCCGGGGTGAGCACCTCGTCGATCAGGATCAGCTCGCCGCCCGCGAACCCGAACTCGAACTTCGTGTCGGCGAGCAGGATCCCGCGCTCGGCCGCGACCTCGGCGCCCCGCTCATACAGGGCGATCGAGATCTCGCGCAGGCGTTCTGCGAGCCCGCGGCCGACCAGGTCGACCGTCTCGTCGAACGTGAGCGGCAGGTCGTGGCCCTCGGCGGCCTTCGTCGTCGGCGTGAAGATCGGGGCGGGGAGCCTCGACGACTCGACCAGCCCCTCCGGCAGCGCGACGCCGCACACGTGACCCTCGGCCCGGTACTGCTTGAGCCCCGAACCCGTGAGGTAGCCGCGCACCACGCACTCGACGGGGATCACCTGCGCCTTCGTGGCGAGCATCGCGCGGCCGGCGAGCGCTGGCTCGCTGCGGAACGGCTCCGGGAAGTCGCGCCGGTCGGCGCTCGCGAGGTGGTTGGGGACGACGTCGGTCGTGCGTTCGAGCCAGAACAGCGTGAGCCCCGTCAGGACGCGGCCCTTGTCGGGGATCGGGTTGGGCAGGACCACGTCGAACGCGCTGATGCGGTCGGTCGCGACGAGCAGCACCCGGTCGTCGCCGACGTCGTAGATGTCGCGGACCTTGCCCTGTCCGTGGAGCCGGGCCGCGGTGCCGCTCATCCCTCGCGGACCTCGACCTTCTCCAGGCGGTCGAACACGACGTCGAGGTTCCGCAGCGCCCCGGAGGGGTCGAAGAGCTCGCCGAGCCGATCGCCGATCCGCTCTCTCACGCGTGGATCCGCGGCGACAAGCTCCCGGAACGACGCGTCCTCGTCCCACGCCGAAGCCGCGGCGGCCTGGACGATCGTGTAGGCCTCATCGCGCGGTAGCCCAGCGTCCACGAGCGCCAGCAGCACGTTCTGCGAGAACGCCAGACCACCGCCGACCTGCAGGTTCTCGCGCATCCGCTCCGGATGGATCAGGAGCCCGTCGAGCACCTCGGTCATCTCCGCGAGCATGAAGTGGAGCGCGATCGTCGAGTCGGGCAGGATCACGCGCTCGGCCGACGAGTGCGAGATGTCGCGCTCGTGCCAGAGGACCGTGTTCTCGAGAGCCGCCTGCAGGTTGCCGCGGATCACGCGCGCGAGACCGGTGACGCGCTCGCACCGGACGGGGTTCCGCTTGTGGGGCATCGCGCTCGAACCCTTCTGCCCCGTCGTGAACGGCTCCTGGACCTCGCGGACCTCGGTCCGGGCGAGGTGACGGATCTCGGTCGCGATAGCGTCGAGCGAGGAGGCGGTGATGGCGAGCGCCGCCATGAGCTCGGCGTGACGGTCGCGCGCGACGATCTGGCTCGAGGCCTCGGCGGCGGACAGACCGAGCTTCGCGCACACCTCTTCCTCGACGCGCGGATCGACCTGCGCGTACGTGCCGACCGCCCCGCTGATCGCGCCGACGCTCACGGTCTCGCGCGCCCGCCGCAACCGGTCGCGGTCCCGGTCGAGCTCGAACGCCCAGAGCGCGACCTTGTGGCCGAAGCTGGTCGGCTCGGCGACGACGCCGTGGGTGCGGCCGGCCATCACGACGTCGCGGTTGCGGAGCGCCAAGCGCTTGGCGACCGCCAGCAGGCGCTCGAGGGCGCCGAGCAGGAGGTCGCTCGCGTCGCGGAGCTGCAGAGCGAGCCCCGTGTCCAGCACGTCGGACGAAGTCAAGCCGAAGTGCACCCAGCGTCCGGCCGATCCGACCGAGTCCGCGACGACCTGCACGAACGCGGCCACGTCGTGCTTGGTGACGCGCTCGACCTCCGCGACGCGATCGCCGTCGAACGACGCCTTCGCCCGGATCTCGCGCGCATCGGCGTCGGGGATCACGCCGAGCCCGGCGAGCGCCTCGGCGACGAGGATCTCGATCTCGAGCCAGTGCCCCAGCCGGGCCTCGTCGGCCCAGACGGCGCCCATCTCCGGGAGGACGTACCGCTCGATCATTCTTCGGGGTGGACGGGGTCGCGTCCGGTCACAGGCGGAGGCCCTCCGCGAGGTCGTCCTTGAACCGCCAGAGCCGCTTCTGCACGTCGGGGTCGGCGACACCGACGATCTCGGCGGCGAGCACGGCCGCGTTCATCGCCGAGTCGACACCGACCGTCGCGACCGGCACGCCACTCGGCATCTGTGCGGTCACGTACAGCGCCTGCTCGCCGCCCATCTGGTCGGTGGCGATCGGCACGCCGATCACCGGCACGATCGTCCGGGCCGCGACCGCGGCTGCGAGGTGGCCCGAGATCCCCGTCGTGCACACGAGCGCCTTCAACCCGCGATCGAACGCGGTCCGCGCGTACTCGTCCACCAGGTCGGGACTGCGCGACGACGACATCACGCGGATCTCGTGCGGGAGCTCCAGCTTCTCCAAGATCGCGGTCGCCTGCTGCATCAACGGGAGCTCGGCCGCCGAGCCGACCAGCACGCCGACCAGCGGTGCCGGGTCGCTCATCTCCGCTCCTCCTTCGCCGCGAATGCCGCGATGTCCGTCCGGTGACGCATCCCCTCGAAGGACACGAGCGCGCTGGCGTGGTACGCGCGGTCCCGGGCCTCGTAGATCGACGCACCGGTCGCGCTCACCGACAGCACCCGTCCTCCCGCCGTGACCACTCTACCCTGCCGCCCCGCCGTGCCCGAATGGAACACGGTCGCGCCCTCCACCCTCCCGGCCTCGTCGAGCCCTCGGATCTCGAACCCGGTCTCGTAGGCCCCCGGGTAGCCGCCCGAAGCCAGGACGACGGTCACGCAGGCCCCCGGCGTCAGGTCCACCTCGGAGCTCCCGAGCTCGCCGCTGGCGCACGCGAGGAGCAGCTGGGCGGGCTCGGACCGGAACCGGGGCATCAGGACCTGGGTCTCGGGGTCGCCGAACCGGCAGTTGAACTCGAGCACCATCGGGCCGCGTTCGGTCAGCATCAGTCCGGCGTAGAGGACCCCTCGGTACGGGACCCCTTCCGCGGCCATCGCCCGGACGGTCCGGTCGAGGATCTCAACGCGGATCCGCTCCGCCAAGGCGCCGTCGACGAACGGCAGCGGCGAATACGCCCCCATCCCTCCGGTGTTGGGCCCGGCGTCGTGGTCGCCGACACGCTTGAAGTCCTGCGCGAACCCCAGCGGGAGCGCCGTCGCTCCGTCGGCAAGCGCGAACGCCGAGACCTCGGGCCCCGACAGGTGCTCCTCGATGACGACGGTCGAGCCCGCGTCGCCGAACTCCCCGTCCACCAGGGCGCGTTCGAGCGCCCGCACCGCCTCGTCGCGTTCCTCGGTGATCACGACTCCCTTGCCCGCGGCGAGCCCGTCGACCTTGACCACGTATGGGGGCCCGAACGCATCGAGCGCACCGAGCGCCTCCGACATCGTCGAGGCGCTCAGGGTCCCCGCCGCCGGGATGCCGTACCGCTCGCACAGGTCCTTCGCCCACGCCTTGGAGCCCTCGAGCCTCGCCCCCTCGGCCGACGGCCCGAACACCGGGTGTCCGTGTGCCGAGAGCTCATCGGCAAGACCCGCGACGAGTGGGCCTTCGGGGCCGACCACCGTGAGGTCGACGCGCTCGCGTTCGACGAGGGCGAGCAGGCCGTCGGTGTCGTCGACGGCGACGTCGTGGCACGACGCGTCCCGCGCGATCCCCGGGTTCCCCGGCGCCGCCAGCACCTGGTCGACCGACGGATCGCGGGCGAGCCGCCACGCGAGCGCGTGCTCGCGCCCGCCGGCCCCGACCACCAGGACCCTCATCGCGCGGTCGTGGCGGGACGACCGCCGCCCCGCGCCGGCGCGGTCATCCGACGTCGGCGGTCAGGCTCTGCTCCCGGCCCGGTCCGACCGAGACCACCCCCACCGGCACGCCGATCAGCTCCTGGATCCGCTCGAGGTACTTCCGGGCCGCGGCGGGCAGGTCGCCGAACGACGTCGCGCCGCCGATCTCGTCCTCCCAGCCCTCGAGCTCCTCGTACACCGGCTCCGCCTTGTGGAACAGCGACTGGTGCGGCGGGACGTCCTCGAACGTCTCCCCCTCGGCGCGGTACGCGGTACAGACGCGGACCGTCCCGAACCCGGACAGGACGTCGAGCTTGGTGACGAACAGCTCGGTGAGCCCGTTCACGCGGGCGGCGTACCGCAGGATCACCGCGTCGAACCACCCGCAGCGGCGCTTGCGACCCGTCACGGTGCCGAACTCCTGCCCGCGTTCCCCTAGGCGGTCGCCCTCGGGACCATGATCCTCGGTCGGGAACGGGCCCGCGCCGACCCTGGTCACGTACGCCTTCGTGATCCCGATCACGCGCCCCACCTCGCGCGGGCCGATGCCGGCGGACGCGAGCGCGTAGCCCGTGACGGGGTTCGACGACGTGACGAACGGATAGGTCCCCTTGTCGAGGTCGAGCATCGTGCCCTGCGCGCCCTCGAGCAGCACCTCCTTGCCCTCGCGCAGCGAGTCGTGCAGGAGCTTGGACGTGTCGGTCACGCGCGGGCGCAGCCGCTCGGCGTAGCGCATGTAGTCGTCGACGATCGTCCCCGCGACCAGCGGGAGCCGCCCGTAGATCCGGGTCAGGATCTGGTTCTTCTCGCGCAGGACGACGTCGAGCTTCTCGCGGAAGATCTTCTCGTCGAACAGGTCCTGGATCCGCAGCCCGATCCGCGCTGCCTTGTCCCCGTACGCGGGCCCGATCCCGCGCTTGGTCGTGCCGAGCGCGTTCTTGCCGAGGAACCGTTCGGTCACGCGTTCGAGCTCGAGGTGGTACGGCATGATCATGTGGCAGTTGCCCGACACGACCAGCTTGGAGGGGTCGACGCCGACCGCCTCGAGCCCGTCCAGCTCGTCCAGCAGCACGCGGGGATCCACGACCACGCCGTCGGCGATCACCGACGTGATGTGCGGGTACAGGATCCCCGAGGGGATCAGCTGGAGCTTGAGTGTGTGCCCCTCGGCCAAGATCGTGTGGCCGGCGTTGTTCCCGCCCTGGTACCGCACGACCAGGTCCATGCGGTCGGCCAGGTAGTCCGTCGCCTTGCCCTTGCCCTCGTCCCCCCACTGGGTCCCGACGACGACGGAGGCCGGCATGCGGTCAGTCTAGCCTCGACGTCCGGCGCGCCCGAGCGCCGGTTCGGCTACGAACGCTCGATGCGGAAGCTGATCCGCACCTGCGTGTGGTACTCGGAGATCGTGCCGTCCGCCACGACCGCCGACGTTCCGAGGATGTCCATCGACTCGATGCCCCGGATCGTCTTGGCCGCCTCGGCCAGCGCTTGATGGGCCGCGTCCCGCCACGACTCGGACGACACGCCGACCAGATCGATCGTCTTGATGACCGCCATCGCCACTCCTACCTCCCCTGATAGACATCGACGAACCGCCGGTAGTTGGCGGCGATCTGCTTGGCGGCCTCCTCGCGACCGAGATTGCCGTCCACGAACCCCTTCAGCGGATCCCACCAGATCGAACGGCCGATCGCGAACCCGATGTAGCCCGGCACGCCCGAACCCATCCGCAGCCAGTGATCGACCGCGGCATCGTCGGCCCCCCGGCCGAGCACGACGCACGCTACCCCGTCCCGCCCGTCCCGCCGCGTGGTGGCCGAGATCGTCTCGCAGTCCTCGCGCCGGTCGATGCCCTCGATCTTCCAGATGTCGGGTTCGACCCCGCGGGCCTGCAGCTCCTCGATCGCCACCTTCATCAGCTTGGGCCGCTCCTGCGAGTCCCATCGCTGCTCGTCGCCCCCGGCGGCCGCGATCTGTTCCGGCGTCGGGGGAACGAGCAGCTCGAACAGGAACAGGCGCCCGTGCTCGTGCAGCCAGTCGCCCAAGCGCTCGAGCCGGCCGGCCTGGCGCTCGTTCATCCCCTGGTCGCCCTCGGTGTTGTAGCGGACCAGCACCTTGGAGAAGCTCGGGTCGAAGGTCTCGATGTGCGCGCCGAAGTCCTCGCCGTACTGGAAATCGAACTCCTCCTGCCCGCTCTTCTCGACCGGCATCGCGAGCCGGAACCCCGCGGCCTTCCCGTCGCGCGCGATGTCGGCCCCGAACTGCTCGTCCACCAGGACGCCGGCGGTCTCCGCATCGATGCCCTCGTCCAGGGCCCGTTTCGCGCCCTCGTAGATCACGCGCTTGGCGTCGGAGATCCGGGCCGTCTCCTCCTCGTTCGGCTCCCCCGTGACGCCGAAGAACTTCTTCTGGAACGACCCTCGATGGTCGAACGCCAGGATGTACAGCGGTCTGTCGTACCCGAGTGCCATCTCGTCACTCCCTTTCGTTCCTCGGCCGTTCCTTGGCTCAGGGTTGCTCGAAGGGGTTCGTGGGCTCCAAGATCTCGACCGGCACGGGCTGCGCGCCCTTGCGGAACCGCCCTGCGTGCGACGGCGAGCACACCACGAATCCGTAGTGCATCGGGATGGCCATGCGCGGCTGCATCGCCTTGACGAACCCGGCCGCCTCTTCCCAGTCCATCGTGTAGGTGCCGCCGATCGGCACCATCGCCACGTCCGGGTCCAGACTCTCGAGCTCGGGCAGCGCGTCGGTATCACCCGCGTGGTAGAAGGTCCGCCCGCCGAACTCGAACACGTACCCCACCCAGCCGTTCGCCTTCGGGTGCATGTCCAGCCTCTCCTCGGCGGTGTTGTAGGCGGGCACCGCTTGGACCTTGAGCCCGCCGGCCTCGACGGAGCCGCCGGGCTCGATCGGCGTGACGTCGCCGGTCAGCCCGTCGGCGACGTCGCGCGGAGCCACGATCTTCGTCGAGGACGTGCTCAGGCGTTCGATCTCGTGCGGCTGGAGATGGTCGTGATGGGCATGCGTGATGAGGATGACGTCCGCGGGTATGTCGTCCGTGATGCCCCATGGATCGACGTAGACGACCGGACCATCGCCCTGCCACCGGAACGCCGCCTGCCGGAACCACGTGACCCCGTCGAGCCCCATGCGCTGGCCTCCTTCGATCGGGTTCTCCGCCGGTAGTCTTGCAAATCGACGTGGAAGCGCGCGAACCCGACGAGCCCCAGGGCGGCTTTCGAGCCTCCGTCACCCTGCTCCGGCGCAACCGTAACTTCCGCCGCCTGTACCTCGCGTCGGTGATCTCGCTGGGCGGGGACTGGTTCCTGCTGATCGCCCTGTTCGGGTTGATGCTCGACCTGACCGGTCAGGCGATCGCGGTGGCGTTCACGATCGCGGCGCAGGACCTCACGTACTTCGCGGCCTCGCCGTTCGCCGGCGTGCTCGCGGATCGGCTCGATCGGCGCCGGCTCATGATCGCCTGCGACCTGGCCCGAGCGGTCCTGGTGCTCGGGTTCCTCCTGGTGCGGACCGAGGACCTCGCGTGGCTCGTCTACGTCCTGCTCGCCGGGACGGCGGTGTTCGCGGCCGCGTTCGAGCCGGCCTCGATGGCGGCGATGCCGAACCTGGTGGACGAAGGCGACCTTTCCGTCGCGAACGCGCTCTCGGGGTCGCTGTGGGGCACGATGCTCGCGGTCGGCGGCGCCCTCGGCGGGGTCGTGGCGGGGGTGTTCGGGTCCGATGTCGCGATTGTGGTGGACTCGGCCTCGTTCGTGCTGTCCGCCCTGCTGATCCTCGGGATCCACGCCACCTTCGCGGAGCGCCGGACGGTCCACGAACGCCCCAGCCTGCGGGAAGACACGGTCGAGACCGTCCGCTACGCGCGGAAGGACCATCGGGTCCTCGCGCTGCTCGCGGTGAAGTTCGGCTGGGGGGTCGCCGGGGGTGTGCTCGTGCTCCTGCCGATCCTCGCGCTCGGCAGGTTCGCCGCGGGCGAGATCGGGCTCGGGCTGTTGATGGCGGCGCGCGGGGTCGGGGCGCTGATCGGCCCGTTCGTCGGCAGGTCCCTCGCCGGCCCACAGGACCGGCGGCTGTTCGGCGCGATCGGTGGCGCGCTCGCCACGTTCGGGGTCGGGTACGCGCTCCTCGGCCTGGCGCCCGCGCTCGGGTTCGCGATGGGCGCGGTCCTCGTCGCGCACGTGGGCGGCGGCGCTCAGTGGACGCTGTCGTCGTACGGGCTCCAGCGAGTCGTGCCCGACCGGATCCGGGGACGGATCTTCGCCGTCGACGGCATGCTGGTCACGTTGACGTTCGGCCTGTCCGCGATCGCGACCGGCTGGCTCGCCGACGTCTTCAGCGCGAGAACGACGGCCCTGGCGATGGGCGGCGTCGCGCTCGTCTGGGCCATCGTCTGGACGCTGCTGACCGGTGACGTCCGGCGCGCGACGATGCTCGAGGGGTGCGGCCCCGCACCCGATTTCCTGCCGGAGCCCGCCGAGGCCCGGGACCGCTAATCGCTACGCGTCGGGCGTCCCGGGCGGCGGTGGCGGCGTCCCGGACGGCTCCGCGGCCGGCGCGGCCGGGGGGATCTCGGGCCCACCGAACGTCACCCCGGGCCCCTCGCCGCCGAACGCCACCTGCGGCGCGCCGGCCTCGCGCAGCGCGTCCTCGACCTCGAAGAACTCCTCTTCCTCGAAGTGGAACGTCGACGCGATAACCACGGAGGGGAACTGCTTCACGCGCTGGTTGTAGTCGCGCACGTTGGCGTTGTAGAAGCGCCGCGACGTCTGCAGGCGATCCTCCGTGTTTGCGAGCTCCTGCTGCAGCGCGAGGAAGTTCTGGTTCGCCTTCAGGTCCGGGTAGTTCTCGACGACGGCGAACAGCTGTCGCAGGGCGGCAACGAGCGGTCCTTCGGCGGCCGCCTGGGCCGCGGGCGAGCCGGTGGCCGACGCGGCGGCCGCTCGGGCCCGGGTCACGTTCTCGAACACGGTGCGCTCGTGCGACGCGTAGCCGCGGACGGACTCGACGAGGTTGGGGATCAGGTCGTACCGGCGACGCAGCTCGGTGTCGATGTTCGCCCAGGCGTCCTTGATCAGCTGGCGCTGGGAGACGAAGCGGTTGTACGACACGACGCCGAAGATCAGGATCAGCAGGATGATCCCGCCGATGATCGCGATGGCCCAGCCCATGGTCGTTCCTTTCCGCTGTGGAGGTCGACGCGAAGCCTAGCCCGTCGAGTGGTCGGCGGCGACCCGCGCTATCCCTCGCCGCCCTCCGTCGACGCATCAGGTCGCGGCGGGACCGCCCCCTCCCGGCCGGGGTCAGCCCGGTCCCGGCGAGGTTGCGCCACGTATCGGAACGCGAGGGCAAGGGACTGAGTCCGTGCGCCTCGATCCGTGCCCCTGACGTACGGGCGTTGGGCGCTAGCGCGCCTCCCACGCGCCTCGGGTCACGCCGTACATCGCGTAGTCGCGCGCCGGGCCCGCCGCGTCGGGCATGAACCCGTGCAGGATCCCCTCGAGATCGAACCCGAGCACCTCGAGCACCCGGCGCATCGATACGTTGTCGACATCGGTGGTCGCCTGCACCCGGATCGCGTCCTCGCGCTCGAACAGGTAGGACGAGAGCAGCGCGACGGTCTCCCTCCCGATCCCCCGGCCGCGGTCGGCCGAGTCCCAGAGCTCGATGCCGAGCTCCCACACGCCGGGCGGCAGCGCGAACCGTGGGCAACGACCCTGTACGTCGCCCACGAGACGGCCGTCGGCCTCGACCGCCAGCATGATCTCCGACCCGTTCCGCTCGCCCGAACGCTCGAGGCGCTCGCGCCGCTCGCGCAGGGTGTCACGGTCGAGCTCGGCCGGCGGGACAGACTGCATCCGCTCGAGGGCGACCGCGACCTCCTCGGCCCGGAAACCGCGCAGGACCACGTGGTCGCCGCGGAGCTCGATCACGAGGTGTCTTCTTCCTCCCACAGGAAGGACCGAACGCTGCGGAGCGGGACGATCTCGGCGCCGGAGCGGCGCCGGCGGATCTGGTCGAGCAGCTCGCGTTCGAGCTCCTCGGTGCGGCGGCGCATCTGCGCGAGCTGCTCCCGCATCTCGATGAACAGCTTCACGCCCGCCAGGCTGACGCCCTCGTGCTGGGTGAGCTCCTGGATCATCTGGATGCGCGCGATGTCGCGCTCGGAGTACCGGCGGTTGTTGCCGGAGGTCCGCTTGGGCGCGAGGAGCCCTCGCCGTTCGTACATGCGCAGGGTCTGCGGGTGCACGCCCGAGAGCTCGGCCGCCACGCTGATGATGTAGACGGCCCGCTCCTCGGTCCGCTCGCCACCGCGTTCGGGTGTGTCGCTCACGACGCGTCCCTCCTCACGTCTCCACGCCCAGGCGTCGGCGCGGCGACTCCTTCTCGTTCTCGCGGAGCTGCTTGAGCAGGTCCTTCTCGGACCGAGAGAGCTTCCGGGGTACCTCGACGCGGGTCGTCACCAGCAGGTCGCCGTTCCCGCCGCGCTTGGGGGCGCCCTTGCCCTTGAGCCTGAACGTCTTGCCGTTGGGCGTCCCGGCGGGGACCTTCATCGTGACGGGACCGTTCAGCGTCGGGACGCGGACCTCCGCGCCCAGTGCCGCCTCCGGGTAGGTGACGGGCAGCTCGAGCGTCAGATCGTGGCCCGCGCGTCCGAAGAAGGCGTGTTGCTGCACGCGGACCCGCACGTAGAGGTCGCCCGGCTGGCCACCCGCCCCTCCGGGTTCGCCCCGCCCCGCGAGCCGGATCCGAGCCCCATCCTGGACGCCGGCGGGGATCTTCACCTGGAACGTCCGCGTGCGACGCCTGCTGCCGCTGCCGCCGCAGGTCGGGCACGGCGTCTCGACGACGCGCCCCGAACCGTGACAGACGGGACAGGTCTGGCTCATCTGGAACGGGCCCTGGTTCACGGCGACCGCGCCCGAACCCCCGCAGCGGCCGCACGTCGTCGGGCTCGTGCCCGGCGCCGCGCCGCTCCCACGGCAGGTCTCGCACGGGGCCGGCCCCTGGATCCGAACCGGCACCGTGGTCCCTTGCATCGCGTCGTCGAACGGGATCGTCACGGTCGTCTCGAGATCGGTGCCCCGCGACGCTCGCTGACCGCCGCTTCGTCCCGCCCCGCCGAACAGCCCACCGAACAGGTCGCCCAGATCGCCCAGGTCCTCGAACCGCACACCGCCCGGGAAGCCACCGGAGAACCCGCCGCCCCCGCCGGGGAATCCTCCGCCGGCGCCGGCCCCGTACCCGGACGAGGCCATCTCGCGAACCTGGTCGTACTGCTTGCGCTTGTCCTCGTCGCCGAGCACGTCGTGGGCTGCCGAGATCTCCTTGAACCGCTCCTCGGCGTCCTTGTTCCCGGGGTTGGCGTCGGGGTGGTACTGCTGTGCGAGCTTGCGGTACGCCTTCTTGATCTCGGCCGCAGTGGCGTTCTTGGCCACGCCGAGCACCTGGTAGTAGTCCTTCTCGAACCACTCGCGACGGACGTCGCCGTTCACCGCAGCTCCCCTCGCGCGCTACGCGCGCTCGACGCGAACGCTCGCGGGACGGATCACGGTGCCCCGCAACCGGTACCCCTGACGGAAGATCTCCGCGACGTGCGGCTCGCCCTCGCCGTCGCCGGTCTGCATCAGCGCCTCGTGCTCGTTGGGGTCGAACGACTTGCCCTCGGCTTCGATCCGCTCGAGCCCTTCGGCCCGAAGGGTCTCGGCGAGCTTGGCGTAGACGAGCTCGACCCCCTTCCGGAACGCCTCGAAGTCCGGCTGCCGCTCGGCGGCGATCAAAGCGAGGTCGAACTCGTCCAGAACCTCGAGCAGCCGCTGGACGAACCGCTGGAGCTCCGCGTCGACCAGCCGCTCCTGCGAACGGGTCATCCGCTTGCGGTAGTTCTCGAACTCCGCCTGGAGCCGCTGCAGGTGGTCGCGGTACTCGGCCGCCTGCGTCCTCGCGCGCGCCAACTCGTCCGCCTCGTCGGGCGGCGTGGGTTCGTCCGACGCCTCCGGGGGGCCGACGTCGCCCTCCGACTCGCCGTCGCGGTACCGTCGCTTGTCGACGACGCGGACCTTCGGCGGGCGCTCGTCTGGCGTGTCGTGGTCGTGATCGGTCACGAGTCCTCCCCGACCGCGATCCGGGTGAGCTCGGTCATCGCTCTCCCCCTTCGTCCACGATCTCGCCCTCGACCACGTCGTTCTCGCCCTCGGGCTCGGTGCCAGGCGCCCCACCGGCCGCGGCGGCCGCGGTCTGCTGACCCTCCGGCGTCTGCTGGTACATCGCCTGTCCGATGCGCTGGAACGTCCGCATCACGGCGTCGGTCCCGGCCTTGATCTTCTCGACGTCCTCACCCTTGAGGGTCTCCTTCAGCTCCTCGTTGAGCTTCCTCAGCTCCTCCCGGTCGGGCTCGGGCACCTTGTCGCCCCAATCCTCGATCGAACGGTCGACCTGGTATGCGAGCTGGTCGGCCTGGTTGCGCACCTCGGCCGCCTCGCGACGGGAGTGGTCCTCGGCCGCGAACTTCTCCGCGTCCTGGACCATGCGGGCGATGTCCTCCTTGGACAGCGCCGTGCCGCCGGTGATCGTCATCGCCTGCTCCCGGCCGGTGGCCATGTCCTTGGCGGACACGTTCACGATGCCGTTGGCGTCGATGTCGAACGCGACCTCGATCTGCGGCATCCCTCGCGGCGCTGGAGGGAGTCCCGTCAGCATGAACTTGCCGAGCGATCGCACGCCCGGCGAGTAGACCGTCTCGGCCTCGCCCTGCAGGACGTGGATCTCGACGTTGCTCTGGTTGTCGTCGGCGGTCGTGAAGATCTCCGACTTGCGCGTCGGGATCGTCGTGTTTCGCTCGATCAGCCGGGTGAAGATCCCACCCTTGGTCTCGACACCGAGCGTCAGGGGCGTCACGTCCAGGAGCAGGATGTCCTTCACGTCGCCCTTGAGGACGCCGGCCTGGATCGCCGCGCCGACCGCGACGACCTCGTCGGGATTCACGCCCTTGTGCGGCTCCTTGCCGCCGGTGAGCTCCTTGACGAGCTCCTGGATCATCGGCATCCGCGTGGACCCGCCCACCAGGATGATGTGGTCGATCCCCTCGACGCTCTTGCCCCAGTCCTTGACCGCGAGCTCGAAGGGCTCGCGCGTGCGCTGGACCAGGTCCTCGGTCATGCGCTCGAACTCGCTGCGGGTGAGCTTCATCTCCAGGTGCAGCGGGCCGTCGGCGCCGGCCGAGACGAACGGCAGGTTGATCGTGGCCTCGCTCACCTGCGAGAGCTCGATCTTGGCCTTCTCGGCCGCCTCCTTCAGGCGCTGGAGCGCCATCCGGTCGGCCCCGAGGTCGATCCCGTAGTTGTTCTTGAACTCCTTGACCATCCAGTCGATCACGCGCTGATCCCAGTCGTCGCCGCCCAGCTGCGTGTCGCCGTGGGTGGCCTTGACCTCGAACACGCCCTCGCCGATCTCGAGCAGCGAGACGTCGAACGTCCCGCCCCCGAGGTCGAACACGAGGATCGTCTGATCGTGCTGCTTGTCGAGCCCGTACGCGAGCGCCGCGGAGGTCGGCTCGTTGATGATGCGGAGCACCTCGAGCCCCGCGATCTGGCCGGCCTCCTTGGTGGCCTGGCGCTGCGAGTCGTCGAAGTACGCCGGGACCGTGACCACGGCTTGGCCCACCGTGTCGCCGAGGTACGCCTCGGCGTCGCGCTTGAGCTTGCCGAGGATCTGCGCCGAGATCTCCTGCGGCGTCCACTTCTTGCCGTCGACATCGGGTCCCCAGTCCTTCTCGCCGATGTGCCGCTTCACGGACCGGACCGTTCGATCCGGGTTCGTGATGGCCTGGCGCTTGGCGACTTCGCCGACCAGGATCTCGCCGTTCTTGGCGAACCCCACCACCGAGGGGGTGGTTCGCGCCCCTTCGGCGTTCGGGATGACGACGGGCTCGCCGGCCTCGAGCACCGAGACCACCGAGTTCGTCGTCCCCAGATCGATCCCTACCGCACGTGCCATCGAGTTGCCTCCTTCGCTCGGACCCTCTTCAGTGGCTACGAATATAGAACCTTGAGCGCGTTGGTATCAACTTCGTGCCTGTCTGGAGTGTTCCTGGCTCCGCCGCGATCCCCCTTTCGGGCTCGGCGACGACCCTCTTGCCGGGCCGGCGGTCCCCAGCGGCGGGGCGGAGTATGCTCCCGCCGATGCTCGTGCGTGCCGGCCTCCTCGCCGTGCTCGTGGTGGTCGCCGGGGGCCTGGCCGCCAGACGAGCCAGGCTGCTCACCCGTCTCGTGCGGCTCGGCCGCCCGGTCCAGCGGGGCGGCGACGTCCCGCGCCGGGTCGCGCGTGAAGGCGTCGAGGTCCTCGGCCAACGCAAGCTGTTCCAACGCGCGCTCCCCGGCCTGATGCACGCGCTGATCTTCTGGGGGTTCCTGATCCTGCTCACCACGATCCTCGAGATCATGGGCGAGCTGATCGATCCGACCTTCGAGCTGCCCCTGATCGGCGGCACCGACTGGCTGGGCCTGATCCAGGACGTGTTCGCGGCCGGCGTCCTGGTCGGGATCGCGATCGCGGTCGGCATCCGGTTGTTCCAACGCCCCGAACGCTTCGTCGGCAGCCACCGGTGGGAGGCCTACCGGATCCTCGGCCTCATCTTCCTGATCATCGTCACGCTCTTCCTTGCGCGCGGGGCTCGGATCGCCGCCGGGTACGCGCCGGACACCTGGTGGACACCCGTGTCGACGGTCGCGTCGTCCATGTTCACCTGGATGTCCGAGGGGTGGCAACGGGCGTCGATGTGGACCTTCCAGTGGGTCCACGTAGCGATCATCCTGGGGTTCCTCGTCTACCTTGGGTACTCCAAGCACCTCCACATCGCCACGAGCGCGATCAACGTCTACTTCGCGAGCACCCGTCCACGGGGCACCCTGACCCCGCTGCGGATCGATCTCGAGAGCGCCGAGACCGAGGACGTGCATCTGGGCGCGGCCACGATCGCGGATCTCACCTGGAAGCAGACGCTCGACTTGTACGCCTGCACCGAGTGCGGACGTTGCCAGAGCGCGTGCCCGGCATGGAACACGGGCAAGCCGCTCTCGCCCAAGCTCCTCGTGATGAACCTGCGGGATCACCTGTTCGAGGAGGGCCCGCAGATCCTGGAGGCCAAGGCTGCTGGCACCGAGCTCGAGCCGGTCCCTCTCGTGCCCGGCATCGTCGACGAGGAGGTCCTGTGGGGCTGCACGACGTGCGGCGCCTGCATGCAGGAGTGCCCGGTCGACATCGAGCACGTCGACACGATCGTCGACCTGCGCCGCAACCTGGTGATGGCGGAGTCACGGTTCCCGCCCGAGGCGGGGGCGATGCTCCGCAACCTCGAGAGCGCCGGGAACCCGTGGGGCATGCCGCAAGCGCAGCGCGCCGACTGGGCCGGGGGGCTCGAGGTCCGGGTGATCGAGGAGGGCTCGAAGGCCCCCGAGTACCTGTACTGGGTCGGGTGCGCGGGCGCGTTCGACGACCGCGCGACCTCCATCTCGAAGGCGGTGGTCCAGCTGCTCCAGCGTGCGGGCGTGTCCTTCGCGATCCTGGGGCCGCGCGAGCTGTGCACGGGCGACCCGGCGCGCCGCATCGGCAACGAGTACCTGTTCCAGACCATGGCCGAGCAGAACGTCCAGACGCTTTCGGGGGCCGGGGTGACCAAAGTGATCGCCAACTGCCCTCACTGCTTCAACACGCTGCGCAACGAGTACCCAGACTACGGTGGGACGTTCGAGGTGATCCACCACTCGCAGCTGTTCGCACAGCTGGTTGCCGAGGGGCGCCTCCGGCCGACCAGCGAGGTCTCCGCTACGCTCACCTACCACGACCCGTGCTACCTCGGGCGCCACAACAGCGTCTACCGCGACCCGCGCGCCGCGCTGGAGGCAGTGCCCGGCGTTCGGACCCTGGAGATGCCCCGTCACGGCGAACGCGCGCTGTGCTGCGGGGCGGGTGGCGCCCGGATGTGGATGGAGGAACGCATCGGCAAGCGGATCAACCAGGAGCGCGCCGAGGAGGCCGCCGCCACGGGCGCCGACACCGTCGGGGTCGCGTGCCCCTACTGCCTGATCATGCTCGACGACGGCGAGCGGGCCCGCGGGGGCCGCACCGAGGTGCTCGATCTCGCGCAGGTGCTCGCGCGCTCGGTCATCGGCCCCAACCCCTGACCGAGCTCGACCCCGCCTGACGAGGGCCCGCCCGGTGCCTGTGCCCCTCACGTGCCCTGAACAGGCGCGTTCAAGCCACCGCCCCCAACGACCGAAATGAGAACTAGCCCGAACGGACTCGGCGTCCCCTCGCTGGGGGGTGCCGACCGGAGGTGCGCGCCGACGCAAGCACGGACCGAGCGGCGGGCACCGCGAGAAGACCATGCGAGAAGGCCATGCCAGAAGACCACGAAGGAGAGCGGAGGACGGTGGAAGCGATGACGCTCGGGGTCGAGGCGACGTCCGCGGAGGGCTTCGGACGACCCGATGAGGTGCTCGAGGTCCCCCCGGATCTCGACGCGCCGGTCGAGGGCGACCGGGCTCGTCTCGCGTACGCGATCCACGACGGGCTCACGCAGGTGATCACCGCGTCCGTCCTTGAGCTCGAGTCGCTCGCGCGCCGCGTCGAGGTCGCGCCGTCGGAGGCCGTCGAGGCGCTCCGCCGGGCGGTCGACGAGTTGCGCAGGGCGCTCGACGAGATCCGAGGCGTGCTCGCCAACCTGACACCGGCCGCGCCCGGGGCGGTGCAACCGATCGAGGAGCTCCTGCGGAGCGTCCTGGACCGCTGGCAGCTCCCCGCGACGTGGTCGATCGAGGGCGACCTCGCCGAGGTCTCGCCGTCGGTCCTGGATGCGGCATCCTCGGTGATCCGGGAAGGCATCGCGAACGCCGCCAAGCATGCCGACGGCCGTGAGGTCGCGGTGCGCGTCCTGGCATCCGATCGTTCGGTCGAGGTGAGCGTCGAGGACCACGGCCGCGGCTTCGAGAGCTCGGAGCACGAGCCCGTCGCCGGTCACCTGGGCCTGGACATGTTGCGTCGGCGGGTCGCCGACGTCCACGGAACGCTCGACGTCAGATCGGCGCCGGGCAAAGGAACGCGGGTCGTCGCGAGGCTGCCCCGTTACGGACAAGGAGTAAGCCCGTGAAGGTGCTCGTCGTCGACGACCATGCGCTGGTGCGCCGCGGGTTGGGACACGTGATCCGCGAGTGCTTCTCCGACGCAGAGGTGATCGAAGCAGGGGGCGCGACCGAGGCGCTCGACCAGCTGTCCACCGGCACGATCGACATCGCGCTGGTCGACGTGCGCATGCCCGATGCCGACGGCCTCGAGCTGCTGCACGACGTGAAGAGTCGTTGGCCAGATCTGCCCGTGATCATGCTGACGTCGTTCGACCACGCGCACTACGTCCGGCGCGCGCTCGCCGAGGGCGCGGCCGGGTACATGCTGAAGGACGCCACGCCCGAGGATCTGGAGCAGGCGATCAACGTCGCGCTGTCCGGCGGCGGGAACGTGCTGTCTCCGAAGGTGATCCAGAACCTGTTCGAGTCGATCGAGGGCGGCGTCTCGGGCGACGGGACCCCGTCCGTCCGCACGGCCGGGTCGCTCACCCAGCGCGAGACCGACATCCTCGCGCTCCTGGCCGAGGGACGGAGCAACCGAGACATCTCGCGCGCGCTGTTCCTGTCGGAGAAGACGGTGAAGGCGCACCTGGCCGCGATCTTCCGCAAGCTGAGCGTCACCAACCGCACGCAGGCCGCGATGGCGGCCGTGTCGATGGGCATCGGGCCGGGGCTGCAGCCGGTGGAGGCGCTCGGCCGCACGATCGGATCCGGGCACTAGCGGAACGTTCGACGGGAGAACGGCGATGCCGACTGAACGGTACCGGCCCCTACCGGGGCCGGACGAGAACGCGTACGAGGATGCCTGGTACCGCGCTCTCAAGGCCAAGGCGTCGAACCGCTTCGCGGACCGCAAGGACGACACGACCGACGCCCCACCCGGAACCTCGCCATCGGCGCCCGACCGGACCGAGGACGAGGCCGGCTCCCGCTAGGTCTCGCGGTCGCCGAACTCCTCGAAGAAGCGACTCGCCGTCGGACCTCGCTGGCCCTGATACTTGCTCTTGGTTCCCTTCGCGCCGTACGGGACCTCAGCGGGCGTGCTCAGCCGGAAGAACGAGATCTGACCGATCTTCATGTCTGGGTAGATCGTGATCGGCAGGTTCGCGACGTTCGACAGCTCGAGCGTGAGGTAGCCGTCCCACCCGGGGTCGACGTAGCCGGCGGTCGAGTGGATCAGCAGCCCGAGACGCCCGAGGCTCGACTTGCCTTCCAGACGCGCGACCAGGTCGTCGGGCAGCGCCACCCGCTCGATCGTCGAGCCGAGCACGAACTCTCCCGGGTGCAGGATGAAGGCCTCGTCGCCGGCGACCTCGACCATCTCGGTCAGGTCCGGCATCTCGCGACGGACGTCGATGTACGGGTACCGCGAGTTGGCGAAGACGCGGAACTGACGGTCGACGTGCAGGTCGACGGACGAGGGCTGGACGCATGCGTCGTCGAAAGGATCGATCTGGATGCGGCCCGCCGCGAGCGCCTTACGGATGTCGACGTCGGACAGGATCATCGCGGCCGGATGCTACCCGTTCCCCGAGGACGCCACCCAGCGAACGAGTGTGTCGACGGCGGCACCCGAATCGATCGACGTAGCCGCGATCGCTAGCCCGTCCTGGAGCGAGCGCGCCCTGCCCGAGACCTCGAGCGCGGCCGCCGCATTGAGCAGCACGACGTCCCGTCGCGGGCCGGTCTCGCCGCGCAGGATCGCCAGGGCGATCGCCGCCGAGGTCTCCGGGTCACCGCCGCGGAGATCGGCGACCTCGCACCGCGCCAGCCCGAGGTCCGCGGCGTCGAGCACCGTCTCGCGGAGCTCGCCGTCCACGACGTCGTACACCAGGGCGGGGCCGGTGGTCGTCAGCTCGTCCAGGCCGTCCAGCGCTCGGAACAGCCTCGCCCGCGTCCCGCGCCGGGCGAGCACCTGGGCGAGCAGCGGCAGCATGCGTTCGTCCGAGACGCCGACGACCTGCGCGAACGGTCGCGCGGGGTTGGTGAGCGGACCCAGGAAGTTGAACACGGTCGGCACGCGGAGCTCGCGGCGGACCGGGCCGGCGTGACCCATCGCCGGATGGAACACGGGCGCGAAGATGAACGCGATCCCGGCCTCAGCGAGACAGCGTTCGACGCCGGCCGCGTCCAAGTCGATCCGAACGCCGAGCGCCTCGAGCAGGTCGGCCGAGCCGCAGATCGACGACGCGGCGCGGTTGCCGTGCTTGGCGACGGGGACCCCCGCTCCGGCGACGACGATCGCGGCGACCGTCGAGATGTTGAACGTCCCGCTGCGGTCGCCGCCGGTCCCACACGTGTCGACGACCGGCGCCGGCGGGTCGACCGGGTTCGCGAACCCGAGCATCGTGTCCGCGAGCCCCTCGATCTCCTCCACCGTCTCGCCCTTGGTCCGCAGCGCCATCAGGAGGCCGCCGACCTGACCGGGGGTCGCCTCCCCCGACATCACGAGACGCATCGCCTCCGCCGCCTCGTCGCGGTCCAGGGAGGTTCTGGCGGAGAGCTTCGAGAGCACGTGCGGCCAGAGGTCGGGATCCGGCTGCGTCATGGGGCATCGGAGGCTAGCAGGGTGGCCTGGAACGCGGTCCGGCTGGCTCGCTAGACTGGGGACGGCTCGCTCCGGCGAGCGGCCTTCGCGGGCGTGGTTCAATGGTAGAACGCAAGCTTCCCAAGCTTGAAACGGGGGTTCGATTCCCCTCGCCCGCTCGATCGGCTCGACGCCCGTCCTGCCGCCGACAGGAGCCATCTCTACGAGCGGGACGGCGGGCGCGGCTGCCGCACGCCGAGCACGACCGGCCCCGTCGGGCACAGCTCGTACAGCGGACAGTCCTCGCATCGGGGGCGGCCCGCCTTGCAGATCTCGCGACCCAGGTTGATCAGCCCGACGTGCATCGGGGTCTTGAGCTCCTCCGGCACGAGCTCCTCGAGCAACCGTTGGGCGCGTTCGGCCGAGGTATTGGGCACCAGGCCGAGCCGCGTGGCTACCCGATGCACGTGCGTGTCGACCGGGATCGTCTCGCGGCCGAACGCGAAGGCCATCACGACCGCCGCAGTCTTGGGCCCGACGCCGGGGAGCGACGAGAGGTACTCCGCGATCTCGGCGTCCGAACGCGACGCGAGCGCCGACAGGTCGTAGCGGCCCTCGCGCCGATAGATCTCGCGCAGGATCGCCTGGATCCGGGCGGCCTTCGTGTTGTTGAGCCCGCCCGAGCGGATCGTCTCGGCGAGCTCGGCCGTCGGCGCGCGAACCACGTCGTTCCACGTCGGGTACCGGCCCCGCAGCAGCCCGAACGCGCGCTCGGCGTTCAGGTCGCTCGTGTGCTGCGACTGCACGGTCAGGACCAGCTCGTCGAGCGGGTCCGTGGCTCGGGGCGGCGCGAGCGCCCCGAAGTGCCGCTCGAGCCGGCGGGCGAGCGCCCGGACGCGGCGGCGGTCGACGGTCACGTCACCGCGGTGGCGTGGTTGCGGAACTGCGTCAGGTGCGGCAGGAAGGTGAGCGGCACGGTGTCGGTCGGGCCGTTGCGGTGCTTGGCGACGATCAGGTCGGCCAGGCCCTTCTTGGCGGGGTCCGCGTCCTCGCGGTGGATGAACATCACGACGTCCGCGTCCTGCTCGATCGCGCCGGACTCGCGCAGGTCCGAGAGCTGCGGCCGCTTGTCCTGACGACGTTCGGGATCGCGGTTCAGCTGGCTGACGGCGATCACCGGGATCTCGAGCTCCTTGGCGAGCATCTTCAGGCCGCGGCTGATCTCGGCGATCTCCTGCTGGCGGTTGTCGACCCTCCGCGTGTGGGACATCAGCTGGAGGTAGTCGACGATGATCATGCCCAGACCCTGCCGGCGCGCGGACAGCCGCCGGGCCTTGGCGCGGATGTCCACGAGCGTGACGTTGCCCGAGTCGACGATGAACAGCGGCGCCTCGTGCAGGCTGTCGGCGGCCTGCGCGATCCGGGACCAGTCCTCGGCGCCGACCCGCTTGTTGCGGATGCTGTCCCATGGGACCCGCGCCTCCCCGCACAGCAGGCGCATGCCGATCTCCCACCGCGACATCTCGAGCGAGAACATCGCGACCGGCAGGCCCGCGTCGACAGCGACGTTGCGGGCGACGTTGGTCACGAACGAGGACTTGCCCACGCCGGGGCGGGCCGCGATCACGATCAGGTTCCCCGCCTGCATCCCCGACAGCAGGGTGTCGACGTCGCGGAACCCGGTCGGCACGCCGGCGAACGCGGACTCCCGGTTCTGGATCCGCTCGAGGTCGGTCATCGCCTCGTCGACGAGCTCGTGCAGCGAGGCGACCTGGTCCTTCTCGCCGTGCCGAGCCACGTCGTAGATCCGTTGCTCGGCCTCGTCGGCGACCCGCTCGGGTTCCTCGGGCGCCGAGTAGGCCATATCCATGATGTCGGCCGCCGCGCCGATCAGCCGGCGCAGCAGCGAGGTCTCGGCGACGATCCGGGCGTAGGACGCGGCGGACGAAGGCGTCGGGACCCGGTCGACAAGGTCGGAGATCGCGAGGTGCCCGCCCACCTCCTCGAGGGTCCCGCGGCGCTTGAGCTCCTCCACCGCGGTGATCGCGTCGACGGGATCGCCGCGGCCGTAGATCTCGCGCAGGGTGTCGAAGATCTTCGCGTTCGCGCTCCGATAGAAGTCGGCGGGACGCACGATCTCGATGACGTCGGCGATCGCGTCGGGCGAGAGCATCATCGATCCGAGCACGGATTCCTCGGCCTCGAGGTTCTGCGGGGGCACCCGCTCCGTCCCGGCCTTCGGCCTGATCCGCCGGACGTCGTCCGCAGCCCTCACCGACCCTGCTCCCCCCTCGAACTCCGATGGAACCGGCGGGCAACGCTAGACCCGTGGAGCCTCCGCTCCCAGCGGAAAACCCGTGGGGAAACCCGATCCGCTGGTCGTGCCTGAAGATTCCTTGTCACTGTGCCTTCCACCTGCGTTTCCCGAGGGGGAAAACCCTGTGGATAGGTGTGTATCGCCCCCCGCCGACACCGGGATCACACGGGTGTGATTCTCGCTCGCCAAGGGGTCG
>Ga0207674_10001202_pt1 | contig 33699 bp, 24 predicted proteins | sample KBSCornC72_FD_184303 | JGI IMG/M metagenome (GOLD analysis project Ga0207674, IMG submission 184303) | Corn rhizosphere microbial communities from Kellogg Biological Station, Michigan, USA - KBS Corn C7-2 (SPAdes) (version 2) | ecosystem: Host-associated > Plants > Roots > Rhizosphere > Soil ...
CGGCTGAGTGGCGCGAACCGCCGCAGGCACTTGTCCGAAGACCGCATGCGGTGCGGCGGGCGCTTTCGGCGAAGCCGGCGCGGCAGTGAAATCGTCGTCGAAACTCAGCATGGCGGGTGTCTCCGGATACCTGTTCTGGTCAATCGTCGTCGGCGCGGGCCTCCCCCGGCTTGCGCGAGGGGAGGCGCGCGATCCATCTTCAGTGCATCGGCGTCAGCTTGTCGTACAGAAACTCCGGCGTGAAATCCTGGCCGTCGAGCCAGGCGATCGACGCAAGTCCGTAGTCCAGGTAGAACTGCGAGAAGCGGTCGCGATCGCGCAGCGGCTCGAGCTCTTCGCCATGCAGCTCGTCCGCGAGGTCGACCACGCCCTTGCGCCCGTCGTTGAACTCCAACCAGACCTTGTAGTCACCGAGCCAGCGTGCGTCCACCACGTGTCGGGGTGCATACTCGTACCGGGCCAACAGGAACCTCCTTTCGCGAAGTAGATGGCTCGCGCGGCCGGCCGCGGATTCGCACCGCAAGGCGCGGGCGGCGGACGACCGCATCACACCGGGAACCCGGTCCTGGGAAAAGTCGGCGCGCGGCAAACGACCGGACAACCGCCGCGCGCCCCCAGTAGAACAACTGCCGGCCGTTGTCGGCCTTTTCGGTCGTGCTGGTCCCTGGCGCGTCCACGCCAACTTCGCGTCCTGTCTGGGTTCGCGCGGGTCCATCGTCCCGGTGCCGCCGCGCCATGCTCTCGAAGGCATTGCTGACTGTCGCGTCACCGGTTCACCGAATCTCGTCGGGCGCCGTGCCGGTGAGAATCCACCGCGCCACGACGTCCACCACCTGATGTTCCTTGCCGTTGAATTGCGGCACGTTCACGACATTGCCGGATTGCGCAACATCGGAACGCGATTGCCGCTCGTCATGCACGGTCACGAGCGTCTTGCGGCTGCCCGCATGCAAATGTGTCGCGTGCGGCAAACCACTGTCCGCGCGATGCCGGACGGCGAGCACGCGCATGCGGTCGGATTTTTGCGGCTGGTCGAGCGCCTCGTCGACGCAGGACAAAAGCACCGCGCCGGCGAGATCGTCGATGCTCGCCGTGGCCACCGCTGCCGACAGCGCGCCGTTGTTGAGTCCCAGCACCCAGGTGCGGGATTGCGGCCACTGCGACTTCGTCCAGTGCACCGCGCTCTGCATGTCGGCGACGTGATCGTTGCCAAGGCGCCACGAGCGATCCATCACCGGCCGGTCGGTGGGAGGCGACAGCGCCACCACCGCACCGCCGATTGCGTTGGCGAGGCGTTGGCGTTGTGACAGCGGGAGGCCGCCGTGCACGGTCGGCACGCCGTCGCGCGAAGTAACCGCGAATCCACCGCCGCCGCCGCCGAGCACGATGACGGCGTGCTGCTCATCGGCGTTGCGCCGTCCCGACTCGGTGACGAGCAGCACCTCGCGCACGCCGGGCCGCGATTCGAGCACCTGCACACGCTCGCGCAGCGCCTCCGATTGCACCGCGTCGGGAGCAATCGAGAATGCAAGCGCCGCCGTCATCGCCGCTCCGCTGGGCAGGACTACTGACACGCCTCGCACTCGGGATTGTCGATCGCACAGAACTTGGGCTCGGCCTCCGCTGCGGGCGCCGCGCTGGTGCGTCCTGCCGCTGCGATTGCGCCGAAGCCGCCCGATTCGGCCACGGCGTTCAATTCGCCGCCGCGTCCGGTCGACTTCTCGGCCGACGTCGCGGCGAGCGAGCGCAGGTAGTACGTGGTCTTGAGTCCGCGCGCCCAGGCAAGCTTGTACGTGTCGTCGAGCTTCTTGCCCGATACGCCGGACATGTAGATGTTGAGGCTCTGCGCCTGGTCGATCCACTTCTGGCGCCGCGCGCCGGCTTCGACGATCCACGACGGCTCGATCTCGAACGCCGTCGCGTACAGCGCACGCAGCTCCTCGGGCACACGGTCGATCTTGGCAAGCGAGCCGTCGAAATACTTGAGGTCGGACACCATCACGTCGTCCCACAGGCCGCGACCCTTGAGGTCTCGCACCAGGTGCTCGTTGACAACGGTGAATTCGCCCGACAGATTCGACTTCACGTAGATGTTCTGGTATTCGGGCTCGATCGAGGCGGCCACGCCGATGATGTTCGAGATGGTTGCGGTCGGCGCGATCGCCACGCAGTTCGAGTTGCGCATGCCGTGGGCGGCAATGCGCTCGCGCAGCGCCGGCCAGTCGAGCGTCGACGATTCGTCGATGTCGACGTAGCCGCCGCGCTCTTCGCGCAGCATGGCGAGCGTGTCCTGCGGCAGCACGCCGCGGTCCCACAGGCTGCCGTTGTACGAGGCGTAGCGTCCGCGCTCCTCGGCGAGCTCGGTCGAGGCCAGGTATGCGTGGTAGCAGACGGCTTCCATCGACGTGTCGGCGAATGCGACGGCCTCGGCCGACGCGTACGGAATGCGCATCAGGTGCAGGCAGTCCTGGAAGCCCATGATGCCGAGGCCGACAGGACGGTGCTTGAGGTTCGAGTTGCGCGCCTTCGACACCGCGTAGTAGTTGATGTCGATCACGTTGTCGAGCATGCGCATCGCGCTCGTGATCGTGCGCGCCAGCTTCGCCCGGTCGAGCTCGTGGTGCCCGTCGACTTCCCGCATGTGCGCGAGCAGGTTGATCGAGCCCAGGTTGCACACGGCGATCTCGGTTTCGCTCGTGTTGAGCGTGATCTCGGTGCACAGGTTCGAGCTGTGCACGGTGCCAACGTGCTGCTGCGGCGAGCGCACGTTGCACGCATCCTTGAACGTGATCCAGGGATGGCCGGTCTCGAACAGCATCGACAGCATCTTGCGCCACAGCTGCATGGCGGGAATGCGCTTGAAGAGCTTGAGCTCGCCGCGCGCGACCTTCTCCTCGTAGCGCACGTACGCCTGCTCGAACGCGCGCCCCCACTTGTCGTGCAGGTCGGGCACGTCGGACGGCGAGAACAGCGTCCAGTCGCCGCCCTCCATCACCCGCTTCATGAACAGGTCGGGGATCCAGTTGGCCGTGTTCATGTCGTGCGTCCGACGCCGGTCGTCGCCGGTGTTCTTGCGCAGCTCGAGAAACTCCTCGATGTCGAGGTGCCACGTCTCGAGGTACGTGCAGACGGCGCCCTTTCGTTTTCCGCCTTGATTCACGGCGACCGCCGTGTCGTTCACCACCTTCAGGAACGGCACCACGCCCTGCGACTTGCCGTTCGTCCCCTTGATGTGCGAGCCCATCGCGCGCACGTTCGTCCAGTCGTTGCCGAGGCCGCCCGCGAACTTCGACAGCAGCGCGTTTTCCTTGATCGCCTCGTAGATGCCGTCGAGGTCGTCGGAGACGGTCGTGAGATAGCACGACGACAACTGCGAGCGGTGCGTGCCCGAGTTGAAGAGCGTGGGCGTCGAGCTCATGAAGTCGAATGTCGACAGCACGTCGTAGAACTCGATGGCGCGCGCCTCGCGGTCGACCTCGTTCAGCGCGAGCCCCATCGCGACGCGCATGAAGAAGCACTGCGGCAGCTCGAAGCGGCGACCGCCGACGTACTGGTCGACGAGAAAATAGCGGTCGTAGAGTGTCTGCAGCCCGAGATAGCCGAACTGCAGGTCGCGCTCGGGCTTCAATGCGGCGCCGAGGCGCGCGAGATCGAACTGCGCAAGCGTTTCGTTCAGAAGACCGATCCTGATGCCGTGCTTCACGAACTGCGGGAAGTACTCGGCGTACTTCGTTTCCATCTCGGCCTGCGTCGCTTCCGCACCCAGTGCCTCGAAGCGCAGCGCGTCGAGCAGCAGCCGCGCGGTGACGTACGAGTACGCGGGGTCCTTCTCGATCAGCGTGCGCGCGGCAAGCACGACGCACTTGCGCACTTCCTCCATCGGCACGCCGTCGTAGAGATCCTTGAGCGTCGCCTTGAGGACGCGATTGGGCTCGGCGTCGGGGAGGCCCGCGCACGAGACCTTGACGAGATCGGACAGGCGATCGAAGTCGAGCGGCTTGCGCATGCCGTTCTCGACGACGTGCAGCGTCGTGTCCTCGCTTTTCGCTGTCTGCTGCTTTTGCTGCGCACGCTCCTGCGCGCGCTTCTCGCGGTAGAGGACGTACGCACGCGCGACTTCATGCTCGCCGCCCCGCATCAGCGCGAGCTCGACCTGGTCCTGGATTTCCTCGATGTGGATTGCGCCGCCGTCGGGCTTGCGCTTCAGGAGCGCGGCGACGACGGCATCGGTGAGGCGCGTGACTTCGTCGCGGATGCGTGCGGAACCTGCGCCCTGGCCACCATTGACGGCGAGGAAGGCTTTCGTCATCGCAATCGTGATCTTCGCCGGCTCGAAACCGACGACCGCGCCGTTGCGCCGGATTACCTTGAATTGCGTAACGCGCGCATCGGCGCTGCCCGCGACCGCGCTTCCCGTCTCTCCCACGATCAGCTCCCGCGGCGGCGTGGGGGTGGGGGACGGGGAGGGCGAGGCGATACGCATGACGGACTCCTTGTGGTTGCTTTTTGTCGCTGACGTCGTCAGCCGGTGCTGTTCGGGGTGCGCCATCGGCGCTGCTTTCCGGGCCAGGTTGCCGCGAAAGCCGGCGCCGGTCCGCCTGCCCGGCACCACCGGCGGGCGAGGGTCGCCGCCGGGAATCGCTGCTGATCACAATCTACTAGATGTTGTGTTCCACGAGCGTTACCGGTACCAAGCATAGTAGCCGGGGGGGAGCAGCGCAAGTGTTTTTTGCTCCACAGCGCGGACCGCGGAAACGCGGCTTGGAAACAGTGCTCTGCGAGCGGTTCGCAGAACGATCACCCGTGTCTCCACCGGCTATCCACCGTCCTGTCCACAGGCGCGCGGCGCAAGATGCGAGTCCGACGGGCGGCGAATGGAGCGTTGTACTTTTACGACAGCGATCCGCCGCTCACGCGCGCGCTGGCAGCTCGAACAGCGCGTCGCCGGCGATGGCGACGATGCGATCGTCGTGTGCATGGTCGAGGTCGGCCATGCCGGTAAAGCGCCCGAAGGCCGGCAGGATGGCGCGCTCGCGCCCGATCACGAAGCAGGGCAGCCGCGCCGATTCACCGGCGCTCGTGATGCGCACGGCGGGATGCACATGTCCGCACAGCGCGTATCCGGTGCGCGCTCTCTGCGGGTGATGGCAAGCGAGGAACGGCGGCAGCGCATGCGGCTCGTCGACGCAGTCGACCTGCCACTCGTGCGGCGGGTCTCCCGAATGGGCGTCGTGATTGCCGCGCACGACCACGATCTCGACGCCCGCGTGACGCGCACGCCATGCGACGAACATCTGCGTCAGCGCGGTGACGCGGCCCGCCCGGGCGTGCAGAAAATCGCCGAGCACGACGAGCCGTGTGGCGTTCGTGCTCGCAAGAAGCTGATCGAGCCGGCGAAGATCGCCAGCCGTCGATCCGCGCGGCAGCGGAATGCCGCCGGCGCGAAAGGTGGCTCCCTTGCCGAGATGCACGTCGGCCACGAACAGCGTGCGCGCCCGTGGCCACTCGAGCGCGCGCGCCGCGTGCAGGACGACGCGCTCGCTGCCGGCGAACGTCGCCAGGCTTCGCTGGCCGCGGCGCGGCGAGGGCACAACATCGAGCGGAAGGGGCAGGGAGCCGGCGGACATCGGGATCGCGGGAAATGCGCGGCGGCGGTGTTCGCGGCGCACAATCGGGGGCACAATTGTAGTCGACCGTCAACGTACACCGACTTTCCGTCGCCATGCCGCGATTCGCCGCGAATCTGTCGTTCCTCTTCGACGAAGTGCCGTTCCTCGAGCGCTTCGGCGAAGCCGCGCACGCCGGATTTCGCGCCGTCGAGTTCGCGTTTGCCTACGAGTACCGAATCCAGGAGCTCGTTGCCGAGCAGCGTGCGCACCGGCTCGACGTGGTGTTGCTGAACGCGCCGCCCGGCGATTGGGAGCAAGGTGACCGGGGCCTCGCGTCGATCCCTGGCCGTGAGCACGAATTTGCCGCGGGGATCTCCAACGCGTTGCAGTACGCGCAGGCGCTTTCGTGCTCGCGCATTCACGTGATGGCGGGCGTCGTTCCTGCCGATGCCGACGACGCCGAGCGCGAGCGGCGCATGCGTATGTATGTGCGCAATCTGCGCGCCGCCGCTGCCGAAGCCCAGGCGCAGGGCGTCACGATCCTGATCGAGCCGATCAATCCGCGCGACATGCCCGGGTACCTGCTCACGACGCAGGCGCAGGCGCACGCCGTGCGCAGCGAGGTCGGCGCGCGCAACCTCAAGGTGCAGATGGACTTCTATCATGCGCAGATCGTCGAGGGCGATCTGACCGAGAAGCTGCGCCGCTTCCTGCCGCACATCGGTCATGTGCAGATTGCCGGCGTGCCCGGACGACACGAGCCCGACGGCGGTGAAGTGAATTACGGGTACATCTTCAAGATGCTCGACGAGCTCAAGTACGATGGATGGGTAGGCTGTGAATACCGTCCGGCGCAGGGCACGGCCGCCGGACTCACCTGGCTTTACCGTCTGCTCGACCGGCGGCCGGCGGCCAGCAAGACGCCCGGCTGACAGCAAGGGAAACGAACATGGCACTCGCCTTCACGTGGCTCGCATCCGATTTCGCAACCGCGCCGCAGCTTGCACCCGAGGACCTCGCGCAGGCGGCCGCGGCCGGCTTTCGCAGCATCGTCAACAACCGGCCCGATTTCGAGGCCGGGCCTTCGCAGCCGACGTCGCAGGCGATGCAGGCGGCGGCCGATGCGGCGGGCCTCGATTACGCGTTCCTGCCGGTGCAGCCGGGATTCCAGACGCAAGACGAAATCGCCCGCATGCGCGAGCTCATCGACACGCTGCCGAAGCCGATGCTTGCCTTCTGCCGCTCGGGCGCGCGCACCAGCAACCTGTACCGCGCGGCGACGAAGTCTTAGGACGTCAGCCAATCGTGCGAGCGGCCGCACGCATTGCAACTAAAGCGACACGGACATCCCGCCGTCGATGAAGATGATCTGGCCGGTGATGTAATTCGCGGCGGGCGAGGCGAGGAACACGGCCAGTCCCGCGATCTCGTCCGGCGTGCCCCAGCGTCCCGCCGGCGTGCGCGCCTTGACCCAGGCGTCGAACTTCGCGTCGTCGAGCAGCGCGCGATTCATCTCCGTTGCGAAGTAGCCGGGCGCGATCGCGTTCACCTGGATGCCGTGCGATGCAAGCTCCACCGCCATGCCGCGCGTGAGCTGGCGAAGGCCGCCCTTGGCCGCCGTGTACGGCACGACGCTCGGCCGCGCGAACTCGGACAACAGCGACGCGATGTGGATGATCTTCCCGCGACGCCGCTCCATCATCGCCGGCATCACCGCCTGCGACACGAGATACGGCGCAGTGAGGTTCGTCGCGATGATGTCGTCCCAGTCGCTTTGCGGAAAATCGACCAGCGCATGGCGGCGCTGGATGCCCGCGTTGTTGACGAGGATGTCGACCGGACCCTCGCGGGCGGCGATTTGCGCGATGCCCGCGCGCACCGCATCGGCTTCGGTGACGTCGAACTCGGCCGTCGTCACGGGATGACCGTCGCTCGCGAGCCTCGTCGCCGCCTCCGACAGCGCCTCCGCATTGCGCCCGTTGACGACGACGCGTGCCCCGGCGGCCGCGAGCCCGCGCGCAATCGCGAAGCCGAGGCCGCGACTCCCCCCGGTCACGAGTGCAACGCGTCCCGACAGGTCGAACCACTGCGCCGTCGATCGCTCGCCATCACCGTCCTGCATCGCATTGCTCCTCGTCAACGCATCGCCGCGCGATCGTGCCCGGCACGCCCGGCGGCCGCTTCGAGCTCGGCCACCATCCGCGCGACGCGCGCTTCCAGTGCCTCGGTCGTGAGCTTCTCACGAAAAAGCTCGACGATCAGCGGAAACGAGAACGGCGTCGGCCGCGCCGGGCGCGTCACCACCGCCCGGCAGGCGCGCATCCGCGCGAGCGCGGCCGCAAGCCGGGGCGCTTCGAGCTGGCGCTCCAGCACTTCGCGCGTCGCCTGCCGCAACAGCAGGTTCTGTGGATCGTATTCGTTGAAGACGTCCCACAGCAGCCCGCTCGACGCCTGCAACTGCCGGCTGGATTGCGGCTGGCCGGGGTAGCCCTGAAAAACGAGTCCCGCGACGCGCGCGATTTCGCGGAACTGCCGGCGGCCGAGCTCGGCGGCATTGAGTCCGGCGAGGATGTCGGCTTCGACGCCGGGTGCTGCGAGGAGCCGGCCGATGTCACCGAGCGTCAGCTCGAGCGGCGCGGCGGACAGCAAGCCGAAGCCATAGTCGTTCACCATCAGGCTGAAGCTTCGCGCGGTTTTGCGCGACAAGCGATAACTGAAGAGCGTCGCGAGCCCCAGATGCGCGAGGCGTCCCTCGAACGGGTAGAAGAACGTGTAATGCCCGTCGCGCAGCGCGATGCGCTCGCACAGCCACTCTCGTTCGTCCGGTAGCGCCGACCAGCGCGCCTGCAGCTCCAGCAGCGGCCGGACGAGTTCGAGTTCCGCCGAGTCGTAGTGCCCGTGCTTTGCTGCGGCGACGAGCTTTCGCGTGCGTTCGGACAAGAGCGTCGACAGCGGCATTTTCGTGCCCAGCCAGCGCGTGATCACGGCCGCGCGTGCGGGTGCGGGCTTCACCCACGCCGTCATCTCGCGTACCCGGAGGAATTCGAGCACGCGGCCCGCGAACACGAAGCAGTCGCCCGGCGAGAGCCGCGTGATGAACGATTCCTCGACGTGCCCAAGCCGGCGGCCGTTGCGAAGCTGCACCGCGATGCTCGCCTCGGACACGATCGTGCCGATCTGCATGCGGTGCCTGCGCGCGATCTGCGCATCGGGGACGCGCGCGATACCGTCGTCGCCGATGACCACGCGCCGGTATTCCGGGTACGCGTTGAGGCTCGCACCGCCATGCACGACGAAGTCGAGGGCCCATTGCCATTCGCCGTCGGTGAGCGGCGCGTAGGCATGCGTGCTGCGAATCTCGGCGAGCAGCTCATCCGGGCGGAAGCCCCCGCCGAGCGCGCAGGTCACGAGGTGCTGCACCAGCACGTCGAGCGGGGCGATCAGCGCGTTTCGCGGCTCGATCTTCCGCTCGTTCGCCGCGTCGCGCGCCGCCGCGGCCTCGACGAGCTCGAGCGCCTGCGTCGGCACCACGGTGATCTGCGACACCGCGCCGGGCCGGTGGCCGCTGCGTCCTGCGCGCTGCAACAGCCGCGCGACGCCCTTCGGGCTGCCGATCTGCAGCACCTGGTCGACCGGTGCGTAATCGACGCCGAGGTCGAGGCTCGACGTGCACACGACGGCGCGGAGCTTGTTCGTGCGCAGCCCGTCCTCGACGAAATCGCGCACGTCGCGCTCGAGCGAGCCGTGGTGAAGCGCGATCTGCCCGGCCCAGTCGGGACGCGCGTCGAGCAGCGCCTGGTACCAGATTTCGGTGGCCGAGCGCACGTTGGTGAAGACCAGCGTGGAGCGCGCGGCGTCGATTGCGCGGATGACCTGCGGCAGCAGCGCGAGGCCGATGTGGCCACCCCAGGGAAAGCGCTGGATCGTCGCGGGTCGCGCCGTCGCGATGACGATTTGCTTGCCAGCGAGGCCTTCGATGACGCGTGCCTCTGCAACGCCGCCCCGACCCACGAGGCAGGCGAGCGCTTCGTCGAGGTTGGCGAGCGTTGCCGACAGCCCCCATACGGGCAAGGGTTGTGGCCGCGCGCGCAACCGGGCCAGCGCAAGCTCGACCTGCACGCCGCGCTTCGACGACATCAGCTCGTGCCATTCGTCGACGATCACCGCTGCAAGGTGCGCGAAGCGCTCGCGCCAGTCGTCGCGCGACAACAGCAGCGTCAGGCTCTCGGGCGTGGTGACGAGGATCGTCGGCAGCCGGCGCTCCTGGCGCGCTCGCGACGCCGCTGCCGTGTCGCCGGTGCGCACGTCGACGCTCCAATGGGGCTGCAGCGCGGCGGCGGCACGCGCAACGGCGAGCCCGGTGTCCTGCGCAAGCGCGCGCAGCGGCGTCAACCACAAGACGGTGAGCGGTGGCGGCGAATCGGCCGCGCCTGCGGCCCCGAGCAGCAGCGGCCCGAGTAGTGCCGCGTAGGTCTTGCCCATGCCGGTCGGCGCATGAATGAGTCCCGAGCGCCGTTCCGCGTACGCCTGCCAGACCGCTTCCTGGAACGCGAACGGCGTGTAGCCCTGCGCGCGAAACCAGTCGCGCGCCGCGGCGAACGGATCGGCCGCGACGACCGATTGCGCGTCCAGCGCGTTCATCGGTGCGCCACCGTGTTCGCTTGTGCGCCATCGCAACCATGCGCAGAATGGCGAGCGCCGCCCGCCAACGGCGCATTCACCGTCTCCCGATGCACGATCCCGCACGCCGCCGCTTTCTGCAATCGGCCGCCGCCATCGCGGCGCTTGTCGCGGTGGACGCCGAAGCGCGTCCGGCTGCCGTGCCGCACGCCGCAGCGCAAGCGTCGCGCCCGGCGCAATTGTCGGACGTCGATCACATCATCGTGCTGATGAAGGAGAACCGCTCGTTCGATCATTATTTCGGCACGCTCGCAGGTGTGCGCGGCTTCGACGATCGCTCGGCGATGACGTTGCCCGATGGTGCGCCGGTTTTCCGCCAGCCCGATGCGCGCCATTCCGACGGCTACCTGTTGCCGTATCGGCTCGATACGCAGCGTACCGGCGCGCAGCGGCTGCAGGATTTGAGCCATAGCTGGCGCGCGCTGCACGAGTGCTGGAATGGCGGCGCGATGGATGCTTGGGTGCGGACGCACCGCGCGATCAGCGGCGACGCCGGCCCGCTCACCATGGGCTTTCACACCCGCCAGGACCTGCCCTTCTACCACGCACTGGCCGATGCGTTCACGATCTGCGACGGCTATCACGCGTCGATGCTCGGTCCGACCCATCCCAACCGGCTGTTCCTGATGACGGGCTCGGTCGACGCGGATGCGCGCTTCGGTGCGCCGGTCACGATGAACGGCCGCCGCGATCTCGGCTGGGAAACCTATCCCGAGCGGCTCGAACGCGGCGGCATTTCGTGGCGGATCTATCACGACTGGGACGATTACGGCTGCAACGTGGTCAGGAACTTCTCGGCATACCAGCACGCGGGGAAGCGCTCGCCGCTGCGCGATCACGCACTTCGCCCGCGCCCGCATTACGAGCTGCTGCACGACATCGCAACCGGCAATCTGCCGCAGGTCACGTGGATCGTGCCCACGTCGAGCGTCAGCGAGCATCCCGACTTCCTGCCTGCGGCCGGTGAAGACCACACGCGCAGCGTGCTTGCGGCGCTGTGGTCGAATCGGGCGCTGTGGGCGAAATCGGTGGTCATCATCAACTACGACGAGAACGACGGGCAGTTCGATCATGTGCTGCCGCCGACCGCGCCGCCGGGCACGGCCGGCGAATTCGTCAACGGGCAGCCGGTGGGTCTCGGCTTTCGCGTGCCCTGTCTCGTCGTGTCGCCGTTTTCACGCGGCGGCTACGTCGTGAGCGACACGTTCGATCACACGTCGACGTTGCGCCTGCTCGAGAAGCGCTTCGGTGTCGAAGTGCCGTATCTTTCGCGCTGGCGCCGCGAAACCTGCGGTGACCTCACGGCGACACTCGGGCTCGGTGAGCCGGCGCGCTTCGACGTGCCGCGGCTGCCGGCCACCGGCGCGCGCCTTGCCGCGGTCGAGCGCAACGTCCTCGACCTGCCCGCGCCGCAAGTGCCGCCCGTGCAGACGATGCCGCATCAGGAGCCGGGTACGCGAAAGCGGCGCGGCGCTCCCGGCTGAGTTGCAGTCGGTACAGGCGGGTCAATCGGCCGCAGCGAGCGTCACCTTCGCCGCAACCTGCGTCGCGGGTGCCGCGCGGAAGCGCTCGAGCAGCTTCGCCTCGCGCGCCTTCGCGTCCTTCAGGTGGCGCTCCTTCACGTGCCCGTAACCGCGGATGTGCTCGGGAATCGAGGCGAGCGACACGGCGGTCGCGTAGTTCTGCGGGGACAGGCGCGCGAGCAACTCGGCAACGAGCGCTTCATATTCGCCGATCAATGCGCGCTCGCGCTTGCGCTCTGCGCTGTGGCCGAACACGTCGAGCGCGCCGCCGCGGAAGCGCCGCATCTTCGCCAGCACGCGAAACGCCGGCAGCATCCACGGTCCATACGTCGACTTCTTCGCTTCGCCCGTCTTCGCGTCGGCCTTGTTGAGCGTCGGTGGCGCGAGATGGAAGCGCAGCGTGTAATCGCCTTCGAACTGCGACGCAACGCGATCGATGAAATCGGTTTCGGCGTAAAGCCGCGCGACCTCGTACTCGTCCTTGATGGCGAGCAGCTTGAAGTAATACCGCGCGACGGCCTCGGTGAGGTCGGTTGCGCCCGGCTGCTTCGCCGCTTCCACGTCGCGAACCCTCGCGACGAGCCCGGTGTAGCGCGCTGCGTACGCGGCATCCTGGTAGTCGGTGAGAAAGGCGCGGCGGCGCTCGATGACCTCGTCGAGCGATTCGGACAGCCGCTGCGATTCGGGCCTTGCGGCGGGAATCGCCGCGTCGACGACCTTCCCGGGCTCCAGGGCGGCGAGCCGGCCCCAGTTGAAGCTCTGCTTGTTCGACTCGACCGCCGCGCCGTTCAGCTCGACCGCGCGCAGGATGGCCGCTTCGCTGACCGGCAACAATCCGCGCTGATACGCATAACCGACCATGAACAGGTTCGTTGCGATCGAATCGCCCATGAGTCCAGTGGCGAGCTTCGTGGCATCGAGGAATTCGGCATCGCCCGGCGCGACGGCATCGCGTATTTCCTGCTCCATCGAGCCGGTCGGGAACGCAAGGTCGGGTTCGCGCGTGAACTGCGCCGGCATGACGAGCGACGTGTTGACGAGTGCCTTCGTCACGCCCTTCTGCATCTTCGCGAGCGCTTCGTTGCCGACACCGGTCAGGATGTCGCAGGCGAGCACGAGCTTCGCTTCGCCGGCGGCGATGCGCGTCGCATGCAGCTGTTCCGGTGCGTCGGCGATGCGCACGTGCGACACGACGGCGCCGTTTTTCTGCGCGAGGCCGGTCATGTCGAGCACCGACACGCCCTTGCCCTCGAGATGCGCGGCCATGCCGAGGAGGGCGCCGATCGTCACCACACCGGTGCCGCCGATGCCGGTGACGAGCAGCCCGTACGGCTCGGCCGTCGACGGATGCGCGGGCTCGGGCAGCTGCGTGAAATCGGCAGCGTCGGCCTTCTTCGGCTTGCGCAACTGTCCGCCTTCGACGGTGACGAAGCTCGGGCAGAAGCCGTTGACGCACGAATAATCCTTGTTGCACGACGACTGGTCGATCGTGCGCTTGCGCCCGAACTCGGTCTCGATCGGCGCCACCGACACGCAATTCGACTTGACGCCGCAATCGCCGCAGCCTTCGCAGACGAGCTCGTTGATCACGACGCGCTTGGCGGGATCGGGAAACTTGCCGCGCTTGCGGCGGCGTCGCTTTTCTGCGGCGCAGGTCTGGTCGTAGAGAAGGATCGTCGTACCGGTGGTCTCGCGCAGCTGCTGCTGCACCGTGTCGAGTGCGTCGCGATGGTGGATCTCGATGCCGCGGTCGAAGTAGTTCGCCGGATACTTGTCGGGCTCGTCACTGACGACGACGATCTTCGTGACGCCTTCGGCGGCGCACTGGCGCGCGATGTCGCGCGGCGAAATGGGACCGTCGACCGGCTGTCCGCCGGTCATCGCGACCGCATCGTTGTACAGGATCTTGTACGTGATGTTGACGCCGGCCGCGACCGCGGCGCGGATCGCGAGGATGCCGCTGTGGTAGTAGGTGCCGTCGCCGAGGTTCGCGAACACGTGCTTCTCGTCGGTGAACGGCGCCTGGCCGATCCACGGCACGCCTTCGCCGCCCATGTGCGTGAACGTCGACGTCCGCCGGTCCATCCAGATCGCCATCACGTGGCAGCCGATGCCCGCCGTGGCGCGGCTGCCTTCGGGCACCTTCGTCGACGTGTTGTGCGGGCAGCCGGAGCAGAAGTACGGCATCCGCGCGAGGCTCACCTTCGTCGTCGCGAGCGCGTGCTCCTTCTGGTTGATGAAGTCCACACGCCGGCGAATCTTCTCGATGGTGCGCGGGTGCAGCTCGAGCCGCTCGATGCGCTGCGCGATGACGCGGGCGATCATCGCCGGCGTGAGCTCGGACAGCGCCGGCAGCAGCCAGTCGCCGTGCGGTCGCACCCATTCGCCCTTTTCGTCGAACTTGCCGACGACGCGCGGACGCACGTCGTCGCGCCAGTTGTAGAGCTGCTCCTTGAGCTGGTACTCGACGATCTGGCGCTTCTCCTCGACCACGAGAATTTCATCGAGACCTTCGGCGAAACGGCGCACACCGTCGGGCTCGAGCGGCCAGGGCATCGCCACCTTGAACACGCGAATGCCGATTTCCGCCGCGTCGGCCTCGGTGATGCCGAGGTCGTCCAGCGCCTGGCGCACGTCGAGGTAGCTCTTGCCGCTGGTGATGATGCCGAGACGCGGATTCGGCGAATCGATGACGATGCGATTGAGCCCGTTGACACGGCAGTAGTGCAGCGCCGCGTAGATCTTGTAGTCCTGCATCCGCGCTTCGGTCGCCAGAAAGGCGTCCGGCCAGCGGATCGACACGCCGTCGGGCGGCAGCGGGAAATCGTCGGGAATCGTGATCTTTACATCGCGCGCGTCGCCGTCGACCGAGGCCGAGCTTTCGACGGTGTCCGACACGCACTTGAAGCCCACCCAGCAGCCGGAATAGCGGCTCATCGCCCAGCCGTGCAGGCCGAGGTCGAGGATCTCCTGCACCGACGACGGATAGAGCACCGGCATCATCGCCGCGGAGAACTGGTGATCGGACTGATGCGGCAGCGTCGACGATTTCGCGGCGTGATCGTCGCCGGCGAGCACCAGCACGCCGCCGTGCTTCGACGTGCCGGCGAAGTTGGCGTGCTTGAACACGTCGCCGCTGCGATCCACGCCGGGGCCCTTGCCGTACCACATCGCGAACACGCCGTCGACGTTGGCGCCCTCGTACATCGTCACCTGCTGCGTGCCCCAGACGGCGGTGGCGGCGAGGTCCTCGTTGAGCCCCGGCTGGAACTTGATGCGCGCGCGATCGAGGAACTTCTGGGCGCTCCACAGCGCGAGGTCGAGGCCGCCCAGCGGTGAGCCGCGGTAGCCCGACACGAAGCCGCCGGTGTTGAGTCCCGCCTGCGTGTCGCGCTGGCGCTGCAGGATCAGCAGGCGCACGAGCGCCTGCACGCCGGTCAGGAAAACGCGTCCCGATCCGAGCTCGTATTTGTCGTCGAGGGAGACGTTGCGAAGCGGCGCGGTCGCGACCGCAGCGGGCAGGGCCATCGGGTTGATCTCCAAGAATCGTGTTCCGGATCGTGCCGCACCTTTGTGGACGCGGCCTCGGGTCGAGGCGATCGTGTCGCCTGCCCTCTATCGGGGAATTTTACGCCTAAGGCCGCACGAGAACGACAAGATGGGGGTCGCGGCGCAACCCGCAAGGAAGCGGCGGAACGGGCCGCGTCATTGGACGATCTCGTCGGCACGCAGCACGAGCGACGGGGGAACCGATACGCCGAGAGCCTTGGCGGTGGTGACGTTGATGAGCAGGTAATACCGCGTCGGTTGCTCGACCGGCAGGTCACCGGCAACCGCACCGTGCAGGATCCGATCGATGTACAGCGCGGCGCGACGAAACATGTCGTCGAGATCCGGCCCGTAGGATATGAGCCCGCCCTCGCGCACCAGCCACCCGTACTCGTACATCGTGGGAATCGCATGCTCGGTCGCGAATTGGAGCACGCGCCTGCGGTTGAGGGTCGTCAGCGCGTCGGTAACGAGAAGAAGTGCGTCCGGCCGGTCCTTCAGCATCGCCGCGAACGCCTGGTCGAAGTCCTCCGGCTCGTGCACGCCGAGCGGCTGCACCGTCCCGTGGAGCACGCGCGCAGCGTGCTCGATCTCGCGATAGCGCAGCGTCATCGCGAGGTCGTCGGCATTCCACAGCACGGCAATGCGCTTCGCGCCCGGGACCAGCTGCTCGAGAAGCTCCAAGCGCTTGGCGCTGAGGTCTGCAGATTGATCGCTGATGCCTGTCGCATTGCCGCCCGGATGACCAAGGGCTGCGACGAGACCGGCCTGGACCGGGTCTCCTGCGCCGATAAACACGATCGGCGTCGTGGATGTGGCGTCCTTGAGCGCGCGGGCGCCCTTCCAGCCGAGCGCCGCGGCGACGTCGACCTTCGACGCGGCGATTTCGCGCGCGAGGCCGGGCAGGCGCTCGCTTCTCGCTTCTGCGAAGCGGCTGACGAATTCGACGTTCTGCCCGGCCACATAGCCGCGTTCGCGCAGCGCCTGCTGCAGCGCGGTGGGCGGCGCCGCATCCGGGGACCGGGGCCCGGCGGCCAGGTAGCCGATGCGCCACTTCCTCGGTGGAGATTCGGACTTCGCAACACGCGCATGCACGACAAGCGCGCTCCCGAGCGCGAGAAAGGTTCGCCGCGTGGTCAACGCCGTGGCCTCGTCGATACTTCGGATGGCCGCCGCGATCGCGCTGTCCGTGTCACGTTGCCTCCCGTCAATCTCATGGCGGCACCGGATTGCGCTCGCCCGTCAGCTGGAATGCCGTGACCGCCTGCACAAAGCCCTTGAGCGCCATCTTGCCGACAGGCTCGATGACGAACGTCTCGCCGAGCGCGGCGCGCATCCGCTGATCGATCAGGATCTGCCCGGCATTCGCCTCGCCGCAAAGCCGCGCGGCGAGGTTGACGACACCGCCGATCGCCGAATAATCGAAGCGGCCCTCGAAGCCGAATGCGCCGAGCGTCGCGTAGCCGCGCGCGATGCCGATGCCCAGATCGAGGTCGTAGCCGTTGTCGAGCCACTGCTCGCGCAACACGGCAAAGCGCTCGCGCATCGCGAGCGCCATGCGCGCCGCGCGCCTGGGGGGCTCCGAAACGGGCAGTGGATCGTTGAAGAACACGAGGATCCCGTCGCCTGCGAACCGATCGAGCGTGCCTTCGTGCTCGGTGATCAGCGGGCCCATCGCCGCGTGATAGTCATGCAGCACGGCCTGCACCTCTTCGGGCTCGGTCGTGTCGGTGAACGCGGTAAAGCCGCGCAGGTCGACGAACACATAGCAGATCTCGCGGCGGTGCAACGACAGGATCGACTGCTCGCCGGCGCTCACGATCGCTTCCGCGACGGCCGGCGCGAAGAAACGCTTCAGCTGCGACAGCCGCTGCAGTTGCTCGACCTGCTGCGAAACGCGATCCTCGAGTTCGTCGTTCCATCGCTTCAGCGCTTCGGCCTGACGTCGCACCTCGTCCTGCAGCGCCTTGACGCGCAACAGCGACCGCACGCGCGCGAAAAGCTCCGGTTGGTTGATCGGCTTCGACAGGAAATCGTCGGCGCCGGCCTCGATGCCGCGCACGCGCTCCTGCTGGGGATCCAGCGAGGTGACCATCACCACCGGGAGCAGCGCCGTATCGGCGTTCGCGCGAATGCGACGACAGACGTCGTAGCCGGAGAGCCCGGGCATCATCACGTCGAGCAGCACGATGTCCGGCGTATCGGCGACGAGCTTCGCGAGCGCTTCCTCGCCGCTTGGCGCCGTCGTGACCGCGTAGCCCTTGATCGCGAGCAGGTCGCCAAGCAGCTTGAGATTGAGTGGCGTGTCGTCGACGATCAGCACCTTCGGCGGCGTGCTCGCCGTGCCGGCCGCACTTGCCGGCCTCGCGCCTGGCGCGGGACGGCTGCTCGTCGACGGGATGGCGTCGTGATTCATCGGCGCTACACCGTGCCTGCCGGCTTGCGCTCGAGCGCGTGCCGCACAGCCTCGACGAATTCCTTGAGACTGATCGGTTTGCCGACGTAAGCGTCGAACCCGGCGTCGGTGATCAGCTTGCGGTCCTGTTGCATCACGGACGCCGTGACGGCGATCACTGGAATCTTCGCCGTTGCCGCGTTGCTGCGCAGGACGCGCAACGCATCGATGCCGTTCATGCCGGGAAGCTGGATGTCCATCAGCACGAGATCCGGCAGGCGCTCGTTCGCCAGGCGAATGCCGTCCTCGGCCGTCATCGCCTCGAGCGTCGAGTAGCCCTTGACCTGCAGGATGTCGCGGACGAGCTTCAGGTTCTTCTCGTTGTCTTCGATGATCAGGACGACGCTCATCCGACGCTCCGCGAAAGGTGAACCAGGGACACGGCCGGCGTCCGCGACAGCCTGTTCATGACGGCAACGGCATCGTGAACGTGAACGTCGAGCCCTGACCAGGCGCGCTTTCGACCCAGATGCGTCCACCGTGCAGTTCGACGAACCTGCGCGTGAGCGCAAGCCCGAGGCCTGTGCCTTCCTGCTTCCTGGTGTAGTCGTGTCCCACCTGCCGGAACTCCTCGAACACCGCGGCCTGGTCCTGCGGCGCGATGCCGATGCCAGTATCGCGCACGGCGATCTCCGCGACACCGTCGGCTCGCCGCGCCGTGACGTCGATGCACCCGCCATCCGGCGTGAACTTGACCGCGTTCGACAGCAGGTTCAGCAGGATCTGCTTGAACTTGCGCTCGTCGGCGTGGATCGCGCCGAGCGTCGGATCCACATGCTGGGCGAGCGCGATCGCATGGTGTTGTGCGCGCTCGCGGACGAGCGTCAGTGCGTTCGAGATCGCCGAGGCGACGTCGACCGACGACGGCTCGAGCTCCATGCGGCCAGCCTCGATCTTCGAAAGATCGAGGATGTCGTTGATCAGCGAGAGCAGGTGCTTGCCGGATGAATGGATATCCTTCAGATAGTCGTCCTGCTTCTCGTTGAGATCGCCGAACAGCCGCTCGAGCAGCACTTCCGAGAAGCCGATGATCGCGTTGAGCGGCGTGCGCAGCTCGTGCGACATGTTCGCGAGGAACTCGGACTTGTGCTTGTTGGCGATTTCGAGCTGGTGGCTCTTGTCCTCGATCTCGCCGAAAAGTCGTGCGTTCTGAATCGCGATTACCGCCTGGTCGGCGAACGTCTTCAACAGCGCAATCTCCTTGTCCGAGAACGAACCGACGTAGTCGCGACCGACGAAAATCGCGCCGATGCCGCGTCCCTCCCACATCATCGGGGCAAAGATGGCAGCCTTTACGCCGATCCTGCCACAACCGATACGTGCCTTCGGCGGCGCCGCGCCATGCTCGATATCGGGAACGTGCAAAACGCTGCGTCGAAGAATCGCCGCGCCGCTGCCCGTCTCGTCATCGACGGGCACCGGAAATATCTTCTCGAGTTCATCGCGTCCCGGTCCCTGATACGCGGCGAGATGAAGGCGATCATCCTCGCCGACGAGGTTGATCACCACGGTCTTGCCCGCGAACAACCGCTCGCAGCTTTCGAGGATCTTGTCGAAAACCGGCTTCGTGTCGGCAATCGAGCTGCTGATGGCCGCCAGCACTTCACCCGACGCGCGCTGCTGGTCGAGCGCTTCCTTCGTCTCGTTGAAGAGGCGGACGTTCTCCAGCGCGATCGCCGCCTGGTCGCCGAACGTCTGCAACAACGCGCGCTCGCGCTCGTCGAACGAACGCACTTCGCGCCGACGGAGCAGGATCGTGCCGAACGGCTGTCCCTCGCGCATAAGCGGAATGACGAGGACGGTGCGGTGATCGAACTTGCGGGCCAGCGCCTGGCTCAGAGGATACTGCCCGCCTTCGGCGAGCATGTCCTTGACCTGGATCGCGCAGCGATCGAGGAACGCTCGGCCGGAGATCGACGCGCGGTCGATCGGCAGCGTATCGACGTGGTTGACCGGGTCCGGCGACGGACCGCGCGAGGCGAGATGCCGTAGCGCGTTGCCGTCGACCAGGTAGATCGACGCGGCGGACGCGTCGCAAAGGCGTGCGGCGCGGTCGGCGATCGCGTCGAGCACGGGTTGCACGTTGGTGGGCGAGCTCGAGATGACGCGCAGGATCTCGGCGACTGCCGTCTGCTGCTCGAGCGCCTCCTTCGTTTCATTGAACAGGCGCACGTTCTCGATCGCGATGACGGCCTGATCGGCGAAGGTCTGCAGGATCGCGATCTGATGCTCGCGAAGGGGTCCCGCTTCCGGCCGGCCGACACCAATGGCGCCGATCGGCTTGCCGTCGCGAATCAGCGGCACCGCCGAGGCGCTGCGCAATCCCGTCTTCACGGGCATCGCGCCGATCATGTACTCGGAATCCTCGAGCACGTCCGGAATCATCACGACATCGCCGGTGAGGATTGCTCGCGCCGTTGCCGTTTCACGGCTCGGGGGCCGCGGGAACGCCGCGCGCCACGCCTGTTCGTCCTCAGGGTTGACATTTGCGTTGGCGGCGAGGTGGATGAGTTTGCCGTCGTAGGTGAACACCCATGCCGAGGCGGCGTCGCACAGGTTGAGCGCAGCCTGAGCAATCGTGTCGAACACGGGCTGAACGTCGGTCGGCGAGCGGCTTATCACGCGCAGGATCTCGCTCATCGCCGTTTGCCGGTCGAGCGCTTCCCTGGTCTCGTTGAAGAGGCGGACGTTCTCGATCGCGATCGCCGCCTGGTCGGCGAACGTCTTGACCAGCGCGATCTGCGTGTCGGTGAAGGCACGCGGCTCACGACGCCACAGGCCGATCGCGCCGATCGCACGATCCTCGCGCAGCAGCGGCACGGCGAGCAGCGCCCGAAAGCCGTAGCGCCGCTGAGTATCGCGAGCGTCGGGATACTCGGTGTCGATGAACGGCAGCACATCCGGATAGTGGAACATCCGCCGGTCGAGTGCGGCCCGTCCGACGACGAGGTGCCGCGTCAGCGGGAACGTTGCGTTCTCTTCGGGAATGGACATCGTCCCCACACCCGTCGCAAAGCGGAGCAGATCACCTTCGACCAGGAAGATGCCCGCCTCGGCCGCTTCGCACAGCGTCAACGCGCGCTCGGCCACGGCACGCAGCATCGGACGCACGTCGCCGGGCGAGCTTGCGATGATGCGCAGGATCTCGGCGACCGCCGTCTGCTGCTCCAGCGCCTCCTTCGTCTCGTTGAAGAGCCGCACGTTGTCGATCGCGATCGCAGCCTGCCGCGCGAACGTCTCGACCAGCCCGATTTGCTCGTTCGAGAACGCGCGGGCCTCGCGTCGGTACAGGTAAATAACGCCATAGGCGGCGTCCTCGCGCACGAGCGGAACCGCGAGCACCGCACGAAAGCCCAGTTCCTGCTGGTTCTGCCGGGCGTCGGGAAAGTCGGTGTCGAGGAGCGGTACGACGTCTGCGCTGGCGACGGTGGAGCGGTCGATCGCGGCGCGGCCGGTGATGTACGTGCGGCGCAGCGGAATCAGGTAATCCTGATTCGGCGCAGTGCCACCGTCGATCGAATAAGCGGACATTGGTCGCAGCACGTCGTCCTGCCGCAGCAGCACGCTGGCAACCGTTGCCTGACAAAGGCGTGCGGCGCGCTGCGCAACGGCATCGAGCACGGGCCGCACGTCCGTCGGCGAGCTCGAGATGACGCGCAGGATCTCGCTGATCGCCGTCTGCTGCTCGAGCGCGTTCTGCAACTCTTGCGTGCGCGCCGCCACCTTCTGCTCGAGGCCGGCGTACGACTCGCGAAGCTGCCCGCTCATCCGGTTGAACTGGCCGGCGAGCGCTTCGAGTTCGTCGCCGGTGCGGATCTCGATACGCTGATCGAGGTCGCCCGCGCCGATGCGCTGCGCGCCTTCGGCAAGCGTGCCAATCGGCCGCACCATGCCGCGCGCGAGCGCAAGCGCGCCGAGTGCCGAGAGCCCCAGTCCCGCGAGGAGGAGGAGCGCCGTGCGCAGGATCGACGCGTTGAGCGTTGCATACACCTCGGACACCGGCTGCTCGACGAACACGTTCCACTTGAGCGGAGTGATCGGCGCGACCGACGTCAGCACCCGCCGGCCATTCAGGTCGGTCGACACCATCGCAGGATCGGCATCGTCCCGCGGTGCCATCGTTGCGGCCCTGACGTGCGGCAGCGCCGCGAGATTGGTCTTTCGGAGTACGAGGCCGATGTCCGGGTCGGCGACGAGATAGCCGTTGTCGTCGACGACGTAGGCCTTGCCCTTGTCGCCAATGCGAATGCGTGACACGACGTCCCAGATGAATTTGAGATTGACGTCGGCCATCGTCACCGTGCCGCGTTCGCCGTTGGCGCGGAGCGCGATCGTCATGTACGGCTCGGTCTCCTTGCGGAAATAGACGGGCCCGAACCACGGCCGGCCCGGCTTCGCTTCGCGGAATGCAGGCTCCAGTGAACGGTCCTTGCCCGAATCGATGCTGTCCATGCCGAGCCGCGAGACGGCGACGCGCTCGCGGCCCGACGCGTCGAGCTGCGCAACGTCGGTGACTTCCGGCGCCTGCCGCAACAGCTTCAGGAACTCGACGCGCCGCAGCTCCACGTCACTCGGGTCCAGCTGGGGTAGCGCGGCGTAGGCGAGCTGCTGCTCGATCTGATGCATGTATTGCTCGATGCGCGATGCGGCCGCGACCGCCTTTTCATGCTGCAGGCTTGCGAGTGAAGATTTCGTTTCCTGATACGTGAAATAGATGCTGATCGCTCCCGATGCGAGCAGCGCGATCGTCACGAGCGTGAGGATGAGGAGCAGGTACTTGCGGAAGAGGCGCCCGCGGTGAGCGGCGGCAGGCAGCGACGACGCGGGCGCCGCGGTTGCGAACGCATCGGCTCCGGCGCGGCTGATGTCGTTCATGCCGGCTACTCGATCACTTCGCTCGCGCGAATCAGCAGGTCGCGCGGCACGATGATGCCGAGTGCACGCGCTGTACGCATGTTGACGACAAGGTTGAACCGCCTCGGCTGTTCGATCGGCAGATCCGCCGGCTTGGCACCCTTCAGGATCTTGTCGACGTACGTCGCCGCATGCCGGTGCATGTCGGCGTAATCCGGCCCGAAGGACATGAGGCCGCCGGCATCGACGAGTTCGCGATAGGCGTACACCGCCGGCATGCGGCGCCTTTCGGCGAATTCGACGATACGCAAGCGGTTGTGAAGAAACACCCGATCCGCAAGGACGGTCATCGCGCCGACGTTGCCCGCCGTGACCGCATCGAAGGCCGCGTCGAAGTCGGCGGCCGTGCGCACGCGTACCGAGAGCACGTCGAGATGCAGCACCCCGGCGGCCTCGTGCACCTGTCGCTCCGCCCCAATATGAAACGCATTGTCGGGATTCCACAGCACGGCGATGCGTGACAGCGCGGGCGTGACGCGGCTCAACAGCTCGAGGCGCTTGCCTTCGAGATCGGGTGCGATCGACGTGAGGCCCGTGGCATTGCCGCCAGGATGCGCGAGGCTTGCGACCAGATGCGTGCCGACCGGATCGCCGACCGCCACCATGACGAGCGGGATCGTCTTGCTTGCAGCCAGCACCGCTTGCGCTGCAGGCGTACCGGCAGTGACGATGATGTCGACGGGCACCGCGAGCAATTCGGCGACGAGCTTCGGAAAGCGCTTGTAGTCGCCTTCGGCCCAGCGATATTCGATCACGATGTTGCGGCCCTCGACATAGCCGAGATCGCGCAGGCCTTCGCGAAACGGACCGACGAGGTTCGCCTCGAGCGCTGCCGTCGAATTGCCGAGGAAGCCGATGCGATGTACTTTGCCGGTCGCTTCGTCTGCGCGCGCTGCGAACGGGCGCAGCGCAGTCGCGGTCAGCGCGAGTGCCAGGAATTGGCGGCGCGTCGTCGTGATGCGCCTCTCGTCGGACGCAACGAATGTGGGACCGATTTGGATCTTCATCTGATCAAGGCGTCGGCGCGAAGCCGCATCTGCCGCGGAATCGTGAGACCGAGCTTCGCGGCCGTGGTGACGTTGATGACAAGTTCGAAGCGCTCCGGCTGCTCTATGGGCAGCTCGCCAGGGCGGGCGCCCTTGAAAATGCGATCGACGAAGCTGGCGAAGCGATAGTAGAGATCGGCATAGTCGACGGCGTACGAGATCAGGCCGCCGGCATCGACAAAGTCCCGCCCGGGATAGATGGCCGGCAGCTGCATGCGATCGGCCAGCGCGACGATCGACGCCCGATGCATCTGCGTAAGACCGTCGGCGCCGACGACCAGACCATCGATGCGGGATCGCCGCGTGCGCGCGAATGCCGATTCCAAGTCGGGCTCGTTGCGCACGTCGAGAAGCTCGGCGTCGAGCGCGAGCGCTCGCGCCGCCTTGAGCGTTTCATCCCATTCGGGGCCGGCTGCCGTGTTCCCCATGTCGTGCAGCAAGCCCACGCGCGACAGCGTCGGCACCAGCTCCTTCAGGAGCTCGACGCGTTTCGCGGAAAGCTCGGTGCTATAGGTCGTCATCCCGGTCACGTTCGCGCCCGGCCGCGCGAAGCTCGAGACGATCGGAACCGGTTCGCCCATCGTTGCCATGACGACGGGGATCGTTTCGGTCGCCCGCTTGGCGGCGGTCGTCGCCGGCGTCCCTCTCGCGATGATCAGCTCGACACCGAGCCGGATCAGCTCGTCGGCGAGCGTCGGGAAGCGCTCCGCGTGGCCCTCCGCCGAGCGATATTCGATCACCAGATTACGCCCTTCGACATAGCCTCGGTCGCGCAATCCTCGTCGGAACGCGTCCATATTCGCGCCGTTTTGTGTCGCGGGAATCGGTTCCAGCATGCCGATACGGTACGTCCTTCGGCCTTGCGCGCGGGACACCCGCGTCGATGCGAGAAGAACGCCGGGAATGATGCCGATGAACCGTCGGCGAGCGATCGATGCGCGGCATCGTCCCGAGCACGCAGCGGCGAGGGCATACCGAACGGTATCCCGGCGGGCGTCCCGACATCGATTGCGACAGCCGATCGCTTGCTCGATGGTCTGCCTGCCCATTCGTTGCCCCCTTCACGCCGTGGCGTTCTGCGTGGGCGGCCGGCAAGGCCGAACCCGCAGACCGACGATCATATGCGGGAATGTCAACGGGCGCTAACCCGGGACGCTTCAGCGGAAGTTCATCGTCCCGGGCAGCCACAGCGCGATCGCCGGAAAGAGCATCACGAGGGCCAGGCCGGCGATCAGCAACAGCACGTACGGCGCGACGCCGGCGATGATGTCGGCAAGCGGGGCGCGGGTGATCGCCTTCAGCGCGAACAGATTCATGCCGACCGGGGGCGTGATCAGCGCGAGCTCGAGGTTGATCGTCAGCAGGATGCCGTACCAGACCGGATGAATCTTCAGTGCCGCGAGCACCGGCAGCACCACGGGCGTCGTGATCAGGATGATCGAAATGGTCTCGAGGAACATGCCGAGCACGAAGATCAGCGCCATCACCGCGCAGAGGAAGCCGATCTGCGACACGCCGTAGGTCAGCACGAGGTCGACCATCTGGTTCGGGATGCGCAGCTTGGTGAGCACGTTGCCGAGGATCGCCGCGGCGGCCAGGATCATGAACAGCATCGCCGTGTTGCGCGCCGCATCCTCGGCCGACAGCCACACGTCGCGCAGCGAAAAGTTGCGATAGACGAGCATCGCGATCAGCAGCGCGCCGAGCGCGCCGACGCCCGCGGCTTCGGTCGCGGTGAACACGCCGAAATACATGCCGCCGAGGACGAGCACCGGCAGCAGCAGCGCCCAGAACGAGCGGCGCAGCGCGGCGACGATCTCGGACCACGACGCGCGCGGCTCGCGCGGCCGCCCGCGCGCCGCAGTCATCGAGTAGACGGCGAAGATCGCGGCGAGCATCAGTCCCGGCAGCACGCCGGCGATGAAAAGCGCGCCGATCGACGTGTCCGATACGACGCCGTAGAGCACCATCGGCCCGGATGGCGGGATCAGGATGCCGAGCGTGCCGCCGGCGGCCACCACGCCGTACGCGACACGCGGCGGATAGCCGTAGCGGATCATCAGCGGCACGGCGGCGGCGCCGATGGTGAGCGCGGTGGCGACGCTCGAGCCCGAGATCGCCGCGAACACCGTGCACGCGCCGACCGTGGCGACGCCGAGTCCGCCGGGAAGGTGACGCACCAGCGTGTGCGCGGCGCCGAACAGGTCGTCGACCACCTTGCCGCGGATCATGAACTGCGCCATCAATGTGAAGAGCGGGATCGCCACGAGCAGGTAGGTGTCGAGCTCGCCAAACACGAGATCGCCGAGGCCACCGAGATGGCCCTCGTACGCATAGAGGATCGCGGTGGCGAACAGCGTGAGTCCCGCGAAGACCGGCACGCCGGTCAACAGGACGACGACCAGCCCGGCGAGGATCAGCGCGAAGAGCACGCGGCCGTCAGTGCTACTCGATGCCCTGCACGGGCGTCACCCGCTCGTGCGGCACGGACTTCGAGCGCCACGCCTGCACGAACGCGGCGATGGCCGCCGCGAGCAGCAGCAGTGCGCCGATGGGCACCAGCGCTTGCGGTATCCACAGCGGCAAGGCGAGCTCGCCGTTCGATCGCTGACCGACCAGCAGCGAGAATCGCACCGTGCCGACGCCCTCGATCGCAAGCAGGATCGCGGTGGCGGCGACGGCGACGAGGCCGAACAGGAACGCGATCCAGCGGCCGCGCGGCGCGAGGCGCTCGGTGAGGATGTCCACCGAGATGTGTTCGCCTCCGAGGAGCGATTCGGCGGCGGCCAGCATCACGCTGGCGACGAGCAGGTAGCCGACGAGTTCGTCACTCCATGCCACCGGTGCGTTGAACGCGTAGCGGCGCACGACCGAGTAGACGATCGTTGCAAGCGACGCGAGCAGCGCCGCCGCCGAAAGCCCGAGCGCAACCTTCGCGATCGCGCGGATCAAGCGCTCGAATGGACGAACGTCCGGCGCTTGCGGCTTTGCCGCCGGGCCGTCCCCCGGCGGCTGCAATTCGCGCTCGGGGCGGTCCTTGCTGCTCATGCCGAACGCGCGGCCCGGATCACAGTCCGCGGATCAGCTCAAGGATCTTCGCGCCGTCGGATGGCGCCGATTTCAGGAACGCGTCGATGACGGGCTTCTGCATCACCGCCTTCCATGCGGCTTCCTCCGCCGGTGTTTGAATATGGATCTGCATCCCCTTCGCCTTGAGCTGCACGAGCGCGTCGGCCGCGGTCTTTTCGGTCACGTCGAAGGCCTCCTGCTCGGTCTTCGCCGCGGCCGCCTCGATCGCCTGCCGCTGCGCGGGCGCGAGCTTCGCCCACCACTGCGGATTCACGTAAAGGTGGAAGAAGATCGTGAAGTAGGGCGCCACGGTGCCGTACTTCTGGATCTCGTAATACTTGCGGCTGTACGCTGCGGAAAGGTCGGTGAGGCCCGCGTCGAGCACGCCCGATTGCAGCGCCTGGTACACCTCGGAGCCGGGCATCGCCGATGTGACGGCACCGGCCGCGGTCAGGGCATGATCGGTCAGCGAGTTGAGGCCGCGGATCTTCACGCCCTTGAAGTCGTCGAGCGTGACGAGCGGCTTCTTTCCCGACGTGAAGATCGTCTCGCGCGTGATGTAGAACCAGCCCACGCTGTGCACGCCGTGCTCCTCGAGCTTCTGGTCGAGGAGCTTGCGGGCGTCGGAGGTCACGAAGTGACGGATCTTCGCGAGATCGGTCATGTAGTACGGCACGAGCGTCGCGCTCATCTCGGGAATCGTCGTGCCCCACTGGAAGTTCACGCTGACCGCCGCTTCGAGGTTGCCGCGCGCGACCTGCGGATAGTTCTCGCCGGCCTTCGCAAGCTGCTCCGAGCCGAAGAGCTGCACATCGACCGAACCGTTCGTGCGCGTCTTCACATCCGCGGCGAAGTCCTGCAAAAGCTTCGACAGGTGATGTGCAGGCGGCACCTGGTGCGAGATGCGCATGACGGCCGGTTGGGCCGCCGCGGTCGATACGGCGACGAAAAACAACGCGGCGATGCGCCAGCAACGAAGGAAACGCATGGTGTGCGAGCTCCGCAGGAAGGAAAGGAAGACCAGGACGCGTGTCAGCGCTCGCGTCCGGCGACGAGCGCCTCGGCGTAGCGCTGCCATGCGGCCTCGCGCTCGCGCTGCGCCGACAGACCCACGAGCTCGTTGAACTCGTCGAAGCGCACGAGCTGCGGCAGGCACGCCTCGGTGGACCCGGTGCGCCTGATCGTCGCGAAGAGCTCGCGCAGCGCATAGGCCACCGCGTACGTTGCCGCGACCGGAAACACGACGACCGCATAGCCGATCTGCTCGAGCGCCTGCGCCGATAAAAGCGGCGAGCGGCCGCTCTCGATGTTGTTCGCAAGGCAGGGGCCCGGAATTTCCGCGCAGATTCGCCGCATCTGCTCGACGTTTGTCGGCGCTTCGACGAACAAGAGGTCGGCGCCGGCCTCGCGGGCGAGCTGGGCGCGCTCGATCGCGTCGTCGATGCCGTTGACCGCGAGCGCGTCGGTGCGCGCCATGATGACGAGGTCGTCGTCGCGTCGCGCGTCGAGTGCCGCCTTGATCTTCCCGAGCCACTCCGCGCGCGGTACCACCGCCTTGCCCGGCATGTGACCGCAGCGCTTGGGAAACACCTGGTCCTCGATGAAAAGGCCGGCGACGCCCGCCTTCTCGTACAAAGACACGGTGCGCGCGACGTTGGTGACGTTGCCGAATCCGGTGTCCGCATCGGCGAGGATCGGCAGCGACGTCGCCTCGCACAACCGCTCGTACATCTGCGACAGCTCGGTCAGCGACAGTTGCGACGAATCGGGCCGGCCGAGGAGAGCGGCGGTGGCGCCGTAGCCGCCGGCCGTCACGGCGGAAAAACCGGCGGCCTCGGCGATCCGTGCACCGAGCGCGTCGTGCACGCCGGGCATCACGAGGATCGCGGGGTCGGCAATCAGTTGCTTGAGGCGGGTGGTGCCGCGCATCGCATGACCGCTTGGAACGGGGCGCGGCCATTGTAAACGCGGCGGCTTTCGCGCCGCGGTTGAACGCGAACCACGGCGCCGCTTGCGCCTGCCGCCCGTGGCCGCAGCGAGCAGCCGGCGGGCAGCGTGTTGGCGATGACTTCGCCGAGGGCGACCGGCGATGCGATCAGGCGGGGTGCAACCTGTCCGGGATAGGTCCGCCGAGCGCGACCGCTGAGGCGATCAGCCGGCGAGCAGCGTGTGCGCGATGAGTCCGTCGAGCGCGACCGGCGATGCGAGCTGCCGCGTTTCGACGAAGAAGCGGATCTGGTCGTCGAGGCCGGCACGGAACGCCTCGCTTGCGACGATGCTGCGCGCGCCGGCGAGATCGAAGAATCGGCTCGCGAGCAATTGCTGCTTCATCGCAGCGTAATCGGTCGGACTCTTCTGCTCGGCGTTCACGTAGCGCGTGATGTCGGCAATCGCCGCCGGCTGTGTGGCCGGCTCGTTCAGGTACGGCACGCCCTTGCCGTGATAGGCGGCGAGGAATGCGCGCAACGCCGGCGCGCTCGCGTCGACGACGGCCTTCGGCGCGACGAATACGTCATAGTCCTCGAACGGTGTCGTCGGCCCGGGCGGCTTCGTGAAATCGGCGTGGGTGAAGAGAGTGCGCGTGTCCTTGCGCAGGTGTTCGATGTAGTAGCGGCCGTTGAGCGACGGCACGACCGCGTCGACGCGTTGCGCGAGAAACGCGGCCTGGGCATCGCCGACCGGCAGATTGAGGAATTCGATGTCGCGCAGGCTCATGTCGAACTTGCGCAGCGCCCGCGCGAGAAAGTAGTGCAAGCCGGTGCCGGCTGTCGTCGCGACGCGCTTGCCGGCGAGCTTGGGCATCGCATCGATCTCGGGCGCCGACAACAGGGCGAACGCCGGCGCCGGATCGGTCGCGATGGAAACGATGCGCAGCGCAACCGCCTGCGCCGCGAAGGCGAGCAGCGCCGCCGTCGCCGACACGGAGCCGAGTCCGATGCTGCCGCCGCCCATGGCCTGGATCAGCTTCGGGCCACCCGCGCCGCTGAAGATGATCGGCGACACGTCGACGCCCGCGGCCTTGAACCAGCCCTTCTCGTCGGTGACCGCAATCAGCCCGGACACCGGGTTGCGCAACAGGCCGATCGTTAGCGGCGCACCCTTGGGCGTCGTCGCATCCGCCGCGAGGCTCGCCGGCATCCGTGCGGCCATTGCGCCGGCCATCGCAGCCCCTGCGGCGCGCAGCACGCGCCGGCGCGTCTTCACATGCGGTCCATTCACCGTTGCTCCTTTCGCATCCTGCGAGTCATGAACGTGCGTGAACCGGCAGCGGCTTGATCGGCACATCGGCAAAGGCGCTCGCGGCACTGGCGTTCGCCGTCACGCGCCCCAACTGCCCGCAGCCGGTCACCGCATGCCGCGCGTCGTCCTGCAGTGGATCGACGTATTCGGCGAACCAGTCGTCGAGCCGTGCGCGAAGCGCCGATGCGATTGCCGCGGTCGCCGAATCGCCGAACCGGTTCGTCCGCTCGCCGGGATCGTGCGCGAGGTCGTAGAGCTCGTGCGGCCCATCCGGGATGCGGTGCACGTATTTCCATTCGCGCGTGCGCACCATCCGGACCGGACCGTACTCGTCGTAGACCACGACCTCCCGGTCGATGCTCGATGCGCCGTTCTCGAGCAGTGCGCGAAAGCTTCTGCCGGGACGCTTGCGCTTCGGCGCATCGACGACGCCGAGATAATCGAGCAGCGTCGGGAACAGGTCGTAGCCGCTGACGAGATCGTCGCGCACGGCGGGCGCAATGCGGCCGGGCTGCATGAAAAGCGCAGGCACCTTGACCGACGTGTCGTACATGTTCTGCGGCCGCGTGCCGTTGCCCTTGCCCCAGATGCCGTGATGCCCGCAATTCATGCCGTTGTCGCTCATGAAAATGACGAGCGTGCTCGTCGCAAGTCCCGACGCGTCGAGGTGCGCGAGCACGCGGGCGATGCCGGCGTCCATCGCGGTGACCGCGGCAAAATAGCCGACGAGGCTTTCGCGTGGCCGCCGCTGGCCTTCGTCGGTCGCCGGATTGCCCGTGGCCGAAAACGGGTGCGGCGCTTCCTGCGGACACGACGAGAACGCGCAATCGGCGTAGAGGCTGGTGTACTGCGGCGGATGCGAATCGATCCACGGATAATGCGGCGCGGTGTAGTTGAGCGCGAGCCAGAACGGCTCCGCGCGCATCGACTCGTCGTCGACAAACGCCAGCGCCCGATCGGTCAATTCGTCGGTCAGGTAGCGCGCAACGGTGCACGGCTCGCGCTCGTCGACCATCGGCGCGTCGTAATACGGGCTCATGCCCGATGCATGCGCGAACCATGTCACGTGCCCGGCGCGCGGGACGTCGCTCGCACCCAGATGCCATTTGCCGATCAGCCCGCAACGATAGCCGGCGGCCGCGACGACATCCGTCAGCAGCGGCAGGCCGTCGAGATAGTCGATGCGTCCCGGGCCCACGTTGCCGTCGCGAATCCAGTCCTGCACGCCGTGCCGCGACGGGATCTCGCCGGTCAAAAGCGACGCGCGCGCCGGCGAGCACACCGGCGAGGTACAGAAGAACGACGTGAAGCGAACGCCGCTCGCGGCGATGCGATCGAGCGCCGGCGTGACGATGTCGGCGTTGCCCGCGCAGTGCATCGCCCATGCGCCCTGATCGTCGCTCAGGATGAAGAGGACGTTCGGACGCTGCGGGTTCCGGCTGGCCATCGATGCGCCGTCGTGTTCGTTACGCCCGGGTCAGCTCATCACGATGCCGCCGTCGACGTTGAACGCCGAGCCGGTCGTGAAGTCGCAATCGTCGGAGGCGATGAAAAGCGCCATTTTCGCAACCTGCTCGACGCTGCCGAGGCGGCGCAGCGGCGAGCGCGAGCCGACGCGCGCCATGATCCGGTCGAGATCGACGCCCTCGATCTGCGCACCCTCGCGCCATCCCTGCTGCCCGAGCGCGGTGGGAATGGGGCCGGGGCAGATCGCATTCACCAGGATGTCGTATTGCGCGACCTCGAGCGCGAGCGAGCGCGTGAAGCCGATCACGCCGAACTTCGCGGCGCTGTACGCGCTCGCCGTCGGCTCGCCCACCTTCGCGGCAATCGACGCGATGTTGATGATCCGCCCGCGCCTCGCTTCGATCATCGCCGGCAGCACCGCCTTGCTGCACAGGAACGTCGCCTTGAGGTTGACGTCGACGACCGCGTCCCACAGTTCCTCGGCCATGTCCTTCACGTACGCCTTGCGCATGATGCCGGCGTTGTTCACGAGGATGTCGATGCGGTCGAAACGGGCCAGCGTGTCCGCGACGACCGCGCGCACCTGATCCTCCTTCGTCACGTCGAGCCGCATCGCGATGGCGGCGCGGCCGATTTCCTTCGCCGTCGCTTCGGCGGCTTCGCTATCGCGGTCCGCGACGACGACGCGCGCGCCTTCGCCGCAGAACGCGCGCGCGATTGCGGCGCCGATGCCGGCGGCGGCACCCGTGACGATCGCAACACGCTCTTCGAGTCTTGCCGGCATTCAGGCGACCTCGCGCAGCTTGTCGTAATCGACGTTGAGCAGATAGGTCGGCGCCACGTCCTCCTCGATGGGCACGAAGCGCCGGCCGCCGGCACTGAACTTGTTGTCGGTCTTCGGCACCGAGATCGTCGAGATCTCGCCACCGGCCAGCACGTCGCCGTCCTCCCTGGCCCAGAAGCGGTGGTAAAGCCCCGGCACGATCGTCAGGCTTTGCCCGTGGGGAATCTCGAAGATTTGCCCCGCCTCGAACGATTTGCGCACGCCGTCGCAATACACGTGTCCGGGTGCTGCATCGTTCATCGTCTCGTCGGGGTTCGAGCTGTAGAGCTGGATCATCAGCGTGCCCCCCGCGTAGCTGATGATGTCTTCGGTCTTCGCGTAGTGGAAGTGAAACGGCAGCCGCTGTCCGGGCTTCAGCACGAAGATCTTCTCGCCGTACGGCGTGCCGAGGTTCGGCTCGGGCGTGCCGTTGCGCACGTCGAACATCGTGATCCCGCAACGATCGAAGTCGCCCTGGCCGAAGTCGGTGCACGCCCAGCCGAGCATGTTGTCGAAAATGCGCCGATGCTGGGGACCCGCTTTGCGGCGCCAGTCGTCCGGCGACCAGTAGGCGTACTCCGGGAGACGGATGCCGTGCTTGCGCAGCGTCTGGTGCGCGAGCTCGATGGCTGCATTGATCTGAGATCGTTTCATGGCGGGGTCCCGGTGAGCATGCGAAGGGAAAGGCAGGGGTTGGCGCGGCGCACGTTGCGCTCGAAGATGGCATCGATCTCGTCGCGCGTCGCACCACGCCGCGCGAGGAAGTCGTCGACGGTGTTCACCCAATCGGCATACGACGCGAAGCGCACGAGCATCGGCCAGTCGCTCGCGAACATCAGCCGCGAAGGCCCGAGGATATCGAACGCTTCGTCGAGCACCGCGAGGGCTGCCGCGTCGCGCCAGCGCTCGCCGTACAGGAACGGCAGGCCGGACAGCTGGACGAAGCAATCGTCGCGGCGCGCGAATTCGCGCATCGCCGCGCGCCAGTGGATCGCATCGGTATCGGCGAAACGCAGGCCGAGATGATTGAGCGTGACCGGTCCCGGGGGCAGCGCGTCGAGTGCCCGTGCGACGTGCGTGTAATGGCGCGGCTCGGCAAGTATCGTGACGCCGAGGCCCGCGCGAAGGGCCGTGCCGAGATTGCGCAGCACGCGCGGGCGCACGATGAATGCAGGATCGGCGATACGGCGCAATTGTGCACGTATTGCGACGAGCTTGCGCTGCGCGAGCAGCGGCGAGAAATCGCACCGTGGATCGTCGAGGTCTACCCAGCCGGTGACCCCCGCAATACGCTCGCTGTCCTGTGCGAGGTCGAGGAGCCACG
>Ga0207674_10001203_pt1 | contig 33698 bp, 22 predicted proteins | sample KBSCornC72_FD_184303 | JGI IMG/M metagenome (GOLD analysis project Ga0207674, IMG submission 184303) | Corn rhizosphere microbial communities from Kellogg Biological Station, Michigan, USA - KBS Corn C7-2 (SPAdes) (version 2) | ecosystem: Host-associated > Plants > Roots > Rhizosphere > Soil ...
AGCGCGCCGACGACACGTGGACGACGTGCAACCGAGTGCCGTGTTCCTCGCTCAGCCGGACGAGCAGGCGCACAGCTTCGATCTCTGCCTCCGGCGGCCGCGAGGCCAGATAAGCAGCGTACGACCGTGATCCACCGGTGGGACCTTCGTGAAGCAACGACGGCAGCTCGGCGTGGACCATCAACGGGACACCGCGTCGCGCGAGAATCGGAAGCGCGAGCCGCAGGTCGTCCTCCGTGACGTTCTGGAATTCGTCGACGCCGGACGGAACGAGGAAGCACTTGAAGGCGCGAACGCCTGCGTCACACAACGCCTCGATCTCGGCCGCATTTCCCGGCACCACGCCGCCAATGAACTCGACGTTCACCGTTGCGTGTTCGGCCGCGGCCTCGCGCTTCGCGCGAAGCGCGGCGACCGAGGTGGTCGCGGGCACGGAGTTGAGCGGCATGTCGAGGATCGTGGTGACGCCGCCCGCCGCGGCGGCACGGGTGGCGGTGGCGAATCCCTCCCACTCGGTGCGCCCCGGTTCGTTCACGTGCACGTGCGTATCGACGACGCCCGCCATCACGACCGCATCGCCGACGTCGATAGCGTGTGACGCGTGATCGTCGAACGAGGCCACGACGGTAATTCGGCCCGTCGAGACGTGAACGGTCGCCGGTCTGCACGCGTCGCCGGTGATCACGCGTCGGGATCGCAGCGCGAAGTCGTTCACCGACGCGCCTATTGCGTGTCGGTCAAGAACCGGCGCACCAGATTGCCGCTCACGAGGCGGCGATATCCGGCGGTCGAACGGATGTCGTCGATTGGCACGATCTCGTCGCGAAGGAGCTGGACTGCCTCATCGATTGACGCGCCCGCACCCAGCGCCTCCTCGGTGCGCCGCGCTCGGACCACTGTCGGTGCGACGCTACCGAGCGCGATGCGAACGGTTCGGTCGTCACGGACTCCGGCAATCACGACCTTCGAGATCGCCTGCGCGGCGCGCGTGCCGACTTTTCGAAACCACTGTCGGCCACTCACTGCCGGAATCTCCACCGCCACGATCAATTCGTCCGCGCGCCGCACCGACTCGCGATAGCCTGTGTAGAACCCGTTGAAGGCAGCTCGCCGCTCGCCCGCCGCGCTGCGTAACACTACCGTCGCGTCGACGGCCGCGAGAACGGGCAACGAGTCGCCGGCCGGCGACGCATTGGCGATGTTGCCGCCAATCGTACCGCGGTTTTGGATCTGGGGTCCACCGACCAGTCGCGACGCTTCGGCGAGCATCGGCAACCGGGCCGCGATGACGGGTGAGCGAATGAGGTCAGTGTACGTAGCGAGCGCGCCAATCATCAACACGTCGCCGTTCACCGCGATTCGACGCAGCTCCTCGATCCGCCAGATGTCGAGAAAACGGCGTGATGCCAGTGTGCCGAAATTCAAAGCCACGAACAGATCGGTGGCCCCGGCGATCGGCACGCGAGCCTCGTCCCGCATCACCGCGACGGCGTCCTGGACGGTCGCGACGCTGCGCACGTCCAACGTGGAGATCGCCGTTCTCACCGCGCGTTCGCCTTCATGATCGCACGGTAGATCGCGGCGTAGCCGGTGCAGCGACAGAGATTCCCCGCGAGCGCGACCTTGATGTCATCGAGCGTCGGATTCTCGCCGAGTGAAAGTGCCGCCATGATCATCCCGGGGGTGCAAATACCGCATTGCGCGCCCACCTCATTCATGAACTCGTGCTGCAGCGGATGGTCGTCGCCCAGTCCCTCGATCGTCTGCACGTTCGCGCCGTCCACTTGCGCGAGCGGCACGAGGCATGAGCAGACGGGGGCGCCATCAATGAGCACCGTACAAGCGCCGCACTCCCCCTCTCCGCATCCTTCCTTCGTACCGGTGAGCCCGAACTCCTCGCGCAACACGTCAAGCAGCCGGGACATCGGCGCGGAGACGGCGTCGCGCGCCTCGCCGTTCAGAGTGAGTCGCATTCGGCGAGCTGCTCCGGAGTCGCGGGAATCTGTCGCACGTCCAGCGAGAGGGCGCGAAGGGCGTTGACCACCGCCGGCGCGGGGCCATCCATCGGCAACTCTCCCAAGCCCTTCGCTCCGAACGGCCCCCCCGGATACGGATTCTCCAGCATCACGACGTCGAACTCCGGCGTGTCGAGCGACGTCGGGATCACGTAGTTGGTGAGCTGCGCGTTCGCCATCGCGCCGTCTCGCATCACGACGTGCTCGAGCAACGCGTACCCGAGGCCCTGTCCGGTTCCCCCTTCGATCTGTCCGCGCGCCAGAGCGGGGTGGATCGGACGACCGAATTCGTGCACCGCGGTCAAGGCGATTGGTCGCACCTCGAACGTATCGCGATCGATCTCCAGCTCGACGACGTCACACCCCCAGCCGAAGGTCGCGTACGCGTCGCCGCGGTACGAGTGCTCGTCCCATTCCACCCAATCGGGCGGCTCGTACTTCTTGAGGACCGAGAAAGCGCCGTGCTTGGCATGGTACGCGGCCGGCGACATCCCGCCGAGGCGAGCTTTCATCTCGAGTGCACACTCCTCCAGAATCTTCCCAACGACCATGCAGGTGCGGGACGCCACCGTCGGTCCGCTGTCGACGACGACTGCCGTATCGGGCTGCGCGACTTCGATGTCCTCGTACGGAATCCCCAATGTCTCGGCGACGATCTGCGCGTGCATCGTGCGCGTTCCCTGACCGATCTCGGTGCTCCCCACGGCGATCCGGACTCCGCGTTCCGTGAGATCGAGCCGTGCTTTGGAGTTGAGCGTGCGCTCGCCCCCTCCAGTGAATCCCGCGCCATGGTAGAAGAGCGACAGTCCAACGGCGCGATCCGTTCCACGGTACGACTCGCGCTTGGCGCGGAAATCAGTGCGCCGCACCGCCTCGTCCAGCACGAGACGGGCGCTGCAATCCTCCCGCATCAGCTGCCCCGTCGCCGTGGTGTCGCCGGGGACGAGCGCGTTGATCTCGCGCAGCGTCACCGAATCCAAGCTCAGCGCTTCAGCGATCCGCTCCAGGTGCACTTCGACGGCGAACTCCGTCTGCGGCGCACCGAATCCGCGGAACGCGCCGTTCGGCGGCGTATTGGTGAACATGGCGCGGCCGCGGATCCGCGTGTTCTCGCAGCGATACGGCCCGGCGGCGTGGATGCAGCCGCGCGACAGCACGACGGGACTCAGCGTGACGTACGCGCCTCCGTCGAGCACCACCTCGACGTCCATCGCCACGAGGCGGCCGTCGCGTGTCACGCCGGTGCGATGTCGCACGATCGACGGATGGCGCTTCGTCGTCGCGACCATGTCCTCGACGCGGTCGTAGATGATCTTCACGGGACGACCGGATTTGAGGGCGAGCAGCGCCGCGTGGCCGGCGATCATCGAGGGATATTCTTCCTTCCCGCCGAACCCACCACCCGTCTCCGTCTGCACGACCCGAACGTGGGTGTTCGCTCCGAGCAGGCTCTTCAGACCCTTGATGACGTAGAACGGACACTGCAACGAGCCGTAAACGACAACGCCGTTCTCCTCCGGCACCGCGACGACGCCGTTCGTCTCGATGTAGACGTGTTCCTGGTGACCCGTACGATACGTGCCCTCGACGACGAGGTCCGCCGTCGCCAGCGCGGCGTCGACGTCGCCCTTTAAGATGTCGATCGCCTTGAGCACGCCGGTCGATACGAGCGGATCGAATACTGGAGGCTCGGTGTCGTACTGGACTTCGACGTTTGCACCGAGGAGGCGCTCGCGGTCTTCGTGCGCCAGGAGCAAAATCGGCTCGGCGACATGGCGAACGTCGCGCTCGACGAGGAACGGCTGGTCTTGCTCGATGAGATCGCAGGCGTTGCGACCCGGTATGTCGCGAAAATCCACCGTTGTGAATCCGGCCGGATCGAAGTCCAGCCGAATCGAATGCACACGTCCGCGGGGAATCGTCGAGCGGATCGTACGCCCGTGCAGCATTCCCGGGAACACCAAATCGTCGGCGTAGCGGGCCTGCCCCGTCGCCTTGCCGATGCCGTCCTTTCGTGGAACGCTGGCGCCGACCCAACGCGTCATTGCCCGTCCTCCTTTGCGGCGTGCGGCCCAATCTCGCCCGGTTCAACAATCTCGAATGGCGCCGCCGCCCGCGCTACGCCTTGCGTTTCAGAAACGGCGCGAGCACCAGCTCCAGATCCTGTCGCATCCACCGCACGGCTGTCCCCTCGCGATACGTGGCCCAGGTCAGCATGGACCCGCCGATGATCGTTTCGACGGTGCGCGCGAGGCGCTTGGGATTCGCCCGTTTGGCCAGCTCGCCCCGCGCCACCGCCTCCGCGAGGAGCTTGGTAATCGCGCTCCGCGTCCGCCGAGCCTGGGTCTCGAGATGGTGGCGCAGGTCGGGATCGCGGAGGTCGTCGACCAGATACGCGAGGTTGCGAGCAAAGGCCTCGGGTGACGCGGCGAGATCGGCCATGCAATCGACGTAGGCCCGCAGCACGGCCAGCGGCGAGTCGTAGCGGCCGCGCAGCCCCTCGATGAATCCGGCCGAGGCTCCCGCGGACAGCTCCGCGAGCCGGACCAGGAGCCCGCGCTTTGAGCCGAAGCGCTGGACGAGGAGGCCGGCCGTGACGCCCGCCTCCTCGGCGATCGCGCCGAGGGTGAAGTCGGGCGGCGCGACACGCTGCATCACGCGGTACGCTGCCGAGAAGATCTGCTCGTCGGTGGCTTTTTGGGGCCGGGCCATCGCGAAAAGGGCTGAAGCTTGACCATTACTAAACGTACCTTTAGAATCCAGTTTCTAAAGGCACGTTTAGTTTAACACCTCGAGCGGGAGCTTGCCATGCGAACAGTCACCTACGGTGCCGCCTGCAGCCTCGACGGCTTCATCACCGGACCCGACGAGAACATCGATTGGCTGCACCACAGCGCCGACGCCAATGACATCATGCGGCGGTACTGGAAGGCCGTCGACACCATCATCATGGGCCGCAAGACGTACGACTTCTCCCTCACGCTCGGTGGCGCGCCGCCGATGCCCGGGATCAAGGCCACCTACGTCTTCTCGCGCACTCGCCGAACGCTCGAGACGCCGGGGATGGAGCTCGTGTCGAGCGACCCCGCCGATTTCGTCCGGAACTTGAAAGCGCGGCCCGGAAAGGGAATCTGTCTGCTCGGCGGCGGCGAGCTCGCACAGCCGCTCATCGCGGCGGGACTCGTCGACGAGATCGGGCTCAACGTCCATCCGATTCTGCTCGGATCCGGCACGCCTCTGTTCCGCGACGCCGGCCACCTGGTTCGGCTCGAGCTCACCGAGAACCGAACGATCGACGGCGGCTGCGTGTTCGTGAACTATCGAGTGCAACTCAAATGATCGTTTTGCGTAGATTGCCCGCATGATCACTCTTCTCCTCGCGTCGGCCCTCGCGGTCGCGGACAGCACGGCCTATCCCGTCCTCAATCACGATCGACCCGCCGGCTCGATGGTCGTCGTGCGGAACGGCGACACGACGACGGTGCGTTTCGTCTTCACGGATCGCAATCGGGGAACACGAGCGTTCAGCCGGTACGTCATGCGCGATGGGAGAGTTCTGTCGATCGAGAATCGTCCTGTTCTCCCGGACGACCGGCTGGGTGAGCCGACCTTCCGCCTCGAGATCGTCGGCGATTCGATCCGCCAATGGACGCCCGCGCGCACGACGACCGATCTCCTCCAGCGCGACGTCTTCTATGCCACCGGTTTCTCGCCCTTCGATCAAGCCACGCTCGCGCGCTATCTCCTCAGACAACCGGGTCATATGTCGAAGCTTCCCGGTAACGCCTCGGCCCGGTTGGAGGTCGTCAAAGAGCTGACGGTCCCCACGACGCGCGGCTCCGAGCGAGTGCGCCTCGTCTCCATCGAGCGCGGCTTCGGTCCGGCGCCTCAGATGATCTGGCTCGATCGCGACGACAACCTGTTCGCCACTGAAGTCTCGTGGTTCATGACGGTGAAGCCGGGCGCCGAGCCCGCCCTTCCCACCCTGCGCAAAACGGAATTCGCGGTTCGTGACGCGCAGGCCGAGGCGCTCAACAAGCGGCTTCAGAAGCCGACGTCCGGCACACTGGCCATCGTCAACGGCGACGTTTTCGACAGTGAACGCGGCGTCATGCGTCCGCGCACCACGGTCATCGTGCGTGGCGACCGCATCGTGGCCGTCGGACCGTCGGATTCGCTTCGCGCACCGCAAGGCGCCACCGTCATCGATGCCGCCGGCAAGACCGTCATGCCCGGCATGTGGGAGATGCACGGCCACATGCAGATGACGAGTGAGCTGACGAGTGGGCCGATGCAGCTCTCGTTCGGCATCACGACGGTGCGCGATCTTGCATCGGACATCGACGTCGCCGTCAGCGACCGGGATCGCGCGCAGTCCGGCGCCATTGCCGGCCCGCACGTGGTGCTCGCCGGTTTCATCGAGGGCCCGGGCAAGTGGGCGGGCCCCACGGCGGTGCTCGTGCGTACCGAGGACGAAGCGCGACGCTGGGTCGCGCGCTACGACTCGCTCGGCTACAAGCAGATCAAGGTCTACAACCTCGTCCACCCGGACCTGATCCCGACGATCGCCGCCGAGGCGCACGCGCGCGGCATGCGGCTGAGCGGCCACATTCCGCGCGGGCTCACCGTGCCCAACTCGATCGAGTTGGGGTTCGACGAGGTGAACCACGCCGCCTTTCTTTTCTCGACGTTCTATCAGGATTCGCTCTACGTCCCGACGATGCGCGCGTACTCCGCGGTGGCGACGGCCGTTGCCCCGAATATCGACGTGGACGGACCGGCGATGACGCAATTGATCGGGATGCTCAAGCGGCACGGCACCGTGATCGACGGGACGTTCAGTGTCTGGATCACGAGCGCCGGCACCGGTATCGGCCAAGCCGTCGGCGCCGGTGTTCCGACCGACACGCGCAAGGCCGACGCCAACTATTCGAGACTCATCAAGCGCCTCTACGACGCGGGCGTCACACTGGTCGCCGGCACTGACGCATTCGGGAGCACCTCGTACGACACGGAGCTCGAGCTTTACGAGAAGGCCGGCATCCCGGCGCCCGTCGTGCTCCAGATCGCGACGATTGGAGCGGCGCGCGTCATGAAGGACGACAAGGACTACGGTAGCCTCGCTTCCGGCAAGGTCGCGGACATCATCGTCGTGAATGGAAAGCCCATCGACCACGTGAGCGATGTGCGAAAGGTCGAGACAGTGATTCGTGCCGGCCGCGTCTACGACGCGCACGAGCTTCGCGTCGCGACCGGGCTCGCTCGACGCTGAGGGCGGGCTAGTCCGAAACCGCTGGGAAGCTGACCGAAAAGACCGATCCCTTCCCCGGCTCGCTCTTGACCGACAGCTCGCCGCCCATGGCGCGCGCCAGATCACGACTGATCGCCAGACCTAACCCCGCTCCGGACGCGGTGCGGGTCAGCGCGTCGTCGACCTGTACGAACGGCTCGAAGATTTCCTTGAGGCGATCCGCCGGGATCCCGACGCCGTTGTCGTGAACATCGAACCGAATCCAGGTCGCCTCCGGACGAACCACCACACGTACCGCGCCGCCCGGGTTCGTGAACTTGACCGCGTTGCCGACGAGATTGACCATGATCTGTCGCATTCGCTGCCGGTCTACGGCGACAACCAGCCCCTCGGGCGTTTCCGCGGTCACCGAGATCTGCTTCAACACGGCTTGCGGTTCGACGAGGGGTATCAAGTCGTCGATGATCTCTTTCACGCGAACCGCCTCGAGCAGCACGCGAACGCGGCCGGCTTCGAGGCGCGCGAAGTCGAGAATGTCGTCGATGAGCCGCGCGAGATGCGTCTGACTTCGTTCGACCCGAGCCAACGCCTCGCTCTGCTCCTGGTTGATCGGTCCAAACACTCCGGAGCGCAGCAGCTGCGCGAATCCGAGCGCGGCCTGCAGCGGCGTACGAAGCTCGTGGCTCATCGACGCAAGGAAAGCGGCCTTCGCCCGGTTCGCCGACTCGGCCAACGTGCGCGCCGACCGCTCCGCATCGAACAACCGCGCCCGCTCGAACGCCTCAGCCGCGATGCGCGCCAAGGCGCTCATGAACAGGCGGTCACCAGGCGAAAAGGCGTGCGGCGCGTTGAACCTCACTAGCAGGCCGCCGACCACCCGCCCTCGATTCTCCATCGGGGTCGCGGCGACCGCTTGAACACCGTCCACGGTGTAGTGCGAGACAGCTTCGGGAAACTCCTCTCGAATTCGGTCAGATCGCTCGACAGTGATCGATCGCGCCTCGCGGAGCGCGGTCGGCAGCGGCAACAGGCGGTCCAGCGGGATCGTGTCACCGACGCTCAGTACCGAAATCCCACGCACTCCGATGAAGCGGAGTGAGCGTCCATCGTCGCCCAAGACAGCGAGGGCGCCCGAACTCGCTCCCAGCGCCGCGAGCGCTTGGTCGATGATCAAGGTCGCGACGTCGACGAGCGAAAGGGCGCTGCTCAGCGTCTCGGTTGCCGCCTGCAAACGCTCGCCACGACGCTCCGACTCCTCCGCGGCGTGCAGCGCCACCTGTGCCTGCTCGGTTGCCTGCTCGGCCTCGAATGCCGCGAGCTGCGCCGCCTCCGCCTGTTGCTCGAGCTCAACGGCCTGCTCTTGCAGCCTATCGTTGGCCGCTTGAGTCTCGTCCAGAGCGACGCGACGGTCGCGCAGCGCGCGATCGAAGTTCCTGTTCACCAAGAGAGCGAGGAGACCGGCGATCAGCGTTCCGATCGTCAAGATGAGCACCGCTGCTCGCCGCCAAATATCCTCGGAGCGTTGGCGCTCTTCCAGCGCGTTCTCCTCGGACGCTTGCAACGCCGCGACATGGCGGCGCGCCTCGTCCATCAGGCGCTTGCCCGGGCCGTGTTGTACGATGCCAACCGCCGCCTCGCCTCGGCCGTTCGTCGCATCGGTGATCGCCGTATCGAGCGACGCGAATCGCTCCAGCGCTCGCATTGTCAGAGTGTCGAGCCGGCGTTCCTCGTCCTCTCTCCCCACCACGAGCTGCCGAAGTCGCGCCAAACCCTGCACGGTTCGCAGGCGCGCGCCGCGGTACGGTTGGAGAAATACGGTATCGCGCGTGAGCAAAAATCCGCGCTCGCCAGTCTCGCCGTCGAGCAGCGCTGTCAGTACGGCGGCGGACGCTTCGAGAACGTCGCGCGAATGCGCGATGCCTTCACGCGTGGCGAGGGCGCGGCTCAGGGCGCCAAGCGAGAGCACGCCGCACACGACCACGATGACCGCAGGTCCGAATACCGCGACGCGGCGGCCGAGACGGCGCCGACGCGTTCCCGGCTTTCTCGGTAGCTCGACCGTCCCCAACGTCACCGCGTCTTGGCGATGAGTCGGCTGGTGATCTCGTCGGCGATCCGCTTCGCGTCGGCGCTGTCATCGTTCGTGAGCACGATGATCGTCGCCTTCCGGTCGGGGATGCGGACGAACGCGGAGCGGCGGCCGTCCGGCGTGCCGTACGCGCTCAATCTCGATACTCCGCCGTAGCTCTCGGCCTTCCACCCGCGCGTCAGATCGACCGCCGGGCCGGTCCCCGCCGTCGTGTCACGTGCGTAGGTCCGCGGGTTCTGCAAGCCGAGTGACAAGCGATACAGCTCATCGACGCTCGACTGGACCAAACCATCCGCCGTCGCGGTGGTCTTGTGCATGCCGATGGGTGTCGAGATGCGGCGCGTGATGCAATTCTGGAACGGCGTCGCCGGCGGACCTGCAGCGCGTCCCCCCCGGCCCTGTCCTCGCCCGGCGCTGTCCGGTGCACCGCCGCCGCCGCGGGCGGGAGGGTCGGGGAGTTGCGAGCAGAGCGCCGTGAACACTTCGGTGATCCCCCCGACCGCGAATTGAGGGACGGTCGTCGTGGGCATGTACTTCGGCTGATCAGGAATCCCGAATGAGCGAGCGACGAAAACTTTTCCGTTCTGCGCAACCAGAACCGCTGCGCCGCCCGCCGATGGATCGACGTACTTCTTGAACAGCGAGTCGATGACGGACGCAGCGATGGGCGATTCGTCCGCGGCGCGATGCATCACGTGGCGCGTCGCCAGGTTGTAGCGGTCCCCCGGGAAAAGCGTGAGGAACGGCTTGCCGCGGTCCGTGGGGTCCTTGCCACCGTAGACGAACGCCTTGTTGCGTCCGATGATGGTCGCGGTGTCGCCGCGCACGACCCACGCCGTGCCTTCGTCCTCCGAGATCGCGAGCATGCTCGGATACTTGGAGATGATCGAGTCTGCGAGGTCGGCGAGTCGTTCGCGGGCGACAACGTGCTGGTCGATTCCGACGCCACGGAGATAGGCAAAGCCTTTTTCGTAGCCCGGATAGTCCATGATGAAATTGTTATTCGACGGCGCGCCGCGCACGAGAAAGTCGCCGAGGATCGACGCGCCGGCGGACGAGCCGCCGACCACGCCGCCGCGAGCGAGCAGGTCGTTGAACGCCTGCTCGGTCTTCGTGCCGGCGTACGAATCGACGAGGTGGAACTGTCTCCCGCCCTCGAACCACACGCCGCCCGCGCGCTTGATGACCGCGACGAAACTGTCGGTGTCGGCGAGTCGCTTGTCCTTCGTGTGCAGGACGTACACGTTCTTCGCGCCTGCCTGCTTCCAGCCGCGCGTGCCCGGGGCGTTTTGTCCGTACACGGTGTCGCCACCGGCTGTCGGCACATCGATAATGAGGGCGTCGGGGCCGCCGGCCGCCTCGATAAACGCGGAATAGATCTCCGGACCCATTGATCCGCCGCCGACGACGATGACGGTGCCCCGTGACGGGCCAACAGTCGTCCTCGACTGTGCCGCGGCGAGAGCGGGCGCGAGTAGGGCGCAAAGCGCGAAACGACGGTACACGAGAGACATACGTGGCTCCAAATCGGCTGAACCCGCCCAAAGATACGCATTCGCCTGCTTCTCGCGAGGCGTCACGCACACCCCTTGCTTCATCACTCTCTGTCGAACCGCGCGTAGCCGCGCACTCAGGAGGGAGCGATGCAATGGTTCAAACTGATGGGAGTGGTTCCGGTCGCGATCGCGATCGCCGCATGCTCTCCCAACCGAGCAAATAACGATACCGCATCGAGCGCCGGCGTTTTGTCGGACTCGTTGGGGTACGGTATCGATACGAATCCGGCGAAGAAGCCGATGATGTCCGATTCGCTCAAGTTGAAATCGGACTCCGCCCGGCGGGACTCCGCGATGTGGGACTCGGCGCAAAAGAACACGAAGACCAAGAAGCACCCGAAAAAGGGCGGCTGATCCAATCTGGTCCGAGAACACGTCGAACGGCGGCGAGCGTGGCTTTACGGCTACGCTCGCCGCCGGTTGATTTGGTGAATGCCTCGCTACCTGATTTACGCCGAAGACCAGTTCGGCACCCCCGCCTCGAAGACCGGTAACTCGGTCATCCGCTACTCCGCCGGACACGTCGCCGCGGTGCTCGACTCGAGCCGCGCTGGCCGAACCTCACAGGAAGTTCTCGGCTACGGCGGAGGCATTCCCGTTGTGAGCTCCGTCGACGAGGCCGTCCGCCTCGGCGCCGACAGCCTCCTCGTCGGGATCGCACTCGCGGCCGGCGGACTCCCCCCCTCGTTGCGAGAAGCGATTCGACGATCCCTGGAGCTCGGGCTCGACGTCTGGAACGGCCTGCACGGCTTCGTCGGTGACGATGCGGAGCTCGCGGCAATTGCGCAACGAACGGGCGCGACCATTCGTGACGTACGCCGCCCGCCGGCCGATCTGCCTGTCGGTTCCGGGCGCGTGCGCGAGTTGGATCAAACCGTCCTTCTTGCCGTGGGCACCGACGCCAACATCGGGAAGATGACTGTGATGCTCCAGCTGCGCGCCGCGCTGCGCGACCGCGGAGTACGCGCCGGCTTCGCCCCGACTGGCCAAACGGGGATCTTCATCGAGGGCTGGGGAGTTTGCGTCGACGCGGTCGTTGCGGACTTCATCGCCGGCGCATCCGAGTCAGTGACTATTCAGGCGGCGCGTGACAACGACATCGTGCTCGTCGAGGGTCAGGGCTCGATACTGCACCCCGGGTACTCGGGGGTGTCGCTCGGCCTGCTCCACGGCAGTCTTCCTCACGGCTTGATCGCGTGTCACCAGCCGTCACGCGCGACATTCCGGCACAACGCCTGGCTCCGCATCCCGCCGCTGACCGACGTCATCGCGCTTCACGAGGCAATCGCGAACCCACTGCGACAGGTTCGCACGATCGCCGTTTCGCTCAACACCGCCGATCTCAGCGATCGTGACGCTCGAGCGGTGATCGAGCGCACAGCGAGCGAGACCGGCCTGCCGACGACCGATCCCGTGCGCTACGACATCACGCCGCTCATGGACGCCGTCGTCGAGTTCGACCGCGAGCGCCGCTACAACTGCTCGATCGTGTAGCCCTTGGCGCGGAGGAGCTCGACGACGCCTTCCTTGCCAACGAGGTGGCCCGCCCCGACGACGACGAGTGCGTCGTCCTTCCCCTTGAGCAGGGACTCGAGCTTGGGGATCCACGAGCGATTGCGGTTCGTGATCAGTGCCGCGAAGACACCGGGCGAATCCTTCATCCCGTTGTTGAGGAGGCTGTCCAACGCGGCTCCGTTGCCGGCCGACCACGCATCGCGAATTGCCTTCAGCTGCTTGGCCGCGGAGTCGGGGGCGACGAGCTCCTTGAGCATCTTTTCCTGATCCTGCGGCGACAGCGAGTCGAAGAGCCCGAGCTGAAAGTCAGTGCTCTCGAGTCCAAATTCCGGCTTGCTCGCCGCTTTCGCCTTGACGTGGAGCTGCATGTCGACGCCAAGCTCCGCCTTGAAACCCATCTTCTGAAGCACGAGCTGCGTGAGCACCACCGAGACGAACCACGGCTTGAAGCCGTTGAGTTGATCGAGGCTCAGGCCGTAGCTCGAGATGAGCGAATCAGCGTGTGCCGCCGTCGCGGGAGAGAGCGAGCCGCGAAGGGTGGCGCCGTTGGTGTATTGCGCCCGCGACATGAGCTCCATGGCGCGCATTTGCAATGTGTCGATGCTCGTCTCGAATCCGACCGACTTCGCCTGCGCGAACGCGGCGTCGACCTCCGGCGGTAGAGTCGCGGATTCCGGCGAGAGAAGGTGCACAGAGCCGAGGAGGTACACGGTGGCGCCGTTCGGGCCGCGCACGCGGAACAACATGTGCTTCGCGGCTTTCGCGCTCGGCTGGGGCCGGGGAGAAGGCGATGCGGCGCTCGCGGATCCCGCGGTCAGCAGAACGGCAGCCGCGGCGCCGAGGGCGGCGCGAAGGCGGAAAAATCGTGTCGGCATGGTTAAAAATCTTGTCGTCATAACATCTAAATGACGACCCGCCGCCGGGCGACGTTACGGCGGCCTACTTGTCCTTGATCTTGGCCCAGGTATCCCGGAGCGTGACCGTCCGGTTGAATACCAAAGCCCCAGGCCGCGATTCGACGGGGTCGCTCATGAAGTACCCCGTTCGCTCGAACTGATACCGTGAACCGAGCGGATCGCTGAGGACGCTGGGCTCGATCTTCGCCCCGTGAATGGCGACGAGCGACTCGGGATTGAGGGCGCTGAGAAAATCTTTGCCTTCTTCGACGGCGTCCGGGTCGGGAATCGTGAAGAGTTTGTCGTACAGGCGGAGCTCGCAATCCGCCGCGTGACCGGCCGATACCCAATGAATGGTTCCCTGCACTTTGCGGCCGTCGGGTGAATCGCCGCCGCGCGTGGCCGGATCGTAGGTGCAGCGCAACTCAGTGACCTCGCCCGCCGAATCCTTTACGACATCGGTACACGTGATGAAATAGCCGTAGCGAAGGCGCACCTCTCGCCCCGGCGCGAGCCGATAGAATTTTTTCGGCGGATCTTCCATGAAGTCGTCGCGCTCGATGTATAGCTCGCGCGAGAACGGAACCTGACGCGATCCGGTTCGCGGGACGTCGTGCGGGTAGTACGGCGCATCCAGCATCTCCGACTCACCGTCGGGGTAGTTGGTGATCACGATCTTGAGCGGACGCGTGACGCACATGACGCGCGGGACGCGCATGTTGAGATCGTTCCGGATGGCGTGCTCGAAGGTCTGGAGCTCCGTACGCGCGGGCTTTCGCGCCACTCCGATCGTCTCGCAAAAATCACGGAGCGCTTCCGGTGTGACGCCCCGACGCCGCATTCCCGCGATCGTCGGCATGCGCGGGTCATCCCAGCCGGAGACGTAGCCTTCGTTGACGAGGCGAAGAAGCTTTCGCTTGCTCAGTACCGTGTAGTCGACCTCGAGCCGTGCGAACTCCGTCTGCTCCGGCGGGCGCTCGAATCCACACTCGTCGACGAGCCAACGATAGATGTCGTTGTTGTCCTTGAACTCGAGCGTGCAGAGCGAATGCGTGATCCCTTCGATCGCATCGGACAACGGATGCGCGAAGTCGTATAACGGGTACACGCACCACGCGTCGCCCTGCCGGTAGTGCGGCGCATGCCGGATCCGCAACAGCAGCGGATCGCGCATGATCATGTTCGGGTGCGCCATGTCGATCTTTGCGCGCAGGACGTGCGCGCCGTCCGGAAACTCGCCCGCCTTCATGCGGCGAAGCAGGTCCAGGTTTTCGTCGATGCTGCGCGAACGAAACGGGCTGTCGACGCCCGGCGTCGTCACCGTTCCGCGGTTCTCGCGAATCTGCTCCTCGTTCTGCGAGTCGACGTAGGCCTTTCCCTTCTTCACCAGCAGCTCGGCGAACTCGTAGAGCTGCCCGAAATAGTCGCTCGCGTACAGCTCGGCTTCCCAGTCGAACCCCAGCCAGCGGACGTCTTCCTTGAACGCCTCGACGTATTTCACGTCCTCCGTGAACGGATTCGTGTCGTCGAAGCGGAGATTGCAGCGCCCGCGAAACTCATCGCGGATGCCGAAGTTCAGGCAGATGGACTTGGCGTGCCCGATGTGGGCAAAACCGTTCGGTTCGGGCGGAAAGCGCGTGGCGATCTGGCGGCCGAACCGGTTGGTCGCAACGTCCTCGGCGACCATTTCACGGATGAAATCGCGACGCGTCGCCGGCGAGGGCGCGGTCGCTTCGTTCGTTGGATTTGACACCAACGGAAGTTATGCGGGCGGTAGCTCGATTCGGAAGGAAAACCGAGTCCCGGCGTCCACCGCCGTGTCCACGAGCAACCGGCTGTCCATCTTCTCGATCAGGTTGCGGCAGATCGCCAACCCGAGGCCGGCGCTCGAGAACCGGATGCCCACCGAGCCTGGTCGGAAGCCGTCGAACAGCATGGCCAGAACCGAGTCCGGAATGCCGCGGCCGGTGTCCTCGACCCAGAACTCGACCAGCGTCGGCGAATGTTCCGTGCACCCGATCGAAACGGAACCGCGCTCCGTATAGCGAAGAGCGTTCGTCGAAAGATTGAGGAGCACCCGGCTCAGCGCCGACGGGTACCCGCGGCGGCCGTCGACGTTCGGGAAAACCGTGTTGAGGACGAGTCCCTTTTCCTCGCCCAGCGGGCGCACGATGGCGCAAACGCCGAGCATGACCTCGGTGATCGAGAAGGGGATTCGTTCGCCGTCGAGCAGCCGGTCGCCGTTGATGGCGTCCACGACGTCCGAGGCCAGCGTGCTGAGTCCGAGTGCAGCGCCATAGATCAGGCCGAGCTGGCGCTCCTGAACCTGGGTGACGTTGCCGCTCTGTCCGCGACGGATCGTGTCGACGAGAAACAGAATGGAGCCGAGGGGGGAGCGCATGTCATGCGCCATCTCGACGACGGCTCGAAGCGCGTCCGGGCTCGCCAGACGTTGCGTAAACTCGTTGGTGGCGGGACGGACTCCCCGCTCGGTCAGCTCTTCCAATGAAGCCAACACGCGAGCCAGCTCACGTCCGTCGACCGCACGGTGCTCACCGGCGACCTTCTGGAGAAGCCGAACGCGGAAGGCATTGACCTGCTCGCGCGTCAGATCGAAAGCATGGTGGGCGCCCTTGCCGTTCGAACCGTTGGAGCCGTTCGAACCGTTTGATGACGGGCCCGCGATACCGAGGACCGCCGCGAGGTCGCGATACTTGAGACGAAGATTCGCGACGTCCGATTCCGGCAGCGGCCCGAGATCCTCGACGACCGCTTCGGCCGCCTTGGCGAGCAGCTGACGCACGACGGAACCGTCACCGCCATGCTGAAGGCGCGGCGACGTCAATCGGACGCCGGGAGGTCGATTTCCGTCCAAGGTTCGGGCGCTGCGACTGCGTTCACGTGAAATGGGACCAGGGCCCCCGCCGAATCTTACGCCTGTGACGAGCCAAGCCCGTCACGCCGGAATCCGTGGCGCTCGAGAAGACGATAAAGTGTGGTGCGGTCGACGTTCGCCAGCCTCGCCGCTCGCGACATGTTGCCGGCCGCACGCGCTACCAAGCGTGTCACGTACTCCTTCTCGAACGTCGCCAAGACCTGCTCCTTCGCGACATGATACGCGTCGTTGTGCAGCGACGCCATGCCAAAGCTGTCCGCCGGCTTCGTCCAATCTTGGTGCACGGGAATCTCGTCCGGAAGGATCTCGGCGCCGGGCTGAGCCAGCACGACGACGTGCTCGATCACGTTCTGCAGTTCGCGCACGTTCCCGCGCCACGGCCGCGACATCAGGAAATCCAGCGCCGGCTCACCGAAATGAGGAACCGGATCCTTCGGTGAGTGATGACGCGCCCAGAATCGCTCGAGGAAGAAGTTCGCGAGGACTGGGATGTCCTCCACGCGATCCCGCAGCGGAGGCAGCGTGATCGGGAAGACGTTGAGACGGAAGTAGAGGTCTTCGCGGAGATGCTTGTTGCGGATGGCCTCGCCAGGATCACGGTTGGTCGCCGAGATGAAGCGAACGTCGACCACCGCATCCTGTTGCTCACTGCCGACACGACGAAGCACGCCGTCTTGTACGACACGGAGTAGCTTCGCCTGCAACGGCAGCGGCATCTCGGTGAGCTCGTCGAGGAAGAACGTCCCGGTGTTCGCCATTTCGAGCAGACCGACTTTCTCCCGATCGGCACCAGTAAACGCGCCCTTCCGATGGCCGAACATCTCGGACTCGAGCAGATGCTCCGGGATCGCCGCGCAGTTCAGAGGCACGAGCGGCTGGTTCGCCCGATTGCTGTGGCGGTGCACGAACTGGGCGATCATTTCTTTGCCGGTGCCGCTTTCGCCCACGAGCATCACGGAGGCGTTGGTCGACGCGACCTTGCGCGCGAGCTCGACCACGCGGCGGAACGACGCCGACGCGCCGAGGAGCGTGAGCTTGTCGCTGTTACCGTGACGCTTTCGCGCCTCGGCCTGGGCGGTGTCACGCTCGCGGCTCGAGAGAACCGCATGCGCCGCACGGCCGAGCAGGACTTGGAGATGGGTTCCGGAGAACGGCTTCGGCAAATAATCCCACGCGCCACAGCGCAGCGCTTCCATGCTGGACGCGACACTCGGATTGCCGGTCATGACAAGAACGATCGTTCCGGGACGGATGGTGAGCACGGACTTGAGGATCTCCATGCCCGGAACTGGCGTCATGTACAGATCGACCATGACGATGTCGTACGAGGCGCGCCGCACCATGTCGAGCGCCTCGTCGCCGCGTCCGCAGGTCGTGACGTTGTAACCCTCGACCTGAAGAACGCTGGCGCATCCTTCACGGAGCGTGCGGTCGTCGTCGATGATCAAGATCCGGATCGTGTTGCGATCCGCGACCGAGATCTGCGCGTCCGCGCTCGCCTGTTCGTCAGCGCGTTGGATAGAAATCTCCGACTCCACTGGATCTGAGGCCGATAACCCCTTCGACGGAACGAAGAGGCCGTTTTCGTCGTACCGCGTCTTCATCGTCTGCGAAGTATGATTGTGGAGACTGCGCAACAAGAGTGGTGCATCCCTGGAGAGAAGGACAAGTTGCCCCTCCAGGATTGACTGTCAAGGCTTGACAGATGGGACTCAGATAATTCGTGAATGCTAGTATCATCACCCATAGAGACGCGCATTTGACACACTAGGGCACGCTGCTTTGCCAAACTGCAGCGTGCAGGCCACACCAGTAGACTGCATGGCGTCGCACAAACGCCACACAACCCGTTGGGACAGCCAAAGTTCGCCGACTCATCAGTCGGCGAACACGATAAAACCTTCCAATTGTTTAGTTGGCGGTTATGTCGTCAAAATTTGTTGCAGCACGCTCGAGGAGCGGCGCGGACGAATGCGCCAGCGCGAGTTCGGCGCGACGAAGTAACTCGACCGGTTCGATGCCGGCGGACGACAAATCATCGATCGCGCAGTAGCCGGCGTAGAGCGAACCGACGGTTCGCCGGCCTTTTTCGCCGGACCCGCCCCCGCCTCCGGAAGTCTCGAGCGCGCGGGCGAGACGACCGACGAACCGCTGCGCCCCGAGAGCATCAGTGTCCGGCGCGAGGATCGCCACGCGAGAGTCGCCAAGGTATCCAATCACGTCAGACCGGCGGCTTTCCTCGCGACAGAGATCCATGATCTCGACCAGCGCGCCATGCGCGAGAATGTCACGCGTGACTTCCTCGCTCGCATACTCGCCGCTGGCGAGTAGTCTCGCATCGGGAGCCGTTTGCGGTCGCACGGCAACGCACGCGATCGGCTCGCGGTTGCGGATCGCCCGCGCGCCGAGCTGGCGCGCCCAATGTTCGAGACCCTTAGCGCTGTACAGCCCAGTCGACGGATCGAGCAGCGCCGCCGTTCTCGCCTCGCGAACATCGCGGCTGGCGCGGACAAATGTCGAGAGCTTGAGCATCAACGCTTCGACGTCGATCGGTTGGCTGCAGTATTCCCAGGCGCCGGCGGCGTACGCCGCGGTGCTCGCCCGGTGCGCAGCCGGGCCCGCGCTCGTCACGATGATCGGCGTCGAGTGATCGAATAGCGGATCGTCACGCAGCGCGCGACAGACTTCGATCCCGCCCATGTCGGCGAGACCGGCATCGAGGAACAGCGCGCCCAGCGGCGTGCGGCGCGCGAGCTCGAGTGCGCGTCGTCCGCGCTCGATGCGAATGACGCTGTAGCCATTCAGCTCGAGGACACTCTCGATGGACCGACCTTCCCACTCGCTGTCGCTGGCGATGAGAACGGGGAGGCCGCGGGTCTGTGAGTCGACCATTGTCCGATGAACCTTAGCCCTTACCGCGGGTTGACTTCGGTTTCACGTGCCTGCGCCACGTACCACTCTAGTGCCTCACCGAGTCCTTCTGCCACGGTCATCTCCGGCTGGAAGCCAAGATGTCGCCGCGCTTTCGAGATGTCCGCTACTGAACGTCGAATATCGCCAGGTCTGAACGGTTCGTACACCGGCTCGCAAGAAGCCAGCTCCGCTTCGTAGCCGGCCAATCCCAACCGGATCATCCGAAACAGCTCGTTCAAGCTGGTTTCGGCACCACAACCCACATTGTATACCTCACCCGCGGCGGACTCCGCCGCTACTGCGGCGAGTAAGTTGGCTTGAACGACGTCCGACACGTGGCAGAAGTCGCGCGTCGTCTCGCCGTCGCCATAGACGTAGCAAGGCCCGCCGCGCAACAACGCCTCGACCCACCGCGGGATGACGGCGGCGTAGGCGCCATTGGGATCCTGCCGGCGACCAAAAACATTGAAATAGCGAAGTCCAATAGCCTGCAGACCGTACTGCTTCTCCCAAACGCTGGCGTAGATCTCGTTGGTCAGCTTGTCGGCCGCGTACGGGGACAATACCGCGCCGGCGTGATCCTCGGAGACCGGAACGAGCGACGCCTCGCCGTACACGGCGCTCGACGAGGCATACACGACTCGGGACACGCGCGCCTCGCGCGCCGCGGATAGCACGCTCAGGAAGCCGCCGACGTTCACAGAATGGCTGGACAGCGGGTCTTCGATCGACATCGGAACCGAGGGGAGCGCGGCTTGGTGGAGCACAACGTCCACGCCCTCACATGCCTCACGACAGTCCTTGCGACTCCGGATATCGCCCTCGATGAAACGAAACGCGGCGTTTTCGCGGCCGTCGAGAACGTCGTCGAGGTTGTCGCGGGATCCAGTGCAGAGATTGTCGAGTCCGACGACGCGCTGCCCGAGATCGAGGAGCTGCTCGAGCAGGCTCGATCCGATAAAGCCGGCAACACCGGTTATGAGCCAAGTGCGCGGCGTGGCAATCAAGTCGTCGCGAAGACGAAAATACACCGCTGGGAGAGGCGAGTCGCGCATTCAGGGAGGCAGGACGCCCGGGGCGAAAGCATCTTCCGTTCCGCCCTCGGCCGTAGTCGAGACCGACCCAACACCCATCGAGTGAACGACTTGCACTCACGCAGCGAGGTTGGGCTGCAGCGTCGGCGCCTGACTGTCGCGTCGCCGCGGCATTTCTGTCGTCCTGACTCGTCAGGGTGCTGCGGCGCAACCACAACGCGCCGAGCGAGCAGAGCTATGGCGCGATGCTGAGCTGGAGTCCGAAGCTGCGGGCACTCGGTAACTGGCCCATTTCGATTCCCTGAAGGCTACCGGCGCTGAGCGCGGTCTCGGGATCGACGTTCGGGACATTCGTCCAGAGCGCGAGATTCCGCCCAATGAGCGACACCCGCACGCTTTGCGCGGTCATCACGGGTAGTGAGCGCAACGGCAACGCAAAAGTCAGCCGAAGGTCGCGCAGTTTCACGAAGCCGGCGTCATAGACCCACGGCTCGGCGATGCCGCGAAGTGCGTGATAGTAGGCCTCGGTTGTCACGTGCTGCGTGTTCGCCTTGCCCGTCGTCGCGTCGACCCCGGCGATGATGATCCCGGTGTCGGGTCTGAACGCGGTCTCCTGGAACGTTCCGGAGCTCATGCCCCACAGGTTCGTCGCGCTGAAGACGCTGCCGCCGCGATGGATGTCGAGCAATCCGGACAGCTCGAGATTCCAATAGCGAACGGTGCTGCTCAACGAGCCCGTCCAGCTTGGCGCCATCACACCCAAGAGCCGCGGTTGGGCCTCGGCGACTGGTAGTCCGTCCTGGAGCAGGAGGGCGCCCGTATTCGCGTCGCGACGATACCCTGTCCCGACGAGTGCTCCCAGCGCGTACCCTTGCCGCGCCTGCACGGTCACGCCGTAGAGCGAGGGCGTGAGTGCGACGGCCCCAGAGCCGGTTCGGAGCTCGTCGACCGTATTGGAGTTTTTCGCGTAGCGCCCTTGGACCGTCCAATCGATGCCTCTCGGGTTGCGCAGCGGCACGAGCGTCAGTGTCGCCTCCACTCCCTTGTTGGTGATAGCAGCAACGTTCGAAGCGACGACTGAGCCGGACGCGCTACCCGGAATCCCGAGCACAACGTCGGACGTGCGTTCGTTGTACACGGTGAGGTCGAGCGAGGCGCGGTTACGAAGGAGACCAAATTCGCCGCCGAGCTCCATCGCGTTCGTCACCTCCGGCGATAACGACGAACTCAAGGTCAAGGCCGTCGGTTGCGTTCCGGACTGCGCGAGAATCGTTCGAAGCAGCAGCGGATTGACTTCACCGCCGGCTTTGGACCAACTCGCGTGCAGTCGCGCCGACGTGATGCCACCTGCTTTCATGCCGGCGAGCTTGAACAGATCGAGCGTCGCCGCGAGCGACGGGTAGATCTGCGAGCTGTTCCCCGACGAATACGATTCCGCGCGCACGCCGGCGCGTAACGAGCTGGCGTCGGCAATCCATTCGCCGGCCCCGAACAGCGCAGTCGTGGTGCCCGACGCGGAGACCCGGGCTGTGGGCGTCAGCGTGGGCGACGAATCTTCCGTGCCTTGATCGGAGCCGTCGCTCACCACTTTGAAGTCCGTGGTATGCGTTCCGGCGCCGCCGGACAGCACGAGGCTCGTTCGCCCTCCGGCCTGCGCCATCGTGCTGGTGATCAAAACGTCGCCGTTCGTCTCCGACGCGTTGATTTTCTGTCGCTGAAAACCGCCTCTCGAGAAATCGCCGCGCCCCGCGAACCACGCGAAACCGCCGAACCAGCTCGTGTCGATGGTAAAGTTGCGGGACTGATCGTACTGGTCACGGCTCCCGCGCAGGGTGGCGACGAACCGGGGTGACGCGGCGTACGTGGCCGAACCGCCGGCAGTCCAAGCCGTCCGCTGATCGCGGTTGGAATTCTGGTTCGTGATGAACCACGGGTTGTTGTGACCCGCGTAGTTCCAGCTGATTTGGCGTCCAGCGAAGTCAGCCAGGTTGTCCTTGAGGGTGCTGACGTCAACCTGCCGACCCATCCGTGCGAATTCGGCCGCGGGATTTCCAACGTCGAAGCCCGTGCCAGGTCGATTGTGCCCGTTCTCGCCGCTGAAGCGCGCCTCCACGGATGCGGTCAGCTCGTTCGAGAGCTGATCGGTCGCCACGAGCGATGCGCCTTGCCGCACCAGGCTGCTCGACGGCGTCAGGCCACGCGTATCCCGCCGGTTCGCCGAAAAGCGCCCGTTCAAGTGATCGTTCGCGCCCTGCGCGGCGACGTCCGTCTTCAGCGTGTGGCCCGACCCGTAAAAGTCGCTGACGTTGTTCGCAAACGGCAGGAAGGCGCGGACGTCCGCCTGACGGGGCGTGGTGAAGCTGAATTGCGGGATGACTTGACCCTGCAACGCCGGCCCCCAGTTCTCGGCGACGCCGTCGTTCGTGCCGCCGCCCGCGCCGTTGAAGTAGGCGAACTTCCCTTCCAGTCCCTGGCCATACGAATTCTGGAATGAAGGAAGTCTGAGAACACCGTCGCTCGTAAACTGCTGCGCGGCTGAGATCTCGAGACCCGCGAGTCCGTGCCCGTTCTTCGTCGTGATCAGAAACACGCCGTTCGCCGCGCGCCCGCCATAGAGCACGGCGGCGTCGGCACCGCGCAGGATGGCGACGCTGGCGATGTCGGCAGGGTTGAGTCCCTGCACCGGCGTTCCGTAGTCGAAGCCACCCGACCCGAACGCCTGGCCGGGCGTCGCGAATATGGAGTTCTCGAGCGGTACGCCGTCTACCACAAACAGCGGCTGCACGGCATTCACGATGGATCGATAGCCGCGAACGACGATCGGCGCCGAGCCGCCCATGGTCGACGGCGTCGTCACGATGACGCCCGCGATGCGGCCGGCGAGCCCGCTGACGACGTCGACCGGGCCCGCCGCCTCCTCGTACGCCGAGCTATCGACAGCGGCCCGTGTGGGAACGACTCGCGCCACGACCGGTTGCACCTCCGTCGGACCGGCGTCGGCCCGCGGCGTGCCCACGGGGCTCAGCTCAAAGTCCTTGATCAGCGAACCGCCCGTCAGTGTGACCGGCGTGGTCTCGATGTTGTAGCGCACGTGCCGTGCAACGAGATCGACCGTCTGCCCGCGAACCTTCGCCGACGGAACGATCAGGCTGTAGCGCCCCTCCGACGTCGTCGTCGAGCTCAATCCCAAGGCCGGGATGCGAACGGTGGCTCCCTGCACCGGATTGCCCGCCGCCGAGACGTGCCCACCAATTGTCACCGATTCCTGGGCGCTAGCGCGCGCCGCGGAGATCGAAAGCGCGACCACACACAGTGAAATACCGACGCGGGTACGAGTCATTTGTCCTCGAGAGCGATGTACGCGGGCACACATTCGACTACGACAGGGCCGCGTCGCGACGGCACGCGCTATGGCGTGACGCCGAGCACGACGTACCGCGGGATGACGCGTATTGCCGCGTTCTTATCACCCAGTTCACCCGCCAGGTTGGAGCCCCAGCAGGCCACAGAGCCGTCCGACGTAATCCCGCACGTATGGGCAACACCCGCGGCAATGGACGTAAAACGCAGCCCACCGGCAACGGCCGTCGGATTGGATCTCGATACGACGGAACTATCGCCAAGCTGCCCGAACTGGTTGTTGCCCCAGCAAAACGCCTGGCCGTCGCCGGTTAGCGCGCACGCGTGGAGGCTTCCAACGCTCAGCGATGTGAATGTCGGGGTGCCCGTGTAGAGATGCGGTGTGGTGGCCACGCCGAAGCCTTCGAGTCCGCCCCAGCAATAGGCCTTGCCCGTTGTCGACAGACCGCACGACCACGGATCGCCAACGTCGATCGATTGGAACGTGACACCTCCTCCAACGAGCGTCGGCGCCAAACGCGCGACCGTACCACCGTCACCGAGCTGTCCGAAGTTGTTGTTCCCCCAGCAGAGCGCCGTCCGATCGAGCGTGAGGGCACACGTGTGTGTCGCGCCGGCGGCAATGCTCATGAAGCGGAAATCGCCGTAGACCGGTGCGGGCTTGAAGATGATCCCCGTGTCGGAACGAATGCCAAGCTGTCCGATGCTGTTCACACCCCAGCAATAGGCGACTCCATCCTGCGTGATGGCGCAGTTATGCGCTCCGCCCGGGCTTACCTGCGACCAAACCAAGTCGCTGCCGAGTTTCGTCGGCGTCTTTGTAGAATTCGACTTCCCCGAGGTGTCGACGAGCGAGTTCGCGCCCCAGCAGTAGACGGCGTTGTCCGTACCGACGCCGCAATTGTGTGTCGGGATGCTGGTCACTCGGCTCGGCGAGAGCGACTTGAACTTGATGGAACCCGCCGTGAGCGTCGGCGTGAATTTGCTCGCCGTATCGCCGTCACCGACTTGCGGTTCCTGACCCATGCAGCTCGCAAAACCGGCGGCGTCGAGCGCGCACGTCACGAAGCCGCTCGCGATGAGCCCAGACGCCGGCCTGTAGTGGATCGGCGTGCCGGTCGCCGACGCTTTCAGCTCGAGTTTCGCGCTCTCCACGGTGGCGATCAGTGTCTGCTGGCCGGGGATGTCACCGAGTGTCCACGTGCCCGGCGAAGCGACCCCGTTGGAAGCCGTCGAGACAACGGTCAGGGCCACGCGACCACCTTGTGTCGCGGTAAAGGTGATCGGGATTCCAATGCGCGGTTTGCCCAGGCTATCGACCAGTCTGACCGAAGGAACGACTGGCAAAGCCGAAAGGATTTGAGCCGTCTGGCCATCACCGTCGACAGGCGCCAGCGCGTCGTAGCTCGTGACCGAGAATTTGGTTCCGTTGCTGTCGACCCAGGTCATCGGTTTGTCGTCCTGACCGAGAACCGTCGCGGTAATGCTGTTTACACCCTTCTGCGGACCCATCGTCCACTTCACGGCCGCGACGCCGTTCGGATCGGTCTTCGCGCTCGCCGGCGACACCGAGCCGCCTCCCGCTGTCACGGCAAATGCGACTTTGGCGTTGCCGACACTCAGGCCAGCCGGATTCGTCACGCGAACGCGGACGGAGTCGCCGACGGTCGCTCCGGGGGTCGCGGCGTTTGGTGGTGTCCATTGCACCCGACTGAGTTTGGCCGGCCCCAGCCACACAACTCTCACCTCGATCGGCTGCGATTGCTTGCCCAGCGACGACGCCACGATCTGGGTCGTACCTGAGTCGCCGGCGACGAGCTTCCCACCGGGCAGGAAGCTCGCAGCTTTTTCGTCCGTGCTCGACCAGGCCAGCGGTACGTCGAGTTTTTGGTGATGGATGTCAAAAACGGTCGCGGTCAGCACGACACTGCTGCCGCGCTCCATCGTGAACGAACCGGTGTCGATGGTGATCGTGCCAATTTCTTGCGGCGGAACAATCGACCCTTCACCACTTCCGCCGCAGGCCGCGGCGCCCACGACGAAGAGCAGAGCGGCAAATCGGGCGAGCGCGCGCCGATCAGTCGCCCGCGCGAGTCTGGCGCCGGTGTTTCTGCTTAGGGATGTTGGCACGAAAGACATGTCTGGCTCCGCCACACCGCGACCGAAAGCGAGTCAACCCCGGGCATGAACCGGGTGTACATACGGACGATTGACGCGCCGCCCGGATTGCGAAGTCTATCAATCAGGGGGCGAATGGAACCGTTCGAAGGCCGAAGGTTATGTGGCGTTCGAGTAACCAGCAACTGGCAGTAACCACCGTTGCCTTTCGTGATTGAACTGACCTGTTGCGTCGAAGCGGCGTCAGCGTTGCCCGGTTGCTACAAGGCTCGTCCAAGGTCATACTTGCCTGACGAAGTTAAGTCGGCGGAAACGACGTTCGCGGCCGGAATGGATCGCATACCGCCGCGCGCTGGTGGTATGGCGGGTGCTAATTGCCTGGCCGTCAATGATTTGAATCGTGGGCGCCGTAGTATCATAAGGTCATCATCCGGCGTTCCTCGCTACCAGATTCGGTGGTTCATGGGTTCAAGCGCAATGCATCGTCGCAACATCATGACTGGATTGATCGCGCTCGGTGTTGCCAGCGGTCGACTGTCGGCGCAGACCGTTCAGCCGGCAGGCGCGACGGCGTCCCCGCGCCGCGAATACGAGTCGCGGAGCGAGTTGGAGGCGCAGGCGAAGGCCGCCGAGGGGGCGCGCCGGACGGGTGAGGCGTGGCTTCTCCGGCAGCGACTGGAAAAGGGCGACTTCCAGGATGGCGACAAGATTGCGTGGAGCGTTCAGGCGAGTATGATGGCGGGTGCGCTCGAGCTTCCCGATACGCTGACCGTGCGCGCTGGCCGACGCGTTGAGTTGGGACGCATGGGTGAGCTGTCGTTGGAAGGCGTCCTGCGCTCCGAGCTCACGGACAAGTTACGCGATCATCTGGCGCAGTACGTGAAAGAGCCGCTCGTCCGGACGACTCCTCTCGTTCGCATTGGTGTGCTGGGCAATGTCGGACATCCAGGGTTCTTTTATTCGCCTGCCGACCGGCCTCTCAGCGACATCCTCATGTCGGCCGGAGGACCGGGCTCGGATGCTAACCTCTCGGGTATGACGGTGAAGCGCGGAGACGAGGTCATTTGGACCGCACAGGACACGCACACAGCGCTCGCTGACGGTCTGTCGCTGGATCGGATGCATATTCGCGCCGGCGACGAGATTTATGTCCCGCAGCAGCGGCACATCGCGTGGTTGGGATTATTGGGCTTGGCATTTTCGGCGTTTGGACTCATCTACAGCCTGTCACGATAGTGCGCCTGCCATCGACGGCATCACCGTCGACGCTACGCGCAGTACTCTCGCAAACCGCGGTTATTCATGTCCGAAGACGTTGGCTCTTTTGATCTAGTCCGTTCCGAATCGACGGCGCTGCAGGCTTGGGATCGTGGTGGCCTTCCCACTGCGACAGTTCCGCGCCCCCCGCTCGAGCGCGCTCGCGGGGCGATTCGTCGCTATCGGTGGCTCATTCTCGGCGTCATGCTGCTGGCGACGCTTGGAGGCTTCGTTGCGACGAAGCTCGTGCGTCCCGTCTACGATGTCGCGGCAACGGTCTGGATTCAGGCCGAGACACCCATGGCGCAGAAGACCGGAGCCTTTCGCTCCGAGGAATTGCTCAATGAGCAGGCCTGGGTGGCCCTGTTGACGAGCACGAAAGTGGCGGACGCAGTGGTCCTCAAGCTCGGGCTGTATCTCAAGCCGGATAATCCGGAGGATTCCGTTGCCTTCCGTGGCTTTACGATCGCCGATCGTTTTGTGCCGGGACGGTACACGGTGAAGATCGATCGCGGTCGGCAACGGTGGCAGCTCGCCATGACGAGCGGCGCGATGGCCGACAGCGGCGCCGCGATTGACTCGGTTGGACGCAGGAGTGGGTTCCGCTGGGTATTGCCAAGCTCCCTCTTCGAAGGGCTCGGCGAACGGAAGATCGACTTCACTGTGTCGACACCGCGTGAAACGGCGAAAGATTACATCGGTCGTTTGGGGATCTCGCTTCCCGAGCGGAGCAGCTTCCTGACAATCGGGCTCCGCGATTACAACCCGCAGCTGGCGGCGCGAACGATCAACGTCTGGATCAACGACTTCGTCGCTCTCGCGGCAGATCTGAAAAAGCAGAACGTGAAGACATACGCCGAGATCCTCGGCGACCAGCTCAACTACGCGGAGAACGCGCTGCACGGCGCCGAGAACGCGCTCGAAGGCTTCCGCGTGAAGACCATCACGCAGCCGACCGAAGGCGGCCCGGTGGCTGCGGGTGTCGAGCAGACGCGCGACCCCGTGATGAGGAATTTCTTCGAACAGAAGATCGAGCTCGACGCGCTCCGCCACGATCGCGAAGCGCTGGAGAAGATCATCGACGCGGCGCAGCGTGGTGAAGCCCAGTATGACGCGGTGCTCTTCCTTCCGAGCGTGAACGGCGGAGCCGGAGCGGCCGCGCTACGCGATGCACTCAACGAGCTCCACACGACGAAAGCGAAGCTGTCGACGGCGCGCCTCGCCTACACGAACGAGTTCCAGGGCGTCAAGGATCTCGCGGCGCGTGTGGACCTGCTCGAGAAGCAGTCGATCCCACAGCTCGCCGGAGAGCTGTTGTCCCAGCTGAAGGGTCGCGAGGTGCAGTACGAAACGCGGATCGCCGGCGCCGGACAGGAGCTCCAGTCGATTCCGCAGCGATACATCGAGGAGATGCGGCTGCGCCGCCAAGTGACCGTGGACGAGGGCCTGTACACGAACCTGAAGGGGAAGTTTGCCGAGGCGCAGCTCGCCGAGAAGAGCACGACGCCGGACTTGTCGATTCTCGACACCGCGGTCGCGCCGTTGCACCCATCGAAGAACACCGCACCGCGGTTGATGGCGATGGCGATCCTGGGCGGTCTCGGCGCGGCGATCGCGCTCGCGCTCCTGCTCGACATGGTCGATCGAAGGATTCGGTACTCGGAGCAGGTAACGAATGAGCTCGGCCTGTCGATCGCGGCGGCAATACCACGCTTCCCGAAGGGCGGCGTGAGCGCGCGGTCGCCCGAGCAAGTCGCGCATCTGGTCGAGTCGTTCAGAACGTTGCGCATGCATGTACGGCATGCGTGCGAACCGCCCATAACCATCGCGATCTCGAGCCCGTCGCCGGGCGACGGAAAGTCGTTCGTTGCGGCGAACCTCGCGATGTCGTTCGCCGACGCGGGCTTCAGAACGGTGCTCGTGGACGGAGATACACGTCGCGGCATGGTGCACGAGGTTTTTGGGCTCGGCATGGGCTCGGGCCTCACCGAGTACCTGTCCGGTCGAGTCGATTTCTCGCAGGTGGTGCATGAGACGACGCATGACCGGCTCAGCCTCGTCCCATGCGGTACGCGACAACCGCACAGTCCGGAGCTTTTGACGTCGGCGGCTCTACCGCGGCTCGTGGCCGAGCTCAAACAACGGTACGAGGTCGTGGTGTTCGACACGCCGCCGCTGGCAGCCGGCGTGGACGCTTACGCCATCGCGACCGCGTTGAATCACCTGCTCGTCGTGCTTCGCATAGGGAAAACCGAGCGTCGTATGGCCGCGGCGAAGCTGCTGCTGGTGGACCGTCTGCCGATCAACATCCTGGGCGCGGTCCTGAACGGGGTCAATCTCAAGGGCGAGTTCGACTACTACGGCTACGCGTCGGGGTATTCCTTCACCGAAGACGTCACCGAGAGCGAGTCAACGGCCGTTCAAGTGACCTAGAAACAAGCGTAGCACAGGAAGGAATCTTTACGCCGGGCGTGAGTTAACCCCTCACGCCCGTTTCTATTGCGGGACACTGAGGTGTCGAGCGTTGTTGCGAGGTCGCGGAGACTTGTGGGACCGTCGCAACAGATTTCTGGGTTGTCGCTTTTTGCGACGCGGCGTCCGAACACTCAAGTCGTTGTCTAGCAACGATATCTGCGCTTTTTCGCGAAGTGTGATCCTGAGCACGCAGGCTGCATAGGGCTTCCCCGCTCGCTGAGTGAGACTCGGTTCCTCACTCCCCGAACAGACTCGCGCTTGGAGATACCTCCTGTATGCAGGCAGCGCAGTTAAAGCTCAGTAGTGAAATCGCGGTTCTCGGACCTCGCGCCGAGGAAGTGCGGCACAGCCGCGCGCTGGCGAACGAGGTCGCGCTCGAGATTCCGACCATTCAGTTCGCGGACGTTGGATTTGCCGTCGCCAGCGACGAGGCCGCACAGCCGCGGGAACGTGACGAGGTCGTGGCTCGCGTCCTCAACGTCGTCATTGCCGTCGTAGCCCTGGTTCTGCTTTCGCCGCTCATTCTGTTGGCAGCCCTTGCGATTCGGGTGACGTCGCGCGGCCCTGTCCTCTACTCGCAGATTCGCGTTGGCGTCGATCGCCGTTGGCGTTTTGCGCGCAGCTTCGACCGCCGCGTTTACGACCACGGTGGCGCGCTGTTCAAGATGTACAAATTCCGCACGATGCAAGTGAACGCCGAACCGGACGGCCGTCCGGTCTGGGCGTCGAAGCAGGATCCTCGCGTGACGTTGGTTGGGCGGTTCCTGCGCAGCACCCGGTTCGACGAGGTGCCGCAGCTATGGAACGTGATTCGGGGCGACATGAACATCGTGGGACCGCGCCCTGAGCGTCCGGCGATCTTCGCCGAACTGCGCAAGAACATCCCCGAGTATCCGCTGCGTCAGCGTGTGAAGCCGGGTATCACTGGATGGGCGCAGGTGAACCAGGCGTATGATTGCTGCATCGACGACGTGCGCTCGAAGGTGCGCTACGACCTCGAGTACGTGCGACGTCAGAGTGTCGTCGAAGACCTTCGCATCATGTCCATGACGCTGCCGGTCATGGTGTTCCGAAAGGGCGGCCACTAAGCCGTCACGGTTTCATCAGCAGGGAGAGCACGAAGGGGCCGACTGTGAAGTCGGCCCCTTCGTGTTTCCTGCACCCTCAACCCTTGAGATACCAATCCACGACCAGCGGCAAGCCTTCAGCGACACGATGAATCGGTTCGTAGCCGAGGGCACCCCTGGCATTCCCGATGTCGGCCCGCGAATGCGCGATGTCGCCCGGGCGAAATGGGTCGTGGACGGGCGCGGCGGCGCGTACGTCCGGCCGTGTTACCGCGATCGCGTCGCGCAGCATGAGGAAGAGCTCATTGAGCGACGTCGATTCGTTGCAGGCGACGTTGTAGGCCGCTCCCGTCGCGTCTGAGGGCGCCACCGCGGCGAGAAGATTCGCCTGGACGGCGTTGGCGATGTGACAAAAGTCGCGGCTCGTCTGGCCGTCGCCGAAGATATGACAGGGCTCGCCGCGCATCAGGCTCGCGATCCAGCGCGGAATGACAGCCGCGTACGCGCCCTCGGGATCTTGCCGCGGGCCGAACACATTGAAGTAGCGAAGTCCGATCGTCTCGAGGCCGTACGTCCGCTGGAAGACGGCGGCGAACATCTCGTTGGCGACCTTCGTCGCGGCATACGGTGAAAGTGGCCGGCCTGTCTTCGCTTCCGTCTGGGGCAACGTGCGCTCGTCACCGTACACCGAGCTCGAAGAGGCATAGACGAAGCGCTTCACACCCGCGTCGCGCGCCGCGACAATCATGTTGAGAAAACCATCGACGTTGACTTGCGCCGTCGTGATTGGATCGCGGATCGAACGCGGCACGGAGCCGAGTGCAGCCTGATGCAATATGTAGTCGACGCCGGCGCACGCGGCGTAACACGCGTCGATGTCGCGAATGTCGCCTTCAACGAATCGAAAGCGGCGGGCAAAGTCGGCGTCGATGGCGAGCACCGCGTCGACGTTGTGCCGGTGTCCCGTCGCAAAATTGTCGATGCCCACGACGATTTGACCGTGATCGAGCAACGCCTCCATGAGGTTCGATCCGATGAAACCGGCGACACCCGTGACGAGCCAGGTCTTTGGATGCGCGGCGAGCTCACGAAGAAGTTGCTGATAGCGGGGTGGCAATTCCGTTTGCACGATGATTTAAAGGTGGCAAGTACTTTGGCGCGTGTACGACGACGAGCCAAATTCGTTGATGTAATCCGCGGCTTTTCTGCAATGCAATTCACTGATGTAAAGTGATTTGGCGCATAGTTCTTTACGCCTCGAAATCGCCGTGACTGGGCCCCAAATCACTCGTCAACCTAGCGCAATCAACACTCGCTGGATGAGCGAGTTGTGGTTTGCGCTTCCCCCGGTAGTCGCCTCATACAACTGATCGGCAGGATCGCTCCCCTCCGCGGGGATTAAGCGACAAAGGCATCCTGTGCGAAAGCGCAGGGAGTACGCAAAGCCAACGAGGCTACAGCGCGCGCTAGCGCGCCATGCCGGTCGGGTTGCCGAAAGAATCCTTTCGGAGGGTTTTCCATGCGCTCGATCGTCTCGACGCTCGCTACGTGCGCGACTGTCGCTGCTATGATTGCATGCGAGTCGAACGGCCCCGCGGATCCGACCCTCCAATTCGCGCGAGTTTCATTAAATCAGCGTGCGGTGGACGTTGGCATCGACGAGCAGCAGCAGCTCACGTTGTCGTCGACAGAGCCCGGATCTGCAGTAACCTGGCAGAGCGCTGATCCCTCCGTCGCAACGGTGACGTCGAGCGGCGTCGTCTCCGGTCGCAAGATCGGATCGACGATGGTGATCGCGGCCGCGAAGAAATCGAGTGATACAGCGACGATCGTCGTGCACACGCCGATCTCGTCACTCGCCTTTCCTTATGAGCTGACCACGCTTTCGCTCGGCAACGGCTCGCAGCTCACGTTCATCGCGTATGACAAGGCCGGCAAGATGGTGCAGTTCTCGCCCGGATCGGCACGGTGGACGTCGCTCTCGCAGGGTATCGTATCCGTGACGTCCACCGGCTTCGCGACGGGACGATCGCTCGGTACGGCGACCATCCGGATCGACATGAACGGCAAGACGGCAACGACGTCGGTACAGGTCGTTCAGATCCCGATCGCGAGCATCTCGGTCACGCCGACGCCGACGACGTTGAACGTCGGCGGCAAGAAGCAACTTCAGGCCATCGTCAAAGATTCGGCCGGCAACACCCTGCAGAATCGAACGATCAACTGGACGTCGTCGGACACGTTGGTCGCCGACGTTACGGGAACCGGTACTGTCACCGCGCTCGGAACGGGAACGACCACCATCACCGCGACATCGGAAGGCAAGCTCGCCGCGGCGACGGTCACGGCGAATCCTGCCGTCGTCGTCTCGGTGGGTGTGACACTGAACGCCGGCAACATTCAGGTTGGTCAAACGACGCAAGCCGTGGCGACCGCGCGCGATTCCGCGGGCAACGGCATCTCCGGCCGCGCCGTAACGTGGGCGAGCTCGAATCCCAGCGTCGCGACCGTATCCAGCCAGGGCGTGGTGACGGCCGTTGCCAACGGCTCGACCTCGATCAAGGCTACCGTCGACGGCGTGAGCGGCAGCGCAAACCTCACGGTCTCGACGGCCGTTGTGTCGTCGGTTGGGGTGACCCTCGGAAGCTCGAGCCTCGTCGCCGGCAGTACGACGCAGGCGACAGCGGTTGCCAGCGATGCACTGGGCAATGCCATTACCGGCCGATCAGTCGCGTGGAGCACGTCGAATTCGGCGATTGCCACGGTTTCGAACCTCGGTCTCGTGACGGCCGTCGCGGGTGGTACGGTGTCCATCACGGCAACCGTGGACGGCGTCCAGGGGAGTGCTACTCTCGTGGTCACGGCCCCGAGCGTCGCAAGCGTGACCGTGACGGTGGGTTCCTCATCGCTGATCGCCGGTCAGACGACGCAGGCGTCAGCCGTCGCCAAGGACGCGTCGGGCAACGTTCTGAACTTGTCCGTTACGTGGAGCAGCACCGCGCCTACGGTGGCCAGCGTCTCCGCGAGCGGGACGGTGAGCGCGCTCAATGCCGGGTCGACAAGCATCACGGCAACAGTTGCTGGTAAGTCGGGAAGCGCCAACGTCAGTGTGCAGTCAACAGCGCCTGCGCCGACTGGCAGTTCTGGGCCGAACGATGCGGCGTTGCCACAGGTGTATTTGACGACGACTGTGGCGAGCACGCCATCGGCGGGCCGTACACTGCGCGTGGCCGCCGGCGGAAACCTCCAGCGGGCG
>Ga0207674_10001205_pt1 | contig 33690 bp, 29 predicted proteins | sample KBSCornC72_FD_184303 | JGI IMG/M metagenome (GOLD analysis project Ga0207674, IMG submission 184303) | Corn rhizosphere microbial communities from Kellogg Biological Station, Michigan, USA - KBS Corn C7-2 (SPAdes) (version 2) | ecosystem: Host-associated > Plants > Roots > Rhizosphere > Soil ...
AACGTTGAAAGTCAAAGTAGCGAATTGAGTGTGGCATCCGGTCGCTGCGCTCGCGGTACTGTAGTGGCATCCGGTCGCTGCGCTCGCGGTAGTGTAAAGGCCTCCGGTCGCTGCGCTCGCGGTAGTGTAAAGGCCTCCGGTCGCTGCGCTCGCGGTAGTGTAATGGCCTCCGGTCGCTGCGCTCGCGGTACTGTGGGTATCCCGTCTACCTGGAACTTTAAATAGGCGCGCGACTCTAAGACTTCAATGAATCTCATTCGAAGATTGGAGTCACATAATGAGTTCCTCAAAGGAACCGTCTGCGAAGCCCATTATCAATGTCACGCCCTTGATTGATGTCTTACTGGTACTTCTTATCATCTTCATGGTTGCGGTACCACTAAGGCCCCACCGCTTCATTGCCCGGTTGCCCTCTCCGCCACTCCAGCATGCTGATGCCCCAGACCCACGTACTTTAGTCGTGATCGTTGGGTTGGACCGGACGATTCACCTGAATGGCTTGTCCGATATGGGCACTCTCGACGATCTCTCAAAGCTGACTACCAGGCTGGTGGACCTGTTTGCTGAGAGGACCAAAAATCGTGTTTATCGCGACGACATGATGGCGCGCACCGACTTGCCTGACGAGGATCGCATTGAAAAGACTGTGTTTATTCGAGCTCCACGGAGTCTAAGTTATGGAGAAGTTGCTCGGCTCATCGACGGCCTCAAAGGAACAGGAGCCTCATCGATTGGTCTTCAACTCGACGGGTTGAATTAAGTAGTTGTCAGTTGGCCTTCTCTGGAACTCCGCGTCTCTCTGCGACGCTTTCAGATTCACTATCTAGAGCGCTACTCGGTTAAAGGTTAAAAGCGTCGCAGAGAGACGCAGAGAACCGCTGAGTTGACGCAGGGAAATCGTTGAGTGAGGCAGAGAAACCTTGTGTTTGTGGCTTCGTAATTGGTAATTTGAGACCTGATATCGGGGCCGCAAATTTCAAGGGGCAGTTCTAAAATCTCAAACTCTAAAACCCCGATAAGACAAACCGGTTTGCGAAGAGTCGTTAGCCATCGAAAGGCTCCGACGGAAGCTCCGAACGGCCCGGATATCCAGGAACAAAACTCTTATGAGAATTCCGGCTATAACTTTATCGATCCTGATGGCAATTCCCAACTTGAGTGGATTAGCAAGCTATCCCACCCAGGAACCGACCGGAGGAGGAAGTTTGGTCCGGGACATCACCGGTGGTGCGGACCTGATTTTTAGACCACCCAAGGATCCAGTGGCTGACTCTCTTGCAGTTTCAGGTGGGTCAACTCCCGCAGGAGGCAAGAGCACCGGTGGAAAGAAAGGGAAGCTTCCTGTTAAGTCGCCCCCACCAAAACAGGACCAGGCCATCGCAAAGGCCAACGCCGCTCGCAGTGCTCCCAAACCACGTTATGCCGAAGCCGAAGAGCAGTACAACCTGGCAGCTAAATTAGCTCCAACAGATGCTCGCGCGTATGCAGGACTGGGGAATGTATACGTTGATCAAGGACGTTTCGCCCAGGCGGTAGAGTCGTATCAAAAAGCTTTGAAGTTAAAGCCCGACTATCGCGCGGCTTATTTGCCGCTTGCCTTTTCTCTAGCGCGGCTAAACAAGTATGCAGAAGCTATCGAACTCTATAACAAGATCATTAAAGATGAGCCAAACAATCCTGAGGCCTACAACAATCTGAGTTTTTCATATAACCAAACCGAGCGCTTTCAAGACGCTGTCAATGCAAGCGACCACGCAATCAAGCTGTTAGGCGACACTGGCCAGGCTTACACGCAGGGGTTTCAACAGAGAGATGAACTTTTGTCATACGCATATAAGAATCTTGGTAATGCGTACAACGGTCTAAAACGCTACGACGATGCAGCCAACGCACTCAAACGAGCAATATCAGTAGAGCCTTCCAACGCGGCGGGTCATTTCAATCTCGGACTGACGCTTTATAACGCGGGCCGTTACTCGGAGGCGATCGAATCTTACAAAGCCGTAATCAAACTACGTCCGACGTTGGCCCAGGCGCACTACAATCTTGGTTTAACTTACTATGCTGTTAATGATCGAAAATCTGCGATGGAGGAGTATGAAGTTCTGAAGGGGTTGAATCAGGAGCTCGCCAAGATGCTTTATCAGCTGTTGAAAGGGTAGGTTGTTTGTGGTTCAGACCTATCTAATTTCCAGAGCTCCCTTCTGCCTCTCCCTTGAGGTTGCGTTCCCGCAAACTTCTAATTGCTACTAATAATTCGGCCGGCTCTACTGGCTTCGGAACGTGAATATGAAAACCTGCGGCCAGAGCTCGCATGCGGTCTTCCGCTTTTGCATGAGCGGTCAAGGCGATCGAAGGAATCTGTCCTCCCTGACTCGCCGTCAAGGCCCGAAGCTTCCGCATAAACGCGTACCCATCTTCGTTCGGCATTTCGATATCTGAAATGACGATGTCAGGCTTTACGTTACCCACTACTTCAAGTCCCTCAATGGCCGAACCGGCGGTTACCACGTGAGCGCCGCACTGTTCTAAAACAGTCACCAGAAGATCGAGCGCATCTCGATCGTCGTCGACAATGAGCACGTGCAAGCCATGCAAGGAATTGGCTTCTTCAAAAGTCATTTGGGTCGCTAGATTTGTTTTAAGGCTACTTTCATCCTCAATCAATTCCTCGCGTTTAGCGCCAAGGACCGGAAAGCAAACTCTGAACGTGGCGCCTTGATCCTCACCCGGACTCTCAGCGTGAACGGTGCCTCCATGCAACTCCACCAGGTGACGAACGATGGCCAGGCCCAAACCAAGACCACTATGAGTCCTGGTTACCGATGAATCTGCCTGACGGAAGCGATCAAAAACAAAAGGTAAGAATTCAGGTCGAATGCCTTGACCAGTGTCCCTTACCGTTATTTCCACGTTCGAGTGATTACGATTGACGCTGACAAAAACCTCACCTTCTTTGGGCGTGAACTTGATTGCGTTTGAGAGCAAATTCCAAACGATTTGTTGAATGCGATCCGGATCACCCGGCACTGGTCCAACCTGCACACTAATATCCGTGCTTAGCCGAATCCCCTTGGCATCAGCAGCGGGTCTCACTGCGTCCAGAGCGGCTTCAACCAGTGGGGCTGTTTCGACCGGGCTCAGGTTCAGTCTTAACTTACCGGAGATAATGCGAGACACGTCCAGAAGGTCATCGATCAACTGGGCCTGGGCCTTTGCATTTCGCTCGATGACTTCCAACGCATGTCCTGCGGTTTTTTGATCGATACGGCCGCTTTGCAGCAACCTGGCCCATCCCAGGATTGCATTAAGAGGTGTTCTTAGTTCGTGGGATACGGTAGCAAGGAACTGGTCCTTCAGGCGGTTAGCTTGTTCGGCGTAAGCGCGCGCTATCTTTTCACTTTCGTAAGAACGAGCGCGTTCAATGACGAGCGAAGCTCGATCTCCGATTAGCCTCAGGAAGCGGATATCATCATCATTGAGGGTCCGAATTTCAGTCATCCCGACATGAATCACTCCAAGAACATGATTCTCGATTAGCAATGGGATACCCGATAAAGATCGTATGCCATGTTCCTGGAGAACTGTATTTAATGGACTTGCAGGGAGCTTTCCCTTGACCGAAAGTGGCTTGCGTTCATTCGCGACTAGACCCGCAAACCCTGTACCGGCGTGCACCCGAATCCCGAGTACTGCCTCGCGTTCTAATCCATCAATGGCCCGAACTATTAAGTCACCTTTGTCGTCAGCCATCAAGAGAGTGACAGTAGCGGTGTTAAGAACTGCTTTCACGCCCTGAACTATCTTGAAGAGCACGTCATTCAATGACTTCTGTGCAAATGCCTCGTCAGTAATTGTTTGCAGATGGCTCAGTCGTGTGTTTGCCGCTTCGGCTGCATTTCGCGCCGCTGATTCGCTCTCCAGCAACTTGGCTCGTTGAGCAAGCTGGCGTTGAAGAATTGTTTCCCGATTAACCCGCTCAGTTACGTCGTCTATAACGGTAACCGTCCCGATCATTTGTCCAGCGTCCTCGAGTGGTGAGATGCGCACGCTCTGCCTCATCGGCTCGACATCAAGCTCACTGGCGGGAATCTCAATCAGAAACCTATGTAATTTCTGCGAGAGAATATTGCTGCGACCTTCAAGGGCCTGGTGAAAATAACGATCCAGCTGTCGAGTCACGAGTTCCGGATATACGTCGAGCAGACTGACACCGATTATGTCTTTGGCTTTCTTCCGGGTCTTGGTCTCCAACCAGTGATTCCAGATCCGAATGCGAAGGTGCTCGTCCGTAACTATTAAACCCTGGTTTCCGTGATCGTTCATCCAGCGAAAAACGGCATCGTTCATCCGCGCGATTTCGATCGTTTGTTCAGCTTGAGTAGACAAATCTGGCATCCCGGCTAACGTAATTGTAAGGGGGCTAGTACTAGGGATTGATGGTCTTGCGTTCGTTCTCTTCGATCCATTCGTCAATTTCTTTTACGAGGCGATCGAAAGAGTCCATGTTGAGAACGAGTACCAGGTAGCCATTTACCTGGCTGTCTTTGATCTGAAAACGGGTAAAGATGACCAGTGCATAGCGCAACTCGCCGCGGCTGCGATTAAGCCATGCGATCAGATCCTGGATCGTGTCGAGACGCAGTCGAGGGACCGAGAACCCGACATGAACATGTAGCACATTACCAAAGACCCCGAGGCAAGCATTTAGCAAAATATTACCGACCTCGGTTAAAACTTCTCGGGCAGATTCGTCGAGGCGGGAGTTGTCACTCGACTCATCCGTCAAGAGCTCAGTGAGATGAACTGCCCCTTCATAATTCAGGAGAAGCAACGCATCGCCTGCGACTGGACCATGGAACACCTGGTGGATCCAGGCCACTTCGCCAGGAACGAACCGGGACAGCGAATTATCGAGTTCGCTGGCGAGGTGAAGCGCAACACTTGGAGAGTCGAGCAGCACACGATGGCCGGTTAACTCAGACAAAGCTGCGCCTGTTCGCGCGAAGGCAATGTTGATTAGCTCTGTAAGAGCGTCATTCTGCCTCTCTGTCAATACCATTAGATCGTGTTCTCCTCGCTCAGGATTCCGGTAACAATATTCAGGACGGATTCTGCAGCGAACGGCTTGTTTATAAAATCAAGCGCACCTGCTTCCTTCGCCATCTCCCGAGTAGAGTTCTGAATATCCGCACTGACGATGACCACTCGAGCGTTTTTGTCTATCTCTCGAAGTTTGGTCAGGACATCCAGTCCATACATTCCCTTCATCAGCATGTCGAGCATTACCAAATCGGGCTTTTCCAAAAAATACTTTTCGAGCGCTGCCATACCGTCATCGGCTTCGATTACTTCGTAATTGGAAGACTCCAGGATGCGTTTGAGTGAACGACGAGACATCGCGGAATCGTCAACCACCATTATCTTGTGGCTCATACCACCTCCAGGATAGCCTTTGCCATTTCATTTAACGGTATAGACCTATCACTTAGTCCGGCCTCGTCTGCTGATCGGGGCATTCCATACACTACACACGTCTCCTCGCTCTCCGTATAAACCGTACCACCCTTTGCCTTGACCCAGGCAGCACCTTCCTTACCATCTGAACCCATGCCGGTCATAAGGATCGCCAGCACTCGAGGTCCAAACGTTTCAGCGGCGGACTGAAATAGAACGTCAACCGAGGGTCGATGAAGCTTACCAAACGGACGAGCATCAAGATGCGCCGTAACCGAGCCTTCACTATTGCGAGAAAAGCTTAAGTGTCGACCGGCTGTCGCCAGTAATCCAGTTCCAGGCCTGAGGATTTCGCCCTCTGAGGCCTCATGAAATTCGAGGCTGGATAGTTCGTTCAATTTTGTAGCGTACATCTCAGTGTAACCGACCGGCATGTGCATGACTACCGTCAAAGGGACAGGAAAGTCAGCTGGTAATTGCGGAATCAGGTAACGAAGAGCCTGGGGCCCGCCGGTCGAAATTCCAATCACTACGACGTCGATGTTACCTTCGTGAGGCTTGGGAACATCCAGAGTCAGGGGCTCGGCAGGCCTGGTAGTTGGCAGTCGCTCGAGCGAAATGGCGGATGCAGTCTTAACTTTGGCTATCAGTTCATCGCTTACTTCGAGAATCTTTTCGGATGCCAGAGCGGTAGGCTTCTGAACGAAATCGACAGCGCCAACCTCGAGGGCTGCCAGTGCCATCTCGGCTGTTTCACTGGCAACGCTCATTATGATGATTGGAATAAGGCCCCTCTTAGCTTGTTCTCGTACGAACTCGACGCCATCCATTTCCGGCATTATCAGATCGCACGTCACGACATCTGGTTTTAGTTGCTCGACTTTTTCCAGACCCTCGCGCCCGTCACGGGCAGTTCCAACCACTTCAATGAAAGGGCTGCGAGAAAGGATTTGGGTTACGACTTTGCGCACATACGCTGAGTCGTCAATAATTAAGACTCTGATCACTTTGCTCATTCCTGCCCCTTCGCTCCAAAGGAAAACGTCGTCTTGGTGGCGGACTGGTCCTTCGGCGTAGCACGTCGATATACAAATGCATTGCCAACATCAGTCAGTTCAAAGTCAGTACTTATCTTCAATAGCGACTCTGAAACACCAACTAATAGATAACCGGGGGGTTGAATAGACTCGGCCATCAGACGAACTACACGGCGAATAGTCTCTTTCGAAAAGTAGATGAAGACGTTGCGGCAAAGAATGAAGGGCACTGCTCCAAAACGCGCGATGTCGCCGCGATCTATCAGGTTGGCCGATTCCCATCGAATGCGAGAGTGAAGGGCAAGATCCACTCGCCATAAGTTACCCTCTTTCTCAAAAAACTTATCACGCTTGTCGGCCGGCAAGTTACGAAATGACCGCTCCTTATACAAACCCTGGCGTGCCTTAAATAATGCCGAGCTACTTAAGTCTGTGGCAGCAATCTTAATGGGGATTCGGTCGAACCATCCGGCTTCGGAAATGGCCATTGCCAGACTCAACGGTTCCTCTCCAGTGGCGCACGCGCCGCACCAGATCTTAAGAGTTTCAGACCTGTGATTCTTGACCCAGTCTGGGATCAAGATATCAACTAATGCTCTGATCTGGTCCATTTCGCGCCAGAAGAAGGTCTCTTGAACAGAAATGGAGTCGATCACTGAAGTCCATTCGGTCTCGGAATCCTCGTCATACTTCAGCAGGTAGTAGTAATCCAAAAATGAGTGGAAGCCGCGATCGATTACCAGGGGGGTCAGTTTATCGAGTAGCACCGACTCCTTATCGTCGTTGTAGAGCATCCCGGTGCGTTCCTGGATAAGTTCGCGCAGCAGGATCTCGGTCCCTTTTGGTAAAAGTAACTCCATTGTTTTAGTCGTCGCGATCTTGCTTCCCCAGATTTTCCTTATTACGTGCCTTCAGCAACGACTCAACTGCTGCCCGGGCCACATCCTGATCAGGTGCGTCGATGTATGACTCGATAGTTGAGCTCGCTACATCTCCCCCGAGCCTTCCAAGAGCCTCTAACGCCGCAATTCTGACGTTGTTATGTGTTTCCCTATTAACGACGACGCTGAGTGCCTCAACTACGATTGGTAGTTGGTAATTTCCCAGTGAACGAGCGGCAAAGTAACGCACCCATAAGTCGTCATCATTAAGTGCATCAAGCAATGCATTCATCGACTCTTGATTCTGCTGTTGGGCCAGCGCCCTTGCAGCCGCGGCCCGCACGCGCCGGGTATCGTGCCTGACAGCATCAATGAGCACCGCTTCCACCCGGTCGTCTTCCAGAAATGGAAGGTGTTCGACGGCAGCCTGGCGCACTCTCTCGTCTTCATCTTTACAGCTCTTCAGGAGCAAGTCTGCAGAGGCCGGATAACCGAAGTACCCGGCTATTTTTGCGGCTGACTCTCTTACGAGGGGATTAGGATCGTTCAAGAGAGACTGTACCCGCGAAGACATTTGCGATGAACCAATTGAATTCAGGGCGCCTACAACCGCCTGCCGGACTGCCGCATCCGGATCTCCCATCATCTCGATCAATCCTTCGAGCGCGGATTCGTCTCCCAGCTTCGCGAGGGACTGAGCTGCATCAATTCGTAGTTCGGAATCTTCCAAAAGGAGGCGGACAATTACCGAGGTAGCCTTTTTGTGGCCTAGCCGTCCGAGCGCGATTACCGATGCTCGCCTAATTTCAACATCTTCTGAGTTGGTTTGCTCGAGCAATAGCTCAGCGACACCCTTGCCGTTGCGTACGAGTGACTCGACGACTTCGCTACGTACACTCGGTTCAGCTAGCAGTCGAATGAGAGCGCGATGCACTGCTGGTCCATTCAACCAACCGATTACAACTGCAAGCGGGCGAAGGTCGTTAACTCGAACTTCACCGAGCGCATCCAACAGATGTTGCGCGCCGCTCGCCTTAATTGCCCTGCCGGCGATTTCAGCAATATAAGAGCCTTCACCAAACTCCTGCTCAAAGCGATCGTAGAGCATGGTTAGAGCGCGTGCGATTGAAAGGGTTGGCGGATTGGGAGCATTTAGGAGTGACGCCAATGGGGTGACGGCTTTTTCATCACCCAGGGCGCCTAAGGCTTCGGCCGCCGGTTCGGAAAGCATCTCCACTTTCAACAACGAGGTAATGCGTGGCGCCACGCTCGAATCGCCGATTTCTTTCAAAGCATCGAGGGCCGGGAAGCTTAAGAAGAAATCAGTCGACTCAGCGACATTCGCGAGCGCCTCGGTCGCTGCCGGAGAACCAATTTTCCCCAAAGCCTCGATCGCATGAAAGCGAACATTCATGTCTTCGTCTTTCAATGCCTGTATTAGTGGTCCAACGGCGCGTTCTTCACGCTGCTCACCTAATGCAAGCGCAGCCTGCATCCGCAAATCAGAATCGTCGGACTGCAGAAACTCAACGAGCGGAGAATAAGTGTCGACATCCACCATCGCCAGGACTTGAAGGGCACTGTTCAGAACTGCGAGATTGCGATGGTCCTGGCGAAGCATTTCCAGCAATGCTTGAATCGCATCGGGCGCGGCCCGTTTCGACAGCCCCTCGATTGCGGCTTTGCGAACTTGCCAGTTTTCGTCTTTCAACGTGGTAACCAGCGGCATCCGATTATTAATCTCTTCGGATCTGGTTATCTCTTTGATTGCTTCGAGTCGAACCTGTTCATCGGTGCTTGCGAGCAACTCGTCGAGTTCGCGTTCACGTTCGATCCTTTCTGTCACGTCCTCGATCGTGATGATCAGGCCAACTACCTCACCATCCTCTTCAACGGGAGCGATTGTTACGCGTTGCAACATTCGGTCGAAACGTTGGGAAGGTTTCTGTGTTGAACAGGGAATTAAGTAACGATGAAAGGCAGGCGCGAGAACTCTCACTACGCTGTCCGCTAAGACTTTTTCGAGTGTCTGGAGGAGTCCGCGAGATTTGATCTCAGGAAACAATAACTGAACTTCTTTACCGCGCGCGTCTTCCGCCGCGAGACCGGTAAAGCGGATCATTCCGTTATCCCAGACCTTGATCTTGAGATCCCTATCGGTAGTGAATACACCAAACACTTCTGCCGGGCCATTATTCGCCATTATCAGTTCAGTCAGATCTCTGGAAGAAAATTACAGCTGCGTCGCGCAACTGGCATTTACGCTTCGGGCTCATGGAGGGCGTCGCTTGATACGTTAGGGGGGGTACTGCTGGTTGTTTCTGAGGGCTCTTTTCCATTTGATCGTTGTCGTTTGCGTCCTTTTCGAAAGTTTGAGTCATTTGATCCGTTTGATCCGGAGGCCGAACCAGAGGCTGAAAGCTGGTCCATGGTTGCTACCAGCAGACCGGCAGAATCCAACAGGGCACTCGTCGCTCCCAACGTTTCATTTACGCGACGCGCGTTTCGGTCGGTTATGTGTCGAGTTTCAGAGAGCGAATTAACGATGCCTTCAATTGCATGTGAGTGCTGCAAATTCGACTGAGCAATAAGATGGATCTGTTTCGAAATATTTTGAGTTGCCGAACTCATGTCTTTCGTGGCGCGCGATTGCTCCATCATCGCTTGAGCTACCTGTTCTGATTCTCGCTTCATCTTTTCCGTTTCACGCGTAATTTGGAGCGCAGCGACCGCTTGTTCTCCCATTGCTTTGGAAACTGATTGGATCAGTCGCGTGAGCTTTACATTCTCGTTTGAAACCATGGTGGCAGCGGAGGACTGTTGTTCCAGTGCCCGGTAAGTCGACGCGGCGCCGCGTCGCATTGAGTTGAGCGCAGCGGCAATTTGTTGGGCTCCACTGGCTTGTTCAGTCACTGCCTTTCTCACCTGGCCAGAAATTGCACTCGTGCTTTGCGATGCCTTGATGATTTCCCTGGCCGCCTTGGTCTGCTCATTCATTGCCTGATTCAGCTCTTTTGAGGTTTTGCGAAGGTTGGTTGTCGACTGAACAATTTTCTGGACAGCTTGAACCTGTTCAGCCGTCGCGTTGGATACGTGTTTGGACTGGAGAGCGGAGGTCTCTATCGCGCGCTTTACCGTTTGACCTGCAATTAGCTGCTCTTCAGTCGCCCGCGCTATGTGAGATACCAATTGAGTTGTTTCCTGTACACCACCTAGAATTTTTTCGAGCCCTCTGAGTCCTTCCTCTGCGAGGCGGTTACCCTCTTCAGCTGTTCGCACACCATCGGTGGCGGCATTCACTGCTTCCTGGACAGCTTCTTGAACTGCTTGAATTATTCCTGCGATGTCGGAGGTTGCCTGGGCAGAGCGGTCAGCCAGGTTGCGTATTTCTTCGGCTACCACGGCAAATCCTCTACCAGCCTCACCTGCTCTAGCTGCTTCTATCGAAGCATTAAGGGAAAGCATGTTGGTTCGCTCGGCAATAACGTTGATTGTGTTGACGATGCCACCTATCTCATTGGATCTCTTTCCGACTTCGCGAACGATTTGTGCCAGTTGGGTAATCGAATCACGAACCCGACTAGCACCCTGTATAGAAGATCGGGCCATACTTCCGCCTTCACTCGCATCGCGACCTAGTCTGCCGGTGATCTCATTTGCGTTTTGTACGAGCGTGGACACAGCCTGCAGCGAGCGATCCATCTGAACCGCGCTGGTTGCAGCGTCTGCTGCTTCAGATGTTATTCGTTCTGCGTTCTGCGAAACGCCTTGAATAGAACGCGCCATCTCTTCAATGGAAGTAGAAACATCATCTACGGACGCGGTAAGATTTTGGGTCATCGCTGAAACTTCTTCGATTGAGGCGCCCATCTCGCTGATAGCGGAGGACGTTTGTTCGGCAGCGACCGTCAAATCGTCCGCATTTTGGGATAGACCTTGATTAGTTCGGGTCGTCTCTTCCATTGCCGCAGCAGTCTCATTGATCGATGAAGTCAGAGCTTCGGTGTCTTCGAGGACGCCTTTGATAGCGGTCGAAAGCTCTGTTGATGCACCAGACACAGATTCAGCCGAAGCCGACATTTGCTCCGACAGTTCTTTCACACTTTGAATTGAAGCTGCAGTCTCTTCAATAGCGGCAGAATTTTCGTTTATTGACGATGCCAAACTAACCGCGTTTCCTGTGACCTGCTCAACAGACGCGGAACTTTCGACGATCGCGGAAGAAGTCTCTTCGGCCGAGACCACGATGTTGGAGGTCCGCTCAGCAGTCGCTCTCAATGAGGCGAGGAGTTCATCAGTGCTAGTTACCGCGGTGCCCAGAGCGCCCACCTGCGATACTGCACCATCGGCAACTTCCCGCGCGATCTCGGTGATGGTGTTGGCAAGCTTAACTACCTGTGAGGCTTGTTCACGTATGCTTGAGGTCTCTAGATTGCTAAATTCTCGAGCTTTCATTTGACTCGACATACTGGCTCCTTCAAAGTTGTCGTCTGCTAATAATTTTTGCCCGATTTGCTCACCTGCCATCTCGAGCCACATTCTATAGATGCTACCGACGCGCTCAGCATTATGGCGTTCCTAACTCCTGACGCGTTTGCGTCTCGTCCTTAACAGTAATTGAATCAGAGGAAACCGACTCGCCAACCTTCAGAATCTCGTTGAGCTGCAAAATTAAGATCATCCGCCCGTCTACCGTAGCAATTCCTTCAAGATACTCGCCGTTAAGGTTCGTGATGCCTTCCGGTGGCAATTTTATGTCGGCTTCGTTAATGGTCTTAAACTCACGTGATGAATCTACAATTAAGCCAACAGTTCGACCTTCAGACTCGACGATAAGCAGGCGGGTACGGAGATCAAATTGAGCTTTGGGAAACCCGAAACGAGTCCGCAAGTTTACCGCAGGAATGATTCGTCCCCGAGAGAGAACTACACCCTCAACTGTTGGGTTCGCATTCGGCACAGGCGTTATGTTCTCCACCATCTCGAGTCGGCGGACTAGAGCGCTTCTGACGGCATAACTGGTATTCATCAACTCGAAGAGGATGAACTTATTGCTGGTAGATTCGGTCGACATAACGGTACTCATCAAGTAATTTTCTAGTTGGCCACTCCAGAAAGAAGTTCCATCGCATCAAGAATTAGAATCGGGCGACCGTCTCCCAGCTCTGTCGCGCCTGAAATTCCTTTAACATCGAGCAAAGGGTCGGTTAACGAGCGGACCACCACCTCGCGGAGTCCCAGGACCTTATCAACTACCAGGGCCGTTGCGCGTGAGCCACTTCCTACTACAAACGCGTACAAAGTGCCGGTTTCTTTTCGTTCGTAACCGAAGATATTGGAGAGCCTTACCAGAGGAAGTACTCGGTTTCGATACAGTACGATCTCATTGTTTTCCAGGATCTTGATCGATTTTGGATCGATCTCGACAACTTCCTGCACTGCTGATTGCTGTAAGGCAAACATTTGGCCACCGACTGAGGCGATCAAAGCGTCAGTGATTGCAAGCGTCAAAGGAAGAGTTATGCGAAATAAGGTACCCTCTCCCCGAGTCGTCTCGAGAGCAACTGTGCCTTCAAGTTCAGAGATCGACTGGTGCACGACATCCATTCCGACGCCACGCCCGCTGGCACGATCCACCTGATCCCGGGTCGAGAACCCCGGGGTAGAGATTATCTTGAGTAGTTGCGGCAAATCGACCTGGCCAACGGGGTCGACCAGTTGAATGTCTGGATTTCGGGCCGCAATCTCCTCAACGTCAATTCCTCTACCATCGTCACTAATTTCGATAATTACAACTTCACCGGCAGTCTGCGCGCGTAAACGCAAATGGCCCTCTGCCGGCTTGCCGGCTGCCGCTCTCTCTGTTTCTGATTCAAGTCCATGGCTAATCGCATTACGTACGATGTGCAGAAGCGGATCCATCAGACGTTCAACAAGAAACTTGTCGATTTCAGTGTCAGCGCCGCTGATATCTAGGACCACCGTCTTGTCAGTTTCACGGGTGAGGTCACGAACGACAAATCTCATGCGCTCAAAAATTTCTGCGATGGGTACCATGCGAACGCGCATGACGCCGTTGCGAAGGTCTCGCAACTGTTTTCCGAGCGCAGCGCTTATCTCCTGGAGTCCTCGCCAGTCGTTACCAGGGATCGAGGTTCTGAGCGATTTAAGTTTCGTTTCCAATCTGGCCCGGCTCACGACCAGGTCGCTTACTAACAACATCAATTGGTCCAGGCGGACAAGATCAACGCGAACAGAGGTGGGCGCCGCACTGCTAGTGGTCGGTACAGTGCTCGATGCCTCGGGAGTTTCCGGCGACGTCTCGGCTATAGTCTCAGCCGGCAGCTCCTCAATTGGAGCAAAAGTCACACCGTAGCCTTCAAGATCTCCAAGTTCAGGCTGGGTTACATCGCTCAAAACAATGAATTCGAAAGCAATCTCACCTTCCTGAATCAGTGGAGTACTGCGAACAATCTCTCCGATACTCTGTAGGCGAGCTCGCACCGAGTTCACATTTACTCCGGCGGTTGCATGTGCTGGACCGGGTACGAAGACAAATCTCCATTCTCTTTTTGGAGTTCTATCCTTAATTGCCAATGCTTCAGGTAACCTTGTCTCTGTTGAGGGCTTGACCTGCGATTGAGGTAAAGTCAACGCTTTGATAGTGTCTGCTGACTTCGTGATATCAGGTATGTTCTCACTATTCCGGTAGGCCTGAATCACCTGGTCAAGCGTCCGAGTCCCTTCAATCAGAGCTTCAAACCCTTCGGGAAGCAAAATGAGCCGGCCGTCCCTAAGACCACCGAGATAACTCTCCATCTTGTGGGCCAGTTGTTCTGCCGGGGTTAGTCCCACCATCGCCGAGATGCCCTTTAGAGTATGAAAGCTGCGAAACAGTTCATCGAGGTGAGCACTATCGACAGAGGCTCGACCGACAAACTGCTCGATTGAGAGCAGCCGGTTCTTGACTATTGCTAAGTGTTCCTCGCTCTCGGCGAAGTAGTCGTCGAGGAACTCGTTAAAGAAGTTATCTGAGGTCTCGTCTACCATTGATGTCCTAGGTCAACAGTTGTCGGACTTTAGTCTCAAGCTCCTGGGGCGAAAAAGGCTTGGTCAAATAGAGACTGGCTCCAGCCGATAAAGCGTCGGCCTGACTGACTTCGTCGCCGCGAGTGGTTAAGACCACCACCGGCATCGATTTATAAGCGGGACGTGAGCGTACGAACTTGAGAACTTCGATTCCGTGCATTTCGGGCATATTGAGGTCAAGTACCATCAGCGAGACCGGTCCCAGAACGAGCCGTTCGATGGCCTCCAGCCCGTTTTCAGCCTCTTCGAAAGTTGTACGGTGAATGTTTGCGAGCGACTTCGCAATCATGCGTCTGATTGTGCGGGAGTCGTCGACGATCAGGATCTTGTTTTCCTGTTCAGTTGTCACGATTAGATTCAGTGGATGGGCGCGAATCCAGATCTCAGCCCTGGAGCTAATATACTGACGTTGCTTAACTGCGGAGGGGTCTACCGGGGGTACGATAGGACATTAGTATAACCCCTGATATTTGGCAAGTAACGCCCTGTACCAGGTCCCGATGTCTCTGTGTAACCTCTATGTCCCTCTGTGACTTCTTAGGTGGGCAAACTCTTTAAGCAAACCTCGCCTCATGAAACAAAAAGTACCGCTTTGGTGCGATAAGCTTCAGAAGAGCTGTTCACAAAGGTTGAACGGTAGTCAGTAGCGAAAGGGTACGTCGGTATCGCACGCCCCGAGTTGGCGCCTGCCCTGCGGACGCTGAGTCTCGACCTGCGGTACTCAAAAAGAGTGGAGTTGGGTGCTTAAACCAAGTGTCCAGCCATCGCCGAACCCGTCAACAAAGTTACTCCTCGCATCAGCTGACCCGAGTCATATCTCGTCAGCCTCACATTACCAGCCGAACAAGCTGAAAGGAGATCAGCATGGCCAGAGTTCTCGATCCCACTGGCAACTCGACCGACGAAACCTCAAGCAACCCGAATCACGAGTCGAGTCCCAGAAACTTATTGAAAGATTTTCGTGCCATTCAAGCCGCAGCTAAATCAAGTTCTGACGGAGACCTATGCGCCGTAGCCCCATCACCGGAGCTAAAGGAAAGAATTTCGAAGGAGATTGCCGACATTCGCAGTAATTCCAAATCTGCAATCGCGTCATTGGCGCGAGCGGCCGAGCCCAACCGCCCAGGTTTTAATGACGGTCTAATCCTGCCACCCGACCTGTTTCCTCTGGGCACTCCCTTAAGCGCGATCCGCAATGCGGCGTTGGACCGTGCGCCCCTCAGAGGTGCCGTCCGGGTGATTGTTGTCCTGGTTGATTTTTCAGACAAAAACATGACGCAGACTCAAGCGCACTTTAGAGATCTGTTTTTCTCGACTGGAGTAATCCCCACCGGAAGTGTGCGTGAGTACTATGCTGAAGTTACGCATGGGCTCATCGATCTGCAGGGAGACGTTGTTGGTCCGTTCCGGATGCCACTGACCCTGGCCCAGTATGCTCACGGAGCTTCCGGCATCGGCGGAGCGAGTCCGAATGCGCAGACAATGGCAAGAGACGCCGTTATTGCCGCAGATCCAACCGTAAACTTCACGCCGTTCGATAACGACGGCAATGGTTTTGTAGATGCGTTTATTGTGGTCCATGCCGGCGCCGGCGGAGAACAGACAGGTAACCCTGGTGATATCTGGTCACACAAGTGGACGCTCGCAGGCGGTGCCAAAACGGTGGACGCCACAAAAATTTTCGCCTATCTAACCGTGCCCGAAGATTCCAGAATCGGTGTCTGCGCTCACGAGCTGGGCCATCTGCTCTTTGGTTTTCCAGACCTCTACGACACCGACCAGAGTTCCGAGGGAATCGGAAACTGGTGTTTGATGGCAGCCGGCAGTTGGGGCGGTGGCGGCGATGTCCCAGTTCATCCTTCGGCGTGGTGTAAAGCCAACCAGGGCTGGGTCAGTGTTGATAACAGGACCAGCAACAGCACTGTCACAATTCCTGATGTTAAAGACTCCAACACGGTATTGCGACTCTGGAAAGATGGCGCGCCAGGCAGCGAGTACTTCCTGGTTGAAAATCGGCAGAAGAATCGGTTCGATCAATCGCTACCACAGGGTGGATTGCTCATCTGGCATGTCGACGATTCCGTTAGCTCAAACACGAACGAGTCGCACTATAAGGTAGCCTTGATGCAAGCGGACGCAAATCGCGATCTGGAGCTTGATCACAATCGCGGTGACGCTGGCGATCCTTATCCGGGCTCAAGTGGAAACACCAGTTTTAACAAGAGCTCCACGCCAAACTCGAAATCTTACAGTGGTGTTGATACCTGCGTTGCCGTTAACGCTATCAGCGCATCCGGCTCAACTATGACAGCGAATGTGGCGGTGAAGTGCAAGGGAGTCGAAAAGGATCATCTCAAAGATATTCGGGATGTCTTTGATAAACGGCGCATAAAGGAGATCCGTGAGAAGCGGTTGGAAAAACCACAGATTGATAAATTGTATTCCTACGAAAAGGGCTTCACGGACAAGCTGTCGGATAAGTTCACCGACAAGTTGTCCGATGGCAAGTTCACCGAAGGCGGAGGCTTTCCAGGAGGTTTTGGCGGAGGTTTCGCACCGCCCGATGCGCGGCTGAATCAACTGGAAGCCCGAGTTTCTGCGCTCGAGGCGGCCATGCAAAAGCCTGGCGAGGAGGCTGCGTCACCCTTCATTGGCAGTGAACTTCGACCGGACTTAAGTGAAGGAGCACTCGCAGCAGAAGACGACTACAGCACTTTGGACGAACAAATGAAGCAGGGCTCAGGCCAGGCAAAGCGTTTGTTCGATTCCAAATTGAAGGAACAGTAAAAGGTGTTGCGTTTCCTGATCCTTGCTCATCGAGGAGATGCGACGGCCCTCAAGGTGGCCTCGCATCTCCTCATGCGCCATAGTCGTGAATCGCTGCGAGTTGTGTTTGCCGACGAGTTGATGTCGCAATCTCAGATCATTCATCGCGTTAACGGAGCAAAAGCGCTAACTTCGCTCCGGCTGGCCGATGGGTTTTCCATCAACAATGATGGAATTGGGATTGTCTTTAATCGCTTGCGACAGGTGGAAGTACCTCAGTTTGCGCGGGCGATTACAGCGGACCAGGAGTACGCGGCGTTAGAGCTATTTGCATGTTTGATAAGTTGGATGAAGTCTTTGACGTGCCCGGTTCTCGGAGCGCCCTCGTCTCAAAGTCTGGGTGGACCAACACTTAGTACTCTTGCCTGGAACGTCCTCGCTGGTAAAGCTGGTTTACCAACATCTCGCGTCCGCTTCACCAGCAGCCTGAAACACTATTCATTACAAGGTGCGTGTAGGTTCCCGGCAGGTAACTCCGCAACTGGCGACGTGCCGGCTGTATTGACTCACCATCGCGCACCAGGTATTGCGGTGGCGGTTATCGGTGAGCGAGTGCTTGGTCCTTGTGCGGAGAATGTCAAAGCCGGCTGTTTGAGACTGGCGAAACTATCTGGCTTTGAGGTGTTAGTGGTCTATTTTTCTTCCGAACAAGATGGTCTGGTGTTTGGGGGCGTCGATCCTTATCCACAATTAACTGATGCTCAGAGTGTTGCTGCCCTGGTGAAAACTCTAGAGGAACGCTCTTGATCCTATTCTGTGGCATTCCGACTGAACCTCCACTGGCGCTCGCTATCGAAGCTGCGCAGCGTCTGCAGTTGGGCCATGTAGTTTTCAATCAACGCCATGCGCGGTTTTGCAACATCGCGGTCGACAGTCATCTCGGAGAGTTGACCGGAACTCTCCGGATAGCGGATCGAGAATGGTGTTTGGAAGGCTTTTCAGGGGTTTACACCAGATTGATGGATATCAACGCGTTACCCGAAAATCGACCGCGTCGTTATACGAACCTTGATGACGCGGCGATTTTGAGGAGTTCCTTTCTGCATCAGACGCTGGCAGATTGGATGGAGATTGCCACCTGTCGGGTAGTGAACAGGGCAGCGCCAATGTCTACCAATGTTTCGAAGCCCTACCAGGCGCAAATGATTTCCAGGTTCTTTTCAACTCCAACAACCCTGGTTACAAACGACCCAGATGCGGCAATTGAGTTTATCAAACGACATGGCCGTGTAGTCTACAAATCTGTGAGTTCTATCAGATCGATTGTGCGTGAGTGGTCTGCCGCCGACGCAGCAAAACTTTATAAGATTCGTTGGTTGCCGACACAGTTCCAAAGTTTTGTCGAAGGCGTTAATCTTCGCGTCCACGTGGTTGGGTCAAAGATCTTTGCCACCCAAATCAGTTCAGCAGCAGTTGATTACCGCTATGCGACGCGAGAGGATATCGAGGTCGAGATGATGGAGCTGGAATTACCTTTGGAGATTGCTGAAAAGTGTGTCGCGTTGTCGGTTGAGTTACAGCTTCCGTTCTGTGGTATTGACTTGAAGCGGACTCCTGAAGGTAACTACTATTGTTTTGAAGTTAACCCGTCGCCTGCGTACAGTTATTATCAGGAAACAACCGGACAGCCGATTGCGGATGCTTTAGTCGAATACCTTGCGGGTAGAACCGAGGTCGATCATGAATGTTCAAGCTGTTGAGAATTGGGCTTTGATAAAAGGAAGAGTGTCATCTATCCAACCGCCCGCTGAACCTTATGGATATGCCGTAGCGACGATTGCAGTGGAAGAAGTTACACCAGTGAGTGGATACGCCAATATGTTTGCCTGGGCCGTTGGAAAAGAAGTCGAGTTCAACATTCCCCAGGCGAAAGTCGATGAGATCTCCTTAGCCGAAGGTGACTCAATTTCTGCTAAAGTTCGCAAAGCCAGCCCCACTGCCTCATTTGTCGACGCCGACTCAGTGGTCAAATTGGGCTAGAGAACGCACGATCGCTACGTTCCGAAAGTTCTCAATTTAAGTTCGCCGAAGCAAACCGTTAAGGGATGTGGCAAGCGCGAGGCTGCGCTGATGTCGAAAACACTCGCCGCTAAGCAGCGCAACCTCGCGCCTACTAATGGATGGATACGAAATCCACATTATTCCGGACGGTAGATGCACATACTCCCTTTCGGGCATTCAAGTTTAAAAAAGCTACCGCCGATATAAGAACCGGACAACGCATCGTCGTAGATAATATTGAGCGTTTCGTCGATGTCTTTTGGGGTTGCTAAATCGCAAGTTCGAAATAACCCGACGTAGATTCGTTTCAAGCGAGCCGTCTTCTTCGCTGGAAACTTTAGAGGTTCGAAAGTCTTTTCGATCGTCAAGGCGTCAGGTCCGGAGAGCGGCTCGAAAGGAGCGACTGATTCCTGAATGTATGGGGTCACCGGCTTCACGGCGTTCAGATGAGTGGTGTCAGGCGAAATTCGTGGACCTTCTTCGTTCTCTACTAATTTCGCATCGTAGAGGCGGATTGCGAAACCCGGGTGTTGGCACGGGCCAGCTTTAATCGGGGGAATACGGTTTGCCGCAAATGTTGCCTGGAACGTAACGCTATTGCCTCGACTAAATGAGTCAGGAGGCTTGGCAGTAATTTTTGTAGGCACAACTAATCCTCCTCCCTGGTAAAACAGGGCGGCTATCAGTAATGTCGTTAAAACCGAAGCGTGAGTCATTGGGATTTCTCCTTTTCCAAGAGGGATTGGGCGAGGCCAACTTACACCATTTTAAAAGTGAGGAAAGAGAGTCATGGCTAGGACCATGGGCCGCTTTTTGGAAAGCCGCTCATTGTTGATTGCCTAAGCATTCTGCCCTGTGGTCACCGTCCTCACTCCAGCAACCAACCGTCTATCACGCCGCATTCTAATCAAAGTCGTTGGCAGTGGGAACCGGAAAAACTATTGAAAAGTATGTGGCGAGATCGAGATAATCCGGTAATCTGTGGTTGCTATGAGCGTATGGAAAAAGCTACTGGAAACAGCCGTATACGCACCTTCGCCACATAATGTGCAGCCCTGGCGTTTGCGCATTCTCTCGGACGAGACGGCCGACTTGCTGATCGAAAAACGTCGCACCCTTCCGAAAGAAGATCCTACCGGAAGTTTTATCATCTTGAGTATGGGCCTCTTCATCGAGGCGCTCACGATTGTAGCCGGGCAAAGCTCATTTAAACTCGATTATGATTTGTATCAACCCGCCTCAAGGTTTACGCCCGAGCAAATAGCGAAAACGGAGGGTGAGTTGTTGCCATTTGCAAGATTGAATCTCGTTCAGCAATCTGCTGGCGAACTTGCTGATTCTACAGTCGACCTTGCATTGTTTCGCACGCGCCGGACCTCGCGCATTTCGTTCTCATCTCAACCCGTTCCCAACGAAGACGTCGAGGCGTTGTCGAAACTGGCGTGTGAATGGGGACAAGTGTATGAACAGGTTACCGCGCCTGCGACCATTAACCAGATTCTCGAGCGCAATATTGAGGCGGTGTTTGAAGATCTAAATGTGCCCGCATACCACGACGAGATCGTGGAGTGGTTTCGCTTCAGTGATCACTCTTCACGCCAAACCCGCGACGGTTTGGATTACCGTTGCATGAATTCTTCGCGCCTGTCGTTCTGGTTAGCGGCGCGAGTTCCTCAGTTGCTCAACCTTCCAGTGACCGGCGCGCTGCTTAGAAAGATCTACCGCACACAGTTGGGCCATGTACCAACCCTTGGCATGCTCGCAGGTCCATTCTGGGATCCTGATAGCGCGCTTAGAACCGGACGCTTCTTGATGCGCTTCTGGTTAGAGTTGGCGAAACGCAATCTTTACATTCATCCTTATGGAAACCTGGTAACAAATAAGGCTGCGGCCGAATCGACTTTAAAACTGCTCAGGGTTCCCAACATCTGGTTAATTTTCAGAATCGGCTTTTCAGAAGTACCGCCGCGGAGTTATCGCCGTACAGTCGAGGAGGTGCTGGTTGATTGATCGTTTGCTGACGGGAGCCACGCTCTGGTTGCTCTGGATCATTCGCAGAATTATCAGTCTTGATCGTCGAGCCTACATGCTGCTTAGCGCCGGTGCGTTGCAACCCCTTCTCGCCAGGATAGGAATGCTGCGGGCCCACGCTGTTTATCTGAAAGCGAAGGATCACTGCCCCGCGTATAACGCTTTTCTCGAGAGCGCAGGAGCACCAAAGAACGGACGCTGGAATCTCTCTGACTTGCCCATCATGACCAAGGAGAATTACGTCAAGAAATATTCACTCGCGGATCGTTGTTACTATGGCAGGCTGCCGCCGGCGGGCGTCGTAATTGACGAATCGTCTGGCTCCTCAGGCGTGCCAAACAACTGGGTGCGCAGCGCTGAGGAGCGCGAAGATGTAAAGCGAATTCTCCAACTCAATTATCAACTAATCTACCGCGACAGTGGCTGTATCCTGCTGAATTGTTTTGCGCTGGGCCCATGGGCCACGGGCATGAATGTGTCAATGTCACTTGTCGATGTTGGTATTCTCAAGTCGATTGGGCCAGATCAAAAGAAACTGGAAAATTCGCTGGAGCTGTTTGGCGCTGATTATCGCTATTTGATTTTTGGCTACCCACCATTCATTAAATCGTTTGTCGATACCACGGTGCTCGATCTCAAGAAATACCGGTTGGATTTGATCGTCGGTGGAGAAGGCATCTCCGAACCATTGCGCACTCACCTGTTACAGTATTTCCAAACGGTAATTTCCTCTTATGGTGCGTCGGATCTGGAGATCAATATCGGTGTTGAGACCGATTTGACTATCAACCTGCGTCGACTTTGCATGAAAGATCGCAAGCTGTCACAGAGCCTTTTCGGACGCGAGCTGCCCCCGATGATTTTTCAGTACAACGCACTTGATTACGTCATCGAGACGACTCCCGAAGAAGAACTTGTTTTTACTATCGGCAGGCAAACCAGTGCAGCCCCGAAGCTACGTTACAACTTGCATGATCTTGGCGGTGTTATGACGCATGCGCAGCTCCGACAGAAGCTCGCGTCGTATGGGGTTGATATTGTTCAACTGGCAGGACTGCAAAGTCACTTTCCTATTCTTTTCATTCATGGTCGCAGCGACTTGACCGTGCCATTTTATGGCGCGAAGGTGTACCCGACGGACCTGGAAGAGATCATCAACGCAGATCTGAATTTAGCGAGACAGATCAACTCATTTCAGATCTCCAGTTATGAAGATAAAGCGATCAACCGGCGTTTGAAGATCCGGTTGGAGATGGTCAAGAGTCTTCCCGGTCCACTAGCTTCCACCGAACAGTTGCACCAGATGATGTTTGAAGGGCTATGCCGCGTGAACCAGGACTTTCGCGAAGTGACGAAGATGTTTGATCGCAGTTGCGTTGAGCTGGAGATTTACGAGTTTGAAACCGGACCATTTAAAGGTCGTGACATTCGGGTGAAAAACAAGTATGTGGCTCAGTAATCCCTCGCTTGGAGCGGACTCGTCGTGAGCGGGCCGTTGTTAAGTTGTGTGGGCGAGCCAGTCAAGCGCAACGTTGGATTGCTTCAATCACCGTGGTTACCAACGCGTGATAGACTGCCGCAGAGCCAGTCGAAGGAGGATATGAATGATACGGCATTTCTCAATATCAGCTGTCGACCTCGTGCTCGCTTTGAGCGGAACCACCTCCCCACAACAGAACCTCGTTTTGCATAACGACCGGAACGATACCTGTCGCCTCTTTAAAGCCCTGGGGGAATGAGAGCTCCAACTAACGCCAAAGGGCCAAGACCAAAGACCAAAGACCAAAGTCCAATTCCAATGACGAATCTAATTCAAGATCTGATTTACGGTTTTCGATGGTTCCGAACGCATCCAGCATTCACCCTTTTGTCCGTCGTTACTTTGGCGGCAGGCATCGGTCTTAACACCGCGATGTTCAGCGTGATTTACACGGTCCTGATAAGTCCTCTTCCTTACCCCGAGGCTGATCGGCTGGTGTGGATGAATGAGAGCAGCGAGGAAGTCCCGAACCTTTGGGTTTCCTGTCCTAACTTTCAGGATTGGCGGACGCGCAATCAATCGTTTGCAGGGATGTCGCTCTTTCGCGGTTGGTCCGTGAACATGACTGGGGTTGGTGAGACGGAGAGTGTCGACGCGCGCATGGTTACTGCCGACTACTTCAGGGTGATGCGTTTCGCTCCCGTGATGGGACGAGACTTCTCTGATGAAGATGACAAACCGGGTGCAGCGCCAGTCACGATTATTAGCTACGCGTTCTGGCAAGAGCGCTTCGGCGGGGATCCGCAGATCGTCGGTCAGTCAGTAACGCTCGACGATCGATCGTACACGATTATCGGTGTCATGCATCCTGAGTTCAAACATCATGGCCCACCGCCGTTGTGGCTACTTGTTGGACCAATGAACTGGAATAACCGTGACGTGCGAATCGGCGGCAATGTTATCGCTCGATTAAAGCCAGGCGTGTCGCTGGACCAGGCGCGTACTGACATGCAGCGCATTTCGCAGGATCTCAGACGCGAGTATCCCGGCCAAAACGCGGGTGCTACTAACGTTCACGTTCTCTCGTTGCAGGACAGCATCACCGGCGACGTGCGTTGGGCATTGCAGATTCTGTTTGGAGCCGTTGCTCTCGTTATGTTCATCGCCTGTGCGAACGTCGCCAATCTTCAACTCGCGCGCGCTGCCTCGAGAAGCCGCGAACTAGCTGTGCGTGCCGCACTCGGAGCCTCGCGTTGGCGAATAGCAAGACAACTGCTGGTGGAGAGTTTGATGTTAGCGCTCGCCGGCGGTTTCGTCGGTCTTCTATTAGCCTGGTGGGCCATTGCACTCCTCAGTAAGGTTGAACACTCAACTGTTCCGCGAATGCAGTTTCTGGAACTGAATTATCAAGTGCTCGCGTTCAATCTTGGCATTTCGTTGCTCACGGGAATTCTTTTTGGAATGATCCCGGCGTTCCGATTTTCCAAAGTCAAGCTTCAGGACAATCTAAAAGACAACAGCATCGCATCGACGGAACGACAGGGGAAGCGCGTGCGCAGTGCCCTGGTCGTCTGTGAAGTTGCGCTTTCAGTCGCGCTGATGATCGGTGCTGGTCTGTTAGTTAAGAGTTTATTCCGGCTCTTTAATTCAGACCTCGGGTTTGATCCGCACCACGTGTTGACGATGGAGCTAAGACCCTCGCGAACCCGTTATCGAGACAACGCAAAGTTTTACGCCCTTTTCCAGAACATCCTCGAGCGAGTAAAAGCTCAACCCGGCGTTGAAGCAGTTGCTTTCTCGAACAACTTGCCGGGCATCGAAGACGGCTGGACGAACGACATCTTTCCTGAAGGTCATTCGCCGCTAAAACCCGGCGAGCAGATCGACGTTGATTGGGGAATCGTGTCGCCCGATTACTTCCGAACAATGAATGTGCAGCTACTGCGCGGGCGCACGTTCACCGAAGAAGAAGTTCAGAATAGCAGGCCTGTTCTTTTGGTTGATGAAAACCTCGCGCGCCGTTTTTGGCCTAACGAGAACGCTGTTGGTAAGCGCATTCAGTACAACGGTACAAATTGGCATGAAGTAATTGGCGTGGTCAAAGAAGTGCGCCCTTATGGATCGCAAGTTCAACCCCGAATCAAAATCTACACTCCATTGAGTCCGGCGAGCCAAAGAAACTCGATGTTATCTATTCGGTCGTCGAAAGTGGATCCGGCGACGTTGGCTGCGCGAATCAAGCGCGAGATTTATTCAGTCGACAAGGATTTGGCCGTGACGGAGGTGAGCACGTTGCCGCAGTTGCTCGCGCGCGAATCGTCGCCAAGGGAATTCAATACGTTGCTGTTTTCGATACTCGCAGCGTTGGCGCTAATTCTCGCACTGACGGGCGTGTATGGCGTGATCTCGTATGCGGTAGCTCGGCGAACACATGAAGTAGGAATACGAATGGCGCTTGGCGCCGGCCATCAGCAAGTTGTGCGCCTGTTCGTCAGCCAGGGAATGAAGTTGATTGGCCTCGGTCTCATCATTGGATTGTTGGCTTCGATGATTCTAACTCGGATGATGTCGAGTCTTCTGTTCGGTGTATCAACCACTGACTCAACAACATTTGGTTTCGTTGCGGTGGGACTACTTGTCGTTGGTCTGCTGGCGTGTTTCATCCCGGCGCGACGTGCGACGAAGGTCGATCCGCTGGTGGCACTTCGGTACGAGTAAGGAATCTTCATCTACCAGCAGGTTATGGCTCTTACGATTTATGCGAAACGGACGCCGGTGACATGTTGTCTGAAGATTAGAGTTTTTGTGCAAAGCTCCGTCGCGGAGACTGGTTTCGTCTTACTCGCGTTACGGCTTACGGTATGAACGTCTTCTGGTGATTCGTAAAATATCTGCCCGGGACTAAGCCGCTGAAGCGTGCCTCCGCGAACCTGCACCTCAACTTCACCTTCGAGAACATAGACAACCGCATGCGCATCCATGCCGGTGGATCGGGTCGACTGCTCCTGGGGCGTAATTGACAGTAATGACTTCGATCTCTTTACCCGGTGCGTCCGGAAGCTGTTGCGTGAAGAGCGTTTTCACTTGCTGGGCATGCGTTGTGTTTATTGTTCGGTCGAGAAACTCATGCATCAACGACCCAATCCGATCCACTTCTTCTTCCAATGCGAAATGGCCTGTGTCGAAAAGATGGAGCTCTGCGTTGGGAAGCTCTCTTTCAATCCCCGGAGTCCTCACGGAAGAACGCGGATGATCGTCTTTCCCTTGGTCCGCTCGGTTCCGTTGAAAGCGGCAACCGCATCGTCGAGGGCAGCCACCTTTCCGATGTTTGTCCGCAGCCGACCATCCCGGACCCGTAAGACGAGCTCATTCAATTGCGCGCGATCGGGTACGACGACGAAGTCGATAGTTAGGCCGCCGGAGGGCCGCGCCTCGGTCGGACCGGCAATGGTCACCAATGTTCCTCCCGCGCGAATCACGCCCGCAGACCGCTTCGCGATGTCGCCGCCGAGGACATCGAAAACCAGATGGACCAGGCCGACATCTTCCAGGGTGTCGTTATCGAGGTCGACGAACTCCTGTGCGCCGAAGTCGAGAGCCGTCTGACGGCCAGCAGCGCGCCCGGTGCCGATGACGTAGGCGCCGGCCTCGCGTGCGAGCTGGGTTACCATCGAACCGACTACGCCAGCCGCACCGTGCACGAGGACGCTCTGCCCCGCCCGAAGGCGGCCGTGGTCGAAAAGGCCCTGCCACGCGGTGAGGCCCGGCATCACGAGGGCCGCGCCCTCGGTAAAGTCAACGTCGCCCAGCAGTGGCGCGAGGTTGCGTGCCTCAACGGCTACATACTCCGCAAGCGTGCCGTCGCGAGTCCAGTCCGTGAGGCCAAACACCCGCTGTCCCACCGACAGCCCCGTCGTTCCATAGCTGAGTGCTGTTACCACTCCGGCCACCTCGTGGCCGGGGATTGAAGGCGTCCGGTCACGGCCGAGGCGATCGATCCAGGTCGAGGGCCACGACAGCTCATCCCCGGTGAATCCCGACGCATGAACCTGGACCACGACATCGCCGTAGTTCGCGCCCGAGAGGGTGGCGAGCGACGCCCCCTGCGGCTCGGGCCGCTCCACCAGCTTCATCCCGGCCGTTCCCGCATCCTTGTCCGTCACCACGATCGCCTTCATCGTCCCCTCCCTGTGTTGTGACGCTCGACCAACAGGTGCCGCTGTCGAATTTATCCAGGCCGCGTTCCACCTCTGTAATCGCGCCATTCGCACTTCGACGATAGTGGACGAAGCAGTTTCGGACCTCAATATCCTTTTTTGTCGCGAAGCAACGGATAGAATTGAATGTACGTCATGTCGGTCTTCGCCACGTTGGCGATATGACATCCCGCACATTCGCTGACGGGCCTTTCCTCAGAAGTCTCGTTATACGGCATCGGATGATGGCCGAATGTGTAGTAACCCCAGCCGTTGGTCTTGGCATACTTCTTACTGTCTTTTATTGATAAGTCGATACCGTTGTACTCGCCGTTGAAGTATCCACGTCCGGACGGTTCGTTGCGAGAGCTGTCTGGAAAAGTCGGATTGAGGACCCGAGTCAGTTCTTTTACTATGACCGTTCCTTCTGGAAAGTCGCCTGTCTTCAGATACGCATCAACGTTTTTCTGCTCGATGTATACGTGATGATATTCGGGGAAGTTGGACCTGGTGCAGTTCTTTCCGGCCGCGTCGCAGTTATACTTCCCATCATTGAGGCCTTCGGGAGTTAGTGGAGCGCCCACAAAAACCCACTTACGAAAGCCGGTTGGAACCTTCATCCTGCCCTGAGAATCGAATACTGCACTTGTCTGCGGCGTCTGAGGTTCGATTGGTCTAATGTTAAGACTCGACTGCGATGTCTGAGCTTCAACATGTCTCGTTTTAATTAGCGTTAAGCTGGCATAGACCATGCAAAGAGCAACGAGGCCGAATCCCAACAGATACCCTTTCTTCACATATTTCTTCATCACCAAAATTCCATCCGTTTTTTCGAAATCACTTTGCATCAACTCGCTGCTGCTCACTTTGACGACGAGAGAACTGGATAGCCTTGAACGTAGATCCAATCGGTGCTCTTTGCAGGAACATGACAGCCGAGGCAGTCCTTCTTGTAGTCAGTTGCAACCTGTTTGTCGGGTGCATCCGACTTGTAGAGAGCCCATCCCCATCCATCGCCCCACAGCGGATTGCCAGGGTATCGTCCTTTTTCGTCTTTGACCAAAATGAACCACACCTGCGTTGCTGAGGCCCAATGTGCATCACCGGTAGTCATTTGAGCGTGATTCGTTCCAAATATTTCCTTCACCAACACCGTGCCATCGGCGAACTTTCCATTCTTGCGGTAGTACTCAGCCGCACCAGGCGAGGCGTGGGTGGCGTGCATTTGGTTCCCTTTCGGATCGAGCACGAAATAGGTTCCTAGTGTTGGGTAACGATCTCGGAAGTCCGCCGGCTTGCGAATGTTTCCTGCTTTGTCGACTAGTTCAAAGCCGTTGAAAGTGTCAGTCTTTTGGGAGTTGACTGAATGGGAGCCAGCCAGTACGACGAGTGCGAGGATGACAATTGAAATGCGTCCGATCATTACTTTTCCTCCTGTTCCAGCCTGCCAGTCAGCTACATCAAACATTCGATGAGTGGTCCTGTAGGTGGACCATCGTCATCAACTACGAGGATCAAACTCCTCGGTGTTCTAACTTTGAAATTTAATTCGAATGTTAATCCCGGATGGAGAAGGATTCTATTGGGCGTTAGTGGATATGGCCTACTAAAAAAGGAGAATGCGCGTAATGCTTTCGTTTACGAGGCCTTTTCTGAAGGGCTTTTGAGCTTCTGGATCATCGTTACCAGGTCGGCGAGGGATTGGGCGCACATTTTCTCCATTGCCCGGCTGCGATGAACCTTCACAGTATTTTCTGCAGTTCCGAGTTGAGCAGCAATCTGCTTATTGAGCATGCCAGACACAACCATGGAGATCACCTCCCGCTCGCGAGGAGTGAGTGACTGAAAGCGCTGTTGCAACTCGGTTAATTCTTTGTCTTTTTCGCGCCATACACGATCACGTGCCAGTGCGATTCGAATGGCATCCAGCAAATCCTCATCGCGAAATGGCTTAGTAAGGAATTCAACTGCGCCAGCTTTCATTGCGCGAACACTCATTGGAATGTCGCCATGGCCAGTGACAAAGACTACGGGAATACGAATGTTTCTCGCAGCAAGCTCACGCTGGAACTCAAGTCCACTTAAGCCAGGTAGTCTGACGTCCAGAACAAGACAGCTGGGCTCATCTAGCGCCGGTTCTTTAGCCAGGAATGTGTCAGCCGACTCGAAGCTTTCAACCCGCAGGCCGACAGTGCTGATGAGAAACTTGATCGAGGTACGTACTGCTGGATCATCGTCGACAACAAAAACTACAGGACCGCTAGTCATGATCGACTCCTTGCAGCTATTGGCAGTTTGAAGTGAAACACGGCGCCGTGAGGAACATTGGGCGTGGCCCAGAGCCGTCCGCCATGATCTTCAACGAGTGAGCGACTGATGGCCAATCCCATCCCCATGCCGTGCGTTTTTGTTGTAAAGAACGGAGTGAAAATGCGATCGACTTCTAAACCGAGGCCAGATCCAGAATCGCATACGGCCACTAGTACGTTACCGGATTCGTCGAACTGGGATTGCACTCGCAGCAACCTAGGTTCAGTGGTCATCGTACTCATGGCCTCAACGCCATTCACGATAAGATTCAGCAGAACTTGCTGTAACTGAACACGGTCACCCACCACCTGTGGGAGCGGCTTCGTCAATCGGCACTCGACCTGAACCCGATTCTTATAAAGCTCATGGCCAGTGAGGGCGAGGACCTCCTCTATTAACTCGTTTATATCCAACTCTACCTTTTCGGCAGGCGCTTTCCTTATGAATGCTCGGATTCGAGCAATGACCGCACTTGCGCGAACCGCATTCGTAACGATTTCTTCCAGAGCCTGACGCAGGACCTCAGGTTCCAGCTTGCCATTGGCGAGGAGTCTTAAGCATGCGTTGCTATTATTGGTTACGGCAGTCAAAGGTTGATTAACTTCGTGGGCTATCGACGCAGCCAATTCTCCCAAGGTTGTCAACCGGGAGACGCGTGCAAGCTCTGCACGAGTCATCTGCAAAGCATGTTCTGCCTCTCTGCGAGCAGTAATATCTTCGACAATGCCAAACCAAAATGGCGCAACTCCATCTGTACCAGGGACAAGGGAAACGTTGGCTCGAGCCCAAACCAAGGTGCCATCTTTGCGACAATAACGCTTATCGATTTCAAAATGTTGCCGCTTGCCTTCAATAAGTTCATTTACTAATTCCAAATTGGTTTGACGGTCATCCTCGTAGGTAATATCTAGAAAGGTCAGCCCCTGTAACTCCGACTCCGTATAACCCAACATGTTCTGAAAGACGCTGTTTGCGGCGAGGAAGTGACCCGAGAAGGCCGCCAGGGTTATGCCGATTGCTGAGTCCTCGAACGCGGTTCGCCATCGTTGCTCGTCTTGCTGACGAGTTCGTTTCTCTCTCGCTTTCGTGCATCTGTCATAAGTAGCAGAATGGCTCTGCACAAAATTAAATGGAAGCAATCGTAACCAAACCAGGCGCGGTTGTTCCTCCCGAAGTAATCCTCCAAATACTTTGCATCTGATTGGCTGATAATTCGATCGTCGAATACTCAGGCGTCCGCGCACTCTCCCGGAGGTTCGAGAGCATTGGCTCAAGTAGCGGGTAAGCCTTTCGGTATCACCGTCAATCAAGGCGATGAGTGGCATTCCAACTAAATCCGATGAACGCCTTCGAAATAACTTTGACGCCCCTGAATTAGCTGCGACAACTCTGCCATCACGCTCTACAAGAAGTAACGGCTCTGGTAATTTACAGATGATCCGAGAAAAATCCAGGTGCGTCATCTTCGCACACACATACCTTCTTATGTCCCAAACCTGTCAAACAGCTTCAAGGATTCCTCTCCTTTGCCGCTTCCTTTTGGCTTGGTTAAGGTTGCACGACGATCCAGCAAACCCCAGTTGCTTGGCAATTGTTACCTGCGCTGTTCCGCCGCAGACTCTCCGACGACATTCCTGGGCATCATGCATCGTGGAGAGCGTCCGACGACCGGGTCGTTACCTTCTTATTCTCACTGTCGACACCAATAAAAAGTGGAATCGTCAGTGTGTCGACAACTTCTTATAGTTCTCACCAACTAGCGAGATAGCGAGAAGAAGGATGTCGGCAATATTAGTAGGATAGTGAACTCGTTTTGGTGTGAATGGTTCCCAAATGTGGCAAATTTTAGTCACACGGCGGGTAAACTTAGGTTTATTGCCATGGTCCGATTCCAGAGCGTATAGTGGCCGAAATTGGGTGAGGCGCAAGTGAAGTGCATTGGTTTCTCGTTCAAGTGACTCAACGATCAAAAGCAACGCACAGGACAATACGCCTTCCCGGTAAGGAGAAAGGCGGATGAGTATCATCTCACGAGGCTTTTCTGGTCGACGAAGCGCTGAAGTTGTAAAGCTACCTCCTGGCCAATACCTCACTACTGACTTCCCCGTCTTGTCAGCAGGACCAACTCCACACATGTCGCTCGACCAGTGGGAATTTACAATCGATGATGGCACTAATGTTTTGCGGCGATGGGATTGGAAGTCATTTCTCGAGTTGTCCACCGAGACCTTCACTGTTGATCTGCACTGCGTTACACGATGGTCGAAACTAGGCACAGCTTGGGAGGGCGTTTCGCTCAACACGATGCTGGCCGGTTTAGAAACCTATGCTGAGTATGTTCTCGCGCATTCGTACGGTGAATACACCGCCAATCTGCCTATGAGCGATCTTCTGAACAATCAGGCGTGGATCGCGTTCCGGTTTGACGGCAAAGACCTTGCGCCTGAACATGGTGGCCCAGCTCGGCTCCTGGTCCCCCATCTCTATTTATGGAAAAGCGCTAAATGGATTCGTGGTATTACGCTGATGCAGGAAGATCATCCTGGTTTTTGGGAAAGCCTCGGCTACCATAACTATGGGGACCCATGGCGGGAGCAGCGTTATTGGGGCGACTAATGTGGCGTGTTGGAACTGTCGTTGCTCTCCACGACGAAACGTCGACGGCGCGGACGATCACACTTGAAGTTCGAGATTGGCCAGGTCACGTCGCAGGTCAACATGTTGATGTGCGTTTGACAGCCCCGGATGGATACTCTGCAGTAAGGTCATACTCGATCGCCTCTGCGCCTAACCCTGAAAGGCGCGTCGAACTAACTGTCGAACGGCTACCTAACGGCGAAGTCTCGCCCTATCTCACGCAAGAAGTCGCAGTCGGTGATCGTCTGGAATTGCGAGGTCCAATCGGCGGCTGGTTCGTGTGGCGCCCAGAACAAGCCGAGCCGATTCAATTAATAGCAGGCGGCTCTGGCCTTGTGCCTCTGATGGCTATGATTCGCTCGCGTGCGTTGGCAGGCAGCACTGCACAATTTCGATTGTTGTATTCAGTGCGCGAACCGGAAGCGGTTTTCTACCGCAATGAACTACAGGCACTATCAGATCAAGATCATTCTGTTCGTCTTACCTACGCGTACACGCGAGCCACTCCGAAGGACTGGCCGCGACCGCCCAGCCGGATCGATGCCGCTCTGATCGCGAATACTAGCTGGCCCGCAAAGCTTTCGCCAACTTGTTACGTTTGCGGCCCGACATCTTTCGTTGAAAGAGCTGCTGGCCTGCTTATCGCGTCAGGCAACAGCCCCGACAGGATCAGAACTGAGCGTTTTGGCCCCACAGGAGAAAAGCAATGACTTCAAATGCTTACGACTACCTTGACGGTAACGCAGCTGCTGGTGAATTGAGCAAAATATTCGTCATGGATGTTACTGCTGCAGAGGGACAGTGTGCGCACTGCGGCGCAATAAAACACTTTGCTGAGGCGCATATATACATGAAAGGACCCGGCATCGTAGCGCGGTGCGCAGTTTGCGAACAGGTACTACTTCGGCTTGTAGAGGTTCGACACCGCATGTTACTTGACGTGCGAGGCATGACATACTTAAGCCTCGAGACTTCACAACTCGGAGAGTCCAGCTAACAACTTGGTTTTTCTGAAAGAGCCAATCGCGCCGAGCACTTTTCAGTGTCTTGTGCTCCAGCCCGGAATTTGTCGTTTATCAGCTGAACTTTTCCATTTGGAACTACATACCGCCAACGAGAGATTTGGAAGGTTGATAAACGCTTGGTTGAGAATGGCGAACAACTGCTCCAGTCGGTCACAACGGAAAAGCGGCAGGCCCAATAGTTCATTGGAACCTGCCGCAAAGTTTTTGAATAGGACTGGTGAGCCGTGGAGGGCTCGAACCTCCGACCCGCTGATTAAGAGTCAGCTGCTCTACCAACTGAGCTAACGGCCCTCACCAAATGATGCGTGAAATTATACGGTCGGTGAACTATGTGTCAACTGGAGGAGTGGGCTTTGATCTTGGGCCTTTGATCTTTGGCCTTTGGTCTTTAAGGGTTGCCTCAAGATGTACCAGATCAAAGGCTTAAGATCAAAGACCAAAGACCAAAGACCCAACCCCTATGCTGCTGCGGAGCACTCGCTTTGGCTCAGAAGCTTGTGAACTGAGTTGATGAGTTCTTCAATATCGGGTTTAGCAACATAAGCAGCGGCGCCGGCTTGCATTGCTTCGTGACGATGAATCTCGTAAGCATCGCCGGTGTAAAAGATGCAGGGAACACCGGGCTTTAATTCATGTAAAATCTCACATAACTCAATCCCGGTCCCATCAGGCAACCGCTTATCAAGTACAAAGAGATCGAATTCAACTTCCGTGGCGAGA